>Ga0209721_1000406_pt1 | contig 39825 bp, 27 predicted proteins | sample TshhotsprinmetaG_FD_184139 | JGI IMG/M metagenome (GOLD analysis project Ga0209721, IMG submission 184139) | Hot spring microbial communities from South Africa to study Microbial Dark Matter (Phase II) - Tshipise hot spring metaG (SPAdes)... | ecosystem: Environmental > Aquatic > Thermal springs...
AGAGCTACCCTGATATTAACCAGAAGTTAACACAGGGATGACACCATTACAATCTCTCCCCGCTATATTGAGAAATGGCAACGTTGCCGATCTGTGCCTCGTCAGCGCCTCCCTCTGCTTCCTCGCCGATCAACCATCGCCACGCACGCACCCTGGTCTCGACAATGGGGAGGAGTGAAAGAGCATAACCCTCCCGGGAGCCTCACAGGTCGCGCCACCGGGGAGGATCCGGGCCGATGCAGGCCCTCCAGGAACGTCGTTTCATCAGGGTAATGGACCGCTTCGCCGCGCAGCCGCCCTTGAGGTGAAAAGCGGGGAAACCATGTTCCCCCGCGTTCCTGCCCGTGGGAGAGGTTGGGGCGTTCCGCCTCCCTCCCAGCCTCGTCCCGCCGGGGGGAGGAGCCCGATCCCCTCCCCTGGCGGAGGAGGGCCAGGGAGGGGGCAGTCCTCCCACGTCACGCGGGAGAGTCCGGGAGGGGTGCGCCTTCCCGGGAACAAACCCGTGTTCACCGGGTCGTTGTGCGGCGCAGCCGCATCGGCGTCTCACGTGAAAGGAACAGGACCATGCAGAGCCTTCAGCGAACTGATCCGCAGCAACTTGCCGCCGCGATGTTCACGCCCGTGCAGGCCTTTAATCCGGTCACGCTTACCTTCGGCTGGATGGCAGCCTATCTGAGCTACCTGCAAGACGCGACCCAGCGCTCGATCCTCTTCCTCGATGTGCTGCGGCAGCGCGGCAACCAGTTCTTCGAGCACGAGGCTGCGGGCGCGCCGCCAGTGTTGATCTACGACTACGAGTTGCTGATTGACGGTAAGGACCTGCCCCGGCCCTGTAACTACCTCCTCTACCGCATTGTGCCCGAAGCCGGTCAGCAGATCGACCCCGGGAAACGGCCCTTTGTGATCGTTGACCCTCGCGCCGGCCACGGGCCCGGCGTCAGCGGCACGAAAGAGGACTCGCAGATCGGGGTGCTCCTGCGCGCCGGTCACCCGGTTTACTTCATTAGCTTCCGCCCCGAGCCGGCGCCTGGTCAGACCCTCGAAGACATCGGCGTGGCCCAGGCAGCCTTTCTGCGCGAGGTCATTCGCCTCCATCCCGATGCGCCCAGGCCCTGTGTGACCGGCAACTGCCAGGCGGGGTGGGCCGTGGCCATGCTCGCCGCCGTCGCGCCCGATCTGTCCGGACCGATCATCATGAAAGGCGCGCCGCTAGCCTACTGGTCCGGCGCGCGCGGCAAGAACCCCATCCGCTACACCGGCGGCCTCTGGGGCGGCGCCTGGATTACTTCCTACCTCTCTGCCCTCGGCAATGATCGCTTTGATGGCGCCTATCTGGTGCAGAACTTCGAGAACCTCAACCTGGCCAACACGTTCTGGGGTAAACAGTATCGGGTGTATGCTAATATTGATACCGAGCCGGCGCGCTATCTCGAGTTCGAAAAGTGGTGGACCGGCTTCTTCAAGCTGACAACCGAAGAGATGGAGTTCATCGTGAATGATCTCTTCGTTGGCAACAAGCTGGGCACGAACCAGATTCAGCTCTCCGATGGTCGCCCGGTGAGTCTGAAGAATATCAAGGCCCCGATCGTGGTCTTCGCTTCGCGCGGCGACAATATTACGCCGCCGCAGCAGGCCCTCAACTGGATCCTCGACGTATACGAGAGCGACGAGGAGATCATCCGTGACGATCAGGTGATCGTCTACACCCTCCACGAAGACATCGGGCATCTGGGGATCTTCGTCTCGGGTCGCGTCGCGCGCCGGGAGACTTCGGCCATCTACGGCACACTGGAGTTCATTGACCAGCTCCTGCCCGGTCTCTACGAGATGATCATCGAGCCTGCCGACGAAACGCCCTACGACCGCGTCGCTGTGCTTCCACAGTACCGCGTGCGCTTTGTCGAGCGCTCGCTGGACGACATCAGACGCCTGGACGATGGCCGCGACGAAGAACGCTACTTCGACACCTTCGCCCAGGTCTCCGAGATCACAACAGGCTGGTACAAGACGTTTGCGGACCCCTGGGTGCGTCTGGGGGTGACCGAGCAGTCGGCAGCCGCGCTCCGCGAGCTGAACCCGGCCCGGCTCCAGCACTATGTGTTCTCCAACCGCAACCCCTGGATGTGGCCCATCGCGCTTATGGCCGAGGGCGCGCGCCGTAATCGTCTCCCTGTCGCGGACAATAACCCCTTCCTGGCCCTTGAGCGAGAGGTGGCCGGCGCCATTGAGGCCTGGCTGGAGTCGGTGGGCAATCTGCGCGACACAGGGCTGGAACTCTGGTTCAAGAGCGTCTACGGCCCTCTGGGGTTGGGCATGCTCTTCCCACCACGCCAGGAGCGCAAGGTCGCGGTTGAGTCAGAGGCCGAACGGGCCTTTGCCGCCAGGGCCGAGCACCTGCGCGCCAGCATCGCCGAGGGTGGCTTCCGGGCCGCCGCGGCGCGCCTCATCCTCTTGCTCTCGCGGGCAGATCGTGACGTTGAGCCGCGGACCATCAATAGCATCGCCCGGCTGGTCGAGCACGCCCGCTTTGCCGGCATGCCAGCCGAGGAGTTGCGGGCGCTCTTCAAGGATCAGTTCCTGACCCTGAAGCTCGATCGGCAGGGCGCGCTTGCCGCGCTGCCCCGGCTCGTGCCAACCCGTGAGGAGCGCGAAGAGGCCGTGGCCCTGGCCGCCCAGGTTGTGCTGGCCGGCGACAAACCCAACCTGGCCGAAAAAGCCGTCCTGGACGAGATCGCCACGGCCCTGGGGTTGGAGATGGACCACCCGGCGCTCAGTGTGGCTGGCCTGCCCAACGGTGACGCAAGCGACGAAGTGGCTCACCTGCGGGCCGAAAACGAGCGCCTGCGCGCCGAGCTGGCCCGGCTCCAGCAGGGCCAGGGTCTGGCCGTCGGGAACAACTAATTCTGTTGAACATTCCGCATAACCCGAGCCACGATAACGCACGGTGATGTCCGGGATCGCAATCCACGATCCAGTATCGGCAATCCCCCGGCGGGCCGGCGCGCAGAGAACGTCTCTCGCCCCGCACCCTCCGAGCACTACCGGGGGCGCGGGGCAACTCGCTTGCCCCGTGTTCCCCCGGTGGTCGCCCACTCCCAGCAAAGGAGTTCCTGATTATGTACAGTGCAGCCGACCTGCGACTGGACGGCAAGAAAGGGCTGATCCTCGGCATTGCCAACGACCAGTCGATCGCCTACGCCTGCGCCAGGGCCTTTCGTTTCCTTGGCGCTGAGCTCGCCATAACCTACCTGAACGATAAAGCGCGTCCGTTCGTCGAGCCACTGGCGGCGGAACTCGAAGCGCCGATCTTTCTCCCCTGCGATGTGCGCGCCGAAGGGCAACTCGAAGCCGTCTTCGACACCATCCGCGAACAGTGGGGGCGCCTCCATTTTGCCCTGCACTCCATCGCCTTCGCGCCGAAAGAGGACTTGCAGGGACGGCTGATCGAGTCGTCGCGCGAGGGGTTCCTGGTGGCGATGGACGTCTCCTGCCACTCCTTCATCCGCATGGCGCGCCTGGCGGAGCCGCTGATGACCGACGGCGGGACGCTCTACGCCATGAGTTTCTACGGGGCGGAGAAGGTAGTGGAGAACTACAACCTGATGGGGCCGGTCAAAGCCGCCCTCGAGTCTGCGGTGCGCTATATCGCCTACGAGCTGGGACCGAAAGGCATCCGCACCCATATCATCTCCCCCGGCCCGATCCAGACTCGCGCCGCCTCGGGGATCGAAGACTTCGACGAACTACTGGCCCGCGCGGCTGAGCGCGCACCCGCCCAGCGTCTGGTAACCACCGCCGATGTTGGTCTGTTTACGGCCATGCTCGCCACCAACGCCGCGCGCCTGATCACCGGCGAGATCACCTACGTTGATGGAGGCTACCACATTATGGGATAAGGTGTTGATCAACGGATCAACTGTAACGTTCAAACGCTCGCTCACGGGGAAAGCTGGGTTCCCCATACTCTTGCCGGAGGGTTTGAGAGGGCTACGCCCTCCCAGGAAAACACCCGTGTTCATCCCGGCAGGGTGCGGCGTAGCCGCGTGGACACCTGACAGGGTTGTGTCGTAACTGGTCGATCATCAAACTCCATACGTGAAAGAAGGGGTTATGTCAGCACCATCAAACCTGCCCCCATCTTCCAATCGCGGAACGAGTGTTACGAGCAACGCATCCGAAACCAATGGCGCAACGAGTGTTAACGCATCCGAAGTCCAGCTCACCCGGGAGCAAATCAAAGCCTTCAAGGAGGCTGACGCCCGTTCCGACCGGCGGCTCGCCCTCCTGGTCTTCTTCGCCACGCTAGCCGGCAACCTGCTGGCATTCGTCGCCAGTCTGGCCGATGCCAGCGGCCTGATCGTGCCGCTGGTCAACATGGTGTCGCCGATGCCCTCGGTGACCATTGCCGGAAGCTCTACCATTCTGGGCAGCGAGTTGGGCCTGGCGAGTAACTGGGTGAAGACGTTCCAGGAACGTAACGCGGAGACGTGGGAACTTCCGATAGCCGGGGAGATCGAACGCAAGATCCGATTCAACGTCAATCCAGTAGGAACACTGGGAGGGGTTGAACTGGCAGCCGATGGCTCCGTCAATCTGCTTGCCGCCTCCGAAGCGCTCCTTGATGAACAGATCGCTCGCCTTGCGTCCTCTGGCGTGGCGCTCACATGCGCTGCGCCTATCGGCTACGATGTCATCGTCTTCGTCACCGATATCACCAACCGCCTGACGCGGCCAATTACGCGCGCGGAACTGGCGGGCATCCTCGGCGGCACGATTCGCAGTTGGTCCGAAGTGGGCGGTTCTCCAGAGCCAATCCGCATCTTCGCCCGTGAGAATAGTGGAACAACCGATCTGGTGCTACTGAAGTACCTCGGCCACAGCGGTATCCCTTCGTATGTTACAGGATGTCAATCCCAGGCGGATTGCCTCAACCTGACCCTGAGCACCCGCGGGTCGCTCTACTGGGTGAGTCTCTCCTGGCTGCGCCTGCAACCGGAAAGCTACCTGGTTCCGGTGTTGATTGAGAATAACGAAGGGTTGACAACCGATCCGCTCAGCCCACAGTTCGATGTGTGGAACTATCCAGCCGAGCTGATCCGCCCTCTGTATATGTACGTGCTCGAAAGCCCACGACAGGGGCCGGGCGCAATCGAAGCGAGCAAGCAATTCCTCAATTTCGTCCGGGGTGTGGAGGGGCAGCAGCTCCTCGAGGTCCACTTTTTCAACACCCACTTCAATACGCCCCCGGGGGTCGAGGTGCATCTGCCTCCTGGCTTTGGCCCTGCGCCAAGCGGCCTGCCGATTGTGTGCCGATAGGCCCCACGCGGCCGGGCCACACCCCCGGAGCTGGTACACCGCAATGCCCCCTATCCCCTGCCAGATTAGGGGAGGACAGAACATCCGAGCCAACGTGGCGTGTACCGCATGGGAACGCCCCCGTGCGCGGCTCTGGTCTCCCCGCTTCGACAGGCTCAGCGCAGGCGCTCCAGCGAAGCTGGAGAGGCCCGCCCCTTCGGGCTGAGCCTCAGGGCGAAGCCTGAGCCTGTCGAAGGGGGAAGGGGGTGAGGACCAACCAGCGCATCCCAACGCCATAACGCCCGTCGGCGCTCATACGTTCTGTCCCCCCCTGAACCGCTCAGGGAGAGGCCTGCCCTGAGCGGAGCCGAAGGGGGGCAGAAGGGGCCGGGGGTGAGGACCAACCAGCGCATTCCCAACGGCATCACGCCTATCGGCGCTCATCCGTTCTGTCCGCCCTTAAACCGCTCAGGGAGAGGCCTGCCCTGAGCGGAGCCGAAGGGGGGACAGGGGAGTGAAGACCAGCAACCCATCAGGACGCCATCCGCCGACAACCCTGCACCTGAAAGCGCTCCCCGGCGCCTCCAGCTCCCCGGGCGCTACCCCGGCCACGGCCCGACACCGTCGCGCTCGCAGCGATAGCCGTGGCGTCCCAGGTACTCCAGCACAGACCGGGCGTGCTCCTCGTCGCGCACCTCCAGCACCAGTTCCACTCCGGCCATCGTGATCGGCACGCGCCACATAGCCCGGCGGTGGAACAGATCGAGCACACTGGCGCCCGTTTCGGCCACCAGGTTGATCAACCGCGCCAGGCCGCCGGGCCGGTCCTCGACACTGGTACGGAGCAGCAGGTAGCGCCCCTGGCGCACCATCGCCGTCTCCAGCACCCGGGCGAGCAGCTCATCGTCAATGTTCCCCCCGCAGAGCAGCACCGCCGTCACCGAGCCGGGGGCCAGGCGCACCTTCCCGGCGAGCAGAGCGGCCACACCCGCCGCGCCGGCTCCCTCGACCACCAGGCGACTGTTCTGCACCACGTGAGCGATGGCAAGCACGATGTCCTCATCGTCCACCACCACCACCTCGTCCACCAGCGCCTGGATCATCGGCAGGGTCAGGCGCCCCGGACATTTGACGGCAATGCCGTCGGCGATGGTCTGAACCGCCTCGACCGGGATAGGACGCCCGGCGGCGAGGGAGCCTGGCACGGGGGCGCACCCGGCAGCCTGCACCCCGACGATGCGCGTATCGGGCCGCAGCGTCTTCAGCGCCAGCGCGATCCCGCTGATCAGCCCGCCGCCGCCGATGGGCACAACCAGCGTGGTCAGGTTGGGCAGAGCCTCGGCAAGCTCCAGGCCAATCGTGCCCTGACCGGCAATGACGTAGGGATTATCGAAGGCGTGGATGTAGGTGTAGCCGTGGCGGGACTGCAACTCACTGGCGTAGGCCGCCGCATCGTCGAAGCTATCGCCGTGGAGGATCACCTCGGCCCCGAAGCGGCGCGTGGCGACGATCTTCTTGAGCGGCGCCCGTTTGGGCATCACGATCACCGCGCGCACCCCGTGGAGTCGCGCGGCCAGAGCCACACCCTGGGCATGGTTGCCGGCCGAGGGCGCGATCACCCCCCGGGCTTTCTCCTCGGGGCTCAGGTGAGCGATCGTGTTGAAGGCCCCGCGCACCTTGAACGATCCGCTGTGCTGCGTATTTTCGGCCTTGTAGAATACCTGGGCGTCCAGTTCGCTCGACAACTGCGCCGCGGGCAGGATCGGCGTGTTAATGACCACATCGCGAATAGTCTGTCGCGCGTGCTGAATATCGGCCAGGGTGATGGGGAACTCTGTCACGGTTGTGCTCCTGGCGACCCGCGCCCGCCATCACCCATCGGCGTCGTTGGCGCCCTCGAGTTGCTCCTGCAAGTTGGCCGAACGCGAGGCCAGCAATTGAAAGCGCCGCGCAGTTTCCTTGTCACCGGCGTGCTGGGCGGCTTCCATCAAAACCACCAGCGCCAGTTGCACCCGGCGCAGGCCCTCTCGATCGCCGGCGAGGTGGCGCTCGGCAATGGTACGCTCGCAATAGCCCACAAGCTGATCAATAGTGAGCATACACCCTCCTGATTGCACTGCGGCGCAGCCTTGCCCTGCGGCCCGCGTATTGTATCACGTGCGGCAAGGGCGCGTATCATGATGAGGCGCCTGTGCGGCTGCGCCGCGCCATTGACAACAAGCAAATGGTCTTTTCCCGGGAGGGCTTTGTCCTTTCTAAAGAGTATCACGAGACCGCCGCGTTCACGGCATGCGCGGATCATGGCGCCCGTGCTCGCGCGGGTGATGGGTCGGCACGCCCCCCTGGAAGGCGCACCTTCGCATTCGTTTATTCGTTTATTCGTTGACCCATTCATTAGCCCATTGGTTGGCCCATTCGTTTGGTCATCCGCTACGAACTTTACTTGAAGAAAGAACCTATGGACATCAAAGAACTCACCGACCGCATCAATCAGTTCGTCACCGACAAGGGCTGGTACGCCGCCGACTCGATCTTCCCCCAGACCCCGCGCAACATCGCGATCTCCGTCGCTGTTGAAGCCGCCGAGCTGCTAGAGCACTTTCAGTTTAGCGAAACCCCGAAGGAGCCGGAGGAACTGGCCGGCGAACTGGCCGATGTGGCCAACTACCTCTTTCAACTCGCCTACCTGCTGAACATTGACCTCGAACAGGCCATCCTCGACAAGCTCCAGCGCAACTACGGGCGCACCTGGGAGTAGCCCGAGCGCTATTTTTCGCATGTTGGAAATTTTCGCCGTAACGTGGAATTTGTAACTACCGTGTAACTGCGAGTCGGCTATAATGGACAAAGAGACTTGTGCATTCCGTTAGCGTTATCCATTTCGCGATTCGAGGCAGGCAGTGTGGCGGCGGCAGCGGTCAGTGGCGACCTCCGAGAGCCTGTCCAGCTTCTGCTGATAGGCAGCGTCTCCGTGCGCCTTGCAACCGGAGCTGCGCTCGATGTTCCCCTGACGCGCTGCCAGAAAACGCAGCCGGCCCGCGCGCCAGGACCGCGCAGGTCTCGCCCTCCGAATCATCGTCGTTGAAGAAAGGAACCAGAGACCATGACTGCTGAACAGGAGATCGCGAAGATCGCTGCAAGCTGGAACACCCCTCGCTTTGCGGGCATCACCCGCCCTTACACGGCTGAAGATGTTTACCGCCTGCGCGGCTCGGTGCAGATCGAGTATACGCTGGCGCGGATGGGCGCTGAGCGCCTCTGGCGCCTGCTGCACACCGAGCCTTACGTCAACACTCTGGGCGCCCTTACCGGCAACCAGGCGATGCAGCAGGTCAAGGCGGGGCTGAAGGCGATCTACCTGAGCGGCTGGCAGGTTGCTGCCGATGCCAACCTGGCGGGTCAGATGTACCCCGACCAGAGCCTCTATCCGGCCAACAGCGTGCCGCACGTGGTCAAGCGCATCAATCAGGCCCTGCAACGCGCCGACCAGATCCAGCATGCCGAGGGCAAGGGCGATATTTACTGGTTCGCGCCCATTGTCGCCGATGGCGAGGCTGGCTTCGGCGGGCCGCTGAACGTGTTTGAGTTGACCAAGGCGATGATCGAAGCCGGCGCCGCCGGGGTCCATTTCGAGGACCAGCTCGCATCGGAGAAGAAGTGCGGCCACATGGGCGGCAAGGTGCTTCTGCCCACCCAGCAGGCCATTCGCAACCTGGTTGCCGCGCGGCTGGCCGCCGATGTGATGGGCGTACCCACGCTGATCATCGCCCGCACCGATGCCAACGCCGCTAACCTCCTCACCAGCGACATTGATGAGCGTGACCGACCCTTCCTGACCGACGAGCGCTCCCCCGAAGGCTTCTTCTACGTCAAGCCCGGGCTTGACCAGGCCATCGCTCGCGGGCTGGCCTACGCCGAGTATGCCGATATGGTCTGGTGTGAGACTGCCGAGCCGAACCTGGAGGAGGCCCGCCGCTTCGCCGAAGCGATCCACGCGAAGTATCCCGGTAAGCTCCTGGCCTACAACTGCTCGCCGTCGTTCAACTGGAAGAAGAAACTCAGCGATGCCGATATTGCTCGCTTCCAGGTCGAACTCGGCAAGATGGGCTACAAGTTCCAGTTTGTGACCCTGGCCGGCTTCCACAGCCTCAACTACAGCATGTTCCAGCTTGCCCGCGGCTACCGCGACCGCGGTATGGCTGCCTACTCCGAATTGCAGGAGGCCGAGTTCGCCGCCGAGAAGGACGGCTACACCGCAACCCGCCACCAGCGCGAGGTGGGCACCGGCTACTTCGATGAGGTGAGCCTGGTGATCTCAGGCGGTACCAGCTCGACCACCGCCCTGGCCGGCTCGACCGAGGCCGAGCAGTTCCATTGATGGCGCCACGTACCGCCACGGAAGGACCCGGGTGGGGTGGCGCACCCGCCATGCCGGGAGGTTCTGGGCGTAGGGGCGCGGCGGCGCCGCGCCCCTACCCCCTCCCAGGAAACAACCCGCCAGCGGGAGGGTTTGGGAGGGCTGCGCCCTCCCAAGAACAATAATTCATTCCGGCGTTGTGCGGCACAGCCGCACAGACGGCTGACAAGAAGAGGTGATCAATGGCCGATCTTTCCCTGCCCGCGGGCATGCAGATCCGCGGGCGCATAACCCCGGAATATGCCACTATCCTCACGCCCCCGGCGCTGGAACTCGTCGCCCGCCTCCACCGGCGCTTCAACCCCCGTCGCCTGGAGTTGCTGGCCGCGCGCCAGGCGCGTCAGGCCGAACTCGATGCCGGCTGGCGCCCCGATTTCCTCCCCGACACTGCCCACATCCGCGCCAGCGACTGGAGCATCGCCCCATTTCCCGCTCAGTTGAATGACCGGCGGGTGGAGATCACCGGCCCTGTGGATCGCAAAATGGTGATCAATGCTCTCAACTCCGGCGCCAGGGTCTTCATGGCCGATTTCGAAGACGCCAATACGCCTACCTGGGACAACCAGATCAGCGGGCAGATCAACCTGCGCGACGCCCTGTGCCGCACCATCAGCTATACCTCGCCGGAGGGCAAGCAGTACGCGCTGAACGACAACCCCGCCGTGCTCTTCGTGCGCCCCCGCGGCTGGCACCTGCCCGAAAAGCACGTGCTCGTGGACGGCGAGCCGGTCTCCGGCGCGCTCTTCGACTTCGCCCTGTACTTCTTCCACAACGCGCGCCAGGCCATCGAGATCCAGGGCGGGCCGTACTTCTACCTGCCCAAGCTGGAAAGCTACCTTGAGGCGCGTCTCTGGAACGATGTGTTCCTCGAGGCCCAGTCCTACCTCGGCCTCCCCAGCGGCACGATCAAGGCCACCGTGCTGATCGAAACTATCCTCGCCGCCTTCCAGATGGACGAGATCCTCTACGAACTGCGCGACCACTCCGCCGGGTTGAACTGTGGCCGCTGGGATTACATCTTCTCTTGCATCAAGAAGTTCCGTAACGATCCCAACTTCTGCCTGGCCGACCGGGGCCTGGTCACTATGACCACGCATTTTATGCGTTCCTACTCGCTCCTGAGCATCAAAACCTGTCACCGCCGCGGCGCCCACGCCATGGGCGGCATGGCTGCCCAGATCCCGATCAAGAACGACCCGGTGGCCAACGAGGCGGCGCTCGCCAAGGTCCGCGCCGATAAGGAGCGCGAGGTCAACGATGGCCACGATGGCACCTGGGTGGCCCACCCCGGGTTGGTACCGGTGGCCCTGGAAGCCTTCGATGCGGTGATGAAGACCCCCAACCAGATCCATCGCACCCGCGAAGATGTGCAGGTTACTGCCGCCGATCTGCTCGCCTTCGGTCCGGAGGGGCCAATCACCGAGGCCGGTATGCGCCTCAATATCAACGTCGGCATCCAGTACCTCGGCGCCTGGCTCGCCGGCAATGGCTGCGTACCCGTCTTTAACCTGATGGAAGACGCCGCCACCGCCGAGATTTCGCGCGCCCAGATCTGGCAGTGGATCCGTAGCCCCAAAGGTCGGCTCGATGACGGCCGCAAGGTTACCGTGGAACTGTTCCGTCAGTTCCTGCCCGAGGAACTCCAGAAGGTGCGCGCGATTCTCGGCCCGGCCTATGAAGAGGGGCGCTACGAAGAGGCTGCCGAACTCTTTGACGAAATCACTACCAGCGACGAGTTCGTGGAGTTTCTGACCCTTCCAGCCTACGAGCGGATCGATTAGCCACCTCGGCGAGAGCAAGCAGGCCAGGAAGCCTGTGACGGGGAAGAGGCGTCGGAAGGGCTGCGCCCTTCCGGCCACCCTCCTCCCCGCCACCTGGAAGCGCGTTTCCCGCGCCCCTGTCCATCAGCACAGGATCAAATGCACAATGCTTGCACAGTCGCAGGCGCTCCCCAACACTAGCACTCCCGGTTGAAAAATGCTAAAATTGAAGCACTACTGCACCTGAACAGGCGGATCGCGGAAAGCTGCGAGCGGGCGCCGGTCAGGGCAGCCTGTACCCTGTCGTTGTGGTGAGAACGGCGATGCTGCCGCCCCGACGGCCCTGCGGTGTCGCTGCCTCATCCCAAGCCTATGCGAGGTGGACTATGGCGTACTACCTGATCGCAGGCGCGTCTGGTTATGTAGGCTCGCGGCTCGCGGAACGTTTGCTGGCAGCAGGGCACCGCGTACGCGGTCTGGTGCTGAACCCCGACACCCCGGTTGTCGAACGGCTCGCCTCCCGGGGCATGAGTGTCTGGATCGGCGACCTTACTCGCCCCGAGACGCTCACCGGCATTGCCGAGGGCGCCGAGTACGTCTTCAATCTTACCTCGTGTTCGGTCCTCGAGAGTAACGCCCTCCACCGCACCTACGTCAGTGGAAACCTTAACCTGATTGATGCCTGCGACCGCGCTGGCGCCGTCTCCGCCTATGTCTTTACCTCGAATGTGACACCCTACGGCGATACCGGAGAGGCCCGGGTTGATGAGGACTTTCCGGTGGCCCCGCGCCATCTCCTCGGCGAGGTGATGGCCGAGGCCGAGCGCAGCATTATGCGCGTCGCCCGCGAGCGGCGCTTCCCCGCGATCATCCTGCGCGTTGCGTCAATCTACGGGCCTGAGCGCGATCCGGTGACGGCTGTCGAGACCGGCCTGGTCACGATCTACGGCGACGGTCGCAATTTCGTGTCCCATATCCACGTGGACGATCTGCTCGATGTGCTCGAGCGGGTGCCGCTGGAGGGCCAGCCGGGCGCGATCTACAACGTTGGTGATGATGAGCCTCTGCGCCAGATCGACCTCGCCAGCGAGATCCGTCGGCGCCTGGGTATGGTGCCGCCGCGCACCTTCTCCCCCGCCGCCGCCCTGCGCGCCGGCCTCGACCCGAGTATCGTCGGCTCGCTCACCGCCTCCGTCCGGCTCGACAATCGCCGCTTGCGCCACGACCTCGGCCTGAGCCTGCGCTATCCCAGCCTGCGCGCCTGGCTCGATGAGCGCCTCCCCCTTGAAGTTGCAGTGGCCGTGAGTGCATAGCCGTTCCTGTGGAGGTGTGGGGCCGTGACAAGCAGACCACACCTCCACACCTCATCGCGGCGCCCACACAAGCTCGGGAGCGGACGGCCCGCTCGCGTCAGCGTCCGAGGACACGCTGCCCGCGCCCCCATGAGCAGGGTAAACACCGGCCCCCGTACCCTTGCCCCCTCACCGGCGGTACATCTGGTAGACCCGTTGCTACCAGGAGAAGGCCGCTATGCCCGAATACCACCTGCGCCTGAAGGAACTCCCCACCGGCGATCAGCCTCGTGAGCGCCTGGCTGCCCTCGGCGCCAGCGCCCTCAGTGATGCCGAACTGCTCGCCATTCTGCTGCGCGTGGGGGTGCGCGGCGCCAGCGTGCTGCAACTTGCCCAGATGCTCCTCGCCGAGTACGGCGGCTGGCCCGGGCTGCTCAATGCCGATTACCTCGACCTCTGCCGCCGGCACGGTCTCGGCAGCGCCAAAGCCGCCACCCTCAAGGCGGCCCTTGAAGTCGGACGGCGCATGCTCATCACCGGTCACGATGAGCGCTTTCAGGTTCGCTCGCCCGCCGATGCCGCCACCCTGCTGATGGTCGAAATGGGACACCTCGACCAGGAACATCTCCGCACCGTGCTTCTGGATACGAAAAACAAGGTGCAACAGATCGCCACGATCTACATCGGCTCACTGAACAGCGCCGTGATCCGCGTCGGCGAGGTCTTCAAAAGCGCCATCCGCCACAACAGCGCCGCTCTGATCGTCGCCCACAACCACCCCAGCGGCGACCCTACCCCCTCGCCCGAAGACGTGCTGATTACCCGGCAGATCGTCGAGGCCGGCAAGCTCCTCGATGTGGACGTGCTCGACCACCTGGTCATCGGTCGTGGCCGCTACGTCAGTATGCGCGAACGGGGATTGGGGTTCGCAACCTGAGGTGAACATAGGCCGCGCGCGGGAGGGGGTTGGGGAAACCCGGTTTCCCCATGTCCCAACCGCTGTTGGGAGCGGCTGGCACCCCCTACAGGCAGGAGGATGGGGAAACCCAGTTTCCCCGTATTTTCACCTCAGCGGGGAGGGTTTGGGAGGGCTGCACCCTCCAATCAATCTGGCGTTGTGCGGCGCAGCCGCACAGACGGCTGAGGCGCACAGCGCGCGCAACACCTCAACCATTCACCCCAGCAGCGCAAGCTTGGCCGAGGCCAGCCCAACCACCAGCAAAGCTGCCCCGATGCTCACCGCCCTGTCGCCCCAGCGCAGCAGGCACGGGCGCTCCTCAACCGGCGCCTCGGCAGTCAAGACCTGGACCCCCAGATGCACCATGCCCGCCAGCAGCGCCAGGAAGAAGGCCAGGGCCGCAACCGCGTTGCTATTCAGCGCTGCCCGCACCACGGTCTCCGGCGCGCTCAGATGGGGCGCCAGCGATACCACCAGCACGCCAATCAGCCCCAGGCTCAGGTTGAAGCTCACATGCTGCCACGTCAGTCGCTTCCCGATCAGGCTCGCCGCCCCGATCAGCAACCCGCACACCAGATACCCTGTTAGCTCCAGCATGGTGTTACACCCTTTTCGGTTACGACTGCTATGAACATCGGGGAAACCAGGTTTCCCCACCCCCCCCGCCCGCCAGGGTGATACCCCCGCACCGGGAGGCTCCGGGCATAGCAGCGCGACGGCGCCGCACCTCATTCTCATGTCAACGTACCACAGATTGCCTTCGCTTACCCTCCGTGTTCATACGGAACGCGCTTCCCAAACCCTACCGGACATCAAGGGGGCGCAAGCAGCCCGCTCCCCCCTCTTCAGCAGAGCTGGAGCGGCGGGCCGGGGGGGTGAGGACCGCCCCCCCGCAAGGGAGCGGCGGGCCGGGGGGGTGAGGAGGAGAGGCCCTGGCCCCAAAACATCTATCCGCGCTCGCCCCTCACCCGCCCGCAGGACGGTCGCGCGGCTGCGCCGCGCCAGCGCCTACCTGGGGTATAATACCTATGAGAAGTGATCAGGCCATCTACGCGCTATCGCCGGAGCGCACTGGAGCGCCACTGTGGCGATCTGCAATCCCGGCAATCCAGTATGATCGGAGTAAGCGTCGCCACCGCCGCCCTGCGCGAGCGTCCGCGAATGGAGGAACAGGCCGAGATCGCGCGGCAACGCGCCCGGGATCTGGGCCGCCCCGTTCTGGTTAGCGTTACCACCCGCGTCCCTCCGCGCGACCCGCTGGCGCTCTTCGCCCGTGGCCTCGGCGTTACCCATAACCGGCTCTTCTGGAGCGTGCCCGCGGTGGGCCTGGCCGTAACCGGCCTCGGCGCAGCCTGGAGCTTCGAGGCCCATGGCCCCGACCGCTTCGCCGCCGTGGCCGCCGCCTGGCGCGACCTCATCGCCGAAGCTTGCATCGCCGCCGACCCGGCCCTGCCCTTCAGCGGCCCGATGGCCGCCGTCGGCTTCAGCTTCGACCCTCAGCGCCCGGCCTCCGGCCTCTGGGCCGGGTACCCCGATGGGTTGCTGCTCCTGCCACGCCTGATCCTGGCCCGCGTCGGCGACACCGCCAGTCTCACCGTCAATGGCCTGGTCGGCCCCGAAACATCGTCAATTGACCTGCACCTCTCCGCGGCGCGACGTCTGCGCGCCCTCATCGGCCGCGCCTGGCGCCCGCCGCAGGTGCCCGGCGGCGTCGAACTCGAGGACGCCCTGCCGCCCGGAGCATGGCGCGCTATGGTCGCCGATGCTGTGAGTGACCTGCGCGCCGGACGCCTCGAAAAGGTCGTGCTCGCACGCGAGGTCCGCGCCCGCTCGACGCGGCCCTTCAACCCCGCCGCCACCCTCGATGCGCTGCGCCGCGATTACCCCGAGACCTTCGTGTTCGCCGTGGCCCGCGGCGGCAGCACCTTCCTCGGCGCCTCCCCCGAGCGCCTCGTTGGCCTCAACGCCGGCCAGGTCGCCGCCAGCGCCCTCGCCGGCTCCATTCGTCGCGGCGCTACCCCCGAGGAAGACGATGCTCTGGCCCGGACCCTCCTCGCCAGCGCCAAGGATCGCCACGAGCATGCCGTGGTGGTGCGCCGCATTGTCGCCAATCTGACCGATCTCTGCGACGATGTGAGCGCTGCTGCCGAACCTGAAGTGATGCGCCTGCGCAATGTGCAGCACCTCTTTACACCCGTCACCGGGCGCATTCGCGGCGAGCACACCATCTTCGATCTCGTCGAGCGGCTCCACCCCACCCCGGCCCTCGGCGGCCAGCCCCGCGAGGCTGCCCTGGCCTGGATCCGCGCCCGTGAACACCTCGACCGGGGCTGGTACGGCGCCCCGGTGGGCTGGGTTGACGCCCGTGGCCAGGGCGAGTTCGCCGTCGCCATCCGCTCGGCGCTCATCGGTGAGCGCGAGGCCGCCCTCTTCGCCGGCTGCGGCATTATGCCCGCCTCGGACCCGCTCCGTGAGGAGCAGGAGACCGAGATCAAGCTTCGGGCTATGCTTGGCGCCCTGGGGGCGGAGTGAACCCGGGGTTCTTCAACCCCGTGCCCGGCGAGGGCTTGGGAGGGCAAAGCCCTCCTGAAAATAAACCTGTTTTCATTTGCATTATTCGATAGCCTTTCACCCCTTCGGCAGGGGCGCGGGGAAGGCCGCTCTCCCCGCCCTTCACAGCAACCATGACTGAGCACATCCGCGCGCTGACTCTCTGGGTCGGCACGCTCATTGACGAACTCATCCGTGGCGGCGCCAGCCAGTTTGTGGTGTGCCCCGGCTCGCGCAGCGCCCCCCTGGCCCTGGCCGTGGCCCGCCATCCCCACGCGCGCGTCTGGATGCATCTCGACGAGCGCTCCGCCGCCTTCTTCGCCCTGGGCATGGCCCGCCAGCGCGGCGAGCCAGTGGCCCTGATCTGCACCTCCGGCACCGCCGCCGCCAACTTCCACCCCGCCGTCGCCGAGGCCGACCTCGCCCGCGTGCCCCTCCTCGTCCTCACCGCCGACCGGCCTCACGAGCTGCGCGACAACGGCGCGCCGCAAACCATTGACCAGGTGCGCCTCTTCGGCACGATGACCCGCTGGTTCAGCGACCTGCCCACCCCCGACGACGCGCCCACCCTGCTGCCCTACCTCCGGGCCGTGGCCGCCCGCGCCCTCGCCAGCGCCCGCGGCGCGCCCGCCGGCCCCGTCCACCTCAACCTGCCCTTCCGCGAGCCGCTCATTCCCGACCGGGCGCTGCTGGAGGATCTGTTCAAGAGCCGTTCTACCGGCCAGGCCGCCACCCCGGGCGACCCTACCGACACTCGCGGCGGCGCCGTCCACCCCGCGGTGACCACGGTCGCCGGCCCGCGGCTGCTCCCCGAGGCCACCCTCGACGCGCTGGCAGCGCGGCTCGCCTCCGTGACTCACGGCCTGATCCTCTGCGGTCCCGGCTGTCCTCCCGATCTGCCCGCGGCAGTAGCCCGCCTCGCCGCCAGGCGCAACTGGCCCCTCCTCGCCGATCCCCTCTCCGGGGTGCGTTGCGGCCCCCACGACCAGCGCCTGGTTCTGGCGACCTACGACGCCTTTCTGCGCGATGAGGGCTTCGCCGCCCGTTACGCCCCCGACGTGGTACTGCGCTTCGGCGCCATGCCCACCTCCAAGCCCGTGCTCCAGTTCCTCCAGCGACACCCCACGGCCCACCAGATCGTCGTTGACGAAGGCGCAGGCTGGCGCGAGCCGACCAGTCTGGCCGGCGAGCATCTCTCCTGCGACCCGGCCTGGCTCTGCCACGAACTGGGCGCGCGTCTACCCGCCGCGCCCGCCCTCACCCCCTGGGCGCGGTCCTGGCTCACTGCCGACCGGAGCGCGCGCGAGGCCATCACCGCCGTCCTCGGCTCCGACGAACGCATCACTGAGCCGGGGGTCTTCTTCCACCTGGCCGCGATCCTGCCCCCCGGCGCCACGCTCTTCGTGGGCAACTCCATGCCCGTGCGCGACTGCGACACCTTCTTCCCCGCCGCGGCGCACCCGCTCACCATCCTGGGCAACCGCGGCGCCAACGGTATTGACGGCCTGGTTTCCAGCGCCCTGGGCGCCGTCGCTGGCGGCGCTGGGCCGCTGGTCATGGTGCTGGGCGACCTCTCACTCTACCACGACGCCAACGGCCTGCTCGCCGCCAGGCTCCACGGCCTCGATGCCACCATTGTGCTGATCAACAACGACGGCGGGGGCATCTTTTCCTTCCTGCCCCAGGCCAACGAGCGCGAGCACTTCGAACTGCTCTTCGGCACACCCCACGGCCTCGACTTCCGGCCCCTCGCCGACCTGTACGGCGCCCACTACACCCTGGCGCGCGACTGGCCCGCCTTCCGCGCCGCTGTGCGCGCCGGCCTGCACGGGGGCAGCCTGCACCTGGTCGAGGTGCGCACCGACCGCGAGCGCAACGTGACCGACCACCGCGCCATCTGGCCCCGCGTCAGCGCCGCCCTGCGCGCCGCTGAGGTGATCTGATGGACCCGAGCGCAGAAGCCGCAGAGGAGCACCGGCCCCTGCACCCGCCATACACGCGGACCGGCCACGGCCCGCCGCTGCTGCTACTGCACGGCTTTACCGGCAGCGCCGAGGAGTGGACCGGGCTGCTCCCCGCCCTGACGCCGCTGCGCCAGGTCATTGCCGTGGACCTGCCGGGCCATGGGCGCGACCTCCCCCCTGCCGACCCCTCCTACTACACGATGGAGCGCACCGTTGCCGGCCTGCTGGCATTGCTCGACCACCTGGGCCACGCCGTCTGTGACGTGCTGGGCTACTCGATGGGCGGCCGGGTAGCCCTGCACCTGGCCGTGGCCGCCCCGGCACGGGTGGGCCGCCTGATCCTCGAAAGCGCCTCGCCGGGCATCGAAGACGCCGCTGAGCGGGCCGCCCGCGCCGCCGCCGACGATGCCCTCGCCGCGCGCATCGAGCGGGAAGGTCTGGAATGGTTCGTGGACTACTGGGCCAGTCTGCCCCTGTTTGCCAGCCAGGCCCGCATGCCGGAGGCCACACGCGCCGCGCTACGAGAGCGCCGGCTTCGCGGCAGCGCGGCGGGCTATGCCGGCAGTCTGCGCGGCATGGGCGCGGGGCGCCAGCGCAGCCTCTGGGCCGAACTCCCCGCCCTGCGCATACCCATCCTGATTATCAGCGGAGAACAAGACGAAAAATACGTCGCCATCGGAGCGCGGATGGCGGCGACCATGCCCCTGGCCCGCCAGGCAATCGTGCCCGGCGCCGGCCACACCGTCCACCTGGAGCAACCTGAAGCCTTCCAGGATCTTGTGGTACGATACTTAGAGACAGGAAAAACCCGGGCCCCGCATATTCAGAGCTGAAGCGAGGTACATACGTATGCCTATCGAGTGGATCAGAGCCGGCACCTACACCGACATCATCTACGAACACGACGCCGCGGGCGAAGGGATCGCCAGAATCACCATCAACCGCCCAGAGAAGCGCAACGCCTTTCGCCCCGAAACGGTACTTGAGTTGCTCGATGCCTTCTCACGCGCCCGCGACGACGAACGCATCGGCGTCATCCTCTTCACCGGCGCCGGCGACAAAGCCTTCTGCTCTGGCGGCGACCAGACCGTGCGCGGCGCTGGCGGTTACGTCGGCCAGGACGAGATCCCCCGGCTCAATGTGCTCGACCTGCAACGACTGATCCGCATTATCCCCAAACCGGTCATCGCCCTGGTGGCGGGCTACGCCATCGGCGGAGGCCACGTGCTCCACGTCGTATGCGATCTGACCATCGCCGCAGACAACGCTATGTTCGGGCAAACCGGGCCGCGGGTGGGCAGTTTCGATGGCGGCTACGGCTCCAACCTGCTGGCGCGCATCGTCGGTGACAAAAAGGCGCGCGAGATCTGGTACCTCTGCCGGCAGTACAATGCCCAGCAGGCCCTGGAGATGGGCCTGGTGAACGCCGTTGTGCCACTGGAGCGGCTGGAGGACGAGGGAGTGCAGTGGGCCCGTGAGATCCTCGAGAAAAGCCCGCTGGCGATCCGCATGCTCAAGGCAGCGATCAACGCCGCCGCTGACGGCCACGCCGGCCTCCAGCAACTCGCCGGCGATGCCACCCTGCTCTACTACCTCACCGAGGAGGCCCAGGAGGGGCACCGGGCCTATCTCGAAAAGCGCAAGCCCAACTTCCGTCGCTTCCGGCGCTTTCCGTAAGCAGGAGGGTGTGGAAGGGCCGCGCCTTTCCACACCCCCAGGTGGGGGCCACAAGCAATGGCGACCAACGTTACCGCCCCGGCGCCACCCGGGCCACTCAAGCGCTGGCTGATGGCCATCCGCGTGCCGACCCTGCCGGCCGCGGTCGTGCCGGTCCTCGTGGGCTCGGCAACGGCCTTTGCCGATGGCTTTTTTCGGCCCCTGGTGTTTCTGGCGGCGTTGCTGGCGGCGCTGCTCATCCAGATCGGCACCAACCTCGCCAACGATTACTTCGACCACCTCAAGGGCGCCGACACCCCCGAGCGCCTCGGCCCCACCCGCGTGACCCAGAGCGGCCTCATCGCGCCAGCGACGGTGCGCAGGGCCATGCTGCTCTGCTTTGGCCTGGCCGCCCTCTGCGGCGTCTACCTGATCATTATCGGTGGCTGGCCCATCCTGCTGATCGGCGTACTGTCCATCGCGTCCGGCATCCTCTACACCGGCGGGCCATTTCCCCTTGGCTACAACGGCCTTGGCGACCTGTTCGCCTTTCTCTTCTTCGGCGTGATTGCCGTCGTCGGCACCGATTATCTTCACATCGGCGCCTTTCGCCTGACGGCCCTCCTGGTCAGCCTGCCGGTAGCGATGCTGGTGACGGCGATCATCGTCGTGAACAACCTGCGTGATGCGCCGACCGACCGCAAGGCGGGCAAGCGTACCCTGGCGGTGATCTTCGGCGAACGCTTCGCCCGCATCGAGTACGCCACGCTGGTGCTCGGGGCCTATCTCCTGTTGCCGGCGATGTGGTGGGGAGGCGCCGTATCACCCTTCGCGCTGCTCCCCTGGCTCAGCCTGCCCCTGGCCCTGCCCCTGCTGCGGACGGTGTGGACCGAGCAGGGCCGCGTGCTCAACCTCGCCCTGCGCGGCACCGCGCGCCTGCACATGGTCTTCGGCGCGTTGCTGGCCCTGGGGCTGATTCTCACGTGAACATATGGGGAAACCAGGTTTCCCCACCTGCGGTGAGCCTGTCGAACCGCACCCCTGCCTGTGGGGGGGGGGCAAGCACTCCCCGCCGGGAGGGTTTGGGAGAGCTGCGCCCTCCCAAACATTCACCTGTTTTCACCTTGTTATTGTGCGGCGCAGCCGCACAGGTGAGCTGATATGACCCACCTCCCCACTGGCTGACCCGTCGCGCAGCGCTGCACCCCCACCGTCCGGCGCTGATCACCCCTGTCGGGACGTGGACGTTCAATGGCCTCAACCTCTGGGCCGAGCATATTGCCACGCGGCTGAGCGCCCTCGGTGTGCGCCGCGGGGATCGTGTCGCGGTGCTGGCGCGCAACGGCCCGGCCTGCGTGGCGGCCATCCACGCCGCGCCCCGCTGCGGGGCGGTGCTGGCGCCTCTCAACATCCGCCTGGCCCCCGCCGAGCTGGCCTGGCAACTCGCCGATTGCGGCGCCTCGCTGCTGCTGCACGACACCGAGCACGCCGACGTCGCCGCGGCGCTTCGCAGCGTGCCGCAGGTGGCCCTCGAGGCGCTCGGCAGCCCGCCACCCGACGCCAGCGCGCCAATCGCCGACCGGGTGCTGGCGCTTGACGCTCCGCACTCGATCATCTACACCTCCGGCACCACCGGCCGGCCCAGAGGCGCCGTGCTGACCGTCGGCAACCACTGGTGGAGCGCCATGGGTTCAGTACTCAATCTGGGCCTGCGCGACGACGACCGCTGGCTGGCCGTCCTGCCGCTGTTCCACGTTGGCGGGCTGGCGATCGTGCTGCGCGGGGCGATCTACGGCATCCCGGTGGTGCTCCACGAGCGCTTCGATCCTGCCGCCGCCCTCGCTGCCATCGACCACCAGGGCGTTACGATTGCCTCGCTGGTCGCGGTCATGCTCCAGCGCATGCTCGAGGTGCGCGGCGCACAGCCCTTCCCCGCTCACTTCCGCTGCGCCCTGCTCGGCGGCGGCCCCGCCCCCCGGTCACTCCTCGATGCCTGCGCCGCCCGCGGTGTGCCGGTAGCGCCCACGTATGGCCTGACCGAGACCGCCTCCCAGGTCGCCACCCTGGCCCCCGCCGACGCCCTGCGCAAGCCCGGCTCCGTCGGGCAACCCTTGCTGTCCGCCGAGGTGCGCATCATCAACGCCGGGCGCGACGCCGCTCCCGGCGAGGTAGGCGAGATCTGCGTGCGCGGCCCTACCGTCACCCCTGGCTACCACGGGCGTCCCGACGCTACCGCCGCGGCCATCAGAGACGGCTGGCTGCATACCGGCGATCTGGGCTATTGCGATCCTGAGGGTTTTCTCTACGTGGTTGACCGGCGCAGCGACCTGATCATCTCCGGGGGCGAGAACGTCTACCCGGCAGAGGTCGAGGCTGTGCTGCTGGCCCATCCCGCCGTGGCCGAAGCCGGGGTCACCGGCGTACCCGACCCGATCTGGGGACAGGCGCCGGTTGCCTTTGTGGTGCCGGCGGCGGGCGAGTCGCCGACAGAGACCCTGGCCGCCGAGGTGCTGGCCTTCTGCCGAGAACGCCTCGCCGCCTACAAGTGCCCGCGCAGCCTGCGCTTCGTTGCCAGCCTGCCCCGCACCGCCGCCGGCAAGCTCCAGCGTTCCAGGCTACGGGAGTTGCTCTAGTGGTTTGTCAACCAGGTTGTGATGGGTAGTTTTTTGCGGGGAGGGCTTCGCCCTCCCACGCCCCCTCCCGCCGCGTTCATCACAATTATCAGCGTGGAGGGGCCTGGCCCCTCCACACGCTATTGCCCACTGCTACGGCCACACCAGCCACTGCTGCAACCGATCGAGCAGGACCAGCATGACCAGGATAAAGCCGAGACCGATGAGCAGAAGCGCCAGGGGGTTCGCAGCGCGCTGAGACGTCGGTCGCGTGATGATCACCGTCTCTACCTCTGGCTCGCCGCGATTGAGGATCGCGGCAAGAAACACCGCCACGGTCAGGCCGCCGAGAACGAGCAGTTCCATCGGGGACCCTCCTCTCGTGTATGGCCTTCTTCGCGCAACCCTGCAGGGGGCAATTCTATTTTACACTCAGGTGCGAGGAGATCGCATAGGTCTTTGGTGGGATCTGGGGCAAAAAAAGGGGAACCCCGGGTTCACCCCCTTCCAGGAGAAACCCGTCATCCTCCCGACGGTGGGAAGCGAAGCCACACAGACGGCAGGTACGCAGGGCAAGCCTCGACGATCAGGAAGGGTGGGGGTACCCCGGCTTCCCCACCTCCCCGCGGGCCGCGAGCACCGGCGCCCTCCCGCTGAACGGTAGCACAAGGAACACCAGAGCGCCCCCCAGACCAGCAGTGAGCAGCGCCGCCGTCCAGAGGGCATAGCTCAGAGGCACGGCGTAGGTCAGCGGGGGATGCTGGCCGAGACCATAGTCAACCAGGATCGACAGGGCATACCAGGCAGCGATCCCCAGGCGTACCGGCAACCCCGGCGGGCCGATGCGCGTGGCAAGCAGGAGGCCCTCACACGTCAGTCCGATGTGAGACACGAACAGCATCGCCTCCAGCGGCCAGTAACCCGGCACAAAGCCAGCCTCGCTCCAGTGGCGCAACCAGAAGGCCAGGGTCCACAGCCCGTACTTGATGCAGGCGAACGCGGCAAAGGCATTGAACCAGCCCCACTGGCGCCCGTAGTACAGCCCCAGGAACGCCACCGTCGCCAGCAGGGCCGCCAGGGGACAGTCGGGAATAAAGGGCCAGGCCCAGAGCGGAGCGGCGGCCAGTTGCGCCCCATACCAGACCCAGCCGCCCCAGACCACTCCGACCGCATTGGCCGCCATACAGCTCCAGAAGATCAGCGGGTTCCGCAGGATCAGGTTGAGCACCCGCTCAAGCACGTGAGTCATAGGTTCCCTGAGGTGAAAATAGCCCGCGGGAGGGTTTGGGAAGGCGAAGCCATCCCAGGAAACAACTCGCCAGCGGGGAGGGTTTGGGAGGGCTTCGCCCTCCCAAGAACAATAATAATATGTTCATTCCGGCGTTGTGCGGCGCAGCCGCGTGGACGGCTGATTACGAACGTGGGAAACCAGGTTTCCCCATCGTTTCAGCGCAGGCGCCGGATGGGCACCCCGCCCACGAACGCCCCCGGCGGCACATCGCGGTTGACCAGGCTCATCGCTGATACCGTCGCCCCGGCGCCGATCACCACGCCAGGCAGGATGGTGCAATTCGCGCCGATGGTCACATCGCGCCCGATCAGCACCGGCCCGCGCCGCCACTCATGCCGCGTAAACTCATGACAGAGAATGGTCGAGTTATAGCCGATCACACAATCCTCCCCCAGGGTCACATCCTGGGGGAAGAAGATATCGAACATCACCATCAGGCCGACCGAGGCACAGGCGCCAACGCGCATCCCCAGCGCGCGGTAGAGGGCGTTCTTCACAGGCAGAAATGGAACGTAGCGCGCAAGCTGGATAATCGCCGCGTTGCGGACCACGCGCCCGTAGCCGCCCGTGACCCGCGGAAAGTACCAGAGCGCGTTGTGCGGCCCCGGCGAGGGCACGATCGTCAGGCGACCCTTGCGCGTCGCGCTGGAACCCAGCCCGTCGGCCTCCCAGGTTTCGAGCGCCTGCCCGTTGCCCTGCTGCATACTTCCTCGCCAGGCTCATTGCACCCGCATCTCAGTGTAACACAGCAGGCCACCCTGCGGCTGCGCCGCGCGCCACAGGAATCAAAAGAGACTCTTCCGGGAGAGCTGCGCCCTCCCGGACCCTCCCTCGGCGAGGGGCGCGGTTCGACAGGCTCACCGCAGGTGGAGAAACCTGGTCGCGCGGGAGAGTATTTGCCGCGCAGACGCTTCGGCCCTACAATGCAATATGAATGGCTTCCTATCACCCCGAAGGATCACCGCATGAAAATCTACACCAGAACCGGCGACGCCGGTGAGACCGGGCTATTTGGCGGTCAGCGGGTCGCCAAGGATGCCCTGCGCGTGCATGCCTACGGCAGCGTTGATGAGTGCAACGCTGCCCTGGGGGTTGCCCGCGCCACGGGTCTCGAATCAGAACTCGATGCACTTGTGGCTGAGGTGCAAAACCAGCTCTTCGTCGTTGGCGCCGACCTGGCGACGCCCGGCGAGAATCCCAACATTCCACGCGTGGGCGAGAGTGACGTCACCTTTCTTGAAGGCTGGATTGACCGACTGGAGGGCGAACTGGCGCCCCTGCGTCAGTTCATTCTGCCCGGAGGCGCCCCGGCGGCCGCCTATCTGCACCTGGCGCGCACCATCTGCCGCCGCGCCGAGCGCTGGGTGGTCAGCCTGGCCCAGGCCGAGCCGGTGAATGACCAGGTTATGGCCTACCTCAACCGGTTGTCGGACCTGCTGTTCGTCCTGGCCCGCGCGGTCAATGCGCGTGCCGGGGCCGCCGACGTGCCCTGGGTCAGCCCGCGCCTGAAGTGAACATACGGGGAAACCGGGTTTCCCCATTCCCCCTCCCTGTGGGGTCGGCAAGACCTCCCCACCGGGAGGGTTTGGGAGGGCGCAGCCCTCCAAAGAAAAACTCATTTTCATCTTGTCGTTGTGCGGCGCAGCCGCATGGACGGCTGAAGTGAACATGCGGGGAAACCGGGTTTCCCCATCCCCCTGCCTGTTTAAGGGCGGACAGAACATCCGGGCTAACGTGGCTTATACCGCATTGGAACGCCCCCGCGCATGGCTCTGGTCTCCCCTCTCCAGCTTCGCTGGAGAGGGGGAGGGGGTGAGGACCAGGCAGCGCATCCCAGCGCCATAACGCCCGTCGGCGCTCATACGTTCTGTCCGCCCCTGAACCCCTGCCTGTGGGGGCGCCAGCCGCTCTCACCAGCGGTTGGGACATGGGGAAACCGGGTTTCGCCATATCCCCTCCCTGAGGGGAGGGTTTGGGAGGGCTGCGCCCTCCCGGCTACCCTCTACCCCACGGGTTCAGAAGCGCGGCCCCCAACCCTCCCGGGCGTCAATCCGCTGCGTAGACCGCGGCGGGGAAGGCGTAACGCACGCCGGTAAGTCGCTCGGAGACCTCCCAGAGCCGGCGCGCCAGCGCCGGATCGTAGGAGCGAGCATTGGAGCGTTGTGGCACCGGGTAGCCGCGAGCGCCGCCGAGTCCATCGGGGCCGATGAAGTCGCCACCGTGGGCCTCGGGCGCCGTGGCAGCATAGAGCGTCGGCAGGGCGCCCATCGCGGCGCTCTGGGCGAAGACGCGGTTCAACATCCCCGACATCAGTTCGCCGAGGGCGAAGCCATCCATCCGCGGGCCAACCTTCTGCAACTCGGTGTCGGCGTAGCCCGGATGGCAGGCCAGGCTGATCGCCCCGGCCCCCGCGCTCGCAAAGCGCCGCTGCAACTCGTAGGCGAAGAGCAGATTGGCCAGCTTGCTCTGGCTGTAGGCCATCCAGCGCTGGTAGCCCTTCGAGCCGTCAAGATTGTCGAAATTGATCTGCCCGAAGCTGTGGGCCATGCTGCTCACCGTCACCACTCGCGCTCCCGGCGCAGCCAGGATCACCGGCAACAGCAAACCGGTCAGGGCGAAGTGTCCCAGGTGGTTCGTGCCAAACTGCAACTCGAAGCCATCGGCGGTGCGGCGGTAGGGCGTCGCCATAACCCCGGCATTGTTGATAAGCAGCGGCAGGGCGGCATAGCGCGACACAAAGCGCTCCGCGAAGGACCGCACACTGGCCAGGTCGGCCAGATCGAGGATGTCGAACTCGACCTGCGCCCGCGGATACGCAGCGCGGATCTTCTCTACGGCGGCCTGACCTTTCGTGTCGCTGCGCACGGCGAGGATGACATGGGCCCCTTTGCCCGCCAGGGCCTTCGCCGCTTCAAAGCCAATTCCGCTGTTGGCGCCGGTAATTACCACCAGCTTGCCCTTCTGATCGGGAATTGCATCAATGGTCCAGTGCTGTGCCACGAATCAAACTCCTTAAGTAGTAGACATGCCCGCTGTCGAACCTTGTCTGAGGTAAAAATACGGGGAAACCGGGGTTCCCCAACCCCCTCCCTGAGGGGAGGAGCCCGGTTCCCTCCCCCAGCGGGGAAGGGTCAGGGAGGGGGCGGCCCGCCCAGGGTTTCATGCCAGCGTTGTGCAGCAAAGCCCCACCGAGGTCGTACACGCATAGTCTCAGAGAGGGTTTCCGGGAAAGCAACGCCCCCCTTGACCCTCCTGATGGTAGGGCTGCGCTCCGACGGGGGCAACGTGCAGCACTGCGGTTATCACCCTGTTTTACATCATGCCGGGTTTATGGCAGGAGGTCAAATGGAGAGCGTCCCGTACCTGTTCACCCCCGGGCTGATACCAGATGGAACTGACGCCACCGCATTGTCCGGTTCAGCTCCACAGCGGGCTTTGTGGAGCTGTGGAGCTGAACCAATGCGATGCCATCGAGCAGAATTGGTATAAAGCGCCAGCCCGGGAGCGGTGGCATTCCACCCACATCCGTGTTCGTGCGAACAAGCTGCCCACGCTTCCAGGAGCAGGGTGAACAGGTACAGGCGACCCTGCTACGCCGCCTTGAGCGCGTTCATAAGATCGAGCGCGCCCTTCTTAGCGTCGGCGAAGAGCATCAGCGTGTTGTCGGCGGCGAAGAGCGGGTTGGGCACGCCGGCAAAACCAGGGCTGAGGCTGCGCTTAATGACAATCACGCTGCGGGCCTTATCAACGTTCAGAATGGGCATGCCGGCGATCGGGCTGCTGGGGTTGGTGCGCGCCATGGGATTAACCACATCGTTGGCGCCGATCACAATCGCCACATCGGTCTGCTCGAAGGTAGGATTGATCTCATCCATCTCCTTCATCTGCTCGTAGGGGATGTCGGCCTCGGCCAGCAACACATTCATATGGCCGGGCATCCGTCCCGCCACGGGATGGATGGCAAACTCCACCTCCACACCGCGCTCCTCGAGCATGAGCACCAGGTCGCGCACGGCGTGCTGGGCCTGCGACACGGCCATCCCATAGCCTGGCACGATGACCACCCGGCGCGCCCCTTCCAGCAGCAGCGCCAGTTCATCGGCGTGGGCGGCCTTGACCTTACCGGCGTAGACCTCATCGCCGGTCACCGCCTCTTCGGAGGGCACCCAGATGCCGAAGAGCACGTTGGTGAGCGAGCGGTTCATCGCCTTGCACATAATATTGGTGAGGATGATACCCGAAGCGCCCACCAGCGAGCCGGTGATGATCAGGGCGTTGTTGTTGAGCACGAAGCCCGTTGCCGCTGCGGCCAGACCCGAGTAGGAGTTGAGCAACGAGATAACCACCGGCATATCCGCGCCGCCGATGGGAAAGACCAGCGACAGGCCGAGGATGCTCGCGGTAACCACCAGCGCCCAGTAGGCCCAGGTGGCGCTCGGGTCAATCACCAGCCAGACCCCGAAGGCGGTGGTGAGGGCCAGGAGGGCGGCGTTCAACATCTGCGCCCCGGTGATACGGATATCGCCGACCAGGCCCTGGAGCTTGCCGAAGGCCACCAGGCTGCCCCAGAACGTCACCGCGCCGATCAGCCCCGAGGCGGCAGTGGCAATCGTGAACTGCAACGGAGGGCTGACCGCGACGGCCAGCGTCTCCAGCAGCGCCGCGCCGGCAACCAGGGTCGAGGCGATGCCGCCGAAGCCATTGAGCAGGGCCACCATCTGCGGCATATCCGTCATCTGCACCCGATTGGCCATCAAAGCGCCAATACCCGCGCCCAGCACCACGCCAGCGATGATCCACTCGTAGCGCACCACGTGCAGGTCGAGGAGCGCGGCCACCACGGCAATCAGCATACCGACTGCCCCGAGCCGGTTGCCACGCACCGCCGTGCGCGGATGGGTCATGCCCTTGATGCCAAGAATGAACAGCACTGCGGCAACCAGATAGGCCAGATTGATCAGATTCTCACGCATCGCCCTCAATCCTTCCGCCGGAACATCGCGAGCATGCGCTCGGTCACCAGAAAGCCGCCCACCACGTTGATCGTCGCGAACACCACCGCCAGGAAACCGAGGATCGTCGTCAGCAGCGAGATCTGGGCCCCTGCCGAAATCACCGCCCCCACCAGCGTGATGCCGGAGATTGCGTTCGAGCCGGACATCAACGGCGTGTGCAGCGTCGGCGGAACCTTGGTGATGATCTCAAAGCCGACGAAAACGGCAAGCACAAAGACCGTCAGCGAAATAACCAGCAGTTCCACGGATGTCTCCTCAAGAACGTATCGGGTGGGTGATACATGGCATCCACAGGCTCAGGACGCGACCGTGTCGGTCTGAGCGAGCAACTCGCGGAGGCGCGCGTTGGTTACGGCGCCATTGTGCGCCACCAGCGTCTCGCGTACAATCTCATCATCGGTGTCGAGGGCCAGCCGGCCATCCTTCACAGCGAGCTTGAGCAGGTTAACCAGGTTGCGGCTGTAGAGCTGGCTGGCGTGGTTGGGAACAGTGGAGGCCAGGTTCGTCGGCCCGATGATGGTGACGCCGTGCTCCACCACAATCTCATCGGGGCGGGTCAGTTCGCAATTGCCGCCGTGCTCGGCCGCCAGGTCAATGATCACCGAGCCGGGCTGCATCCCGGCGACCATCTCGCGGGTCATCAAGACTGGAGCGCGCTTGCCGGGAATGGCCGCCGTGGTGATCACGGCATCGTTGCGCGCGACCACTTCGCCCATCAACTGCCGCTGGCGCCGGTAAAACTCCTCACCCTGGGCCCGGGCATAGCCGCCTTTGTCCTCGCTATCGCCGGTCTCCAACGGCAACTCAACGAACTTGGCGCCGACGCTCTCCACTTGCTCCTTCACCGCTGCGCGCACGTCGTAGGCCTCGACACGGGCGCCCATGCGCTTGGCGTGGGCGCAGGCTTGCAGCCCGGCCACCCCTGCGCCAATGACAAAGACCCGCGCGGGGGTAATCGTGCCGGCGGCGGTCATAAGCATCGGGAACATCCGCGGCAGATGCATGGCCGCCAGGATTGACGCCTTGTACCCGGCGATGGTGGCCATTGAAGACAGCGCGTCCATACTCTGCGCGCGACTGATCCGCGGCACCAGTTCCACGGCCAGCGCGCTTACGCCGCGCTCGGCCAGGGCGGCAACCTGCCGCGGGTCCCAGAGCGGGTCGAGGAAGGCGAGAATGGTTTGTCCGGCGCGCAGGAGCCGCAGATCGCCCTCGGCTTGCAAGGGCGCTGCGCCGCCCGCGCGCACCTGGAAGAGCACATCGGCGGCGGCGAACACCTCGGCCCGCGAGGCGGCCAGCGTGGCCCCCCGTTCGACGTACTGCGCATCCGGAAACCCGGCCCGCAACCCGGCCCCCGTCTCGATCACCACCTCCAGGCCCAACTTCTTGAGCGTGGGCACATCGCCAGGCACTAGCGCCACACGCTGCTCTCCGGGAAAGATCTCCTGTGGAACGCCAACAATCATGGATACCCCCATGCACGATGCCACAAACGCTCACCGCAAAGACCCACAGAGCAGTTCGCACAGCGCTGTGCAAGACCCTTTCATTCCCTGGACTTGCCCTGGGCACTTGAGACTTCAAGTATAGCACAAATCAGGCCATTTGGGAATTGCTTCACAGATAGGAAAACGGTTGACGAGCGCCCCGTGGATCTTTATACTGTCTGGTATCCATCGGCCAGTAAACGAAGAACCTGTTCAAACGCCACCGCTCGGCTCGATGCTCTGGCCTGAGTGATCCGGAATTATTTGGACAGGCACGACTGCTGTGCGCCAGCGTATGTACCCTTCTTCCAGGCCGCACATCTTGCCAGCCGCTGTGCCCGCGACCACAGCCGACCGGCGCCCTGAAAGGGTCGCAGTTGCAGCGCACTGTGAAGCTGGCATCTATCAGCCGCTCGAACCGGTGGACCCGGCATCGGGGGCGCGGGTGACGCCGCGCGTTACGCCAGGGGCAGCGGCGGGGGATGCTGCCCAACCACGCGTTGCGTCGGCGCGCCTGTATGTTCTGGCGCTGACGTTGAGCGGCGCGGCCAGCGCTGCGGTAGCCCAGCACCTCTTTCTGCAACGCGCTGCGTTGTCGTGGCCGGCGCTGGGCCTGGCGGCGCTGGCGACCGTGGCTATCAGCCTGGCCTTCGCCCGGCAGCGGCTGTGGTGGATGCGCGGCGCCGGCCCCGCCGAACAGCGCCGCGCGACGACGGCCCTGCCGCTAGCGCCGTGGCGGGTCGGGCTGCTGCTGGCCGCAGGCCTGCTGGCGCTGCTGCCGCTCGTGGCGCTGAGTCCTGATCAGTCTGCCACGCCGCAGCATAACTTGAACTGGACCTTCCTGCCCTGGGCTCTGGGGCTGGCTTGCTACCTCGCAGCAATGATCGCCCCCGCCGGTCGATCCGGGCAGCGACGTGTGGCGCCAGCGACCCTGCTCACGCCCCTGGCCATCGGGGCGCTCGCGCTGCTGCTGCGGGCCTGGAACATCGGCGCCATTCCGCCCACCCTGAGTGGTGATGAAGGCTCGCAGGGGTTGGAGGCCCTGCGAGTGCTCGCGGGAGAGATTCGCAACCCCTTCAGCACTGGCTGGCTCGGCGTGCCGACGATGAGTTTCTACTTCAACGCCGTCAGCATCGCCCTGTTCGGCCAGGACGCGACCGCTCTGCGCCTGCCCTGGGCGCTCGTCGGCACTGCCACGGTGATCGCCGCCTATGCGCTGGTGGCGCGGCTGCACGGCCGGACCCTGGCGCTGATCAGCGCCGTGCTCCTGGCAGGCTTTCACTACCACCTCCATTTCTCGCGCCTCGGCTCGAACCAGATCGCCGACGGTCTCTTCGCCACCCTGGCGCTGCTCTGCCTCTACCGGGGCTATGACCGGCGCAGCCCGTTCGATTACGCTCTCTGCGGCGCGGTCATCGGCGTGGCCCAGTACTTCTACGCCGGGGCGCGTTTTGTTGCGGTCCTGGTTGCCGCAGTGCTGCTTGTGCTGGCCATACGCGACGGGCGGGGCTTCTGGCGCCGGCAGGGTTGGGGCGTGGCCACCCTGGCGGGCGCGGCGCTGCTCGTCGCTGCACCGATGATCCAGTACGCCATCCGCTTCCCCGATGATTACAACGCCCGCCTCAACGCCATCGGCATCATCCAGAGCGGCTGGCTGGAGCGCGAGCAGGTCGTTCGCGGCCAGGGGGCCCTGCCGATCTTGATTGACCAGTTCTGGCGCGCCGCCCTGGCCTACAACGCCTACCCCGACCGCACGGCCTGGTACGGCTCGCCACGCCCGCTCTTCGATCTGGCCCACGGCGCGCTCTTCATCCTGGGGTTCGGCTTCGCCCTCACCCGCCTCTTCGACCGGCGGATCTTCCCCCTGGTGGCCTGGTGGGGCGGCGCCATCGTTATGGGAGGGATGCTCACCGAAAGCCCACCCTCGAGCCAGCGCCTGGTGACCACGGCCATCCCGGCGATTGTCTTCGTGGCCCTGGGGCTGACCCTGCTGGTTCAGGGCCTGGCGCAGGCCCTGGGCGCGCTGCGCCCCCGACGCCTGGCGCCGGCCCTTGGCGTCGCGAGCGTCGCCCTGGCGGCGCTGAGTGTGCGCTACTACTTTGTTGAATACACACCCACCCGTGTCTATGGCAACGCCAACGCCGTGCTGGCGACCGAACTTGCTCATTATGTCAACAAAAAACACCTCGCGCCGGCCAGCCGGCTGGTCTTCTTCGGCTGGCCGCGGATGAGCGTGACTTTCGGCGCCATCCCCTACCTGGCCCCGCACCTCGAGCGGCTGGACGTTCACGATACGCTGCGGGAACCGCCAGAGCCAGCCCTCGCCGCCCGCGACCGCCCGACCATCTTCGTCTTCGTGCCTGAGCGAGCGGGCGAACTGGGGCTGGTGCAGTTCGCCTTTCCCTACGGCACGGTCGAGCAAGTACCCTCGCCCCTGGATGGCTCGCCGCTGTTCACGGTATACCAGGTATCGGCCCCAGCGCAAGGAGGTGCCAAGGTGAACCAGGGGGAACCGGGTTTCCCCACGCCCCCGCTCAGGGGAGGGTTTGCGGGGGCGCAGCTCTTCCCGGCCCCCGCCCGGTGAGAGGGTTGGGGAGACAAAGCCCGCCCCGGAAGGCCATGCCCGGTAGGGCGCAGCCCGGCAGCATGGAGCGTCCATCAGGTGAAGAATTCCTTGCTAAAGAGTGAACAAACCTCCTCTCACAAGAAAGACCCTTCACCTGACATTTCGCAATCCGTCGCATATGATTGCAGGCAGAACTAAACGTATGTAGAACTTGCTGCCGGCAAAGGAGCTCGCCTGTCGCGCTCCCTGGCCATTCGTTGCGCGCGTGCGGACGGAACGGCAGCAAGTCACTAGTGGAGAGGATCAGGCCGATGACGACCCTGGACACCGATACGCTGGAGATGGTGCTTACGACCCTTCGCGACTACGCGGCGAAGCAGCTCAAACCCGAGTTCCTGCGCGAACTCGATGAGCGCGACGAGTTTCCCCACGACGTCCTCCGCGACCTCTACGACCCTGAGAAGTTCGGACTGCATCTTATTTTCATCCCCGAGGAGTACGGCGGTCTCGGCGGTGGCGCCTACGATGTCTACCGCGTTTCGGAGCAGATGGCCCGCATCGATCTCGGTATTGCGACCGGTGTACTGGCGACGTTCCTTGGCACCGACCCGATCGTGGTGGGTGGGACGGAGGAGCAAAAGGCCCACTGGATGGGCCGCATCGCCTCAGAGGGTCTGCTGGTGGCCTACGGGGCGACCGAACCCCAGGCTGGCTCGGACCTGGGCACACTCACGACCAGGGCCGTCCCGGTCGAAGAGGATGGCAAGATTATCGGCTACAAGCTCACCGGCCGGAAGCAGTGGATCTCGAACGGCGGCGTGGCCAAACTCTACACCATTCTGGCCAACGCTCCCGGCGGCATCTCCTGGTTCATTATGGAGGCCGGGCAGCCGGGCTTCAGCTACGGCAAGCCGGAGGACAAGCACGGCATTCGCGCCTCGAACACTGCGGCCCTGTTCCTCGATGAGGTCTTCGTGCCCGTTGAGAACCTGGTCGGCGGTGTGGAGGGGCAGGGTCTGGCCCAGGCCCAGGCGGTGTTTGGCTACACCCGCCTGATGGTCGGCTCGTTCGGTCTTGGAGCCGGCTGGGCAGCCCTCGAACGCGCCATTCGCTACAGCCAGACCCGCGTGCAGGGTGGCGGGTTGCTCTCCACCAAGCAGGCCTACACCCACAAGCTCCTGGTGCCGAATGCGGTGCGCCTCGAGGCCTCGCGGGCCTACATCGAGTGGGTCGCCGAGCGCATTGATGGCGGTGACCCTGACCAGCAGACCGAGGGCGCCGTGGCGAAGTACTTCGCCACCGAGAGCGGCAACAAGGCCGCCGAAGACGCCATTCAGGCCCACGGCGGCTACGGCTACACCAAGGAGTACATGGTCGAGAAGATCAAGCGCGATGTGCGTATCACCTGCATCTACGAGGGCACCTCGGAGATTATGGAGTGGACCATCGCTCGCGATCGCTGGCAGGCCCACTTGAAGACCCGCGGGACCTTCTACAACGACTGGGCCGCCCAGCTCGACCAGTTGGCTCGCCAGCACCCCGATAGCGGCGCAGCCACGGCGGCCCTGGGCATGCGCGCCCTGGCGGTTATTCTCGAACGCGCCCGTATTGACCGCCTGACCCGCAACCAGCACATTCTCTTCCGCCTCGGCGAATTGATTGCCTGGGCCGAGACCGCGGCGATCTTTAGTGAGCGCTCCGCCACCAAACCGAGCACGGCCGTGCCCTTCTCGCAGGAGACGCTGAAGACCATGGCCCGCGTCCATGCGCGCGAGGCCGCGATGAAAGTCGCCGCCGACGGGCTGCGCTGGTGCATCAGCGCCGGCCAGACCGACCCGAACCTGGCGGCGAGTATCAATCTGCCGGCGATCTTCAACGCCCAGGCCGGCCAGATCGAGGACATGAACATTGTCGCGCAGCGCCTGATCGAGGCGTTCCCGGCTGAATAGCTATCCACTCTCGCCTCACCTGCCCCGCTCCCGCGCAGGCGGGAGCGGGCACGCGCACGAAAAGAGGTGAGAAACGTAAGGAGCGATCCACATGGATATGTCAAACCGCGCCATTGCCATCGTCGGCCTGGGCGCCATCCTCCCCGACGCGCCCAACGCCCGGGCCTTCTGGGAGAATATTCTGGCGAAGCGCTACAGCATTTCGGAGACCCCACCCGAGCGCTGGCTGCTCGCCGATTACTATGACCCCGACCCCAGCGCCCCCGATAAGACCTATTCCAAGATCGGCGGCTGGGTCCGGGGCTTCAAGTTCGACTGGCAGCGCTTCCGCATTCCGCCCCGTGTGGCTGCCGCGATGGACGAGGGCCAGCAGTGGGCGGTGACTATCGCCGCCGAGGCCCTGGCCGATTACGGCTTCCCCGATCGCCCGCTCAACACTGAGAATACCGGCGTGATCCTCGGTACGGCTATGGGCGGTGAGTTGCACTACCTCACCAACCAGCGCGTCATTTTCCCGGAGTACGCCCGCTACCTCAGCAATACGCCGGCCTTCCAGGCCCTGCCGCCCGATGTGCGCGCGGCTATCCTGGCGCAGTTCCACGCTGAGATGGACCGCACCCTGCCCCCCGTAACCGAAGACTCGATGCCGGGCGAGCTGCCCAATATCGTGGCCGGACGGGTGGCCAATGTGCTCAACCTGCGCGGGCCGAACTTCATCACCGACGCGGCCTGCGCCTCGACCTTCGCCGCCGTGGCTGCCGCGGTCGAGATGCTCAGTGAGGGCCACGTGGACGCGGTGATCACCGGCGGCGTGGACCGCAATATGGGGCCCTCGACCTTCGTGAAGTTCTGCAAGATCGGCGCCCTGTCGGCGACTGGCACACGCCCCTTTGGCGACGGCGCCGATGGCTTCGTGATGGGCGAAGGCGCGGCGACGTTCCTGCTCAAGCGCCTGGCCGATGCTGAGCGCGACGGCGATACGATCTACGCGGTGATCCGCGGCGTGGGCGCTTCCTCCGATGGCAAGGGCAAGGGCATTACCGCCCCCAACCCCGTCGGGCAGGTCTACGCGATTGAGCGCGCCTGGCGCCACGCCGGTCTCGACCCCGCCACCGCCACCCTGGTTGAGGCCCACGGCACCAGCACTCGCGTCGGCGATGTGACCGAAGTCGAGAGCCTGGCAAAGGTGTTCGGCGGCGCCGAGCGCGGCCGTATCGGCCTCGGCTCGGCCAAGAGCAACATCGGCCACCTCAAGGCCGGCGCTGGCGCAGCCGGGTTGCTCAAGACGGTCTTCGCCCTCCACGAGAAGATCCTGCCGCCCACGCTGAACTGCGAGAAGCCCAACCCGAATATTGACTTCAACGCCACCCCGTTCTACCTGCTCAACGAGGCCCGCGAGTGGGAGCGCCCCGGCAATGTGCCCCGGCGCGCTGGCGTGAGCGCCTATGGCTTCGGCGGCACCAACTTCCACGTGGTGCTGGAGGAGTACATCCCGGGGATGATCCGCACTGAGCCGCAACGCTACCAGGGGGTGGAGGTGCCCAATCCGGGCGGCGGTTCCGGTAGCGGTCACTACACTGCGCCCGCGAAGGTGGCCCAGAAGCCGCCCCTGCGCGGCATCCTCGCCCTCGGCGCCGATACCCCCGCCGAACTGAGCGCCCGCCTCGATGAGGTTCTGCGCAAGGTGCAGGAGGGCTGGACGCCGCCAGTGGCAGCGCCCGACCCCGCCGACCTGCGCAGGGCCGAGCGTCTGGTCATTGACTTTGCCGACCACGCTGACCTGCTCGATAAACTCAACAAGGCGAAGAAGGCCGCCGGTCTCAACGCTCCCGCCGCCTGGAAGCCCCTGGCGGCGCAGGGCATCTTCCGCGGCAGCGGCAAGGTTCCCGGTAAGGTCGCCTTCCTCTTCCCCGGCCAGGGTTCGCAGTATCTCAACATGGGCCGCGAACTGGCGAAGGTCTCGCCCGCGGTGGCCGCGGTCTTCGCCGAGGCCGACCGGGTGATGACCCCCATCCTGGGCCGCCCGCTCACCGACTACCTCTTCCTCGATAGCGACGACCCCCAGCGCATCAAGGAGGCGGAACGGGCCTTGATGCAGACGGCGATTACCCAGCCGGCCATGCTTACCCTCGACATCGCCCTGCTGACCCTGCTCGCCGAGTATGGCATCAAGCCAGATATGGTGATGGGGCACTCGCTGGGCGAATACGGCGCGCTGGTGGCCGCCGGTATTATGCCCTTCGCCGAGGCCCTCGAGGCCGCCGCGGCCCGCGGCGCCGAGATGACCAGGGTCAGCGTCGAGGACAATGGCTGGATGGCCGCCGTGATGGCGCCGCTCGATGTGATCCAGTCCACCTTGCAGGAGGTTGACGGTTACGTTATCCCCGCCAACCTCAACAGCTACAGCCAGGCGGTGATCGGCGGCAATAGCAAAGCGGTGGAGCAGGCCATCAGCGTCTTTACCGCCAAGGGCTACCAGGCCCAGCGCATTCCGGTCAGCCACGCCTTCCATACCCGCATCGTCGCTCCGGCCTCCAAGCCGCTGCGCAAGGTGCTCGACCGGCTGCACATTGCCGAGCCGAAGCTGCCACTGGTGGCCAATGTTACCGGTGAGCTCTACCCCACGACCGTCGAAGCGATCAAAGACATCCTGGAGCAGCAGATCGCCTCGCCGGTGCAGTGGGTCAAGGGCCTGGAGACGCTCTACCGCGAGGGCTGCCGGATCTTCGTCGAGTGCGGACCCAAGAAGGCCCTCAAGGGCTTCGTGGACGACGTGGTGGGCAGCAAGCCCGATGTGGTCTCGCTCTTCACCAACCACCCGAAGACCGGCGAGATCGCCAGTTTCAACCAGGCCCTCTGCGGGCTGTATGCCGCCGGTCTGGGCGCAGAGCCGGCCCACGAGGAGGCCCCGCAGCCCGAAATGGCCGCCCCGGCGGCCCGACCGCACCTGTCTGCTGTGAATGGCGAAGCGGCTCAGGCTTCATCTGTAGAGGATACGATCGTGACCCACACGAATGGCAATGGCGCCTCCGCCACTGGCGCGGCGAGCCTCAACGACCTCGGGCAGTTGCTCGCGCAAGCGCTGCAACAGGCCAGCGCCCGGCCGGTAGCCCACGCCGGGCAGCCCGAGGTCTTTGACCGGAACCTGCCGCCTGCCGGTTCGGTGATCATCTCCGGCACCGGCCTGGGTCTGCCCGGCGCCGAAAAGCCGGTGATGGCCGAGGATAATGTCGAGCGCATTCTGCGCGGTGAGCAGTTCGTGGATCTCATTCCCGAGCGCTTCCGCCGCAAGATGGTGCGCAAGGGCGTGACCCGCGTGGTTAAGGGCGAGGACGGCGGGGGCAGCTTCCAGACGATTGACAACGCCGATGATGTCATTCGCCTGGCCGGGCGCCCTGGCCCCTTCGACCTCAGCGCGGAGTACGGGGTGCCCGCCAAGCTGGTCGAGGCGCTGGATATCACCTCGCAACTGGCGATCGCCGCCGGCCTCGACGCCCTGCGCGAAGCCGGTATTCCCCTCGTCCAGACCTACCGTAAGACCAGCAAGGGCACCTTCCTGCCCGATCGCTGGATGCTGCCCGAGGCCCTCCGCGATGAGACGGGCGTGATCTTCGCCAGCGCCTTCCCCGGCTACGACCAGCTTGCCGGCGAGATGGAGCGCTACTACGAGCACGAGAACCGCCTCAATCTGCTGGAGGAACTGGAGAACCTGCGCAACCACGCCCTCGATGAGGAGACCCTCACGGCGCTGACCCGGCGTATCGCCGCATTGCGCGAGGAGATCGCCGCCAATCCCTACCAGTTCGACCGGCGTTTCCTCTTCCGCATTCTTGCGATGGGCCACAGCCAGTTCGCCGAGTACATCGGCGCGCGCGGCCCCAACACCGCCGTCAATGCGGCCTGCGCCTCAACCGCCCAGGGCGTCGCCATCGCCGAAGACTGGATCCGCAGCGGCCGCTGCCGCCGCGTGCTGGTCGTCGGCGGTGACGATGTCACCAGCGACCATCTGCTGGAGTGGATCGGCGCGGGCTTCCTGGCCACCGGCGCCGCCGCCACCGATGATAAGGTCGAGGAGGCCGCCCTGCCCTTCGACCGCCGCCGCCACGGGACCCTCCTGGGGATGGGCGCCTGCGCCCTGCTGGTCGAGAGCGAAGATGCGGTGCGCGAGCGTGGTATGCGCGGCATCGCTGAACTGCTCTCCAGCGAGACCCGCAATAGCGCCTTCCACGGCACCCGGCTGGACGTGGACCACATCAGCGAGGTGCTGGAGAGCCTGATCACCTCCGCCGAGCGGCGCTTCGGCCTCGACCGCTACGCCATGGCCGCCCAGACGGTCTTCGTCTCGCACGAGACCTACACGCCCGCCCGGGGTGGCAGCGCTTCCGCCGAGGTGGCGGCCCTGCGCCGCGTCTTCGGCCCCGCCGCCAGCGAGGTGGTGGTTGCCAATACCAAGGGCTTCACTGGCCATCCGATGGGCGTGGGCATCGAAGATGTCATCGCGGTGAAGATCCTCGAACACGGGATCGTGCCGCCGGTGCCCAACTACCGCGAGGTGGACCCCGAACTGGGCACGCTCAACCTGAGCCGCGGCGGGCGTTACCCGGTGCGCTACGCCATCCACTTCGCCGCTGGCTTCGGGTCTCAGATCGCCATCACGCTGCTGCGGCGCGTGCCCGGCGGCCCCAACCGCGTTGACAATCGCGCTCGCTACGACTACTGGCTGGCCCAGGTCAGCGGCTACGACCGCCCCGAGACCGAGGTCGTGCAGCGGGTGCTGCGGGTGAAGGCCGAAGGCGCGCCGACCCGCGTGCCGGCGCCGAGTATGTGGCAGCCGGGCACCGGCCCGACGGTGCGCGCCGCCGCGCCTGCCGAGAGTGGCCCGCGGGTGGTGGACGATGGTCGCCGCGCCGAGATCCCGGCGCGCCCGGTGTACACCGAAGCGCCCCGCCCCGCCCCGGCCGCCGCGCCCACCAACGGCAAGGCCGCGCCCGCCCCGGCCCCCGCGCCGGTCAC
>Ga0209721_1000408_pt1 | contig 39769 bp, 27 predicted proteins | sample TshhotsprinmetaG_FD_184139 | JGI IMG/M metagenome (GOLD analysis project Ga0209721, IMG submission 184139) | Hot spring microbial communities from South Africa to study Microbial Dark Matter (Phase II) - Tshipise hot spring metaG (SPAdes)... | ecosystem: Environmental > Aquatic > Thermal springs...
GACGCGATGGGACGATTGTGGGCTGGGGAAGCAACGAATGTGGGCAGATTGATCTACCCGGCTACGGTGGGTTTTTCTCGATTGCCGCCGGAGGTTGCTGTAGCTACGCGTTGCGAACCGGCACGGGCTTGGTGGCTGCGAAAGAAAGCGTGCTGAGCTCCGAAGCGGCAGGTTGGACGCCAATCCTGGGACAATTCGACACCTTCGGTACTGCGACGGGTGCCGTGGCCCGAGGTGGAGGGCTTGGCGGCGGCTATGGGGGTTATTGGGGCGGCGGCGGAGGGGGATCGCCTGATCGGCCAGGGGGGCCGGATGAGCCGCCGTTCGTCATTCCGGAGCCGAATACCATCGCGCTACTGGCCGCATTCGCTACGATGCTTTGCGCCTGGTATGTGCACGTGAGAATGCGTCAAGTTAGTGCCGTCCAGTAACGCGAATTGGAAGCCCCAGGATTTAGCCTCCGTATCATTCCCGCCTTTAACTTCAAGTCAACAGGATGATTCCATATCGCATGCCGCTCGCGGGGGTGGGGAAGGTACTTCCTGGACTGCTGGGGTCAAGATGTCGCCGGGAAGCTCCAGTAGCTTGGCGCGAAGCTCTAAAAGGCCGGTAGGATAGGGTCAAGCCAATTGGCGCTCTCGCTCTTGCTACACGAAGCTTCCTCTAAAGCTTCTCTCGACAACTCCGGTCGGCGGGTTCTTTAGCGATTGAGCCAGTGCCAAGGGAGAATTCGTGCGCGGGCGGGTTCGGGGATGGGCTTGTCGTATTCGCGAGGTCGAGCGCCGACGATGGCTGGCCCGGGCTCATTTTCGGGAAAAGGATCAAATACTTGTGCGCGGGATTGCTGTTGCGAGGGTGTGCCTGGCGTAAACCAATTGGGACGTCCGAGCGTCTGACAGCCCAAGGCTAACACGGATGCCATCAGAAGACTTGCACGAAACAATCTGTTGTGGGTTTTCACCGAAGGGGCTCCCGTAATTGCGACACCTGGTAATTGACTAGCGATTATTTCCTAATACCTGCCCGCAGAGTTCAAAGGGTGACTGCCGCGATCCTGAGCTTTGAACTTCAGTTAAGTTTCACTTTATCACTCCTCACGCTCGCGATGGGTGAACCATCCCAGTCGACTCCGAACGCTTGCTCAGCCACGCGCGAATTGGCGTTAGTTGGTCAACTCCCAAAAGGAGACTCCCCATCCTACTAAGACTAGATCGGCCCCGAGTGTATAAAAGGCTATAGCGGGCAGAAAAGATCGGTTTAAGCCTTAAAAGCTAGGGTTCGGTTTTGGGAAGCAAAAACTTCTTGGGGAAGAGGTTTCGGGAGTGTGGCTGAGAAGGGGGCGGTTAGTGAAAAGCCCCCGTAAGCTTTCTCACCGGCACGTCCGGCCTTTACCTCAGAATCAAATTGCTAAGTTGTTGAGGCTAACCTTCTCCGCCGGACACTCGGGTTGCATAGGGCAAACGAGGTCAAAATTCGCGTCGGGGATTGGGTTTACACAGGTTCATCCCGCAGCCATGCCCGGGCATTATCGCGAAAATCAAATTCCGAATTACCCGAAATGGGCCAAGCTACACCTTTCGGACGGCGAAAAAGCCGGTGTCGCAACCTTTAATGCGCCTTGGTCAAGAAAGGCGAAACGCCAGATTTTGCTTGCCGAACCAAATCGGAGGGTTGAAGCGGCCCTGTCGGCTTGCGTCGTACTTCTTTATCCCGGGTCAGCAACCGGTTATGGGCCGCAAGCTTAAGGTGGTTTTAAGCGTTGGAGGTTGCATCAGGGAGATACCGCCTCGATATTGATATCGCCAGTGATAATCCTAGGAGGGTTTGCCGCATCATCTGCTTGCCGTGCAACTTTCCGGAGAATGTTTCGAACGGGTCCAAGCAGCTTTGCCAAATCTTTTTCAATCGGAGGTTTTGACATGGGCGCTACAAACGGTGTGAATCGTCGGGGATTCGTCGCAACGGCGGCAGCGAGCACAGCCGCTGCCATCGTGCCGCGGCATGTTCTGGGAGGGGCCGGTTACGTCGCACCCAATGACAAGATCACACTGGCCCATATCGGCATGGGAACCCAAGGATTTCGGGAATTAGGGGCTTTGCTGGATGATCCGCGGATCCAAATCGTGGCGGTTTGCGATCCCAATGAGGATAGCAACGACTACATCGAATGGGGAAAAAATGGGATCAGGAATTTGATTCGACGTTATCTGGGAGACCCCCACTGGCGTGAAGGAGTGGAAGGTTGTCCCGGAGGCCGCGAGGTGGGGCGGCTTGTCGTCGAGACCTATTATACCAAGACGCGTCAGGTTGCTGATTATAAGGGGTGCCGAAGCTATGCCGACTTTCGGGAACTCTTGGAGCAGGAAAAAGACCTGGATGCCATAAAGGTGATGACGCCAGATCATCTCCACGGGCCGATTGCCGTTGCGGCCATGAAAAAAGGGATCCACGTAGCCATGCACAAGCCTTTGGCAAACCGGCTGCATGAATGCCGGCTTGTTGTAGAAACGGCCCGCAAAAGTGGGGTGGCTACACACCTGTTGGCGTATGGGGCGGCACCGGACAATCGTCGGGTTGCCGCTGCCATACAAAAAGGCGTAATCGGCCAACTTCGCGAAATCCATAATTGGTCTAATCGCCCGGTCTGGCCACAGTACGCGGAGATTCCGAAGGAGCCAACACCGATTCCGCCCGGGTTCGACTGGCAGCTTTGGCTTGGCCCGGCGGTCGATCGGCCTTACCACCCTTGCTACACGCACACGGTGTTCCGAGGTTGGTACGACTTTGGGGGCGGCTCAATGGCCGATATGGGAATTTATAGCCTTTGGCCGGTCTTCGAACAGCTACAGCTTGGCGTGCCCATTGCCGCCGAAGGCTGGGGAACCCATCAGTGCACGATTACCGAAAATTTAAGTCGGGTCATTCGAAACGATTACTCCTATCCGATAGCGTGCAGTTTTCGCTTCTGCTTCGCTCCGCGGGAAGAACAAGCGGGGATTGAACTTTACTGGTATGACGGTGGGATGAAACCTCCGCGACCTGATATTCTAAAAGCGGCCGGTGTCCGATTCCGTCCGGAAGGGATCATGTTCGTCGGTGAAAATGGCGTGATTGTCGCAGGATTTCAGGGTCAGGACCCGGTGGTTTTCACGAATGGGAAGCGGCAAGCCCTTTGGGAACTTATGCCTGCTGATAGCCTCGGGCAGCCCGAGGCGGAGCGGCGGGGGATCGATAGCTGGATTCGGGCATGCCAGGGTGGTCCGCCTTCACCGGGGAATTTTGTGGCTGCGGCCGATGTTTCCGACACCGTCAACCTGGGGACAGTGGCGCTGCGGGCTCAGGAGCTGATCGAGTTCGATTCCGCGGCCATGAAAGTGACCAATGTAGCCTCGGCCAACAAATACATCTATCGCGAGTACCGGCCCGGTTGGGAAATGTGATGGTGCCACCGAGGTCCCGATCAAGAAACTGAATTTGGCAAGAATTGGAAGTTGGCACGCTCCAGAAGCTGGCCACATTGTATCCGCGTGATAGGCTTCACAAAAATCGCGCGAAGTTTTCTCGAAGGGGGCCCCGGTCCAAGTGCCCTCCGCGTGGACAGGAAGCAAGCCCCGAAGTCGCCAGCGGTAAGCTTTTCAGAGATAGTGCGCTTTGCGTGGGCAGGAAACGAGTGAATAGAGCACCTCATTTCCGAGCTTGCGCGCCGGGGTGCTGTTCCATTTTCGTAATCCAAATAACCCGGGCTTAATGCAGGTGCTTAGAGAGTTGCGTAGTCCGTGCAGGTTACGAAAAATGGATGGATCTGCGTGCGTCGCTGTTGTCCTTCCAGATCTAAGCGATTACGGAAAATTTCTCATGGAGCAATTTAATGCACGAAGAAACGTTGTTAGCGCCTGAAATTTGCAAGTTTCAACGCGAAATTCGAACTATCTGGGTTCACTCTTTAGTGGTGGGAAGTGGGGCAGCGGGGTTAAACGCCGCCATTCAGTTGGTCCGCTCCGGAGTGACTGATGTGGTGATTGTCACCGAGGGATTGGATCGCGGCACTTCTATCAATGCGGGGAGTGACAAACAGACCTATTACAAATTGTCGCTTTGCGGGGATCAAACCGACTCTCCGCTAGCCCTTGCGGAGACATTGTTTGCGGCCGGAAGCATGCACGGGGATTTGGCGCTAGTGGAGGCGGCGCAATCGGCCCGCGCATTCTTTAACCTCGTGAATCTCGGCGTACGTTTTCCTCAGGATCCGTATGGACAGTTTCCAGGCTATAAAACGGATCATGATCCTCGGCAAAGGGCGACCTCGGTCGGGCCGTACACCTCGCAGGAAATGTGCCGGAAATTAATCGCGGAGGTACGGCGGTTGGGAATTCCGGTTTTTGAGGGGCGAAGTGCCGTCGCTATGCTCGCATTGAGGGAAGGCGAAACACGGTGTGCCTGCGGCATTATCACGCTGAATGAGCAAGGGTTATTCGAGGCTTTTCTCTCAGAAAATACCATTTTTGCGGTCGGCGGTCCGGCCCTGCTTTATGAGGCCAGTGTTTATCCCCCGGCCCAGACAGGTGGCATTGGGATTGCACTCTTGGCGGGGGCGAAGGCCCAGAATTTGCCCGAATCGCAATTCGGATTGGCAGCCACGGTCTATCGCTGGAATGTGTCCGGGACGTACATGCAGGTAGTGCCGCGATTTGTGAGTCAGGGTGACGGGGGCGAACTTCGCGAATTTCTTCAGGAATATTTTCCCGATCCGGGTCAAAGGGCTTCGCTGGTCTTCCTCAAGGGGTATCAGTGGCCTTTCGACGCTCGGAAGGTGCCCGGTGGTTCCTCAATGGTGGATATCTTGGTCTATTACGAAAGCGTTGTGCGGGGCAGGTCAGTTTACTTGGATTATCGAACTAACCCGAATGAATTTTCGTTCGCTTCGCTGAGTGCCGAAGCACGAAGCTACCTCGAGCGCTCCGGGGCCTTTCAAGAAACCCCTTTGGAACGGCTCAGGCACATGAATCCGGCTGCCATTGGGGTTTTTTCCGAACACGGGATCGATCTCGCCAAGGAACCCTTGCGAATTGCCGTTTGCTCGCAACATAACAACGGCGGATTGGCGGCGAACCGCTGGTGGGAGTCCTTGAACGTCAAGCATTTGTTCCCCATCGGCGAAGTCAACGGATCGCATGGGGTTGCACGGCCTGGAGGGGCATCGCTCAATGCGGGGCAGGTCGGGGGGTTCCGAGCTGCCGAATTCATCGCTTACAGCTACCGCGATTGGACCGTGGAACGTTCGCGGGCCTTAGATGAAGTTTTCCGATCGCTCGCGGAGTTATGCCATTATTTGACGCTGTCTCGAGAAAGTGCCATCTCTTGGCAAAGTGATCGAGCGGAATTTCAACGGCGAATGACGGCAGCCGGCAGTCACATCCGCCGGACAAGCCAACTGCAAGAAGCTACCGGCGAAGCGTGGCGGCAATATCAGCGTATTCGCACCAGCGGAAGTGGTTTCGCCGAAAAGCACGAAGCGCTGGAAAGCTTGCGAAACCTACATCTTTGTTTTGCCCATGCCGTCTACCTTGATGCGATCCGATTCGCCTTGGAAAGCGGTGTCGGGAGCCGGGGCTCAGCAATCGTCGTGGATCCGGCTGGAATCCGCTTGCACGAGAAACTGCCGCCCGACTGGGCGGTAGTGCCGGAAAACCCTCAATTCCGAGACCTTGTTTTGGAGACGATCCCGGCTCCGGAGGGATACGCGGAACATCGATGGGTAGCTCGACGTCCGATCCCGAAACCGGATACGTGGTTCGAAACAGCCTGGGCCGCCTTTGGGGAGGGAAAGATCTTCGAGGTGTAGCTGCCTGTTGCCGTTACAAAGACGGCAAAAGGGAGCGCTACCTTCAATAACGCAAAGAGAGATCTCGGAAGGAGGAAAGGAAAATCGCGGACCTGTGGTCGTGAACCCGTTGAAGTTGCATACTTATGTGAGATGGTTGCGGCTATTTTTTCAAGATTCTCCTTGTCCGCCAGTTGTGACTTAGAGTGATCGAGCCTCCTCTTCAAGACGATTGGCTTCCCTCGGGCGGCCACAAACCCATATTTCCCCATATTCATCTTTCTCCACATTCATCGTGTATTGACCAAGTCTGTTGCACGTTGGTTGTAGATTAGCGGATCTTTAGGCCCTCCCGGACGAGTACCCCGCCGGCGTTGTGCGAGAGGATCGATGCATGAGCATCATCCAGTTTCTGGGAAGAAATAACTTTTCGTGAGATTAGTTTATCTTATCGTGTAAAGTAGCTTTAGTTATGTCTCGCATTATCTATACATGGTACCGCAGTAATATTACTCGTCTAGTGACGTTTCTAAAATCCCTCCCATAAGCGAAGATTTGCCGATCGCTCGGGTTCCAATGAAGCTTTTCGCGCGAACTTGTCGATTATTTTCACGCGAGACCCGTCACATGGGTTTGCAGTGGATGTCTGGCCCCACTGCGACGAATTCGTCAAGCTGACAGACCCAAACTCCGTTTGCCAAAATTGGTTTATTGCCGACTATGGGCCAAGCTAGCAGATCAAAGCAGCCTCGAGTTTCGAGGGCTGCGCGAGGCGCTTTTTGCTGGGGCCTTTTGGGGTATTTTCTGATTTCTTTTTTGGGGACCCTCAGTTGCGGGGCACAAGAGTGGGAGAGCGTCGCGGCTTTGCGCCGTGCTTGGGATGCAGTGGTGAGCATCCGCGGCGAAAAAACCGTTATGGATTCGCCTTCTTCGGCCGGCAAAGCCGACTTTGCACGTCGCGTTAACGGCATGGGAACCGGAGTTGTTATTGATGCCCGGGGATACATCGTCACGAATTACCACGTGATCGATGGGGTACAGCAAATCCAGGTAACCCTCGCTGATGGAAAGCAGTTCATCGCCCGCCGAGTTGCCCGAGATTCCAAAACCGATCTGGCACTCATCAAGATCGATGCGGATGGGCCGCTGCAAACCATAGCTTTGGGCACTTCCGCGGGACTCATGCCGGGGGAACCCGTGTTGGCTTTGGGAAATGCCTTCGGGTACCAGCACACCGCGACACGAGGCATTATAAGTGCCCTTCACCGTTCGGTTCAGGTGAATGAGTCTCAGCTATACGATGATCTGATTCAGACGGACGCAAGCATTAATCCGGGCAACTCGGGTGGTCCGCTTCTGAACATGAAGGGCGAAATGATCGGCGTGAACGTCGCAGTTCGCGCCGGGGCGCAAGGGATCGGTTTCGCAATCCCGGTAGATAAAGTGGTAGCTGTGGTCAACCAATTGTTGGCCAAAGTGGATGATGAACGCATTTGGCACGGGGTGAGTGTGGCCGCGGAACCGGTCCGGGAAACTCGCGGCTCACGCGTTGACACTGTAGAACCGAACAGCCCGGCAGCCCAGGCAGGCATTCGACCGGGAGATTTGATCATTCAGGTGGGCGATCAGTGCGTCACTCGGCCCCTTGATTTCCACCGGGCCTTGCTCGAACGCGAGCCGAAAGAGCGTATTACCATGCTTATCGAACGGGATGGGGAGACACTCAAGATAGAGTTAGAGCTCGCCCAGGCGGATCGCCGTCGCAAGGATTCGCCCGCCACATGGCAACTGCTGGGCATGGAGCTTGAACCCATCACGCCTGAGCAATTCCGCCGGCAATTCCCCCACACCAAATATCGGGGCGGACTGTTGGTGACGGCCGTTCGCCCCGAGGGCCCCGCAGCAGCTCAGGGGATTAGGCCGGGGGATATTCTTGTCGGCCTCCATATTTGGGAAACCGTCTCGTTAAGCAACGTAGACTACGTACTACGGCGACCGGATTTGGCCACCATCAGCCCCCTAAAGGTGTATATCCTCCGGGGATCAGACACCTACTACGGATTTTTAATGGTCGGCTCCTCCGTTCGGACGGCCGCCCATCCGTAAAAGGCCTTTCGTTCTTCTTCTGCCCAACTCTCCGCTGGCTTGTCCAAAAGAAGCTACCAGTTGAGTTATGCAGGAACCGCTATTTGGTACGTTTTGAACGCAGCGGCCTGCACCACCCACGATTAGGAACTTAATCCGTTTAGGGAGTGGGCACTGATTCGCCACCGCTAATGCTCCCCAATGCACCCCATACGCCGTAGGGACTCGTGGTGAATGTCGTACCACCACCCCAGCAAGCAGCCGAGAGGTTCCCGGAGTCGATCGTTTCGGAAATGAACCGCACAGAGCCATCGGCCATAGCGGCATTCACTCCGCCGGGATGGAAGCTGTCGGGAGGCATGATCTGCTCCCAACCCCATTCGCCAGCACTGTTCGTGCAGGAAATCGAATTCGGCGGCAGGACGGTCCAAAAGCCGTGAACCGTGGGACCACCACCACTCCACCACTGACCCCGGCGCGTTTCCCAACCCGCATTGTTAGAAGCAATCCGTTGGCCGCGCTTATAAGCCAAGCAGGCGGCCGGATTATCGCCGAATCCCGAGATTACCGCATAATCGCCGTGAATATTCCCATGTAGAGCTTCCTGCCCGATTACATGTTCACTCACGGCCACGGTATTACTGGTTCCGTCACGGATTTCGGAAATGGTCACATTGTAGAAGCGCCTGCCGAAAACACCCCGAGGCGGGCCACCACCCCAAACGTCTTTGCACCGGTCGCCCATACTCCCCGAGTAATTCACCCTTCCCGTGTCATTCCACCAACCTGCGGATTTGCGCACCGCATCGGACGGGCAGCGGAGCGTCGCTAGCTCGACATGCCATGGCGGATAACCGTTTGCACTGCCTAAATCCGCCTCGATCCACGGGGCGGGTCCAAACGGCGGATAAACCATCGAACCGGCGGCCCCCGTCTGATGATTACGTCCTTGAGTGCGCCCGATCACCTGCTGATACAAACCCTGCTGCTCCATGAAAGGCGACAGCGGGACGAAGAAACTCAGTTGACCCATGTTCGAAGTATACGGATCGCCGTTGTCCGTTCCCCCCCATCCGGCGGGAAATGCCTTATAAACGTCGTGATAGTTGTGCGCCGCCAACATGATTTGCTTGAGATTGTTGACGCACTGAGTGCGACGTGCGGCCTCACGAGCAGCTTGAACGGCCGGCAAAAGTAGGGCGATCAAAATACCAATGATCGCGATGACAACGAGCAATTCCACGAGCGTAAACGCTCGACGAACAAGCAATCTACGGACACCCATAGTTCACCCCCTTCAAAAAGGCTTTCAACCTAGACAACGCTACAACGAACCGATCTCACGCCGAATTCAACCCGCCGGTTTTCCAATCGATTAATCACAAAAACCGATAACTATCAAATGAAACTTACCTTTTGGACAAGAAAGGTCGATACGTCCGTTCAAGCCAAACGGGGAATGCGTTCAACTACTCCACAAGAGTTTACGGAAAAAGCTACCGGCCCTTCTCGGCAGTTTCACGGAACGGTCTCTTTAAACACCTCGTAACAGCCGTTCCGCCAATCGGCTATCTCCCCCGAACACACCACGGACAAGTCAACGTGGCTCATACGAGGCGGATAAGCTCGCGATTAATCAATTAGAACCATTCGCCCTCATCCACCTTAAGCGCGGAATTATTACTTACTTGATAGAGCAAATGTAAAATCGTTGGTTTTGCCTGATTCTACCGTGGCCTCCAAACCCGAAGTATTAAAGTCTTTATACTTGGGAGGGAGTAGATCCTCGACTTGAGTAGGTCGGGATAAGGCGGCCGCCATCCCACCACCACTCTCCATCTGTTCCTTAATTCTTGCCATGGCCTCTTCTTGAGAAGTCGCGCCCGTGGCGGCCGGCCCACCCCGAGTCTTGGCGATGCTGACCTTGTACCGGCCCGGAACGGCACCTTGACCTCCGCCGGCCGTCGTCAAGGTAAACCTGCCGGAAGCGTCGGTGATCCCAGCCGCACTTCGCCCGCCCTCATCCGTCGGGACGAACGTCACGGTGGCTCCGTCCACAGCTTGACCATCCAACGTAACCACTCCGGTGACATCCACCGTTCTCGGCCCGGCCGGCCCACCGCAGCTTACAGCCACCACAGGCAGAAAGACTAAGGCCAAAAGTGAAATCCAGATACGCGTCATCTTGCTTACCTCCGTTTGATTTAGTTTTTGTGCCGTGGCCCTACCGTTCTCCCCGACGGCCTGCACAATCCCTCAATCGACGACCGCAGCCCAGAATAAGCGGCTGCAAGGCGACACCTTTCAATTGTTGAATCGTGTGAGAGGTCGGTAGCACCGCTCCTTAAGGCCTCTTGCCGCCTGAAAAAGCTGTTCCTTAAAGAGGTTCAGAAATCTTTAGCCCGAGGTGCTCTTAACGTTACAAAAGAAAAAGAAGCGGACAGGTCGCCCGAGACTCAAAGAAAAATCTAAAAGTACACCCTTTATAGGTCGTGCCCCCCACTTGGTTATTACCCCACCAAATCTCACACTTTCCTTGTAGCAAACATTCCTGTCTTTTGCAAGTGGGCGGCAGTAAAATCCTGTGGAAAATTCGAGACGGGGGCGCAAGGCATAAGGCTCAGCACTGGAGAAGTGCCATATCGTGGGGTTGCCAAACGGAGGGATCAAACGAAAACTCCCTGCAAAACAGCTAAACAGGGCACCGAAGTGGTTTCCAAACATTGGGTACAGTGGGCCGGGACCTTACTTTGTCTTGCGACCTTTGCCGGCATCATCGTTTTTTTCTTTGCGGGCCGCCGGCCTGAGGATGTGCCGGCCGCTCTGCCCGCGGCCAATTTGCCGGGGCAGGAGGGATCTGGTTCCTTCGGGAAACCAACGGTTCCGTTTGGAGAACGTCGAGATGGGGTATGGCCAAGCCCAAGAGACGGTCGAAAACCCGAGGAAAACTGTGAACTTCCCCAATTCAAGGACATAACGCGTTTTTCTGGGATTTCCTTCTGCCATACCGATGGCAGCTCCGGGAGTAAGTACATTGTGGAAACGGTCGCCTCGGGCCTTGCCACCTTCGATTACGATGGGGACGGGCAAATCGATATCTACTTCTTAAACGGATGTCCACTTGGAGCCGAAAGCACCGGCGAAAGCCCCAGCAATCTATTTTACCGCAACTTGGGGCAACTCCGATTCTCAGATATCACTCCCCAGTCAGCCGTCGGTGATACCGGGTACGGACTTGGTGTCGCGGTGGGGGACTACAACAACGACGGATTCGCGGACTTGTATTTAAGCAATTTCGGCCCAAATGTGCTGTATCGGAACAACGGTGATGGGACCTTCACCGAGGTGACCGCAATGAGCGGCGTGCAAGCGGCCGATCCGCACAAAGTGGGGGCAGGTGCAAGTTTCTTGGATATGGACGCCGACGGAGATTTGGATCTTTTCGTGGCAAATTACCTGGTTTTCTCGTACGAACGGCACGTGGTCAGTCAATGGCGGGGCGTGACGATTTACGCGGGCCCCGAACGGTTCCTCCCGCTTCCCTCGATCGTATTCCGCAATGAGGGTGATGGGAGCTTCGTTGACATTAGCCATCAGTCAGGTGTCGCCCAGTACCCAGGCAAAGGAATGGGGATGGTCTGCGGGGACTACGATGACGATGGGGATACGGACGTCTTTGTGAACAACGACGGACCACCGGGTAACTTCTTGTTTCGAAACAATTCACAAGGATTCTTCGAAGAGGTGGCAGCCCTGAGCGGAACGGCATTCGCAGGAAGCGGTTTGATCAATGGAGCCATGGGAGTGGATTGCGGAGACTTTGATAACGATGGTCGCTTTGACTTCTACGTGACTTCTTATCAAGGTCAATTTGCCACCCTTTACCGAAACTTGGATGGACGGCTTTTTGAGGATGTTACCTTGGCCACCGGAGCGGGTGAGGGTTCGTTCAATCAGGTGACTTGGGGTTGCGGCATCGTAGATCTAGACAACGATGGGTTCCGGGACCTTTTTTTCGGTTGTGGGCATCTGATCGATAACATCGATCTTCTCGACGGCAGCACGTCGTATCGGGCACGGCCGGTGTTTCTACGAAACATCAATGGGCGCCGATTTCAAAATGCCTCCGCCGCATGCGGCTTAGGGGCGCTAGAGCCATCTGTGGCCCGGGGCGTCGCCTTCGATGATCTGGATGACGACGGAGATTGGGACATCGTGATTCTCAATTCCAGACTTCCGGCGATGTTGCTGCGCAATGATTCGCCCAAGGAACGGCGGTGGCTACAGATTCAATTGCTGGGAACGCGCAGCAATCGGGACGGGGTCGGTGCTCGTGTACGGGTCGTCGCTGGTAATTGCGTCTGGGTGGACGAGGTGCGCAGTGGCCGCGGTTATCAGAGCCATTTCGGAAGTCGGTTGCATTTCGGCTTGGGGGAGCAATCACAAGTGGACCGGATCGAAGTAAGCTGGCTCGGTGGGGGACGCGATGTGATCGAGCGAATCCCTGCCAATCAAATATTGCTGGTTATTGAAGGCCGCGGCTGGTATGCGGCCTGGTCCGATTCAGCTCGCGTTGGAGGGACGCAGCCATGAGCCGCGAATCCAGATCATGGTGGGATAGGTCGGGCTTGGTTGCCGCTGGTCTGCTTGCTGTTGGGTTGGGGTATGGACTAGGTGTTTTTTTGGAGCGCGGTTGGAATCGCCCTGCACCGGTGGAAATGCTTGGTCTGAATTCCGGCGGGGCAGATGAAAACCAAAGGGTTGCAGAAGTGGCTCCCTTAGGCGACATCCTCCCGAAAGCTGTGCCGGGCTTTGGTGAACCACAAATTGCCCGAGATTCGAATGTGAAAACCGAGGCATTAAAGGCCGAGGTAGCCCGGGTTGTCGAGCATTTGTTGGCTTGTTTTCCCGAAAACTGTGATGCGTTGGAAATCAAAGCTCGAATGCATGATTGGCTTGGCGAGACGGAGAAGGCGGCGGAGACGTGGCGGCAATGTCTCCAGAAGAATCGCCACTATGTGTATGCACAGGTCGGATTAGCCAATTTGGCGGCCAGCCGCGGCGATTTTCAGAATGCGGAATCGATTGCTCGGGAAGCTTTGGCCTCCGATCCAGCAAATTTTCAGGCCCGGGCTATTCTGGCCCAGGCATTGCTCAATCAGGGCCGACCGCAAGAGGTCGTCGTAGTGCTTGAAGCCGCTCTTCAACAGGATCCGCGCTCCCTTGGGTACTACCTTTTAGGGCAGGCTTTTTTCCAACTGGGTGACTACGAAAAGGCGAGGGATAGTTATCGCAAAGCAACCCAGCTTTGGCCTGATTACGCCGAGGCGTATCACGGCTTAGCCCAGAGCTGCTTTCGACTTAACTTGGATTCGGAAGCCGCCGCGGCCATGGAAAAATTTCGTAGTTTTGGCAAACCGGAGCAATATTCGCAGCGGTTGCGCGCCGGGACGAAAAGCGACGAAGAACTGATGCGCGAAGGAGCAGCGGCCCTTTACGCCGAAGCCGGGCGGATCTATCTGCTGGCCGAGCGGCATCGCGATGCCGAAGTGCTTTGGAATCGTGCCCTTCAGCTCGATCCGAGTAATCGCTCAGCCTTGCAGTCGATGGCTTTCGTGCGGCGAAAGGAAGGACGATGGCGAGAGACGAAATTCTACTTATCTCATCTGGCCCAATTGGAGCCGCAAAACCCGAGTTATAGTTTGGAAATCGGACGCCTTTGGGAGGGATTAGCGCATTGGGGCGAGGCCGAGAAGGCTTTTCGCCATGCGTTAACTATCGCGCCCAAGAATGCGGATTGCTACGCCGCTTTGGCTGAGTTCCTGCTTGCCCACGGGGGTGACCAGAAGGAAATTGTGGAGCTGGCCCAAGAGGCGGTACGGTTGCGTCCAATAGCGAAACACCATGCTCTGCTTGCCGCGGCCTGGATAAACGCGAACGATTACCCGTCCGCCAAGGTCAGCCTGGAAAAAGCCGTGGAGCTTGCACCGGAAAGCATCCTTTACCGGCAACATTATAACGAGGTCCTGGCGAAACTACGTGAAATGCAGGATCCTGCCGCGGAAAAACAACAGGAATCAAGTGGTTTGGCCAAAGCTTCAGGGCAAGGCCCTGTTCCCTCCGGCGGTGAATCAGCTCCGTCAAATTCCTCATCAGAAAAGCGTTGAGGTCCTCGATTGGGTACGCATCCCTCGCACGGTGCTCAGCAACCGAAAATTTGGTCTGTGGAATCCGGTCTCCGAATTGATCCGGCCTCCGACATAAGCCGGCGTATGAAATGAGCCGGTGGATGAAATGACCCGATGTGTGAAATAATCCGGTATATGACCCGATGTGTGAAATAATCCGGTATATGAAATGAAACGAAGGGAGCTTCCAATACCCGGGTGCGGCTAAAACGGGGGTGCGCATTTTAGGGGTAAGAGGTAAAACACGGCGCTAAGGTATCCGTTCGATTTGTTGAAATCCTGGAAAAGCTGCCGGCTTGCGGCTACGGCATCCCATGCCAAAAATGTACCCACAGAAGGCCCGATCCCATCGGCATGGAGAAAGCTCACCATGGGTGCGGTATCCATCTAGGACCTATTGGCTAAAATGATTATAGGACCTATTGACTTAACTGATCAAAAGAAACGAAAGGGTACCGTTCAAAAATCCCGGCGGTGTGGAGCGCTCGCTCTCACCGCCGGCAGTTACCGTCTGACGCTGTTACCCGATAGAGCTTGCCGCAGGAAAGGCACGACGGCTCATCGGCGAGTCGGTGGCTCCCATCTCACGGCTTTACCCACTCGAGGGGGAGTGGTTTTTCCCAACCCTCGATAACGAGGATCCGCCCGTTCGTCGGCAGATCGGTTAAAGCTGTGACCGCGCCGCCAAGCCACCGGATTTCGAGCCGGTCGACTTTATTTTCCTTTCCTAGGCCGAAATACAGCCGCATTCCCCAGTGGCTTTGGTAGCCTCGCCCGCTGTGCACCTCGTCAATTAGCCGGAAATTGCCCCCAACAAGGGTCACTTGGCTTCCCACGGCATCGCGATTTGCCCGGGTTCCAATAAGCCGCAACTGAAGCCAAGAACCCGCACGTGGGGAATCGTTGCGCAATAAGGTGGGATGCTCTTGGGCATTGAGGATGGCCACGTCAATATCGCCATCGTTATCTAAATCATCGAGTCCGATGCCGCGGCTTGCGGCGCGCATGGACATGCCCGGTCCCGCCACCGCCGAGACGTTTTCGAATTTACCCATTCCTTTATTACGCAGAACAACGTTGGGAGCCCGATAGGCAGTAGTTGGATCAATCTGATCGATGAATTCCTCCAAGTGGCCGTTGGCGACGAAAAGATCGCGGAAACCATCCAGATCGAAATCTGCGAAGCCACATCCCCAATTCACGTGCTGGAGGCAGCCATTACCCGCCCCCGCAGGGACGGTAATGTCTTCGAAAAGCCCGCCCCCCAAGTTTCGATACAATACGGGGTGTTCCCCCTGATAACTGGTCATGTAAAAATCAAAGTGTCCATCGTTGTCATAATCCGCTGCATCCACCCCCATGCTGCCGTTGGCCTTGCCGAGATGGTCATAAGCGGTGCCGCATTCCAGACCGCACTCCGCGAACCGGCCGAAGCCATCGTTAATCCAGAGAAAATTCGGCCGAACGTCATTGCAGACAAAAATGTCCGTATCGCCGTCACCATCGCAATCGCTCGCTACCATTCCCATTCCTGTGCCGGCATGCTCTGCGATTCCCGCCCAGGCACTAATATCGGTGAAGGTGCCATCCCCCTCGTTACGGAACAAGGTGTCGGGAACCGGCTTGAAATCCAGCGGGGAAGGTGCGCGGGCAAATCCGCCAATAACCCGGCGAGGATTGGCATCATATGCGAATTCGACGTAGTTCGCGGAGTAGAGGTCCAGATCGCCATCGGCGTCGATATCCAAGAAACATGCCCCCGCACCAACTTTGAACCCGTCTGCTACACCGGCTTGTTGAGTGACATCCGCGAATGTTCCGTCGCCGTTGTTGCGGTACAGAACATTGGGACCGAAATTGTTCAAGTAGAGATCAGAAAAGCCATCGTTGTCATAGTCCCCCGCGGTTACGCCGAGGCCATAGCCGGTATCGGCCACGCCCGCTACTGCCGCTGCATCCCAGAACCTAAACCCGCCCAAATTCCGGTAGAAACCATTGCAAGGAAGCGGTCCTGAAAAGCTGCCGAGGGGAAGCGGTACCCCGTTCAAAAAGTAAAGGTCATCCCAATCATCCCCGTCGTAATCAAACACCGCAAGGCCCGCACTCATCGCCTCGACGATATACTGCTCCCCAAAACCCCCGTGCGTATGCCGAAAGGTGATTCCCGACTGGGGAGTGACATCCACGAACTGAATGGAAACTTTATCCGGCTTGGGTCCCAGTAAACTGGGAAGCGGCCGGGGGTTAACACTATCCCGAAACCAGAAAGCAATTCCCCCGCCCAAACCGGTCAGAACCACAAAGCCGAAAACGGCTAAAAGTAACCGATAGCTTTTCCGAGCCCGGCGGACAGGATTCAGCTTGCTCCTTTCAAACATAGCGGCCGCAACCCCCCTTGAATTATGCTTGCGCTACTTCGGCAAGTGACCCCCCGGGTTTAGTTCCCCCAAGGAAGGCGTCCGAAACAGTGGGCTTCCCCTATTGAATTCTTGCAACAAGATTAATGTGTAAAAGGAAAGCCGAATAGAATATTGGTCTTTGACAGGGCCCACTCACCCGGAGAAGCTTGCAAATACGCTCGATTTATGTCCCCCAAATTTTCTTATTGTTTCACGCATTACATACTCTGCAAGCACCCCGCGCGCCAATGTGGGAACGCTTACCATCGTTCTTTTGACAAAATACGCGCATACCACTAATACCACCCAGGATGTAGTTCTAGATGTTGGTCCGATTAACGTATGCCCACACCCAAAACACCGCATAACGGCCGCATTTCGCCGCCGTCGTCTCTCCGCCAGCTCAACCCTTCATGAAATTAACGCCGGTTCTCCGCCGCCTCCTTAAACTGGCGCAAAAGTTTCTCCGCTTCTGCCCACCGACCTTGGGCTTGCTGTATGAGGAGCAAACTGGCCAAAGCCTCTTGATCGGCGGAATTGCGCTCAAGAGCCTTCGCGAAACACTCCTCAGCTAACTCTAAGTCGCCATGAGCAAGGCATGCTTCCCCCGCATAGCGCAGGATCTCCGAAAGCCGTTCAGGCAAGAATAATTCATCCTGGATAATATGCCGCATACCCATTCGGGATTCGCTCTCCAATTGCTGCGACTTGATTCGGTGAAATTCTCGGCGAAAAAAGTCGGCGCGATTTGAGTCCCCCAATCGGCTGCATAGGTTGGCGAGACTGTAGAGGACGTCCACGCGGCCTGGGGCCAATACATACGCGGCCTCTAGAGCCTGCAAAGCGGTTTGGAATTCATTCAGACGTTGACACACCAAGCCCAACACCACAAATAATTCCGCGTTTCCCGGCGTCAGCCGTAATTGCTCTTCCACAAGCCGCTTGGCCTCGTCGGGACGATCCAAATGTCGCAAGGCAGACGCGCGAATTCCCCGATAATTCGGGTTTTTGGGATCATGGGCAATTGCCCGCTCCATCAAGGTGGCTACTTCACCGAAATCCCCCTCTTGTTGAAATAAAGCCACCAACCGAGAGCAAGCAAGGGGATGTTTGGGATCAATTATTAGGCAGCGTTGCCAACAGCGGATCTCGCCGTCGGAATCATGGCTCAAATAATGGAGCAATGCCAACGCGGCGATTGCCTGTGGATGGTCCGAGTAGCGTAAAACCACCTTTTGAACGGTACCGGCGACCGACAGAAGTGCAGAACGATATTCCGCGGAAACATTCTCCGGTAAATTGGGTAAAGGAAACTCTTGGCTAATCTGCCGTTCTCTGCGGACTGCTTGGAAAGTGCGGACTGCATGGTAGACCGCCAAGCCGACCGCGATTCCGCCCACAACGACCATAAACCAATGCACGAATGAGGGACGGTGCGATAAGGTGCGCGGACGATCCAAGGCTGCGTGATTTGACCCCGCTTGTGCTTCGGACACGGCAGAACTATCTTTCTCACGCTAGAAAATTCGTACGGTGCCCACCTGGAGCAGAAAACGTTATCCCATTTGATTCTTTCCTAATGCCGCGTCATATTCAACCGAGGGGACTGGCGTTCCATGGCAACTGGGTCGTTAAGCTTCCGCCTCTCCTACCAATTTCCCCATGAAAAGAAGGCTCTATGTAGCTAGTGGAAGCCTCTTTTCGGAGGGCAAAATCCCCTTTAGGATGCCCGCAAGTTCAACCTACACCGGGAGGTTTCTGCCCTTTTCGGCCGAGCTGCTTCGGCCCGAAAACGAATTCCCCTTTTTGCAGCGTTGTGTTTATGTTCGGGACGCTTTTCCCTCGTGGCGGGCCAAGGGGCCAAAACGGCGGTTTCTCTTGCTCCTAATCTTGGTGGAGGTTCCTAAGGAACTAAATGCCCCGGAAAACCGATTGCCCCGGCAATAGATAGGGATTTTCCTCCCTTTTTTAAATTTGGTCCGGTTGGTCTTAAATGATTGCCCGGCAATCAGGATTTTTCTGGGAAGATCCTTACTGATTTTACTTCTGCCTGATTTTACTTCTGCAGCCACGAGAGCCATTATCCGACGAATTCCCCGCACCAAGGGCCAAGTGAAGAGCATCCTTTCATTTTTCCCGCCGAAGTTGTAGCCCTATAAAACTCTTCGGCGGATCGGTAAAGATCGGCGCCGGGCCAGTAGTAAAACCCCCAACGGGGAAGCCAGGCCGATTACAATAGAAGGGGAGCTAGCTTGCCGGGGAGACTTCATTCTGGAGCGACGACGATGCAACTGTGTTTCTTCGGAGCCAACCAGCAGGTGACAGGCTCGCGGCATTTCGTGGCGCAAAACGGTGGGGGTTTCTTCGTCGATTACGGAATGTTTCAGGAGCGCCCCTTTTTGGACCGTAATTGGGAACCGTCTCCCGTCCCTTGGCGGCAAATCCAGAGTATCCTTCTGACTCACTCCCATCTAGACCATTGCGGCTTGCTTCCCCGGCTGTATAAGGAAGGGTTTTGTGGGCCGATCTATATGACACCTGCTACAGCAGCTTTAGCTGAGATAATCTTGCGAGACTCGGCCCATATTCAGGTGGAGGATGCCCTCTTCAAACGGAAACGCCACCAAAAGGAAGGACGCCGCGGTAAACATCCGGAAATCCCGCTCTATACGGTGGAGGATGTCGAGCGCGTTTTGCCCCAGTTTCGGCCAGTTGAATACGACGAGCCGTTTGAACCGGCAAAGGGCTGCCAAGCCGTTTTTCGCAACGCAGGGCACATTTTGGGATCGGCAATTGTCGAGCTGGAGATTCACTCTAATGCCCGCAGTGTACACATCACGTTTAGCGGGGACTTGGGGCAGTACGACATGCCGATCCTGTGTGATCCATATCCGATTCGGCAGACGGATCACCTGGTGATGGAATCCACCTATGGCGGTCGCCTACACGAAGGCCGCGATACGATTCCCGAGCAGCTCGAGCGAATCATCAAGCAAACCGTTGCTCGGGGCGGCAATGTGGTTATTCCCGCCTTTGCCGTGGAACGATCGCAGGAAGTGCTCTACCACCTCGGTTTGCTCTTGGAAGCAGGGCGGATTCCGCCCGTTCCTGTTTTTCTCGACAGTCCCATGGCCATTGATGTTACCGAGGTGTTCCGGCGATTTCCTGAGTGCTTCGACGCAAACACATGGAAGAAAATTCAAGCAGGCGAACCACCCTTTCGCTTCCCCGGCTTGCGGCTGACCCGAAGTGTCGAGGAATCCAAGGCGATCAACGATCTCACGGAGCCGGCGATTATCATGGCCTCCAGTGGTATGTGTACGGCTGGCCGGATCAAGCACCATTTGCGGCACAATATCACGCGGCCGGAGTCGACCATTCTATTCGTGGGCTACCAAGTTCGCGGGACACTCGGTCGCCAAATCTTAGATCGTAACCCGGAGGTCAGAATCCATGGCCGAATGTGGCCCGTTCGGGCCCACATCGAGCAGGTTCACGGGTTTTCCGGTCATGCGGACCGTGAGGGTTTAATGCGATGGCTATCCAACTTTCAACAGCCTCCGAAACAGGTCTTTCTAGTCCACGGTGAACCGGAGTCTTCCGCCGAATTGGCCCGAAGAATTCAGGAGCAGCTCGGTTGGACCACCATAATCCCCGAATATACGGCGTGCTGGCATCTTGGATAAAGGTTCGCCGAATAAGGATACGGCCCCGAGGGGCAGAACGAATCTTCTGTGCAGGCCGCGGACGAGATATCGATTAGCTGATTCGATAGTTACGATCAGATCGTTCGATAATTGTTCGATAATTGACGGGACAAATGGCAGCATCCTTTGCTCCCGTAATTCCATCCCGCGATGAGAACACGCCATCTAAAAGGCTGCCGGCAGCCGTACGCTATGCAATCAAAAGGTGCCCCTTCTTTTCGTCGCTGGATCCCGCAAGCTCAGAGGTGTCAACAACTCCAAGGAAGGAGTACACCGTTAGGCTTTTTCCTAGCATTTCAAGTGTGCCATTCCGAGCGGGGTGCCATTCCTCGCGGGACCAGTATCAGCGCATGCTAGTATTAACCGAGCTCATCGTTCTCGGCAAAGCTAAGTCGTTCTTAATAAAGCCAAATCGTTCTTGATAAAGCGGAATGGTTGTTGATAGAGCCGAATCGTTCTTAATGAAGCCAAATCGTCGCGGTGGCTCAGGCGGCGGATGCAGACACCGGCAATTCTTGCCCGCGTCCTTACGGTGCAACACCTCATCGGATTCAGCGGTTTTTTCTGCACCTCAAAAAGCGTGTATTGTGCTGAGCTGGGCTCCCCCAAAAGCGGATCATATATCGCAGAATCCCATACTTCATTTTGACGTGCATAGTCGAACCTTTGCAGAAAAATTCACATCGCGGTTTGGGGCGACGATTTCGGAAGCAAAACGGTGCAAACGGCCGCAGCCACCAGCAAGGCGATCGCCCCGTAAAAAGCTACCGCAAAGCTATGGTAAATGTCGTATAGTTTACCCGCCAACAAAGCCAGCATGAATCCTCCGACACCCCAGGCGGTAAACACCAGACCGTAGTTCGTTCCGAAATTTTTCAACCCGTAAAGATCCTTAGTTAATGCGGGAAATAGCGAGAGATTCGCCCCGTAGTTAGCCCCGATCAAAGCCGAGAGGATAGACAAGGCTACAGTGTTGGCAAGCCACGAACCTTCAGTGACCGTGGACAAAAGGAATATCAACAAACCCTGAAGTAGGAAGCAGGCCAATAAAGTTTCCCGACGTCCGAACCGGTCGGAAAGCGTGCCGGCAAGGATTCGACCTCCTCCGTTGCCAATGGCGAGTGCGGCCACCAGGACAAATCCAAGGTCTAAGCCCGCCTGAAGCTTCCCGATAGCGGCGAGTTTAGCAATGATCATTAATCCGGCGCCCGCCCCGCATGCATACATGAACCACAACATGTAAAAAGTGGGGGTTTTCAGCATTTGACTGGGCGGGACTTCCGGCGCTGCGCTCGCGACTCGAGAAGCGCGGGTGGCGGAGCTTGTGCGTCGCGTGAATCCCCCGGCTTTTCCCTTACCGGGGTTTTGTGGCGGGATATACCCCGACGGAGGGGCGATCAAAAGCTGCGATAACCCTGTCACTACCACCAGTGCCCCGATCCCCATGGTGAGAGCCATGGTGGGTAGGCCGAACCTGTCGATCAACCATCGGGCCAAAGGCGCCGCGTAAACACTGGCCAATCCGAATCCGGAAACTACAATTCCGGCAACCATTCCCGTCTTGGCGGCTGGAAACCATTTGACGGCCGGAGGCGTTGCCGAGGCGTATGCGAATCCGATGCCGGCTCCTCCCAAAAGCCCAAAACCGATCATCCAGCCGAGTGGTGCCTGGCTGAAGCTTGCTAAAATTAAACCGATACCCAACAGAATGCCCCCAGCGGTTGCTACAAGACGCGGACCAAATCTATCCTGCAACCGTCCCGCAGGCACCATAATCAACGAAAAAACCAAGCAGGCAATTGAATAGGGCCACGAGCGATCCGCTTCGCTCCAGCCCCAAGCCTCGGGCACCTTCGAGCTAATGACACTCCATGTGTATAGAACTCCAAGGGAGAGGTTTATCCCGAGCCCTGCGAGGGTTACCTGCCAACCGCGATTCCGAACTTTTACTTTAGTCTCAATCTCAGGGGTCAATACTTGTGTCACCGCTGGGCTTCTCCTATCTCGTAAGAATTACACCTCTCTCGCGCAATCGAGTGAGCTTGGCCGGCACCCCTTCCGAGGGTGAGAACTCATCCGACGAGGGGGCCAAAGCTTGCGCAGGTTTTACACTCGTGGCTGGTTCAACAGCGTGCATCGAGCACACTGGGCACGGAAGGTAGGGATTATAATTCGCTAACGCTTTTTTGGTAGGCTACAACATGCTTTTCATCGGTCGCTGTCATCCGGGCAGATCATTACGCAATTCAGACTCGCTTTATAAACGCGCTAGACTTTCGCTGCCTTATGAGAGTCTCTGCTCCCAGTTACCTTGGACCGGTCCTTGCCGCTGGCAAGACACGTCCCCGCTTGTTAAGAGTGGCCCGTGTGAACATTTCGCGATTATTTGATTGGACCGACCACGGCTAATTTTGGTGGGAAGCCGAGCCTGAAACTGCCGATCGCAGCCTTGGTTGGGGCCTTTTGCCTACGATAAGTGCTTTTGGAGGAGGCACGATGGTGTCACCTCACGGAAATCGGCTTTTTGCCGATCGATTGGCGGAAGTCTCGTGGGGATTTCCGCAGGCCGAAGGCAATCGCATTCATTCAAGGCCGAAGACTGGCAACTTGGAAAAGAAACTGAACCCTCGAAAAACCCGGGCAAAGGAATTAACAATTTGCCGTTTATTCGAGGATCAGCCGATAAACCTGGTCACAGCGCCGAGAAGCCGGCGGTCGGCTGATGGGGCGAAACCCGTAGCCTACATAAAGGCGGATGGCATTCTGAAGGACGGAGTTGGTTTCCAGCTCGACAATGCGTATGCCGATTTCTCTTGCATGCGCAAGCAAGCTCTCGACAAGCGTCCGACCGATCCCTTGCCCGCGAAATTCTGGTTTTAAATACATCTTTCGTAGCTCCGCTACTCCACTTGGGCGGATCAGAAGCCCTGCCGAGCCGACAATTTCCCCCTTCTCCGACTCCACAACTTTGAATAAGCCGCCGCTGGCAAAATAATTCGCCTCTAAGTCGTCAAGATCTGCATCTAAGCCCCCGGGGTCGGGTGCCAAGCCGTATTCTTGCATCACCGAGAAAACTAGTTGCTTAATCGGCTCGGCATCCTCATTTTTTGCGAGGCGAATTGTGACCGACGTTGTCTTAGCCAAGTTCGCTACCACCTCCACTGATCCTTCTTGAAACATACTCGTATGCGGCAGGAGTGAATAAAGTTTCGGATTTTTCCGACGGTGTATACTTTCAAGATATGTGTATATCTAAAGGAGACGTCTCTGTCTTTGTAATGATGAGATGAGTAGTAAGGGATATTCGTAGGTCAATCGCAACAAATGCCGCTCCCGGGGAAAAGTAGGCCGCCTTAGGCGAAAATCGGTTTTGAAGGCTTTGTATTCCTCTCCGAACGTGATCAACTCATGCGGCGTCTATTCTCGCGTTTGTGTCTTCGAGGCTCATCATCCTGACGCGGAAAAAGCCTAACTGACCCAATAACCTGCACATAGACCGATTCACGTCGTTCGATTGCCTCGGCGCTTTTGCCCTCTCCCGTGACGCTGAACACCGGTTGGATCGGGGGGCAAAAACGCAATCCTCAGGATTTTTGGCACAAAAAACTCGCCCCCGCAGGCCACACTAGCGCTCCTTCACGAGTTTCAAACGCGAAGTCTAAGCTGACATCACATTTAATCTAAAACAGCTCACAATTGAACAAAAAAGGGTATCAACTCCGTTCCGAATCGTCTACCCCGCGGGCTAAGGCGAGCATAGCACCGACAGCGGCTCTGATTCAAATCAGTTTAATTGGGCAAAAAAACGATAAAACACCCCCGGGAAGCGGTTTTTAAGGGGTGGGATTAGCAGATCTATGGGAAGCTGAACCTCTAGCCAGGGTACCCACGCGATCGAATCAACGTGGAAGCACTCGCGAACTGCGATCAAGTGGGTAAATCAGTTTGTCGGCAAAGTGAGCTCGAGCAGAATCTAAATAAATTAATGCTGCAAGTACGTTGGCAACACGGCATTGGGGAAGCCCGCAAGGCGCAAAGCGATTCACCACGCCGCAGCTGGGTTCCACGACAATCATGTGCGACACTTGGATGGGGGAAAACCATCTCTGCACGCACCTTGAACCAGTGGAGTAAGTGCCTTTTCCCTGTTTTTGGTCGAGTCGTTATCCCGCTTCCGGTTGCCTCTTACGAACAGCGACCGCAGATGGCCAAACAGCCCCTATTGAGAATCCTCTTACCCGTCCTTTGCCTAATGCTTGAGCCTTTTAACCAAGAGTTAACCAGCCTGAAATCGACGGGCTTGCGGCGGTCAAAAATATCGTGTTTTCATTCACTATTTGGGATGTCGTGACGACGCCTTGCTTCAAGCCAAAATGATCTTCCCCACAAGCTCCCCAAGACGCGGAAGAGGTTTTCCGGCCTGCGATTCGTCTTGTCTGGGGGATTATCTTCCGGAGTCCCCGCCGACAGGAAGGTTTCATACCATTTCGGAAACCTCGCCCCTTTTCCCGACGCTGAGTGAATTTTTGCGGCCTCGTTGTCCGGTCGAAATTGTCATCGGGGATTTGAGTCGCCCAATGACTTGGTGTCTTCCCGGAGGGACCAACTCCCAAATTTGATTGCTTAAGAGCGTACGCTTAGAGATTTGTTTGAAGACTGGAGTAGCTCCCAGCCTCCCTAGCTTGGTTGCCTTACGGCACAAGTGGCAAAGTCCTTTGCGAGCCACTCTGTCGGCCGAACGGTTATTTTGGAAAGCTAAAAATTATGAAATCACAGGATTTTGTCGGTTGAATCTGGCCAAAAGCGGCGTATGTGCGAGAATTATGGGTAGAGTGGTTGCACCGTGGCGGGTAAAAGGTATCATTCTCGTTTTCTTAAAACTTTTGCTCTCCCACGAGGGTAATAGAAAGACGAATCGGGTCAACCGTATTCCGGGAATCCTTTAAGGGGTAATATAGCACCATTTTGTTTTAAACCATTGATGGAGGCTCTTGAGAGATGACGGCGATTGTTGATTTAGAAAAATGCAACGCGTGCGGTGAATGTAAAGACGCGTGCCCCACAGGGGCGATCGAACTTCGGGACGGTAAAGCGTTTGTGGACGAGTCGACTTGTGCCGATTGCGGCGCCTGTGTCGATGTTTGTCCGAATGAAGCCATTTCGGTCCCGTAGCTGAGAAATAATTTCCCACCAAGATATCTTCTCGGGGGCCCGAACGACGTGGATGTATTCTTCGAAGGGGGTACTCCGCGCCCAAGAATCGTCCGGAGCTGAGGCAGTTCATTTTGAGGGTTTTCGAGCCTTGTTTTTTGAGGCTCTGCGACGGTGGTTATTGCCTCGTTTCGTCCGCGCCGGAGTTGCAGTAGCTTCAGTTTACTGCGTAGCCTTTTTCCTCGCGGTGGAGGCGATCACCTCTGTTTTTGTCCCGGACTGTATTTGTACCCCGGTTTAGCCCCGGCGCTTCAGAAATCCCTCGTCTTTGTGGATTAGCGGCGAAAGCGATCCTCTTGGAGGCTTCGGCTGAAGACTCAGGTGAGGCTTGGCTGAATGGGGGCAGGCCTTCGAACTATCGGATTGCGGGCCGAGGCTTGGAAGCTTCAGCAGTTGGGTCCACAGCTATCCACACAGACAGCTATCCACACATAATTTTCACGGTTGAGCGTCCACCGACTGCCCCTTCCGCCGAAACATAATTGAATATGGGTTTCAACCTTTGGATTCGGCCTAGTTTTCGTGCTGGCTGATACGCGGTGCGGTTTGCACGGCGCTAGCTATCACGCAAAGAAGACAATTCCTTTAACCATGCGGCCCAGCTTGGTGGGGCGAGGTAAATGCGGGCCAAATTCGCCGGCCTTAATGGGAAAAAGCGCGGGCGACGCCGCAACTTCTCTCGTAGCCTTTTTGTCGGCACCAAGGGCACTCATTCAAAATGGCACACATTTAAAGCAGAAGCCAAACTCCGTTAAATTTCTGGTCCGAAGCGGAGTTCATCCGCATCATTCGTAAGAAAGTTCCCGTTCATCCATTACTCCTCCGTTACTGGAGAGGTCCCGGTATCCCGCTCGCATTCTATCTCGCCGGACTTGGGGTAGTGTCTTTCCCCAAGTCTGAGGTTTCTAACTAGGAAGGTAACTTGCCGTTAATTTGCTAAGTAACCGACCCTCGGCCTTCGATTTCTTTTATACTGACCGCCTTTCTTCATTATGAGTGCCAATAATCTCCCCTAGCGAAATGGCTCGCCACTCGCTAAACTCCGTATTACTAAAAGCTGAAACAAACTATAGATTCGTTGAGGGAGAAAAGGGGTGTCCTAGGCCCGCTCGACCTTAATTTTCGGAGGCGGCTCATTGGGCCCCCTTCGCCGCGGTCAAGGTCACGGCTTGCTTCGAAGCAGCTGCGGATCTTGAGGTTGGAAAGTCTGAAAGGAGCTCAATTGTGGCGAACTTGAAGCAAGCTCGGTTTTTTATTTTGATGCTTGCGTTCATTTTGGTGTGCCCAATGAATTTATGTGCTCAGCCGGCGGAGAAAATCTTCCCGCGCGATACCCGGTTCTTAATCACAGTGACAAACTTTCGTCAGTTGGAAACGGCGTGGAAAAGGACGGAACTGGGCAAATTGTTGGCCGATCCGGTCATGCAGCCGTTCCGGGAGCACTTGCAGCAGCAAATCGACTCCAAACGTTGGGGACTGAAGACTCGGCTTGGGATAACGTTTGAAGAGGTGCGATCGATCCCGACCGGCGAGGTTTCCGTCGGCATTATCGAGCTGGGTGAGGAGCAGTTTGCCTTAGTTTTTGTAGCCGATGTTCGAGGCAAAGTCCGCGATGCCGAAGCTTTGGTGGCCAAGGCTGCGGAAAGGCTCCAAGTGGACGGGGCGAAACGGGCGAAAATCCAAATTGCTAGTGTAACGGCTGACGAATTCACTTTTCCCGTGACGGATACTCCCCGCCCGCGTCGGCCTGCCATCTGTTGCCTCCATCAAGGGCTGGTGATTCTTGCCGATGATAGGCGCGCTGCGGAATTGGTGCTGGCGAATTTGGCCGAGCCCAAAGCTACTCTGGGGGAAGTCGAATCTTACCAAGCGATCGTTGCTCGTTTGCAAGCCGATGCTGGGGCTGAGACGCCGCATGTCCGCTGGTACTTAGAACCCTTGGATTACCTTGAAGCCTTGCGGTCTTGGAGATCTCAGGAAGCTGCACCTCGCGCGGATCCGGTAGCAAGGCTCCGTGCTGCTGGGTTTGACTCCATTCGCGCGATCGGGGGATGGATCAATGTGGGTGGGGACATGCACCAGATTTTCCATCGGACCATGGTCTACGCCCCGGGACCTTTGCAAAAATCGGCCAAGATGCTCAGTTTCGAACGATGGAGCGATTTCGTCCCAGAGCCATGGATCCCCCGAGATGTCGCCAGCTACACCAAGATTTCGGTTAACTTGGTGGAGGCATTTGACAATATTGGGCCGTTGTTCGATCAATTTGTCGGCGAGGGTGAAGAAGGGGTATGGGCGGATGTGTTGGACAGTCTAAAAAACGACGAAGACGGTCCACAAATCGACCTACGTGAGGAGTTGGTTAAGCATCTCGGAAGCCGGATCAGCGTTACCCGGGATTATGAAGAGCCCATCGGCGCGAAAAGTGAAAGATTGCTCTTCGCCATTGAAGCCCGGAATCCTCAGCAGGTGGCGGCGGCTTTGCGAAAGACCTTGGAGAACGATAAGGAGATTCAACGGCGGCAGTTCGGCGAGTTGGTTATCTGGGAAACAATACCGCCCAAAGAGCCGCCGGTGCGATCGGTCAGGTTGGAGCTACCGAAATTACCGGGCCGGCCTGTGGATGATGCGGGGGAGGAAGAGACGGAAGAATACTCTCCGCTTCTCCCCAACGCCGCCATGACCGTGGCCCACGGGCATCTTTTGATAGCCTCGCACTACGATTTCTTGGTGAAACTACTTCGGCCCGGGGAGAGCCGTCAGTCGCTATCAAAGAGTATTGATTGGCTGGGGGTCAATGCTGCATTAACTCAGGGGGGTGCGAAGGACGATTTTGTGCGAGTGTTCTACCGGGCTGACGAGGCGTATCGACCGACCTACGAGTTGCTGCGACAAGGGAAGTTGCCGGAAAGTGAGTCGTTGCTCGCGCGGTTTCTGAATACGCTCCTCGCGGAGGAAACTCAAGAAGGGGTGCGGAAGCAACGGATCGACGGCAGCAAACTGCCCGAATTCGAATTCGTGCGACGGCACCTCGGACCGGTCGGAATGTTCGGCCAAGTGGAAACCCAAGGTTGGTTCTTTAAAGGCTTTATGCTTCCTCCAGCACGGCGGTAACACCTGGGGCTGCGAATATTCCACTTCGGCGTATCAGCGGAGTTTCCCACTGAAAAACGGACTACCGAGAAATAAGCGGAACTCTTCACGCTTTAACACTCTCCTTTTCCGCCAAACTGAGCAAACCGCGCTATTCAGCAAGTCCTGCGCGTAGCGACGGAGTTGCCGATCGAGCCAAGCGGCAACACGTCGGCATGAGAGGCTCCCGCGCGCAACTGGAGCGATAACAAGGATATGCGCAGCATCGGGATAACTTCGCTCGAGGTCTTGCGCGGATCCGAAGCGCCCTCCAATGACTTTTGGAGTCAAAAAGGTCCTCGCCAAGCATCGGCCGCAGGATGGCGAACTTCGTTCAGCCTCTAGAAGAGGAAGCCCTCTAACAGCGCATCACGGGGAGTTCGCACCAAGCTACTGCGGAAGCAAGATCGAAGGGAACTGGCTTAGCCCAAAGAACGTGCAAGCTCTCAACGATAACAAGCAAGCGAACCTTGGGCGCGAACCCCGACCGCGATGCCCGGCGAAACCTGCTTCGAATAACTCAGACTTAGAGTTGGCTCAAATGGGCCGCACGTTCTCTGCCCGCGGCCCCTTCGGGCCTTCAATCTCCTCATACTCGACCCGTTGACCAACGCGAAGTTGCTCAATCGTGATCCCCTGGAGAGAAGAGAAGTGGAAGAACCGGTCGCCTTTACCCCGATCCCCCGCGATGAAGCCAAAACCTTTCTCGACGACCAGCTTTTTAATGGTGCCCTGCGGCATGACAAAAACTCCGAAAACGAACACAAACTTGACGCACGACGTCGGTCCGTGGTTCTCGCCCCCAAGTCCGCTGACCGAACTGTCTTGACCACACGGGGAGGGGAGGATCACTGCAATTTGACGATGGGCCTTCAAAGAAGCCGTTTCGCTCATTCCAAATGCAGTTGTACGCATCGGTCTGGGTAGCTTCTGAGCCATCCAAGGGGGCCACCGGCGGCATCCTCCAGACCCCTCAAAGCGCAAATCATAACATTGTCGGCCTAAAATGCAAGCGACCTTTAGACGATCTAGAAAAAACACCGCATATTTTTGACCGTCTATCAGTGGGCCGAATCTAAAGAAAAACAGACGAAAAGAGCAAAAAGGCTTGCAGGCAGCTTCCAAGGCAAATCAGAACCAAACGTGGCCGTCTGGACAGAAATTGGTGCACTTCACGACAAGGCTATCGCGGGACACAAGCAAGAGGAACCAAGGGAACCATTACCCTTGAAGGGATAGATTTTCTCGAAGGCCTTTTCGGACGGACAACCCAGTCAGATGGACAAAGAGGTTTGCCGATTCTTTAAAGCCTTCGCAACCCGAGTTTAATAAAAAGTCACTCAGCAGCTCCTAAGGGTCGATCGCGGCCCAAAATGCGGGTAGGAGCATCGGATCGCGTCGCAAGCCGTAAGTCCCCACTCCCTGGTGATTTTCATCAGGTGAGAGTCAATCGAGAAGAATCGTTTAACGTTGGCACTCAACCGCTATCCTCGTCGGTTTTTCTCCAGAATTCGTCGGAAAGCCGCCGGTAGAAAGCCTGACCCAAATCCGTAGGGAGGCGACTTTTCCCCACCGCTGGCCAAGGACTGACGCCACGGAGTTCGGGCATGAGTTCCAATAGTTGGTCGATTAACATTTGGGCCAACCGCTGAGTGGGAATGTGTCGCGAACGTTCGCGAATCGTCATGGCCGTTTTCATGATTCGCAGCAATTGAGCACGCCGGCGGACAGGAAGCGAAAGCTCCTCATCTGACTCGACCAAAAGTTCCTGGATTGGAACTCCCAGGGCTTGTTGCCATTTGTAAAGTACGCTCAAAGGAATGTCTTCCCACTCATTCTCTTGGCGACGAATCTCACTGACAGTCGTTTTCATTCGCCTTGCCAGGGTCCGACGGGAAACCCCCTCGATCCGCCGCACCGTAGCCAATCGATGTAATCGACGACGCACACTAGAAAGGGGCACCACCGGCGGATCGGTGCCTCCGAGACTTTCTGGCGGTTTGCACGGAAGACTACTCATGAGGAGATCCTCTTGATGTACCCGTTGAGGCGAAGCCCCTATCGCTTATGATCCCTAAACAGATCGGTTTGCCGTGATGTTGCGGCGAAAAACGAGCTCCAACCAATGTTCACCTTTGCCGCGGTTGTCGGCGACTGCAGAGAATTTCCACCTGATATCATAGGTTTTGTTCGTGGCTTTTTGAGCTTCAGGCTTTCCTCTCGGAAGTCAATGAGCAACGCTTACTCTTTCTCTGAACCAGACGGACAAAGCCGTTGAAAATAGGCCAAATGAGCTAACGTGAGAAATTCTTTCGCAACCTGGTCTGCAACAAAAATCATGCCAAATCAACCACAATGCCAAAAACGCAGTTGACAAGACATAAGGTTCTACATAATGGCAGGTTGCGCCTTTCAGAAGAAAGTGTACTATGAAAGGGGGGTCAGAACCACCTAAAAGTGTGTAGCGTTTTTAGACACTTGACGCGATTTAATCCACCACGCCCAATAGCTTCGAATTTCTATCCATCCTCCACCAGAACTGCTCATACGCTAGCCTCCTCGGGATTTGGCGTGCCACGATTTTGAGGGGGTAAGATGCACTCCATCGGGGCATGCCAAGGCCTGCATATTCTTGACTGTTGAAGAGCTAGTTCCCGCACGCGTTTGAGTAGACCATATCTGTCTGAGTAGACGTAAAATCTCTGCTTGCCTCGCGGCCCGTGGATGATGAGCTTTCGAACGTTTCAGGAGGCTTGATTCGGGCACAACCGCACGTTGCCGAATCACGCCGAATTTTGGGGGGGCTTTTCCGGAAAGTGTGATATAGAAACCCGCGCGCTCATACCTATCCTAGGACTCTTTGAAGCAGCTACATCGCGGCAGGAGGGTTCCTGCCCTTAGGCTTTCTATGTCAGCCGGAAAGTAGACCGGCCGCCCGGGGAAACAACCGGCGTCAGTGTTTTTCCCACAAAGCAGGTTCGAAATTCGGGAAAAATGCAGCCAAGTTGGAAGAATTGATTAAGAGGTTTACGACCCCGAGTGCCAATTTGAATGAGATGAAATTGCGGTTTGGCGCGATACGCGTGGTTGTGCACCGAAATTCACCCGTTTAGGGCGGAAACGCCGACCGGTATTCTACCCAAGCTCCCCTCGCTGGGGAGTTCTAGGAGTTGCGAGGCCCCTAGGGGAGCTTTCAAGAGGGGTCTCATCTCGGAGAGAGAACAGCTTTTCCTCGTTAGCGAACACCGGCGTTAAGCGGAAGTAATTCACAAATGGAGGGTTATGCGCTGAACTTACCTCGCGCCAGGATGATTCGGGGTATTCACCGGCCAAAACGACATTCTGCCCTGCCCTTCAATACCAATCATGAGGGCTCGTCCAGGCAAAGCTTGCCGCCGTGGGATATCTGCCCCTAACCCGCTTCAAGCTTTCCCTAAGAGGCTGTCTGGTTCAAGTGAAAGCTGGGGGATAAACTCACTAATTGACACTCAAGATATTGGGCCTAAGATAGCGGAGCAGTCGGAGTTTTTAATCTCCGGTCATTTTTCGGGGGAGCCCGCGTTCTAATCTCGGTCCGAAAATCCGAACGTTAATTCGTAAGGGGTGCAGCGGTGCGAAGGCAGCCTTTGACTCAATTTGAAAGCATTGCCGTCCGCAAGAAAGGGGACGTGGCGATTGTGGAACTGATGCACCCGCGGGCCGTCGACCCGGCGGACGTCGCACTTCTCAGAAAGGAGCTTTCTGCTTTGGTCGAGGATGGAAGGGCCGCCAAGCTTATCATCAATCTCCATCGCGTGCAATTCCTCCCCAGTGCGGTGATTAACGTCCTGGTAGTTATGGAGAAAAAGGCGCGTCAACAAGGGGGCGGAATCCGGCTTTGTCGGCTGCGACCCGAGATCGAAGAGGTTTTGAAGATCACCGGGCTCGATAAATGGTTCAAGCTCGATGTCGACGAGGAGCTGGCCTTGGCCGCATGGGGAAGGCAGGGATCTTAGTTGGAAATGACGGTGATTCAGCTCATGAACCGGCCGGAGTGGCTTTGGCAATACCATCGAGCAATTCCGAGCCTCCTTCGGGCAGGCGGCCCCGTGCTGGATGAAATTCTTCGGCAACTGCAAGTTCATGGTTGGGGAGAGCAAGACATCTTTGCCGTGCACTTGTCTTTGGAGGAGGCGTTGGTAAACGCCATCAAGCACGGAAACCGAAGCGATCCTCATAAGACCGTGACAATCCGTTGCTCGCTCAGCGCTCGAAAGTTCCTTGTGGAAATTGCCGATCAAGGACAGGGTTTCGATCCCAACGCGATCCCCGATCCCACGGATCCAGAGCATATCGAGTCCCCGACAGGTCGCGGACTCATGTTGATGCGGACTTTTATGACCAAAGTGGAGTTTAACGCCAAGGGAAATGCGGTACGCATGGAAAAGGAGAAGTCACCCTCTGAAGAGCGAACCGACAAACCGGCAGAAACTTAGGGCTCCAATCCCGTAAAGAGTTGACAACGGGCTCATCAATTTACGGCGCACCACAAGCATTTTGTTCTTAGCCCCAAAGTCGGCAAGTTGGAAAGTTAAACGATTCGCGTGCCCCGGGGGAAACGATTCACAAGCTACTGGATTTGGTCCAAACTAAACATACTGCCTGTACGACCTAGGCGGGTTCCCAAGCAGCCGCAAATTCCCCGTTTTTGCTTCGGGATATACAAGAAGCTCCTGCTACCACCCCGATGATTCTGCTCAGTGGGCTCCAACGGTAGGCGAACGGATCATTATTGCAGAGCCCTGCACCCAGACGTACTTGCTTGTTTCCTTCGGCAACAGAAACCCTCAGATGATTCCGCGCCTTTTTTCGTAGGCGGTGATTTTGTCTTCGTGCTGGAGTGTCAGTCCAATATCGTCTAGGCCTTCCAGGAGGCACCTCCGCCGGAACTCATCCACTCGGAATTCGAATGCCAAACCATACCGATCTGAGATCTGGCAATTCTCCAAATCCACCGTCAATTCGTACGGTAAGTGCTGCCGAGCCTGACAAAATATCTGCTCTACATCCGCCTCGGAAAGCACCACCGGGAGCATCCCGTTTTTGAAACAGTTGTTGTGGAAAATATCCGCGAAACTAGGTGCGATGAGGACTCGAAATCCATAATCGCTTAGCGCCCAAGGGGCATGCTCTCGGCTGGAGCCACAGCCAAAATTCCGCCGTGTGACTAGAATACTTGCTCCCTGAAATTCGGGCCAATTCAACTCGAATTCCGGGTTAGGCGAACCATCTTCGCGGTATCGCCAATCATAGAACAGAAACGGCCCAAAACCGGATCGCTCAATGCGTTTCAAAAACTGTTTCGGAATGATTTGATCGGTATCCACATTGGCCCGATCCAACAAGGCTACTTTCCCTGAATGGCAACGAAAAGGTTCCATCTGACTCGATTCTCCCAGATCTTCAGTCGCCGCTTATGGGACTACTCTTAGGGTCGGATTGAATAACCGCCGGATTATGCGCGGTTAAGCCGCGGAACAATGTTTCATAGAATCCTCTTGGAAACAAAGGGAAGCTCTTTAACTTCGCGCAAAAAATGTAAGGCCACGATGCGCGATTCGGACCTGCTATTGCATGTTGCCGCGATTAAGCTTGCATTCGAACGTAGATCCGTTTGCGCCCTAACTACCGAGATACGAGATATCAGCTTCTCGAAAGTCTCGCAGCCACCGGTGGGTTAAGTGCTGTCCTAGGATAGGCCACTTGCGTGCATCTTACGCCTGCCGCTCGAAGCGGAGTTGAGTCCTGCGAATTCATGGGCAATCTGAGGCCGTAAATTTCCCGGAAGGATGAAGCAACCTAACCAAAGAAATACTTCGAATCAAACCACGGCGGATGACCTTTTCATTCCGGTGCGAAACCCGCTGGGAATTTGCCTTATTAATTTGGCCACCTATTTATACTCCCACCGACGAACATCGACGAAATGGCCCATTACCGCAGCCGCGGCTGCCATGCCGGGAGAAACCAAATGGGTTCTACCGCCCTTGCCTTGCCGCCCTTCAAAGTTGCGATTAGTCGTTGAGGCACACCGCTGCCCGGGCTCCAGTCGGTCCGGATTCATCGCCAGACACATGCTGCAGCCGGGTTCCCGCCATTCGAAGCCCGCCTCTCTGAAGATTCGGTCTAAGCCCTCCTGCTCTGCCTGCCGCTTCACCAAGCCACTGCCCGGAACTACCATCGCCGATACGTGGGGGGCGATGCGGTAGCCCCGCACAACCGCAGCTGCTTGCCGTAAATCCTCAATCCGGCCATTCGTGCAGGATCCGATGAAGACGCGATCTATGCGAATTGACTCGATGGGGGTACCTGGCTCCAAACCCATGTATTCCAAAGCTTTTTCCGCTGCTTGTCTTTCCACCGGATCGGCGAATTGTGCGGGGTCAGGTACCCGCTCGCTTATTGAAGCCACTTGGCCGAGATTGGTCCCCCAACTGACCTGTGGTTCAATTCGCGCTGCCTCGAACAGTAGGGAGCGATCAAACTTAGCGCCGGGGTCTGAGGGAAGCCCTTGCCAACGCTTCACGGCCTGTTCGAACGCTTCTCCTTTCGGCGCGAACGGACGCCCCCGAAGATATTCCAAGGTCTTTTCATCAGGGGCAATCATCCCGGCCCTTGCCCCTGCTTCGATCGACATATTGCAAACCGTCATCCGCTCTTCCATGCTGAGTCCGCGGATGGTCGAGCCGGTGTACTCGATGCAAAATCCGATTCCTCCTTGCGGTCCCAACGAGCGAATAAGATAAAGAATCAGATCCTTAGCGGTTACCCCAGGGGCCAATGGGCCGTCGATTCGTAGCTCCAGGGTTTTTGGTTTCTCTTGCAAAAGGGTCTGAGTGGCCAGAACGTGTTCGACCTCGCTCGTGCCGATTCCGAAGGCCAAAGCCCCCAAGGCCCCATGGGTAGAAGTATGGCTATCGCCGCAGACGATTGTCATACCCGGAAGCGTTAACCCTAATTCCGGCCCGATGACATGGACAATACCCTGACGGGGATCGGTCAGATCGAAAAGCTGAATCCCAAAATCGCGGCAATTGGCCCGCAAGGTTTCCACCTGCTGACGCGAAATAGGGTCGAGGATCGGCAGGTGCCGATCCGTCGTCGGCACGTTATGATCCACGGTTGCGAAAGTACGTTCCGGGCGGCGAACCTTGCGGCCAGACAGTCGAAGCCCCTCGAAGGCCTGTGGGCTCGTGACCTCGTGAATTAGATGAAGGTCAATGTAAAGGATAGTTTGTTTGCCATCTTCAGAATAAACGACATGATCTTCCCAGATCTTGTCGAACATCGTTTTGGGGGAGTTACTCACCCGTTTAACCTCCAAATAAATCTGCGACGTACGGATTTTCTTTTCTTCGATCTCGTTTCTTTGCGGTCTCGGCGGCCAACGCGCAAGATTGAGAGGGCCCGCGCCGGATAGATCGGAGGGCTCAGGCCCGAGAGAAAGTCCATCGTTCTTCCGAAGGATGATTCCTCCGAGTTATTCCGCGGGATGATTTTTTCAAATTCTTGCGCAGCATGACTTTTCCAAATTCTTCCACAGGATGATTTTTCCAAACGATTTTGTAGCTTGTGCAAGTTTTACCGAAATTTTACCCGGTTCCTCCCGTGGGAAATCGATAAATCTAATACTCTTAAGAAAATCTAATACTCTTAACACTCTCGCGACCCGGAGTTTAGTCGGGCGGCAATTCCCCGGGTTGATTTCTAAAATCGCTAGCCATTTCTCGCTGCGCAGTCGGGTCCATCTTCTGAGTGCTTCAAGATGCTGGGGAAAGCCTTCGGGTGCTCAGCAAATTTCAGTCACCCTCTGATGAGCGTCACCGAGCTCACGATATCCTAAAGCCAATATCCTAAAGCCGTTTACCACCTTGCGCGTTTCTGCGGTTCTAAGCTCAATTTTGCCGCACGATTTCCAGGGTAAATACCGTCTGAATCGACGTTTAAATAACCGTCTGAATAATTTTCGAATCTGGAGTATTGTCGAATTCGGGCCGCTACACTTGTAAACAAGTACTCATCGTGGGAAAAACGGAGGGAAATGCGGCGTAACCGAAGAGCTTAACGATCCCTTCATCACCGAGTTAGGGATGAGCCCCGGCCTCGGATCATGATTTCCATCTAAACATCGTGAGTTATCCACAGATTTGCACTTGCCAGCTTGTGCATTAATGTTACACCCAAAAAAGTGTCAATTGTTATTGAATCACTAAAAAACAAAATTTTCTCGCGGACTTGCTAAATTCGCAGTTATTGCTTATGTCATATTCTCCTCGAATCATGACTATGTTAGTTCAGGTTGTCGTCTTTTTTGCGGTGCCGGACTCTTGGGACCAGATGGACACAAGGTCTCGTCGGCCGCGAGGTCCAACCATGAAATGGATGGCGATCCGCGATTGAAACCCGACGCATTGGCACGACGTTGGAGATGTCGCGGGTTAGAAAGATTGCGAAAGTTAAAAGCGTTTGAGGCAGGAGCTGGAAGTAAGAGCGCTCCCTCTATCCACGTTTCAAATTCCGCCAAAAGGATTACACATCCCCGGTAACTTTTAGTACATCCTCGGTAACTTTTAGTTGAAAGCTCTTAACAGGTTAAAGCCTCTTATGCGCCAGCCCATCCCCAAGTGCGCCGCAAAGGAAGAACGCGTTCAAAGACTGCGGTGCTGAGCTTCCCGGGCATTCCGTCTTAGCCTACCGGGAAAAGTTTACCTGGCAGCTTAACGAGTTGTGGCAAATGGGGAGCTGGCCTTGCGATCGCCGTGGCGATCCCGTGAGGCAGCGGCACCAAGGCGGGGCTTACTCGGCGGGGCCTCGGTGCTCTGTGTCGCCCTCAGACAAGCGAAGTTGCTGCGGGTTAGGCCCGGTCCCAGATTGGAATATCCCCTAAGCCACTACGCCGCGGCGTCTAGGCGGAAGCCTTTCGATAATTGTCAAGTAGGCAACGGAGGATGGGTTTCGGTCCACTTTTCGATTGGACGGGGAGCAGCATAGGTGTCTTATTCCACCTTTTCGAATACGAGATAGTCTATCCCGAACATGTAGGCCGGAATGGCTTTCGGATTTGCTCCAACGATTTCCACTTTTAAAACGTGGTTGCCGGCCCCGAGCTCAAATACCCCTAAGGGAATCGGCTCGGTGTTGATGACCTCAGGATTATACAGATCGATGGGTTCGCCGGCTTTCTGACCGTCCAGGTACAGTTGAACGATCCCGTAGTCTCGTGCCTTGGTAAGTACGGCACTAACCCGAAATTTTCCCTTTTCGTTGACAGGAATAGAGAGTTCAAGTTGATCCTTCGGTTTGGCATCGGTCCACCAAAGCTGATCATTGTTCTTCCAACGGCCCCCGCGGAAGCCGCCCATATGCTGGGTGCGAACCAACCCCGGTGGTTCACCAAGAATTTCGAAACCACCAGCCTTCCAAAAATGAAGTTTGAGCCAGTACGCGGCGCGATCCTCCACAGGCACAGGCTTATACGGATCCACGCCGCCGGGTGCCAAATACCAGCAGGCGGTACAAGCATACTCGGTACCCATTTCTTCGGTGCGGAAATACTTCTCAATGCAGGCTTCGAAGGAGGTTTGAAAGGGAACACTATCCACGATATGCCATCGCAAAACGGATTGATGGCCCTTATTGTCTTCGGTCATCGTCTGGGCATGATAAGCCCGTTGGAATAGCCCCGGATGACACCAGGCATATCCGAAGTAGTCTTCCGACCCGGTGCCAAAGGTTGAAGGAAATCTCTCTCCATCGACGAAAAATTTTTCATCTCCTTCACCCCACCATCCTCCCAGGGGGTTCCACACATGGAGCATCACGCCGCAAAAACGCCCTCGGCCTTCGGTTCGGAGCATAACCCAGTCCGGCCAACGGTCCTCGCTCAGAGGGTGCGGACCCCGGTGCCATTTGCAATGGAAATATCCGAGCCCCTCAAAAGGCCGGTTTAAAGGTGCATGTTCCACTTGATATGGGACCTGGCGTTCTGCCGTGTCTTCGTTTACAAGCTCGATCACGGCGCGCTTCGCAAACGGCATGTACCAGAGAGCATACCACTCATCTTGAGTCATTCCTGTGACGAGCGTGCGGTAGTGATTCTCGCCTGGAGCAGTGCCGAAAAAGTCGCCCACAGGACACCACACAGCCGGTTCCGGTTGATCATCCCAAGTAATCCGCAGGATGAGTTTCCGCAACGCCTGCATTTGATCTTGACGGTCTTTCGTCCGGACCTTACCCCGGATGGCGGTGATGGCCCGAGGTCCCTCCAGTTCCATCGACGCGACTTCGCCGGGCGCAAGCCAAACGTCACCGACTTCCACGAGCCTTCCCGGGCGTGGACCGGCAGGATCCTCGCCGAGCTTTTCCGCAAAGAAGTCATTCACGCGCTGCAGGGCCGCGCGATGTTGTTCCGCAAGTGAGATGCTGAAAGTGGGGACTTTGGTTCCCGGCGCAAAGGTCGTGTAGACGAAATGATAGTACCGCCCCCAACCCGGCTCAGCCACAATCTTGCAGGACCGCTGGTACGGTATCGGGTAATACAGGTTCTGGCCTTGGCAGCCCAATTCGCCCAAATTATAGGACAAATACGGAAAGTCGAACGGCGGGTTCTTCCCGTTGAAATAGTTTTCGAATGGCATGTCGATAGCCGGCTGCTCTTGATCGTCGAGGTAGATCTTTACCCGGCCTTTTTCCGCTAAGGCCGACCAGATCCGCCAGATGCAACCCGGTCCTTTCATTTCGGCCAATACCATCCAATCGCCTTCGCGACGGATGAATTGAGGGCCGTCGTCATTCGCATCCCAATGAACATAGCGACCGGTGATCGGATCATACTGACTTGAGCGATCGTAGCTTGACCACTGAGCACACCGCTCACCCACGGCCGGCAGCTCGGCTAATCGCTCGAGATCCAACATCCGATTAATGAGGTCTTCGTAGGTGAGGGTTTGTTGAGCATGGGCCGCGGTGATCGTTACCAAAACGACAATTGTGGCCATTAGGGAAACATGTGATGCGGTCATTACTTTCTTCATAGCTCTCTCCTTTCTTAACAAATCCGGCATCTTGCTCCCTGAGGTAAGCTGATTGATTTAGAGCCTCTAACAAAATGACCTAGTTGGAAACGGGTATTTATGGTAAGGTCCTGGCGTGCAAGGAGGTACGACATGGCCAAGCCGATTTTGGATG
>Ga0209721_1000410_pt1 | contig 39632 bp, 50 predicted proteins | sample TshhotsprinmetaG_FD_184139 | JGI IMG/M metagenome (GOLD analysis project Ga0209721, IMG submission 184139) | Hot spring microbial communities from South Africa to study Microbial Dark Matter (Phase II) - Tshipise hot spring metaG (SPAdes)... | ecosystem: Environmental > Aquatic > Thermal springs...
ATGTCTCCCCTCCGTGATGTCTTACATTGTAAATCGTGATGGCTGCTCCTAGGTTGTTACCTATTGCCACTTTCATTCGCTCGCAGATTTCTCTACTTGACAGCTTATCCACGAACGGTGGGAAGTTCCCTCGTTTGACTGGTCTCTGTGGAATCTCCTCTTCCTTCTGCTGCCCCCCAGTCTGTTCTGGAAGTATAAGCTCCTGCTCCTCAGTCTTCACTACTGCTGTGCTCAGGCTTGGTTGTGGTCTCCTCTTTGCACTCACCAGAAGAACAATAGGCCACAAGAGGATTAGAATGCTCACAATATCAGTGATGGTATCCATGCCAGAATCCTCCTCTTTGTCTGACCTCTCCTGCCTGTTTTCAGCCCCTACGATTGCTGAAGTCTATCCTCATTGAAGGTGCAGAAGTGTGCTGGACTCTGGAGCCGTCCAATTCAAAACACACACAATCATCCTCAGCAAACACCGCATACATCTTGAAACGACCTCCAGCCCGATTGAACGCTACCTGTGTGACTTGAAGGACTGCCTGTTCACCTCAATCTCCTCATATACCTAGTAACCACGTCATGCCTGTCTTGTTCTATTGATAATGCAAGAGATAATCAAGCAAGGTCACCTTCTTATAGCGAGTCTCTTGCCGTTGTCTTGTTACTGTTCTTTGCTTCTGTACTTCTCTATACTTTGTTACAGTCCTTTGCCTTTCCACAGTCTGCGTGATTGTCGGTGGCGTAATCTTATAGCTTGAAGTCCCCACCTGAACCAATACTGAGAAGTCCCGAATCTGACCAGGCTTGAATGTAGCGGGAAATGGGTCTAAGGTTCCTGACATACCGAATGTTCTTCCTGGGAAATCCTCAATCTCATATTCTACCCCTATGATGACATCCGTCCAGTGTAGTGTCTGGTTACTCGTGTTCTTTACCTTACCAAGAACCTGCCACAAGAAGCCCTTCTCCAGGTGATGTTCAAGAATCTGCAGCTCTATTTGGATATCCTCGGTGTAGTTCTCTGTGACTTCGTAGGGTTCATTCTCATAGTAGGTCTCCGTATCCTCATAATCAACGGTAACTGTATAAGCTACTTCCTTGAGAGGAACAAGACAAACAACAAGGACAATGACAACAACTACAGCTATGCTAATTACTACTTTCTGCATCATGCCGTTCCTTAAGATGATGATACTCTTGAGCGCAGATACTCAAAGATTGAGCCTCTCTTGTAGCGAGTCACAGTCCTTTCCCTCTGAACCTGCCTATACTTGGTCACGGTTTCTTCTATGACCTTCTCGTCAGGAATGACCTCAATCCAAAACTCCACGCCATGATGTCCCTCTGGAACGCCTGCCAAATCCCTGACCTCTTGCATGAAAGACCACCCACCTCGAACAATCTAGCCAGGTTCAATGTAAACGGATTTCTCAATAACATGCTTTGTAAATCTTGGGTCTGTGGCATGATCTACCTTAGCCCCTTGCTCCCTTTCCCACAGAACATCAAGATAATCATTTTGGTCTATGGAGTAGAAAGTCAGGCGGAAGGTGAAATTACCACCCACCTCATCTCTGTTCATTATCTCACAGACAGTGGCACCACACAGAATACGCTGGTATTTTAAAGGTACAGAAGTTTCAGCAGTCTCTTCATAGGGTTCATCCACATAGTAAGTCTCGGTAGCTTGATAAGGCACATCCATGAGTGGAGCAAAGCCAACAACTGCGACAAGTGCAACCGCTACAACGATGCCAACCGCTGCTTTCTTCATCCTATCACCAACGCTCAGAGAGGAAATTTGTGCTCATAGAAGAATCTGGCCACGCCTGGGATTTCCGCCACTCTCTTTCGGTACTAGAGATAAGTATTGTTGAGATAATCCCACCGAGCATTACAGACAACCATACCCAATTCATGGAAGATGACCTCATCATTCCACCTACTACGTAATGTAACGAATATGTAATGTAACGAAGTCTGTCAATGCCCCTCCTCACGGTGTTTCACTTCCTAGCATCACCTGTAATCACCTTTTTGGGGAAGGTCAAGGAAGTCATATCTGTTTAGCTCTCCTCAACAGGTCATTCTCTAGCGTTAACTTGCCCACCATCTGTTCTAGCTGCTCTATCCTATCTTTGAGAGCTTCCACTTCTGTTGGTGTGTATCTGCCACGACCTGGTTCTGCTTTAATATACAGATGGGCTGGTGCAGAATCGAAATATCTCAGCAGAGCAGGACATAGCCAGCCTTCTGCATCCACATCCTTTGGTTTATACCAGTGTCCACCATACTCTTCTCTCAGCAAGGTGAGTTCTACCTGATAGCCAGCAAAGGGCTGTGATGAGAAGAGCAGGACAAATCCAGCACGAGCATTAGGTATATCCTTGACCAGTTCATCAATCATCTCTGGGATACCCTGGACAAAGGGTTCTTTCTCCAGTCCTTTGGATGCATCGTCAAAGACCCACATGCCCTGGAACAAGTAGGGTTCAATGACATTCAGAACATTAGCCATTGAGATAGTCCTTCTCTCACCTCAATACACCATACACGGAGTGGCAGAGGCTGTCAATAGCCCAAAGTGCCTATCTGCGTAGGTGAACTGTCCGTGCAGATGTAGGTGAATCCTCCAGGACTCTTCCCCCGCCACCACTCACCCTACCACCACTCCAGGCTCGGCAACACCCACCCATCCCCGTGGTTGCCTCGCAAATGGGTGTCATTTCTTGCATGATTTAGCTTTGTCCTGGACATGTCCAGGGACAGTCTAACAATTCAGCCAGGACAAGATTCGGACATTAGCTTTGGACAGTATATTCAGGACATTTCTATAATATATTATATGTCCTGGATTTTGTCCTGGCTAGAGTGAGATTCCCAGGTCTTTTGCCACCCTTTCAACAGCCTTCCTAACAGTATCTTGTTTGCCACCATACATTTGCTGTGTAGAAGTAATAATATCCTTTTTGGAGAGTCCCTGAGTTATAAGTGAGGCAATGTATTCATCCCTTGCCATTTCCTTTCTGAACACCAAAGTATGTGGGTCCTGTAGTAGATTCAACTCGACCTTGGCTTCCGTCCGTGCCTTGATAGTGGACAAATGAGCTTTATATCCACTTCTCTGCATTCCCAAAACACAATCAGCCCTATTAACAATATCTCCTGCACCTCTTACTCTTTGCTTCAGAGGTATCGTCTTGCCACTCTGAGCGACTTCTGCTTTGCTAAGATGATGAAGTAGAGCAGTACTAAAATTGTACCTGGTCATGAGCACTCGCAAATACTTATAGAGTGCTGAAATTTCGGTGTTATCATCCTCATCCTGTAGTCCAATTGAGCCAATTGCGTCTATTATGATGAGCTGAGGTCTGTTCCAATATACTATCTCATCTAGACCAGTGATAACCCGATTGGTTTTGTCCCACCTTAAGTCTGAAAACACAAGAAGCCTTTGAAGCAAATCTGAGCTTACCTTCTCCACCTGGTCTTTCAGCATTGAGAGGTCTTCATCAATCTCAAACCAGAGTATCCTCTCCATAGGCTCTTTGATGGGAATGCCAAAGAAGTCCCCACCATCAAGCAAAGCCTTTGAGAGCTGTAACCAGAAGGTCGTCTTGCCTGCCTCTGATTCTCCAGCACAACAGGTAGTCCCTCTCTCCAACACTATACCTGGAACTATCCAGAATACATCCTTCACTTTGTCCAATCTTATCGGCTCATATTCTTTGGCTTTCAGAAGTGCTTCAAGAATAGCCTTTTGCTCTTCTTCTGGAATAGGTTTCCCACCTTCCCTATGCCAATCTTCCTCCCTAAGTGACTCTCCAAAACCGATAGCTCCTTCCCTTTCACTAATCCCACCCCTAACTTCCTCTTGACTGTAAAGGGTGATGGGAATCAGCTTTCCCTCCTCCTTTAACCTTTCTCTAAGCTTCTTCCGCTCCTCATATGTTAACTCTGATAGTGATTCAATTTTTTTCTCTCTCATAGTTCTCCTCCTTCAGGTCAACTTCATTGTGCTTTATCTGACTCAGCACCAATCTAGGTAGAATGCAGGTATTGAGCTTCATGTTATAGAACGGACATTCTTGACCAAGACAAACCTCAAACCTATTCAGTGGACATCTTCTCATAGCTCGTCTCCCTCATCTCATTTCTTCTCATCTCTAGCGTATCTCTTCACCTTATACTTCCTGTGGCCTACTCTCACCTCTCCAGGCTGAATTTGAACTCTGTCTAGCTCCTTCATTAGTACCGCTTTCCACAGTCCAAAATGCTCTTCCGTAGGGAATAACCGTCCAGCCTCCCAACTTATGAGCATCTGTCTAGCTACATTAATCTGAGATGCTACCTCTTCCTGGGTGAGGCCTAAGGCTTGCCTCAGATACCTCAGTGCATCGGGCAACTCTGTTTTCTTGACTGTCTTCGCCATCGTTCCTCCTCAATTCTAATTATAACACAAATCACTAGCCAGAGTCAAGCCCTTCCTCATAGCTGGATTATAGCTACCACTATTCTCATAATTGTTAGGCAAAAGGGATTGACAAAACATGGGTCACTCTGCTATACTAATGCTATGCTATAATTAGGAGGTTCAAATGCGGAAACAAAGGGGTGTTATACCAAATCCATACCATAGTTATCCCAAGGTCAGCCACTTTAGGAAGGGTTTCTCCCAAGTAGAGATAGCAGAACAGCTAGGTATCAGCAAAAGCTACTTGAGTATGATTCTGAGTGGGCAGAGGAAGTGTCCAGAAGACCTGATGGAGAGGTTGCAGGCTATTCCTGGTGTTCACAAAAGTGTTAACTTACAAAGCTGTATCCTGCCTTCTAAGCAGCGGGTCGTGGGTTCGAATCCCTCCAGGGACGCCACAATAAGCCTCTAACTCGGTAAGTAGGCAATGACCGACAAGTATGATATCGAAGTGAAGTTGCTCGCTGTTACGCCTGACGCTGAGAAATTGATAGAGACGGCGGGCAGGTTGTGTTGGGACACACAAGATAAGACCGGCACAGTTCCTGACCGAATTCAAAAATGGATCGAGGTCGGGCATGAGTCAATGATTGAACATGCGTGTGCTACCTTCTACATCCGCGCCAGCCGCGTCTTGACCCACGAACTTGTCAGACACAGGTTGGCAAGCTACAGCCAGAGGAGCCAGCGATATGTAAAGGAAACAGAGCCCAGGTATATCGAGCCACCTCCGGTTAGAGATGATGAACTTGCTCATGAGAGATTTGAGGAGGTGATGAAAACTTGCTGGCAAGCTTACGGCGACCTGTTAGCTAAGGGATTCAAGCCCGAGATTGCTCGCTATGTTCTGCCCAACGCTTGCGAGAGTCAGATAATCTGCACCTGGAATTTCCGTGAAATCCGCCATATCATCAGATTGCGGACATCGAAACGAGCGCTTCCCGAGTTCAGGGCTGTCGCCGAGGAAATACGCCGAATAGTGAAGGAAATAGCCCCCCAGGTGTTCGCCGATCTGTGAATTATCAAAGTCTCTCCTGAAATCAGTACTAAGAAGTAGTTCCCTCTTCTGTGGCCAGCCACCCTTTGGCCCGTTCCACTGCTCTGGCCCAGCCGCGGCGTAATGCCCGCCGTTCTGCCGCTTTCATCCGCGGTGTGAACTGCTGTCCTACTTGCCGCAGCGTTTCTATCTCTTGAGCTGATTTCCAAAATCCTATCCCCAAGCCAGCCAGATAGGCAGCTCCCAGAGCTGTTGTCTCCAACATCTTCGGTCGGGACACTTTCACGCCAGCGATATCGGCTTGAAACTGGGCTAAGAAGTTATTTACAGCAGCTCCACCATCTATTCGTATTTCTGCTAGCTTGAGACCTGAATTAGCCACCATTGCCTCTAGAACATCGGTGACTTGATAGGCAATTGATTCCACGGCGGCTCTGACAACTTGCGCCTTGCCGCTACCTCGAGTCAATCCCATGAGCATACCTCGTGCGTACATGTCCCAATGAGGTGCCCCCAAGCCCACAAAAGCTGGCACCAAATACACGCCGCTAGTATCTTTTATTGACGTTGACAATTCCTCAGATTCTGCTGCGTCTTTAATCAACCCGAGGTCCTGCAGCCATTGGATAGCCGCCCCGGCAATAAAAACACTGCCTTCCAAAGCATAGACTGGCTTCCGATCCAGGCTACAAGCCACGGTGGTCAGCAGACCATGCCTGGCTGTGACAGGTTTGTTGCCTATGTTCATAAGGACAAAAGCGCCTGTGCCGTATGTGACCTTGGTCATGCCTGGCTGGTAACATGCTTGACCAAACAGGGCTGCCTGCTGGTCACCCGCTATTCCAGCGATAGGGATACCGGACTCCGTGCAACCAAAAACGTTAATTGAGGGATAGACATTCGGTAACATGGCACGGGGGATGTTGAAAGTTCGCAGCAGCTCATCATCCCAGTCCAGCGTAGTGATGTTGAACAGCATAGTGCGGGAGGCATTGGAGTAATCAGTGGCATGTGCTTGTCCCTTGGTAAGTTTCCACAGTAGCCAGGCATCCACATTGCAGAACAGAACCTCACCTCGTTCTGCTCGCCTTCGTACCGCGGGCAGATTCTCTAACAGCCACTGCACCTTAGTAGCTGAGAAATAGGCATCAATCACCAGCCCGGTTTTAGCTTGGATGATTTCTGGCATCCCCTGTTTTTTCAGTTGCTCACACTTGTCTGCTGTCCTGCGGCATTGCCACACGATAGCTCGCCCTATAGCCTCCCCACTTAGTTTATCCACGAGTATGGTCGTTTCTCGCTGGTTTGTCATGCCTATAGCCGCAATATCGAAGTCCTCAATGCCGGCAGCTCCCTTAGCTTGGCTGATAGCCTGTAAAGTCTGCTTCCAGATCTCCCAGGGGTCATGCTCTACCCATCCTGGCTTGGGATAATATTGGGGAATCCTGGCGTAACCTCGTCCGCGGATGATGCCGTCGTGGTCAACGACAAGAGTCGTTGTACCTGTAGTACCTTGGTCAATCGCCAGAATATATTTTCTCACTCTGTAGTCCCTTTTCGATTTGCCATTACATGTGAAACCTGTCGCCAATAACGAGCTAAATTAAGTGGCTGGTAGCTATAAAGCATACCATTGGTTGCCTCAGGTGGGAAGAGATGTTCGCCTATGCACCTTGCTTTTCTCCTATTCTTGGTTTGATTGATTCTGCCGGGCAATATTGGTAAAGTATGACTTATATAATTAGGCACTGTTACAATTTACCACTTTCAAAGATACCATCAGGGTAGGAATAATATATGGCTATTAGCAGAAAAATACCGCGATGTATGAGCACACAGCACCCGGACAATGTCACCCCACCTCCTTTCAGTTCCAGTGGCATCATGAGTGGAGATGATGAAATTCTCGAGGCATATCTTGTCTACTCACAGTTGGGCTGCCAGGAACAGATGTGGGATTTCGAGGGCAAGAAAGCTGTACCGTGGGTGGTATCGGAGTTATTGTCTAAAGACCAGGACTTCTTCAAAAAGCATCCGCTGGGCAAAGATGTTTTCCTTACCTTTAGAATCCCCAACCCAGAGGTGGAGAGAACTGAAGCTAAACTCGTACCGGAGATACTAGCTAGCATCCCACGATGCTACGATACAGTCGAGGCGGTTTATGGCACAAACATTGCGCCGGTGTTTGAAGTTATCCTGCCCCTTACTACCGCCGCTCAGCAACTCAATCGCGTTTATTACTATTATCGTAACTTCGTAGTCCAGAAAAGTGATGAGACTTTTTCTCCGGGCGACCCAATGACCGTCAAACAATGGCTGGGAGAGTCTAGACCAGAACGCATTAACGTGATTCCATTGCTTGAGGATTACGCTTCACTGCTTAATGCTGATAATATCGTGGCAGACTATTTGAAGGATAAAGAGTTAGAATATCAGCGAGTATTTCTGGCGCGCTCTGACCCAGCTTTGAACTACAGCTCCCTATCTGCTGTCCTTCTTTTGAATATTGCTCTTCAACGCTTGGACAGGCTGGAGAAGAAAATTGGTATTCCCATATATCCTATTCTGGGAGTGGGTTCTGCTCCCTTTCGCGGAAATTTTAAACCGTCAAATGCTAAAGAGGCTGTGAAAGGCTACCAAAGCTGTCAGACCTTTACTATTCAGTCAGCTTTCAAATACGACTGGCCTTCCGATGTCGTCACGCAGGCGGTCAAAGAGATAAATTCGGCCCCTCGTGGCAGTCCTATCTATGTTGATGAAGAAAAAGCGTTAGCCATAGTTGACAAAGTTATTGCTCACTACCAACAACAGATTCCTGAGACCGCTTACTGGGTGAACTATTTATCGCCATTCATCCCACAGCGACGCCTGAGGAAGCTGCATATCGGTCTTTTCGGCTATGCCCGTAGCTCAGGCGGAGTTCAGCTACCCAGAGCTATCCCATTCTGCGCCGCACTTTACTCTATTGGACTACCCCCTGAATTACTAGGGCTCTATGTCCTGGACAAACGAGAGCTGCGTGATATACAGGAGCTTTATCCCAGTCCGCATTTTGAGGAGGATTTGAGAGAGGCTCTGCGCTTCTACAACCCGAGATGTCTTTCCTTGCTAAGCCCGGACTTGAGAAAGCAGATTGAGAAAGCAGCCGGAATAGTCAGCTACGAGCCAGACCGTGAACATATGGACATTACCTCTCACATAGTTGACTGCTTGCAAAAAGCTCGCATGGCTCATATTACAGAGGGGATAGAAAAAGCGGCCAGAGTCAGGAGATTCCTAGGCTAGCTTCTGCTCCGTTCGCCGGTGCTCGACCCGATACTTCTTATTGGTGGGGAAGGGGGGACTCGAACCCCCACGCCTCGCGGCACATGATCCTAAGTCATGCTCGTCTGCCAATTCCGACACTTCCCCCAGTGAAACTATCTAATACAATACCATTTTGCAGAACCTGCCTCAAGCTGGCATCTAAGGGGCTCTATAAATTTGACTAGGGGATTAGTTATTTTATTCCTAGGATAGCATAATTTGGCATCGCGCTACGTTGGCTTTGCGTTAGAAAAGCACTGCTGCAGCCGTGTTGTGTTACAATGTGGTTGCTAAGTAGCAGCAACCGGAGGTGATAGGAGATGGTGAGAGTTTTTATTGAGAGGCAATTCCGCAAAAGCGACATGGTGAAAGCTGAGAACCTGTTGATTGAATTGAGGGAGCAAGCTTTACGAACACGTGGGTATATTAGTGGTGAGACACTGGTTTCTGTAGATGACCAGACACTTTTGTTAACTATAAGTACTTGGGCTGATGAGGTATCTTGGAAAGCTTGGGTATCCAGCGACAAGCGACGAGAAATTATGAGAAAGCTGGAACCACTTATGGTTTCTCCGGAGAAAGTATCTATCTTTCGGATTGTCAGTGGGGGTGCCTCACAGTCCGCCACGTGAGTGAGAGATAGGTGAAGAAGCTTGAGGAAAAGAGACTTCGTCTCTTATCTATTCAGTGTGGATGAGGCTGTTTCCGCTGCATACTCAAAGTGGTAGACGTACCACCACTCACCCTCGATTGTTGGTTCTCTTCCTCTGCTCGGTGTGTCGCTACTGCTTGGCACCGCCTCGCATTTATGTCTTAACGCATATGCGGTCTCGTATTCCTTGGCTGCTGCTTTGCTTCTAAAAACTTCCAGTATTTCCCACTTTGCGAACCCTGTAGTTCGCTCCTGCCAATATAGTCGCCTTCTTTCCGGGTTTGTGGTTATTCCTACTTTACATGGCATAAGCCTTTCTGCCTCTGTTTATTACTAGTACTAGATAGCTCGGCTTAATGTGATTAGCAGCATATATCCCAAGCAATACTGGAATCAGTTGCATCGTGGCAACAAGAGAAATTGCTTTGATCGTGCTTGGCAGTAACCTTGAATGACGGTAACAATTGTGAATTTGGGAAGAGAAAATGTGATTCAAGCCTCTATATGTAAGAGGCCCCCGACGGCGAGAACTACGATGGTCCTCTAACACGCACTTAATCCTCAACTATATAGTTTTACAATACTATTATATCATCAGCGAATGAGTTGTCAATATCTTATTTCACAATGACAGTAATTTTTCTATTTCCTTACCAAGTATCAACAAAATCATGACCTATTCTTTCCATGCGTTCAGCGTGGACAGCTTTCAAGCCTTCTATAATCCATCTGCGCGTATCCGCCGGGTCAATAACTGCATCAATTTCTAGGTAAGAAGCCATATTAAGGGCTTTTCCTCTTTCGTATGCCAGAGCAACCAGTTTTTCGTAAAGAGCTTCACGTTCCTGCGGGTCTTTAACTGCTTCAAGTTCTTTTTTGAAACCAGCTTTAACCGCGCCCTCTAGTCCCATTCCACCGAATTCTCCGGTTGGCCAGGCGACTGCAAAGAATGGCTCGTGGAAGCCTCCCTTGGCCATAGCTTGAGCTCCCAGCCCATATCCCCGGCGCAAGAAAATTGTGAAGAAAGGTATTGATAAATGTGAGCCCACTACGAACATACGGCAGACATGGCGAACCTGTGCGCGGCGTTCAACCTCAGGTCCGACCATGAATCCGGGCGTGTCAACCAGAGATACCATAGGCAAACCATGGGCATTGCACAGTTGCATGAAGCGTGCTGCCTTGTCTGCGCCATCGGCAGCAATAGCCCCAGCCTGGTGTTTGCAATCATTAGCTATAACGCCAAAAGGTTTGCCTTCTATGCGGATAAGACCCGTAACCATCTCGGGCCCAAACTTTGGTCTTAGCTCGAGAAATGAGTCTGTATCGGCTATCGTTTTTATGACCGCTCGCACGTCATAAACATATTTCCGTTGTTCAGGAATTATGGTGTGCAGGAGACGCTGATCGACAGCTTCCCATTGAGGAATTGTCCCTTGAAAATAGGAAAGATACTTCTTAGCCACTGCCACCGCTTCTACATCGTCCGCTACGGCAATATCCACGACACCGTTATTCGTTTGCACATCCATAGGTCCAATGTCCTCTGGTTTGAAGACTCCTAACCCTCCGCCTTCGATCATGACCGGTCCAGCCATTCCGATGTTGCTATTTCGGGCAGCGATGATTACATCGCAGCATCCCAACAACACGGCGTTGCCGGCAAAACATCGTCCCGATACGATGCCCACAAGCGGAACCTTCCCGCTTAATCTGGCAAACACGGCAAATGTTGCCAGGTCTAGCCCGGCTATGACAACGCCATCGGCGTCCACGTCACCCGGTCTCCCTCCACCGCCTTCGGCGAAAAGGACTACGGGCAGACGCTGTTCGTGAGCCAATCTCAACATTCGGTCCTTTTTCTTGTGACCAAAGTAGCCCTGGGTTCCAGCGAGAACAGTGTAGTCGTAGCCTATTATGAGGCAACGAGATTTATCTTCTCCAAACAATAAACTGTTGACATGCCCGATACCGGCAACTACTCCGTCAGCTGGCGTTTTGCTCATGAGTTCTTCCATATTGCGACGTTGACGCTGGGCAGCAACTGCTAGAGCACCATACTCGATAAAGTGCCCATCGCAAAGGTCTTTTATATTTTCGCGAATCGTACGCTGTCCTTTCTCCCGTCGGCGAGATACCGCTTCAGGGCGTCGCTCGTCAAGTCCCCAGGAGTGTCTTTCTATCACCTCCTTAAGGTCAGCGCGTATGGGCTCCTGTTCACTATGCTCATCTCTCGGCTTAGAGTTCTTTTCTGCACCCGATTCATTTTTGTTTTTGGGTTCCTTCATATACGACGCCTCCTCTGCAACCCGTCTATAGCTATTAGCAAGAAGAATTATAGCAGGGGTGAAGAAATCTTTCTGTCCGTCTCACAGTCAAGCCAAGCTTTTGGTGAGGCTAGTGAGAAGTTCCCCTGAATTTTGGCAAGCATCTTTTTGAGCGGTGCTATGATGTCCTAAACTTGTCGGAACACTAGTGCGAATTAGGCTTACTTCAAACCGGAGCTTGTCACCATGGAAAAGGCCAGATACTAATGTGACTGCAGGCAGAACCGAACACGAAGATAGGAATGACGACCGCAGGGATTATTATGGCCAGTGCCACCATTGAGATCGCAAATAGCACTATGCCGGCTATATTCCAGCCCCGCTGCGTATTCTTGAACTCGTCAATGCTCGCCCATCTCTTGTTTTGCCACGCCCATTCGTTGCCCTTGAAGCCGAGGACAAAAGCCCAAGCGAAACCGAAGACAGGAATGAGGCAAAGCAAAGATATCAGGACACCATTGCAAACTCCCCATATCCAGGTTAAGACGAATGCTCCCCAGCTCCAGCCCTTGATTTCCTCGGGGACTACGGCTGATTCGCCCTGCCCTGATGTATTGTACGGTGCTACTCCGACCTTGAGCTTCTGCCCGCAGCTGGGGCAAAACTCAAAGCCTTCGGTTATCTCTTTCCCACATCTTGTACAAAATGGCATAGCTCCATCTCACATCCTTTTGATGTATCATATGGGATTCACGGACAAAGGTCAATGCGACAGGCGCAGAACTTGTGGGGATTATGCCAAGCCCGTCCACTATAATTGCAGAAATAAATCGTAGACGGTGGCATAATTGTAATGGGTGACAAGTTAAATCAAGATGAAGGCATTAGTACAGAGAGTCTCTCAAGCTTCGGTGAGTGTGAATGACAAGATAGTGGGCAGGATTGGGTCGGGGTTGGTGGTTTTTCTAGGCGTGGCGCAGGGCGATACCAAGGAAGATGCTGTCTACCTGGCAAACAAGGTGATCAACCTGCGTATTTTTGCTGACGAATCAAGCAAGTTTTCCCTCTCGGCGCTGGATACGAAGGCAGATATTTTAATCGTAAGCCAGTTTACTCTTCTGGCTGATACACGCAAAGGCAGACGACCCGACTTCACTGCCGCTGCCCCACCGGATTTAGCTAAGGAACTGTATGAGTTTTTTGTGGAGCAAGTTCGCACCACCGGGCTTAAGGTGGAGACCGGGATTTTTCAGGAACATATGCTGGTTGAAATCCATAATGACGGACCGGTCACGATATTGCTGCACAGCAAAGAAAGAAAGTAATCGCATCAGCAATTTGTTGCAATATTTTTTGCCATGTTATAATACCTCGAGCAATGAGTTGCCACAAAATTCTTCACGAAAAGGGACGCCGCTTAACTCCCCAGCGTATGCTGGTCGTCGAGATACTTCACAATGCCGACAGGCACATCAGCGCCGAGGAAATCTACAAGCAATTACATAAGCGCTATCCCTACGCCAATATATCCACTGTCTATCGGACTCTCGAACTACTGAAGGAATTAAACTTAGTTACGGAAACCGACTTTGGTGAAGGGCGCGTGCGCTACCATGTTGCAGAGAAAGGGCATCACCATCATCTTGTTTGCCATAGCTGCGGCAAGATAGTAGACCTTGAAGAATCAGCACTATATTCGCTGAAAGACGCATTACTTCGCAAATACGGCTTTGATGCCGACTTAAGGCACCTGGCTATTTCCGGCGAGTGTAAGACGTGCCGTAAGAAGAAAGGACACAAGGCTTAACCAAACATGGACGACGTCCAAGAAAAATTGCACACTCTACTGGACTATTGGATTGAACATAACAATGAGCATGAGCAAGAGTTCCGCAATTGGGCTGATAAAGTTGCCTCATCATCCATTGAGGTGGCAAAACAGCTACAAAAAGCAGCTACTAAGATGGCAGCAGTTAGCGACGAACTGGTGGAAGCCAAACAGGCTTTGTCAAAGAGCAAAGAGAGGCACTAGGATGTGTATGGCGAAACTTTATGAAGCTAAGGAGAGTGATAAGCCGATTCTGGAGGACATAGCACGGCTGACAATTGCTGACCGGCAGGTTGAAGTGGAGACTTTATTTGGAGAAAAGAAGGTTTTTCAAGGCAAGGTGCGACGGATAGACTTCTTAAAGTCGCGGATACAACTGGAAAGGGATTGATGCAAGGCTGATCAATGGTTTCTTGATAATTCGTCTTACGCATCCCACCCTAACATTGGTTAGGATAGGCTAATCTGCAAGTATTTGCGGGCTTCGGTTTCTATAATACGATAGACCTCTTGTAAAGGAAGGTTGTGTTCCAGAGCTAGACGGCGGCATTCTTCGTATTCCGCGTGAACGCTGAGGATATTGCCCATGAATCGTTTGACTTTTACCTTCGCGCGTCCTAGCGGAGAGTCAAATTCCACTACCTCCCGCTCCGCAATGTGCCGGAAAACTGGGCTTACCCTTATTCCTAGCGTAGAAGTCTCTCGCAATATGGTCTGAACTAAATCGAACTCCGCGTGTTTTGGCGCTAGAACGCTCAAGTTCACAGCTGGGCGATTTTTCTTCATTTGTATCGGCGTAAACCAGACATCGCGAGCTTGCAGAGCAAATAGTTTTTCCATAAGGTAGCTGTAGATTTCTGGACTCATGTCGTCAATATTGGTTTCCAGCAAGATTAAGTCTTCACTATCAGCAGGTTGTATTTCTTGACCAATCCAGATGCGTAGCACGTTGGGCCAGTGTGCAAAATCCTTGCTTCCCGCTCCATAGCCGACACTTTCTATGGTCATGCTGGGTTTGGCGAACTTTGCTAGTGTGGTAATGATGGCTGCCCCGGTGGGAGTGACAAGCTCGGCTTGAGGCTGGTGAGGAGAATCAACTACCGGAGCACGGCATCTCTCTATTAACTTCAACGTAGCTGGGGCTGGCACAGGTAAGATGCCGTTTGCTGTGGCGACACTGCCGCTGCCCAGAGGTAAAGGCGATGAGTAAAAATCTTCTATGTTAAGGGCATCTATACCCAGCGCCACCCCAACAATGTCTATGATGGAATCCACTGCTCCTATCTCATGAAAACAGACCTTTCGCAGGGGGACACCATGAATTCTTGATTCAGCCTCGCCGAGCCGCTGGAAAATAGCACTGGCTATATTCTTGACTCTCTTGGGAAGCTGGCTAGCTCTGATGAGCCTCAATATATCTTTTAACGAACGTTCGGGTTGAGTTTCAGCCTCGTTTACGGTCACTGTGAACTTAGTGGCTGTGATTGTGGAGCGTTTTACCTTCTGCGTAGAAAACCGGTAGCTGTGGACATCAAGGCTACTGAATCCCTTCTCCAATACTTCGAGAGACAACCCGGCATCAATCAGAGCACCAAGGACCATGTCGCCGCTACAGCCTGAGAAACAATCAAAATAAGCTATCCTAGCCATATTACCCTGTTCCTTTCATGTCTTGAGTAAGTTCCTCATTCAGACTGCCGCTTCGATATCCGCAGAGGTCAAGGGCAACATAGGTATAGCCCAGCGATTTGATTTGTTTGACTAAATCCTGGCGCATTTGGTGGTTCAAGAGTAAGGATATGTCATTCTCATCAACTTCGATGCGGGCAATATCGCCGTGATGACGTAAACGGCACTGACGTACACCCAAGCTGCGTAAATACTGTTCGCCACCAGCGATCTTGCGGAGAATTTCAGAGGTAACAGGAATGCCGTAAGGGATGCGGCTTGCTAGACAGGGTGAGGCTGGTTTGTCCCAGGTTGGCAACCATTTTCTCCTGGATAGTTTGCGAATCTCATCTTTAGTTAGCTGGACTTCGCAGAGAGGGCTACGAATGCCTAACTCGGTTAGAGCTTTTCGACCGGGGCGGTAGTCGTCAAGGTCATCATAGTTGGAGCCATCGGCGACCCAATCTAAACCTTTAGCAGCAGCAACCTTCCGTAATTGCTGGAATAACTCTCTCTTGCAGTAATAGCAACGGTCGGGCGGGTTAGCAACAAATTGGGGATTGTCTAGCTCATTACTTTCAATTGTAGCGAAACGAAAGCCAAGCGTTTTAGCCAGAGCCTCTGCCTCTTGGCATTCCTGAGGTGGACAAAGCGGCGAGCGAGCAAAGACAGCCAAAGCTTTCTCTTCCAGCACTTCATGGGCGACAGCAGCCAAGAAGGTGCTGTCCACACCACCGGAATAGGCAATGAGCACCGAGCCCATTTTGGTAAGGATATTTTCTAAGCGCCTGAGCTTATCGTCAGTCTTCACGTCGGACTCTTGAGTTACGGTTAATAAGTCCAGCAATATAGCCGGCACCAAAGCCGTTGTCAACGTTAACCACAGCTACACCGGGAGCACAGCTATTAAGCATGGTCAAGAGTGGCGCCAAACCGGCAAAGCTGGCCCCGTAGCCAACGCTGGTGGGCACAGCGATTATCGGGATGGGAACAAGCCCACCTAGAACACTGGGTAAAGCTCCCTCCATACCAGCAACAGCGATTATCACTTTGGCTTTGCGCAGTTGAGGCAGCTTGTCCAATAAACGGTGGATGCCTGCTACGCCGACATCGTACACTCTTTCTACCTTGTTTCCCATCAACTCGGCAGTTACGGCTGCCTCTTCGGCTACCGGTATGTCAGCGGTACCGCCTGTGACGACAGTGATGCCAGGACGTGGAGTGGTGTGTTTGCGGTTGAGGACAATAGTCTTGGATAATGGGTTATAGGTTATATCGGGTATTTTCTTCTTGACGGCATCAAAGGTCTCCAGGCTGACGCGGGTTATCAATAGTCGCTCAGAATAGGCAACAAGCTTTTCAGCAATAGTTACCACCTGCTCTACAGTTTTGCCCTGTCCAAAGATTACTTCGGGAAAGCCGAGTCGCAGGCTACGATGGTGATCGGGCTTGGCACAGACTAACTCTTCGTAGGGCAGAATTTTCAATTCTTCTATTGCTTGGAGAGGAGATAATTCACCTGATTTCACACGCTCCAGTATATGCAGCAACCATTCCCTGGTGACTAGGGTTGTGCGAGTTTGAAATCTTTTTGCTGCAGTTTGGCTCATAAACTGCTCCTTTGCTGCCACTATGAAAGCAGTACCTATCTTACTGTATTAACGTCATTCAGGCAAGGCGAAACAGGCATTTATATGGTTGTCACATATAGGTCTTTGGGAGTAACACGGTCTTAAAGAGGTTGACAAATTTTGCGACTTGTGTTGCAATCTATTGTAACAACAGTTGTTTGCAAATATCTCATAGGAGGTAAGAAGATGCATATACCAGATGGTTTTGTTAGCGCCCCTGTAGCTGCTGCTGGTTGTGTTGTAGCAGCGGGTTGTATTGCCTACGCTGTCAAAACTACGAATAAAAAGCTGGGGGAGAAAGAAGTTCCGTTGATGGGTGTATTAGCTGCGTTTATCTTCGCTGCCCAGATGCTCAATTTCCCTATCGCTGGCGGCACCTCAGGGCATTTTTTAGGGGCTGCTTTAGCGGCCATTCTCTTAGGTCCTTGGGCAGGATTGTTGATAATGACCTGTGTGCTGGCGGTTCAATGCCTGATTTTTCAAGACGGTGGACTTTTTGCCCTAGGAGTTAACATCGTCAACATGGGGATTGTTGGCGGTTTCGTCGGTTACTACGCTCATCGTGGTGGTACGTTCCTTTCTGGAGGACGCAAGAGAGGAATATTGATTAGCGGAGGTCTAGCTGGGTGTTTATCAATAGTTGCCGCATCTGTCGTCTGTGCTGTTGAGTTAGCTGTTTCAGGTACCGTGCCATTGGGAGTGGCTCTGCCGGCAATGGTTGGTATACACACTTTAATTGGCATTGCTGAAGGTGTCATAACTGCTGCCGTGTTAGCTGTGCTGATGGCAACCAGAACGGATTTGCTCGGGTTAAAGAAGGTTTAAAGGAGGATAATTATGAAGCCTAAATGGTGGCATTGCGCATTGATTTTTGCTCTATTACTGGCTTTATTATCTCCTCTAGCTTCTACCTCTCCTGACGGGCTGGAAAGAGTTGCTGAAGATAATGGGTTTATAGAAAAAGCCCATGACGCTCTCTTCAATCTGATTCCCGACTATGTGTTTCCCGGCATAGAGCATGAAATCCTGGCGACGATCCTGGCGGCTATAATCGGTACTTTGTTGATCTTTGGTATCACTTATGGATTAGCGCGGTTACTAAAAGTGAAAGGTGAAGCATAGTTTTATTGACCAATATAGCGACCAGGATAGCTTTATCCACAAGCTTGATCCACGAACTAAATTCATCACTATTCTGGTTTTTATTGTTCTTGTGGTAGTAACGCCGATTAGAAATTGGCAGATTTTGGCTATTTACTTTGGTCTCATCATCACCTGCCTGGCTGTATCAAAATTGCCACCTATTTACGTGCTAAAGAGATCTTTGGTCATCTTCCCCTTCGTTTTGTTGGTTGTTATTTTTGTGCCATTCTTCAAGACTGGCGAAATAGCTGGCAGTTACAATATCTGGCTCTGGCATATCTCGGTAACTTACGATGGCTTGCTCATTTTGGCAAATGTTGTGACTAAAGCTTGGCTGTGCATCCTCAGCTTGATCCTTCTTTCAGCAACAACGAGGTTTACTGACTTGCTCAGAGGTTTGCAGCAATTAAAAGTGCCTCGCGTTATAGTACTCATTCTTTCTTTTATGTATCGTTATATCTTTGTTCTGGTGGATGAAGTCCTGCGGATGCGGCAAGCTCGGGACAGCCGCAATTTTGGCGGTGGTCGGCTTCGCCAATTAAAGACCATCGGTAACATGATTGGCACTTTGTTTATGCGGAGCTACGAAAGAGGCGAGAGGATTTATGCTGCTATGTTAGCCAGAGGCTTTGATGGCGAGATACACAGCCTGCATCAGTTAAATTTCAAGAAAGCTGATGCCTATTTTGGTGTAGCTTTTGGACTTGTTCTTATTTCCGCAGTTATTATGCTCTGGTATCTATAAGAAAGCATTATGAACAAAGCTGTGGAGATTGAAAATCTTTCCTTTTTTTACCCTGATGGGCAACAGGGGCTGAAAAATATTAACCTGGTTGTCAATACAGGTGAGAATGTGGCTGTTATGGGACCCAACGGAGCCGGTAAATCCACGCTTTTGCTGCATCTCAATGGTATTCTGCGCGGCAATAGTGTAGTAAAGGTTTTTGGCTTACCTGTCGAGGGAAAGAACCTCAAGGAAATACGAAGAAAGGTTGGATTGGTGTTCCAAGACCCTGAAGACCAGCTTTTTTCTCCCACTGTGTTTGATGATGTCGCTTTTGGTCCTTTGAACATGGGCTATTCTGAATCGGAAGTGAAGGAACGAGTAGCGGGAGCTCTGGGGTCGGTGGGGATGGGTGGCTATGAGCAGCGCTCTCCTCACCATCTCAGCATTGGTGAAAAGAAAAAGATTGCTATTGCTACTGTTCTATCCTTGACTCCCGAGCTTTTGGTTCTCGATGAGCCCACCAGTAATCTTGACCCCCGAAGTAAATGGAGCTTAATTAAGCTATTGAAGCGGTTACCAATGACTAAAATCGTTGCCTCTCACGACCTGGAATTAGTGAGAGCTTTATGTCAGCGGGCGATAGTATTAGATAAAGGTGAGATAGTAGCTGATGACAGCACCGAGAAGATTTTGAATAATATATCTCTGCTCAGAGCTCACGGTCTAGCCCCGGATTTCTAAGCATTGTTTCAGATAGTTAATTTTGGAACTTGTTAATCACTGGCTTCGAGTTCGAGGCTGATGTCTAAAGCTCTTGCAGAGTGGGTAAGAGCACCGACAGAAATGAAATCAACGCCCGTTTCGGCAACGGCGCGAACATTGTCCAGCGTTATTCCTCCTGAGGCTTCAATCAAGGCGCGACCATGGATGGATTTTACCACTTTGCGCATATCCTCAAGATTCATATTGTCCAGCATTATGACATCTGCCCCAGCCTCTACAGCCTCCAAAGCTTCGGACACGGTTCTGACCTCTATCTCGACTGAGAGACTCTGAGGAGCATTTTGCTTAGCTTTGGCGACAATCTCCTTGATATTTAGTCCCTGGCTGCGTAGTGCGGCTATGTGGTTATCCTTGATAAGAATGCCATCACCTAAGTTCATACGGTGGTTTTGTCCCCCACCGACTCTGACCGCATACTTCTCCAACAATCTCAACCCTGGGGTGGTCTTTCTGGTATCCATAATGCGCACAGGCAACCCTTTGACTGCTTCGACATAGCGATTGGTTTCAGAGGCAATACCGCTAAGACGCTGTACGAAATTCAAAGCCACTCGCTCGGCTTTGAGAATACTGGCGATGCTGCCTGATACTCTGGCTATTTTGGTGCCCGGCTTCAGTCGAGTTCCGTCCTCTACAAGAATCTCTACATTTAGCTCAGGATCAACTTGGTGGAAAACTTGTTTGGCTATTTTAATGCCTGCCAGTATACCTTGTTTTTTGGCGGCGATGTAGGCAGTTCCTTGCTGGTCACCGCGTATCAGGCACTCGGTTGTGATATCTCCTTTGTCAAGGTCCTCAGCTAAGGCGCGGTCAATAATTTCTTCAATCTGGAGCTTATTAGACGGCATTTTTCTTAAAAACGCTGTATCGTTGCCACTCTGGCGAAGGCTTAGGAAAATCTGTACGGAAATGGGCACCGCGGCTTTCTTCGCGGAGCAAAGCAGCTTCAGCTATGAGTCTCCCACATAATACCAAATTTCCTAGTTCGTAAGTGGGGCGATCTGTGGGTTGGGGTAGAAGCCTTTCCCAAGTAGCCAAAGTATTGACTGCTTCTTTAAGGCTTTTCCCAGAGCGGATGACCCCGACCCTGTCCCACATCAGCGATTGCAGGTTAGGCAGGTTAAGCGGTGGGGCTTTAGGCAGGGGCTCCCTTTCTGGCAGGCGGTGTAGATAGCTGGCAATTGATGGCTGATGGCTCTTGGGAGGATTAGTCATTGTAGTTACCTGCACTACTCTTCTACTGAAAACGAGGGATTCCAGTAAGGAATTCGATGCTAATCTGTTAGCTCCATGCACACCGGTGCAAGCAGTTTCTCCGGCGGCAAATAAGCCCGGGATATTTGTCTCTCCCCACGTATTGACCTTTATTCCTCCCATAAGGTAATGGGCAGCTGGGGCAACCGGGATAAGTCCTTTAGTGATGTCCAAGCCGTGCTCCCGACAAAAACGATATATATGGGGGAAGCGGGTGGTGATCAGCCGAGAAGGCAAATGAGTTACGTCAAGAAATACTCTATCGCTACGAGTCTTCTTCATCTCACGGACGATACTACGGGCGACTATGTCTCTAGTTGCTAGTTCAGCCTCAGGGGTATAGTCTGGCATGAAGCGGTAACCTTCAACATTCCGGAGTACACCACCTTCCCCTCTGACCGCTTCAGAGATAAGGAAAGGAGCTACCCCAGGCAAGCGCAGGACTGTAGGATGAAATTGGAAAAACTCCATATTGGTTATCTCAGCACCAGCTTCAAAAGCTAAAGCTATGCCATCGCCAGTGACCACGTCAGAGTTGGTGGTATACTTGAATAATCTCCCAGCACCGCCAGTTGCTAGGATCAGGAATTGACAGCCATACTCTTCTATAGTTCCAGTGTGGCAGTCGAGAGACTTAACGCCAACTACCCGACCATTGTCAAGCAAAATTTTGCTAACCAAGCAGTTCTCTAGGACCCTAATATGACTGGAACGCACATGACGACTTAACGTAACTTCAATATGTTCTCCGGTAGCATCTCCCCCAGCATGCATAACCCGCGGCACGCTATGGGCTGCCTCTCGAGTCAAAGTGATTTCACCGTCTAGAGTATCGAATGGCACACCGAATTTGATTAGATCGGCGATGCAATCAGCTGCTTCTTCTGTCAAAATGCGTACCGCCTCAGCATCACACAAACCATCTCCCGCCGCCATCGTATCTCTAAAGTGGAGTTCAGGGGAGTCGTCTTTACCCATAGCTGCTGCAATGCCACCTTGAGCGTATTTCGTGTTGCAGTCATCTATGCTACCTTTGGTGAGTATGAGGACGCTACCGTGTTTTATGGCTAGTAAAGCAATATAAAGCCCGGCGATGCCACTGCCAACTACAATGTAATCGTAATAGTTAGTTTTCATTTTCTCGCCACGTCCAGTAATCTACGAGCCTCCTCAGTGCTCTGGCAGCCCTGTCTGGAGAAGGGAAGACAGCTAAACCTTGGTTGACAATTTGCCTCCTTGTTTCGGCAATAGCTTGCCATTTCCATTTTTCCATCTCCGCTGAGCTAACTTCCGCCGTTTCCACGACACAAAGTACAGGCTTGCCCTTATTCTTAATTGACGTCACGCATTGCACAAAGTTAGCTGCTAGGAAATTTTCCCATATATCCTCAGTCAAAGGGTCGTCCTGTGTCAAATTGGCAACTAGAAAATCGAATCCACCTTCGTCGCTCAGCCACTCTAGCAAGTTTATGTCCACTACAGGTGTACCTTGAAACAGAGAGGCGTCTATAGGATTTCTCACCCAATCCCAGAGTTCCGGAACCTTATCTTTGAGTTTCCTTCTGAATTCAGGAGATAAGTCTGGAAGCTCGAAGCCTTCCTCCTCCCAGACATCAGCCGAAATCATGCTTTTTCCGCCACCTCCCCCCGCGATAAACACTCTTCTGCCAGTGATGGCAGGTAGAAAAGCGAATGCTACCGTTTGGTCTATGAGCTCCTGAAAGGTAGTGACCATAACCGCACCATATTGCTTCAGCGCAGCTTGCCAGATCTTAAAAGAACCGGCTAGTGAGGCAGTGTGGGAGAGCGCTAGTTTTGTTCCTGCTTTACCTCTGCCGCCCTTAAGGATTATGACCGGCTTCTTCTTGGTAGCCTGTGCCAGCGCCCTGGCAAATTTCCTACCATCTTTAACTCCTTCAATATAGGATGTGATTATCCTTGTTTCACTATCAGAGGCGAAGTAGTCTAGCAGCTCAACCTCGTCAATGTCTGAGGCATTACCAAAACTTATGATCTTACTGAATCGTACTCCTCTCAAAGCAGCGTAGCGGACGAATTCTCCTGCCCCTCCGCCACTCTGAAAAAATCCCCCCACGGGTCCGCTTTCCGTAGGCAGGTCGTGGTTGAAAGACAACCCCAACTTTGGGTAGTAAGTCCCCATACAGTTCGGTCCCAGGATTCTGATGCCCAGTCTGCGAGCTTTTGCCACGATTTCGCTTTGAAGCTTGCTTTCCTTATCCCTTCCTGTCTCTTTGAGCCTGGCTGTAAACAGGTGCACAAGCTTGACGTTCTTCTTAGAGCAGTCATCGAGCAAAGGGAGGATACCGTCGGCTGGTATGCACGATATCACGTAGTCCACGTTGGGCTCAGGTACCTCAGTTAGCTTGCGATATGCCTTGAGACCCAGGATTTCGCTGGCTGCTGGGTTCACTGGGAAAAGTTTGCCCTTGAAACCGTGGTCTATTAGGAAGCGCGTGAACTGGTAGCCGCCAGAAAACGGGTTTGTGGAAGCTCCTACGACAGCAACACTACTGGGAGAAAAAAGCTGGCTCAGAGAGGATTCCTCAGCCATGAATATCAGAATATTCCCTTGCTGCTTTCCTCAGGCTCCTGTTTCCCAAGTATACTGCTTTTAGCAACCTTCATGGTCGCTCCTGACTCTATCCTTAGAATGACAGTATCCTCGCCAACACTGTCAATTCGTCCATAAATGCCGCCAGCTATAATCACATTATCTCCCGGCTTCAATTCCTTCATCATTTCCTCGTGCTGTCTTTGCTGCTTTTGCCTCGGTCTGATCATCAAGAAGTACATAACGGCGAAAATCAGTACCAAAAAGATGATCATTCCATACCTAGCTAGAAACTCTTCCATTTATCCTCCTTTTTACTAACCATCTTTCAAACTGCCCCTTAGCGACCAGGGGCTGGTCTTTTCAATTCGAACTTTCACCAGATGGCCCAGCCAGTCATGATCGTCTTCAAAGAACACCAACTTATTGCTTCGAGTGCGTCCGAACCATTTTCCATTCTTTCGACCTTCGACCAGCACCTCTACTTCCTGTCCTTGTAGTTGCGAGTTAATCTCGGTGGCTATAGCTGTCTGAAGCTCTTCAATCTCAGAAAGCCTTTTCCTCTTGACTTCCGAAGGAACGTTGTCTGGAAATTCTCGACTGGCAAGAGTGCCCGGACGCGGCGAATAAGCTGCCACGTGCACGATGTCAAACCTCATTTCCTGGATTAGAGCGAAGCTGCGCTCAAATTGCTCATCTGTTTCTCCGGGGAAGCCCACAATCAGGTCTGTGCTCAGGGATATCTGAGGAATCTTGTCACGGATCACGCTGACGAGCGCTCTATATCGCTCCACGCTGTAGCCGCGCCTCATAGCTTTCAATATCTCGTTGTCCCCGGACTGAACTGGCAGTTCCAGATGCTCGCAAACTTTATCCAAAGAAGCCATGGTCTCAATGAGCTTAAGGCTCATGTCTTTGGGATGATTGGTGAGAAACCGAATTCTTGCCAACCCGTCTAGGTTATTCAATTCTTTTAGCAAATCCGCCAGGTCAGGGCGTCCGGGCAAATCGTGTCCGTAGGAATCAACATTTTGCCCCAGTAAAGTCACCTCCTTCGCACCTCTTCTTACCAGCTCCTTCACTTCGCAGACTATTTCCTGCAGGGGCCGGCTAACCTCTCTACCTCTACGATAGGGGACAATGCAATATGAGCAGAAATTATCGCAGCCCTGAATGATGGGGACAAACGCACACGGTGAGAAAACTGACTCACTGTCATCGTCAGCCAGGTATGGCGGTCTTTGTTGAATATGTATACCTCGCTTTTGTCCCCAGGCGACTAGTTCAGAGTAGTCACCCGGTTTAAACAGCAAGTCAACATGAGGAAATTGTCTGTACAATTCTTGGGTGTGAGAGTTGACAAAGCACCCCGTGACAAGTACCTGGAGTTCCGGGCGCTTGTTTTTTAGTCCTTTCAATAGACCGAGCGTGCCCAGGACTTTGTCCTCAGCGCTCTGCCTTACTACACAAGTGTTAAGAACCACCAGGTCGGCAAAGGAAAAAGAAGGTGCGACTTTATACCCGGCGGACTCCAGATATCCAGCTATTCGCTGGGATTCAGCCTTGTTCATCTGACAGCCGATGGTCCAAATAAAATAGCGTGGCATGATGTCTTGCTTTCTTTCGCGTTTTTCTTTTTATCCGATGATTATATCATCTAGGGGTCGCTTAGGCACGTGATGCACATCCTCACTATCACGCCAGTATTTGGTGTCGCCGTCTGGTCCCACTGTCTCCAGCACCACTTGCTCTTTGGGCTTACCCAGAGCCAGGACAAGCAATATTTCATATCGTGGTGGGATTTTCAGAGCCTTACGAAGTCCGTCCCTATCCACATTAGCAATTATGCAGCCCCCTAGACCTCTCTCTGTGGCGCCCAGCATAATGCTTTGCGCTGCTATCCCAGCGTCGTAATCCCAGAAGCGACTTATCTCTGTATCCCCCAAAATGATAATGTAAGCTGAAGGTCTTTCGCCCTCAGAAGGACCAGGCCAGCCCTTCAGATACATAGCCCAAACCAGATGCGGGAATATGAGTGCGTTCTTCTGGCGGTCGCAAGAAAGAATATACTTGAGCGGCTGGGCATTCCTTGCTGACGCCGAGAGCCGGGCTAGGTCAACAAGTTGTCTCAAGGTCTCAAGTTTTATATTAACTTCCTGGTAGAACCGCCGGTAGCTTCTGTTTTTTAGTATTAAATCTCGAATCATTGTTATCCCTCCACATGTTGTAGCTGTCCGTTTTCATGGGCTCCTTGCTTCTTTTGGCTGTGGGTTACCTTGTTCCTTCCGATCAGTTGGGCGAAGGCTATAATCTCCGCTCCACTGCGAGACTTTATCGTCCCGGTAAAATCGGAACTGCCAGCGACAAGCTGGTCAAGTACTTTTGTTTACTCAGTCAATTTCAGAACTGCGGCGCCGCGGATTTTGCCTTGCTTGAGCAAGATTAAGGCTTCGTTGGCATCTTCTAGACGGAACTCCTGCGTTTCGGGGACGATGGGAATCTGGGCAGCGAGGGGCAGGAATTCCTCAGCATCTCTCCTGGTGACGTTAGCGACACTCTTTAACTCCTTCTCGTACCAGAGATGCTCAGTATAGTCCAGTTCAGGGATAGTCGTGGCCTTGCGGATGGCATTTACCACTACCCTGCCACCTTTTTCCAAATTTCTCAGAGCTTCTCGGATTGGCTCTCCCACAGGAGTGAAGTCAATGGCACAATGGAGTTTTTCCGGAGGTGTATCGCCAGTGACACCAACCCAATCTGCTCCCAGCTTCTTGGCTAAATCCTGGTGCTCTTTTTGGTGTGGTCGCGTGAAGACGAAAACTTTGCCGTTGGGGTATTTGTATTTGGCTACTTGAATGACGATGTGAGCGGAGGCACCAAATCCGTAAAGTCCCAGCACTTTGCCATCTTCCATCTTCGAGAGCCCCAGAGCACGGTAGCCGATCACCCCGGCACATAAAAGCGGCGCAGCTTCCACAGCGCTGAACGTTTTGGGGATTGAATAGGCGAAGTCTTCTGATACCACGGTATATTCTGCATAGCCACCATAGGTATCCTTGCCTGTCCATTTTGCCGAGCCACACAGGTTTTCCTCCCCTTCCAGGCAGAAGTGGCACTTACCACACGCCCAATTGATCCAGGCAATGCCCACTCTGTCTCCTTTCTGGAATTTTCTTGTCCCCCGACCCAAGCTTTCCACCCTGCCCACAATTTCATGCCCTAGAATCATAGGGAACTGTGAAGGAGCAACACGGCCTTCGATTTCATCCAGCTCGGTGTGGCAGACTCCACAGGCACAAACCTTGACCAGGATTTGACCCTGCCTGGGAACGGGTAGGGGCAAGTCCACCAGCTTCAGAGGCTTGTCCTCGACTAGTGAGATCTTGTTAAGCACCATTGCCTTCATTTTGGCTCCTGTCTTTTCTCCACGCACCAAAGCGGCAGAACGCGTTCGCGTTATGCCGGCAGCGCGTGTCAGATAGTCCTGATATCCACTCATATTAAATAGATGGTTTCGTAAGAGTTTTCTGCAATCTCGGGAAAGTTTTCCCGATAAAGCTTCACTGCCTCAGGGAGATAGTCCAGTATATCCTGTGCGGTTATCCCGTCTTCACCTTTATCGGCAGCCGCCACATCGCCAGAGAAACCATGAACGAACACCCCCATCCTCACCGCATTTTCGAGAGGCAATCCCAGACCATACATGGCAGCGATCGTTCCTGTAAGGACATCCCCACTGCCAGCCGTAGCCATGCCTGAGTTGCCACTAGTGTTGATGAACACAGTGCCATCAGGATAGCCGATGAGAGTGTGAGCGCCCTTGAGTATGATTATGGCATTGAGTTCTCTGGTCGTGCGCTGGAGGATGTCTATCTTGTTCTTGTTGATCTCGTTTATGTCAAGCTTGGTGATTCGGGACATTTCGCCAAGGTGGGGGGTTAGTATCGTCGGCGCCTTCCTCTTTTTTATTCCGCCTAAGTCCTCGGCGATGGCAGTAATTCCGTCGCCATCTATGATCAAAGGTTTGTCAATCTGCGGGGTCAACTCACGCACCAGTTGCTGGGTTTCCTCGACCAAGGAAAGCCCAGGACCAAGAACGACCATATCCACTCTTCGGGAGAACTCCAATAGCTCGTTTTTGCTCTCCAGGGCAATGCTTCCGAAAGATGTCTCTCTTTGGGGCACAAACACGATCTCGCTTCCTTTGCTGGCGATAAACGGGGAAATGGATTTGGGCGTTGCCAGGTAGGAAAGACCACCACCAGCTTTGAGGAAAGAAAGAGCAGAGAAGTAGGGCGCACCAAAGTAGCTTGAAGAACCGGCAATGAATAGAGCTTTGCCATAGCTGCCTTTGTGTGTATCCCGAAATCTTTCCGGCAGCTCTACAGGCTCATTTACTGCTATCTTGAGGATTTTGGAATCATGAAGAGCAGGCGGGAAGGATATATGCGAGACATATAATTTTCCGCAGTGAGCATAGCCCGGGAAAAGCATATTCCCCAGCTTGGGCAGTCCGAAGGTAACAGTATAGTCGGCTTCTACAGCTACCCCCATCACTTCTCCATTGTCACCATTTATACCTGAAGGTATATCCACGCTGAAAACTATCTTCTGGCTCTCGTTTATCAATTGGATCACATCCTTGTGTAATCCGCTGACCTCTCGAACAAGTCCTGTCCCGAATATAGCGTCCACGATAGCATCGCAGTCAAGGAGGTCAAGCATCACAGAATCTATTGAAGTGACCTTGCACATCTCAATGGGCAGGCGAGACATTATTTCAAAGTTCTTCTTAGCTGCGCCTTTGAACTTAGTTTCGTCTTCCAGAAGAAAGACTTTTACTTCCCCGCCGCTGGAATGAATCTTTCGAGCGACAACCAGTCCATCCCCGCCATTGTTACCACCACCGCAAAAGATAACGAACTTGTTGCCTTTCACACCAAGTTCCTGCAATATGGCAAAATAGACAGCTTGTCCTGCGTTCTCCATCAAGAGGTTTTCGGAAATCCCAAATTCCTCTGACGCACGCTTGTCCAGCTCTTTCATTTCATCTACTCTAGCTACTTTCATTCTAACCCCCAAGAGAATGCCATTTTAGATCCTGTTATCTGTCTTGTGGCGATTGCAGTAAATCGGGCGCACCTGAGCAAATATGCTGCTCCAATTTTACCTCAGAACGCAAAAACGCTTATTGGCTGCATTCTTCCTCTATGGATGAGCTAACTCGTGAGTTGGCAAATATCCCTTCTCCTAGAGATGAACGCAGGCGTCCTTTTTTGGAATACCGTTCGGTAAGCTCAATGGCAAATTTCATGCTTTCCTCGGTTTTGGCACCACGAAGTATAGTCACCGGACCAGGATAGTCTGTTAGTTGGAAAACTTCGTCCTGAGGATCTTTGAGTTCCAACAGGCGGTGGTTTTCATTTTCGTTTCGCCCCACGATAATGTGAGCATCGGCGAGAAAGAAGTGTCTGCCCAGCTTTAGTAGTTCAATATCGTTCCTGGTTACTGTGCTTTGGCGACGAAAGAGTTCACGCAGGCGAAAGGAGAATTCTTGTTTGGTCAAAAGGCAGCCCCCGCTAGGCGTGCGATAGCCCTGGATCCCATATTGTTGTGCCAGCGCCAGTTGCTGTCTACGGCTCCGCCCCTGTATCGCCAGCAGACATTCTCTATCCACCCAACCCTTTTCCTCGGCAACCGTTTTGGGAAGCAACTTCGCCGAAAGTGGACGCAAAATAAGCCCTTCCAGCCCAGCTTCCCTTTCTTCAATTTTCAGCTCCCTAAGGTGTTGCGTCATCGGTCTCTGTCCGAGGACGTCTCCCGTAACAAGAAACTGGGCGCCAACCTGCTGAGCTGTCTCCCAGGCTTTCCGAAGCATGTAGATTCGACAATCAATGCAGGGATTCATGCCACTACCGCGACTGTGGCGGGGATGCCTTACCAATTCAATATACTCTTCGTCTGACCATATCTTGATAAGAGGTATACCCAGCTGATGAGCGATATCGGTAACATAATCCTTCTTGTCATCAGCAAAAGGCAACATGATATGTACAGCTAGTATTTCTATACTCTGGTCTTTAAGCAGTTTCAATGCCAGCGTTGAGTCCAGCCCACCGGAAAGAAGTCCCACAGCTTTGATGGCATTAGCCATAGCTACCTAGCATTATAACTGTTTTCTCGAGGAAAGCAACTGAAGTAGCATCCACAGGTCCTGTGAGGGAATCGCCATGCGCAATTGTTTAACACGATGGAAATCACAGAAGGTAAAGTTGTAGAATAAAACAGTTGATGCCATAGCCAATGAAATTAGTAAGTGCGTGCCTGTTAGGTATCCGCTGCAGCTGGACAGGAGACTCCCACACGAACAGTAAGGTAATGAAGCTTGCCCAGCGAGAATTGCTTATTCCGGTCTGTCCAGAGCAACTTGGTGGGCTACCAACTCCGCGAGAACGTCATGAAATCCAAGGGGGCGATGGCAATGATGTGCTTGATAATAAGAGCCGAGTCATCAATAGTAAAGGTGTAGACATGACAACCCAATTTGTGCGTGGTGCCGGGGAAACTCTGAATATAGCCAGACTATACGGGGCATCAGCATTCATTGGAAGGTCGGGGAGCCCTTCTTGCGGATGTGGCAAAATATATGACGGTTCTTTTTCGGGCAGGTTGAAGTCAGGAGACGGCATTGCTGCGGCGTTATTACAAAGGAATGGGATCAGGCTCATTTCCGAAGAACACTTCAGTGAGCCAAGGTCGGCTAGGTATCCACTGTAAGTTGAGCGATGGCGAAAAAGATTCGGATAACGGTTGGGCAAATTGAAACTATAGCTGAACTGAATGATACCAAGACGGCTCAGACAATCTGGCAAGCCTTACCTATTACAGGACGCGTTAATCTGTGGGGTGACGAGGTATACTTCACAATTCCCGTTAGACTCGAGCTAGAAGCAGGACAAGAGTTGGTAAGCATAGGTGACTTAGGATACTGGCCCGATGGTCATGCCTTCTGTATTTTCTTTGGTCCCACCCCGGTAAGCCGGGGGAACGAAATTCGCCCAGCTAGTGCAGTTACCGTGTTTGGCAGGATAATTGGGGATCCCAGAGTGTTCAAAAAAGCGTCAGCAGGCGCGACAATCTCTGTCAGCAAGGAAGGATGATTCCACTAACGTCGTTCAGGAGGTAAAGACATTGAAAAGCAAGGTCAAGATTAAGCGAGTGCTGGTTATCTTGGGTAGTCCGAGAAAAAATGGAAATAGTTCAACACTGGCCGCTCAGATTTCCAAGGGAGCGAAATCTGCAGGTGCGGAGGTGGAGACTGTATTTCTTCACGCTCTTAAAATTAATCCCTGCCAGGGCTGTAACGCTTGCCAAAAGCGCGGTGCGAAAGGGTGTGCCATAAACGATGACATGCAGAAGATATATCCAAAGTTAGTAGAGGCGGATGCGTGGGTTATTGCCAGCCCGGTATATTGGTTTACAATGTCTGCCCAGACAAAAACATTTATGGATCGTTGCTACGCACTCCTCGCTTATGCCAAGCATCCTTTTGCCGGCAAGCGGATTGCTATCGCCATGAGTTATGGCGATGTTGACCCTGTGAGATCCGGGTGTGTAAACGCCCTGCGGACATTTCAGGATGCGTACCGTTACACAGGCTCAAAAATCGTTGGCACGGTATATGGCAGTGCTTGGAAAGCCGGCGAAATTGCCAACAATAAAGAATTGATGCAAGAAGCCGAAGAGCTGGGTAAGGCTTTGATGACTAGTTGAATTGATAGCAATACGGGATTCAGGCGCACGTCTGCTGGATGCGTCGGGCAAAACTTTTAGCTTGTTCTAGGTCTTCGGCGTTGGGTCTACCCTTGTTTATTCCACCCACAAGCTTTGTCAAACCCCACGTATCGTATCCCCTGCACGAGAAATAGCCCAAGATGTCGAAGCCTTTCCGTTGCAGCTTTTCTCTAAGAGGTTTATCAAAATCATAGATGAACGGTATTTTTCTTAGTCCGCTTGTGGAAAAAATGAACGCCTTTTTGTTTCCAAGCATAGGTAACTTATCGACAAAATCTAATAGACTTTTATGATGCCTGCCAAAATAAATCCCTGAGCCAAAACCGATTAGGTCGTATTGATCTAATATCTCACAGTGTACCTGACTGAGAGTCAATAAATCAGCATTGAGAGCGTTTGTCATCGCCTTGGCAACCTTTTCGGTATTGCCATGATGAATAGAAATATAGAGAACTACAGCCCTCACCGTCTCTAACTGTGCACCTCAGACTCAAGTTTACAGGAACGCTGGCTCTTTTCCAAGAGTATGCCGGGACTTAAAAGAAAGCTTATTCCCTTAGTGACCTGCTGGAAGGGTGCTACTTTTTTCGTTTCCTGGTTGGCTTGGGCTCAGCTTCTTTGGGCAGCTTCCGGAAAACAGACCTGGCTGGTGCTGCAATATAGGAGCCTGTCTTGGAGGCAAAAGCAGAGACCAATTTTTCCGTTTGCTCTCCACACCGTGGACAAGAAGCCAGGTCGTCAAGTTGATCCATCCGTCGCATCAGTTCAAACTCTATCTCACACTTCGGGCACCAATATTCGTAAAGCGGCATATCTGACCCCCATCGTCAGTAGTTTCGCACGTACTGGAAAAGATACTAGTATCTCCGTTTTTCTTGGCTAGGTATACCTCCAGGTTATGCCGTCCCAAACATAAATAGGTTTACCGCATCTGGAGCAAGAAACCTGGAGCTTCTCGCTGTCTCCTTGCTCACGCCCCTTTACGAGCCGGCGACAGTTTGAGCAATATATTCTCTTAGTGCATATCTTCATTATTGACCTCCATGAAACGCCCTAGAATCCTTTAAGTATCTTGCCGATACAGCTCATCTTATCGTCACATTCAGAACACGCTATGATCAACGGGAAAAATCTCCGCACCTCCCGCAACTGGCTAATCGGCCTAATTTGACCACAGATACCACACTTGAAGGTAAGTTCTGTGCTCTCTTTTCTCGGTGTTTGTTCTTTCTCCATCAGCTCTGTTGTCATACTGCGCAAACCTCGCTTCGGCAAAGCAGTCAAGATTCGAGAATTCAGTTACCTCTCTTTCTTATCTGACCCAGACCTGTCAGCCTTACTGTCGTCAGATGGATGATCATGGTTCTTTCTATTGTCGGTCACATAGAATCCGGGCCCATTGAAGATTATGGGTACGGGTGAAAAGACGCGGCGACCCTCGTACCCGCAGGATGGGCAAAAGCTGGCACCGTTGTCGCCGAAACGTCTTTTCACCTCGAACCGTAACAAACATCTCTGGCATTCATACTCGTAGGTCGGCATCCGGAAATAGCACCTCCTTCAAATCAAGTCAGTCGTGCTAATCTCATCACGGCGTCTCCTTTTGCCTGTTCAATATTGAGGTGGTGGGCAGCCAGGCGCCGCCTTTTCTTTCTCCGGAATGTCGGTCACCAAACATTCTGTGGTGAGAATCATCGTCGCGATGCTGGCGCCATTTTGCAAGGCTGACCTTGTTACCTTGAGAGGATCTATAATACCTCTTTCCACCAGTCCACGTCAAGCTCGTCTCTCAAGGCATCGTAGCCAAAGCCAGGCTTGCCTCTTTTACTTTGATTTATTACCACAGAACCATCGCGACCACTATTGACAGCTATGCAGCGCAACGGCTCCTCCAGAGCTCGTCTCACTATAGCGACTCCCGTTGCTTCGTCCCCAGTTACCTTGAGCTTGTCAAGAGCTGGTATGGCATTGATAAGCGCCACACCACCACCAGGGAGGATACCTTCTTCTACGGCAGCCCGGGTACCCTAGCTGCTTATGCTGAACAGGCGGCTATCGCTTTACAAAACGCTCGGTTAGCTCACCTCCTGGCGGAAGAAAAGCGGCGGGTAGAAGCAATCCTGGAGCACAGCGCTGACGGCATTATGAGTGTAGACAGCCGTCGGCTGGTGCTTAGCTTCAACTCAACAATGGAGAAACTTACGGGTTATTCTCGACATGAAGTGTTAGGGAAAGAATGTTTTAGAATATTACAGTTGCGTGGTCGCGGCGGTGAAAGATTGTGCGTATCGCAATGTCCCGTTCTCATGAGCGACACAGAAAGCGGCTCTACTTTCGAGCAACAGGGAATAATTCGGACAAAAGACGGACAATATGTTAATGTGAACATGGTGTACTCAATCATACGGTCTCCCGAGGGCAAGCCTATCAATGCTGTGGTAAATGTTCGGGATATATCTGAGGCTGTACAGCTCGAAAACCTCAGGGAGACCTTTCTTTCCATGCTTGGGCATGAGCTACAAACTCCACTGACCATCATTAAGGGCTATGCCAGCACTTTGGCTCGAACTGATAGCAATTGGAACGAAGAGACACTTCGTAACAGTCTTAAGGTGATAGAGAGTGAAACTGACCATCTCTGCAGAGTAGTAGATAGGCTGCTTCTCGCTTCACGTATGTCAGCCGGAACGCCAGTTCTCAGGAAAGAGCCAGTGCAATTACCGGTTCTAGCCAAGAAGGTAGTGCGTCGGTTGCAGGCTATGACTGACGCTCATACTTTCGAACTTGACTTTGACAGCGATTTCCCTTCAGTGCCTGTGGACCCGGCGCTAATTGAGGAAGTGCTGGCTAATCTGGTAGAAAATGCCATAAAGTATTCGCCTGATGGCGGCAAGATAACAATATCAGGACGGTTAGCCAATAGCCAGGTGATGGTCACTGTTACAGATGAGGGTATAGGTATACCTGCGGGGCAAATAGAGCATCTGTTTAAGCGTTTTTCCAGGGTAGATAAGGGCTTGGCGCGAACAATTCGTGGGGTTGGCTTGGGACTATATATTTGCAAGTCTATCGTAGAAGCGCACGGGGGCAAGATAGAGGTGTATAGCCAACCAAGCAAAGGTTCCCAGTTTACTTTCAGCTTGCCTTTTGAGCCACAAGGCTGACGAGGTGAGCACAGGAGCTGTCGTGAGCAAAGGCAAGACGATACTGGTAGTGGATGATGAACCACGGGTGATCGAGTTGACCACGATGAACTTGGAACTGGAAAGGTTTCGCGTTATCAGCGCCGCCAATGGTTATGAAGCTCTTGATAAGGTGGTAAAGGAATTGCCTGACCTTGTCATTCTGGACGTGATGATGCCTGATATGGATGGGTTTGAGACATTGAGGAAAATACGGGAAATTTCATCCGTGCCGGTCATTTTTCTCACCGTCAAAGGCACGGAGTTTGATCGGGTTCGAGGACTGGACCTAGGGGCTGATGATTACATGACCAAGCCATTCAGCCCCAGGGAGTTAGCTTCACGAATAAGAGCGGTGTTGAGGAGAACGGAGGCAAAAGTTCCCATAAGCAAATCAGAAATCGTCGTTGATGACGAGTTGACTATCAACTTTGAGCAACGAAAAGTTATAGTCAGAGGGCAAGAAATAAAGCTAAGACCTACAGAATACCGGCTTCTCTACCAGCTCGTTATGAACGCTGGGCATGTGCTGAGCTACGAAACTTTGCTCTCTCGAGTCTGGGGACCGGAATATCGCGACGAAGACCATTATGTACGTCTTTACATCACCTATCTGAGGCAGAAGATTGAGAAGGACACCAAGAATCCCAAATATATACTGAGTGAGCGGGGCTTTGGCTACAAGTTCAGAGAGTTCGGACAGGCACAGTAAGAGTTGCCGGGTTTGCGAGAAGAATTGCCAGTGCAAGGGCTTGTTAACGGCTGAGGCGGCTGGAAAGAGCAAGTGCCGAAGCAATATCTAGCTTTATTCCTGGTCCCAGGCTCGTACAAATATGTGCACTCTTGATATATTGACCTTTAACCCCGCTTGGCTTTGCCCTGGCAATAGCATCAATTGCTGCGGCTAGGTTCTGTAAGAGCTTATCTTGATCAAAACTGATTTTGCCTATAGGCATGTGAATGATAGCCGTCTTGTCTAACCGAAATTCTGTGCGACCTTTACGGGCTTCAGAAATTACTCGGGGTAAATCTTGAGCTGGCACTACAGTACCTGACTTCGGGTTAGGCATTAAGCCTCGCCGTCCTAAAATACGACCAAGCTTGGCTACTTTAGGCATCATATCTGGGGTAGCAATAGATACATCAAATTCAAGCCATCCCTCTTCAATTTTCTTAATAAGCTCGTCTGAGCCAGCATAGTCAGCACCAGCTTCCTCTGCGCGCTTCACCCCTTCACCTTGAGTAAAGACAAGTACTCTGGTTTTCTTTCCCAGTCCGTTGGGTAGTACAACTACGCCACGCACCTGTTGGTCAGCGCTACGAGGATCGACTCCCATCTTCAAATGGAGCTCTACTGTCTCATCAAATTTGGCGTAAGAGGCTTTCTTGGCCAGTTCGATTGCCTCTTCAGGGGAATAGGCTTTGGACTTGTCTACCAGTTTGCTTGCCTCTTGATATTTTTTACCGTGTTTTGCCACTTTTTCTTCCTTTAAAGACCTAATAACTTAAATTCCCTCTACTTCAATTCCCATACTGCGAGCTGTACCAGCAACTATCTTCGCTGCTTTATCAATATCTTCTGTATTCAGGTCTTTCATTTTGCTTCGGGTGATCTCGTAAAGTTTATCTTTGGTTATCTTGCCAGCTTGTTCTCTTCCGGCATTGCCGCTTCCCTTTTCTATCCCTAACGCACGCCGTAATAGATCAGAAACGGGCGGCATCTTGGTCACAAAGCTAAAGGAACGGTCTTCATAAACGGTTATTTCGGCAGGAATAATGAAGCCTTCGTAAGAAGCAGTTCGTTCGTTATACTCTTTGCAAAAAGCCATGATGTTAAGACCGTGCTGTCCTAAGGCGGGTCCTACAGGTGGTGCTGGGGTAGCTTTCCCTGCTGGTATCTGCAATTTGATTACTGCTTTAACCTTCTTTGCCATTAATGATACTCTCTTTCAAATATTATGTTTTTCCTTATATAGTACTATATCTTCTCCACGCCTAATAAGTCTATTTCCACAGGCGTTTCCCGACCAAATAGTGATAACAATACTGTTACCTTACCCTTACTCAGGTTAACCTGGTCTACCTTGCCGATGAAGTCAATAAAAGGTCCACTTGTTATACGCACGCTATCCCCTTCCTTAAAAGTCATTTTGACATCGGTAGGGGTTTCTTCCATACGTCGCAGGATTGCTTCTGCTTCTTCCTTAGGCAATGGGACTGGTTTGATACCAGCGCTTACAAAGCCCACAACCCCCGGCGTATTACGTACTATGTCCCAGCTGTGCTCATCTAATTTCATATTTACCATGATGTAGCCTGGGAAGGCTTTCTTACTCACGGTACGTCTCTTGCCGGCTTTGATTTCAATCTCTTTAGCTGTGGGTATCACAACATCAAAAATTTTGTCGCCGACATTCATATATTTGATACGTTGCTTTAAATTCCTCGTAGCCTGCTCTTCATGACCTGAGGAAACGTACAGTAAGTACCATTCTCCGTTATTTGTCATCGCCTTTAATCACTTCAGAAGCAGAAAAAGACTAGCAAAAGCAAAATCTAGGACACCTAAGATTGCTCCTATAACAGCACACACAATAAGCACAAGAAGGCTCAATCTTAAAGCCTCTTGCCTTGTTGGCCAATGTACTTTTCGCAGTTCGGCTATCACATCCGTGAAGAAACTGAGCTTTGATTTCTTAGCCGGAGCGGACTTGGCGGTCGCTTTCTTAGCCTGAGTTGCCATGGGTTACTTTGCTTCTCGATGGAGAGTGCGAGTACGACATTGGGGGCAGTACTTCTTTAGCTCCAGCCGCTGCGGGTCGTTCTTGGTGTTCTTTGTTGTGGTATATGTCCTCCGCTGACATTGACTGCAAGCTAGATGGATGATTACGCGTAGATCGCCCTTTTTCTTGGCCACGTTTATCTAAAAATCTGGAAATTTTTGGTGAAACATTGTTTATGCGATAATTTTGCCAATCACGCCAGCACCCACTGTCTTACCACCTTCTCTGATAGCAAAGCGTAGTCCTTCCTCCATAGGTACGGGGTAAATAGTCTTAATTCGCATATGGGTTAGGTTGTCACCTGGCATAGCCATTTCCACTCCTTCGGGAAGGAATATTTCTCCGGTGACATCCATGGTTCTAATGTAGAATTGAGGCTTGTATCCGGTGAAGAAAGGAGTGTGGCGACCACCTTCTTCCTTGGTCAGGATGTATACTTCGGCTTCGGCTTCGGTGTGAGGTTTTATAGAGCCGGGCGCTGCCAGAACTTGCCCACGTTCTATTTCGTCTCGCTCTATACCTCGCAGCAATACTCCAATAGCATCCCCAGGTTCAGCTTGCTCTACAATTTTGTGAAACATTTCGATGCTCACTGCCACCGTCTTCTTCGTTTCTCGTATCCCCACAATCTCCACTTCGTCACCCGCTTTCAGTATTCCACGTTCCACGCGCCCTGTAGGCACAGTACCCCGCCCTTTGATGCTGAACACATCTTCTATAGGCATCAAGAACGGCTTATCTCTTTCTCTCTTTGGCAATGGGATATATGAGTCTATAGCATCCAATAGTTTCCAAACTGGTCCACACCATTGACATTCTCTTTTCGCACAGCCACATTCCAGAGCTTTAAGAGCGCTCACGCGCACGACAGGCACTTCGTCACCAGGGAAGTTGTATTTCTTAAGTAAATCCCTGACCTCCATCTCTACTAGATCCAGCAACTCCGGGTCCTCTACCAAGTCCACTTTGTTGAGCGCTACCAGTATGCGAGGAACCTCCACCTGGCGAGCTAGAAGAATGTGTTCTCTCGTTTGTGGCATGGGGCCATCGTCAGCAGCGACTACCAGAATGGCACCGTCCATCTGGGCAGCTCCAGTTATCATGTTCTTGATGTAGTCGGCATGCCCTGGGCAGTCAACGTGACAGTAATGGCGCTTAGGAGTCTCATACTCGATATGGGAGATGGCAATGGTTAACCCGCGAGCTTTTTCTTCAGGGGCATTGTCTATGGAGTCATACGGTCGGTACTGTGTAGAACCAGTTTTAGATAATATTAGCGTCATACAAGAAGTCAATGTAGTTTTCCCGTGGTCAACATGTCCTATAGTGCCTACATTAACATGCTCCTTAGTACGTTCATAAACTTGCTTAGCCATTTTTACCTCCTTTAATCAAAAGCCCACAACCAGATTCGAACTGGTGACCCCGTTCTTACCAAGAACGTGCTCTACCTGCTGAGCTATGTGGGCCTGATGTACTTTACATATGGAGGGGGTAGGATTCGAACCCACGTAGCCCTTACGGGCGGCAGATTTACAGTCTGCTCCGATTAACCGCTCCGGCACCCCTCCGCAAAGTATTAGCTTATCACAAAATACTCAAAAAACCTAGCCCGAGAGGGGATTCGAACCCACCAACCTACCGATTACAAGTCGGTTGCTCTACCATTGCGCTACTCGGGCAGATCAGGTTCAAATTTTATCTCAATAGTATAAAAAAAGGGTAATTCTGTGTCAACCAGGCGATGGCTCTATTTTAAAAGTTGTGGAAAAGAGATAAGGTGGTAAGACCCCCAAGGAATGAAAAGAGGACTTACCACCGATGCTTGAAAGCCAGGATTATGGTACCACAATTCTATTAGGGCTTAAAGAGTATGAAGTGGGGAAGGTAACCGAAAGCGAAGGGAAGATAATAGTGGAGGTAAGGACTACGAAGAAGAAACCTGCTTGTCCTTACTGTAATTCGGTGAAGTTATATCGGCACGGTTCAGGTAGGACAAAGAGAGTGCTTCATAGCTGGACGAATGGCAAGAGGGTTTACCTTGAGTTATACCGTCAGCGCTGGTGGTGCCGGGACTGTGGTCACTCTTTTAGTGATGGTGCAGAGCTAGTGCGAACCTACTCGAGAATGACCAGACAAGCAGAACAAGAGGACTTGTGGCAACTTAAGGACCGGAGCTTTAGCCAGGCGACAAGAGAGCTGGGGTGAGTTACACCAGCTTGCGCCGGCTTCTGGAAAGGGAAATAGACGGGGAGACACTAATTTCTTTGCCAGAGGGAGAAGAGATATTCCTGGGTATCGATGAGCATAGCTTCAAACATCAAGAGCTTGTGTATATGGTTACCGAGGTTAGAAAGAGGCGGGTGCTGAGAATCTTGAAGGATGACCGGATAACTACATTAAAGGATTTTCTGGCGAGGATCCCTAAAGACAAGGTCAAAGAAGTGTGCATTGACATGAAGGAAAGCCTGCGCAAAGTAGCTGAGATGGTATTCCCCCATGCCGAAGTAGTGGTGGACCCCTTCCATGTGGTCAGTGACTCTAACAAAAGGATGGATGAAGCCAGGAGGATAGAGC
>Ga0209721_1000413_pt1 | contig 39514 bp, 32 predicted proteins | sample TshhotsprinmetaG_FD_184139 | JGI IMG/M metagenome (GOLD analysis project Ga0209721, IMG submission 184139) | Hot spring microbial communities from South Africa to study Microbial Dark Matter (Phase II) - Tshipise hot spring metaG (SPAdes)... | ecosystem: Environmental > Aquatic > Thermal springs...
GTGAGAGAGTTTTATATTAGTATACACAAAAATCGAAAAAAATGCAAAATAAATGGCTTAAGAAATAAGTAAATATGCAATAAATTAGACTACATTTATAAGATTAGAAATAGCTAACTTATTGAAAGATAAGGTTTTTCTTAAAATTTCGGGGTTATTTTTGATGAAGTTGGGTGACAAAAAAAGGTGGTCATTTCGCCTTCATATTATTCGTCATTGCGAGTCCTTTTTTTGTCATTGCGAGCGTCAGCGAAACAATCTCACTCCGTTGGTCTTTAAGACTGCCTCTGCCACTCAGTGGCCTTAAAGTGACAAAATTCATACGCTATGTTCTCAGAGATCCCCTTCCTGCCTTTATTCTCTCCCTCATAGATCTCTCTATCCTTTTGAGAGAGTATTCATCTTTTGATTCGAGTTTTACAGGTAAAGATTTCTGATATTAGTAAACGAAGCAAGAGAGAATTCGGCTTTAAGAGGAGTAAAAGACAATAGACTACATTAGGTGGGAAAGGAAAATATGAGTATCTGAAATATTTAGTTTTTTAAATAAAATATGCTCCAAATTAATGAAGTCGAATTTAAGGGGTGTCTCCTCGCTAAAGAAACCCTCCTCACCAAGCTCACCATAAACTTCATCGGTGCTTATGTTTATGAATCGCTCTACCTGGTGGTTTTTCGATGCATTAAGGAGATTCAAAGTCCCCAAAATGTTTGACTCCATGAAAACTGAAGGCTCAAAAATCGATCTATCAACATGGCTTTCAGCTGCAAAATGAACAATAACCTGAGGTTTTTCTTTACTAAAAATATCAGCGATAGCATTCGTGTCTCTAATGTCAACTCGGTAAAGCCTAATCTTGCCCTCAACTTCCGCTAATCTCTCCAGATCTCCCGCATAGGTAAGCTTGTCAACAACTATAACGTAGAACCCTCTCTCAACGCACTGTCGCACAAACTCACTTCCTATGAACCCCGCACCTCCAGTTACTAACACCCTCATCGTTAGTTACCTCTTTGCCTATTGACATACTCGATGAAAAAGGCAAGAAATACACCTACAAAAAGCCCAGAGACGCCTGCGACGGCAATGATGAGGGCTTTCTTAGGCTTTACGGGATTCCTGGAGATGTGGTACTCATCAATCACCTCTATGCCTTTGCTGCTTTCTAAATCCCTCAACTTTTGCTCAAGCTCACGCTTCTTGACCTTGAGCTCTGAAAGAGACCTCTCCATATCAACAAGATTAAAACCCACTGATGATACCCTTTGCCCACTGAGAAGCTGTCTATAGATCTTAACATGCCCCTCGGATAATTCTATTGTTTTGGAAAGCTCAGAAATCTGCATCATCAAAACTTCCTTTTGCTTTGTAACGAGATTACGCACAATCGGACTTTTTCTCAAATACTCAACCAGCTCACCTAAAGCAGTTGCGAGATGCTCCAGACTGGTTGACTCAACGCTGATTCGAATTTTATCGTATGAATTTTTAAGTGCAGTCAATCTCGCACTCTCCACATATGAGTGGCTGTTCGGAAAGACAAGAGTGGCCTTAGACTTATCAATTCTTCCATACATGCTCTCAATCTCTTTTGCTGGTGTGATTAACTCTCTTGGTGAACTAAGCATAATGGCCGTGATAAGTGGATCCTTTTCTACCTCTTCAGCAACCAGCAATACGGTTACCTCTCCCCTGTAAACCTTTGGTTGAACCGAGACTACAACAATGGATAGCAACACAGATGCTATAAAGACTGCCAAGATAATCGCTCGATACCGAACGATCACCCTCCACATTTCGGCTAGGCTGATCTCATCACTGTGTCCTCTCTCCACTCTCATCCCTCCCAATGATATATGTTAAATTTTTCTTCTCAAACCGTTTAAATATAAAAACTTCGGAGTCTTAAATCTCACAATCCGCCAGTAAAGCCAAATGTATAGTATAACAAACATGATAGAAAATAACATGAGTGCAAGGGTATGTCGCCAGAGAATCACTGCGGGAAAGATGCTCATGAGCGTAAGTGCCCACAGGTAGGGAGCAGTCATTGAGTTACGCTTTAGCATATGCTTCGCCTCCCTCTTTCCAATCATCCAGCCAAGCATTCTCTTGTAGATCAACATGTGAAAATGTAATCCATCTGGCTCTGCTGGCGATTGCCCCCTTAGGAATTTTTTACGATAAATCGAAAAAAGCGTCTCAGTTACAGGATAGATCACCAACACCAAAGGAAACCACGCAGATACCTCCGGATTTCTCCCTACAAGTAGCACGCTAAGCTCGGCAATCAAGAAACCAAGCAAATACGCCCCTGCATCTCCAAGAAATATCATCCCCCACGGATAATTCCAGAGCAGGAATCCAAGTATCGCTCCAACTATCACAAGACATGTATAGACAAGGACATTATCTCCCACAAGGTGAGCAACATAACCTATGGCTGATACAACCAGTAAAGATACCACCCCTGCGATCCCATTAAAACCATCTATGATGTTGATTGCATTTGCTGTACCACCAACGGCAAAAAGAGTAAAAATGAAAGCCACTGGATAGATGCTGAAAAGCGGATCGATCACTGGTATATCAAGCCTTATGACTATTGCCTCAAGGAAAAATACTCCAAGCCCAGCCGAGGCAAAGGCAAAAAGAAGCCTCATTGTTGGCCCTACCTTTTTTGTAATATCCTCAAGAAGTCCGCCAACAAATACAGGAACTGATGCAACAATTAGATACCAGTACTGCCTGGTCTCAACAGGCTTTAGAACCTCCATCATCACACCTGCACCAATCAGGCCCACGAAAACTCCTATTCCCCCAAGCCTTGGCACTGGATGAGCATGAAACTTCTGCGGTCCACCCCCGACAGCATCAACACCGATAGGTTTTTTCTTGAAAAGACGAATAAGATAAATTGACGCGAGAGCTGAGAGGATGAAGGAGACAAAGAGAAGTTTCATAGATTAAACGGGTGAAATCACTCGTTCATAGCAATTAAAGGATCGGTATAACTTGACATCTTGATTGCTTACGTTCTCTGGATTAGAGAATTGAAACCTGAGAGAAAAATATGAAATCATCGCTCGACAAGATGCTCCATTTTTGATTTACCTTTATCTTCGAGCCTCACACATCCAGCCAACAGATTTAAGTGTCTCAAGCCATTTTTCTATAACTATCCTTTCATCGAACTCCCTCATTACCTTCTCACGCCCTCTTCGTCCCATCAACACCCTTTCATCTTCGGGAAGTTTTATCATAGCCTCCATCTTCTTTGCAAGATCAATTGCATCTCGTGGACGAACGAGGAACCCATTTACTCCGTCATCTACCACCTCTTTACAACCTACACTATTCGTTGTGATTATCGGCTTTTCCATCGCAGCTGCCTCAAGTAAGGCTCGTGGGATACCCTCTCTGTATGAAGGTAGAACCACACAGTCTGCCGATGTAATGTAAGGCCTTACATCCTCTGATGACCCGAGGTAAGTTACATAGCCTTCTGATACCCATCTATCGAGATCATCACGACTTATGCCGGATGGGTTCTGTGGGTCTAAAAAACCGAGGAGAAAGAACTCCACATCTTGATACCTCCCCTTTAGATGTTTCGCTGCCTCGACAAACTCACCCACTCCCTTATCCCACAGCAGGCGACCGATAAACAAAAATCGAAATCTTCCATCTGTATCCCTTTCAAAAACACCTGGTTTAAATCTCTCTAAATTTATACCATCGCTGGGCAAAAGGTCAGTCACCTTTGGATTAACTAAACCAAGCTTAAGAAAAAGCTCATAATCATCTCTGTTTAGAAAAAATACTTTACGTGACCATCTGAGTGAGATCTTGTGCAAAAGACTCACCACAGTTTGTAGCCAGCCACGCCTAATAAACGGTGTGCCTAGACCGGTGATTACATTAATAACGGGAATTTTCAATATCCTCGCCGCCAAGGAACCGTATATATTCGGCTTGACTGTACGGGTTATCAGAATGTCTGGCCTCTCGGTCTTTAGGATGCTATAGATTCGGTAAAGAAGTGTCAGATCACGAAGTGGATTAGTCCCCTTTCTATCTAAACTGATAGCTAAAAAACTGCAACCAATACCATTAAGCTTAGATACGGAGTCGTCGTAGGGAGCGACAACGACCACTTTAAAGCCCCGATCTATAAGACTACGCAGTAGACCTTCCTGAAAGTTCAGAATACTCCAGGCGGTGTTTGCGAGGATAAGGACTTTTTTCACTCTAGAAACCTAATACAATTTTATAAGGTATCCATGCCGGTGCATGAACTGCATAGTTGAGCCACACAAAAAGGACGATTCCATAAAAAGCAATTATCAGCATCTCGACCATCTTCGCTAAATATGGATCCTTGAACATGTTAGGTAGTCGGGAAAAAGTGAGTATCTGAATTGGAAGAAGATAAAGAGCCATTCTGTCTACAGCAGTGCTGAAAAACGGCACAAGAGGAACTGATAGAAAAGCAAGAACTGACAGGTAAGTCCATATGCGCTTCTCACTTTGCGTAAGAAGCCTGTTACGGAAGAACATCAATATGGCTGCAGCGAAGAAATTCATCAATACCCTGATCAGTCCACCTTCGGATTTTAGCCCTCCCTCAATATATAAAAGTAAAAAGTGCTCTATGTGCTTATAAAATAGCAGCATAGCACCAATCGCAATAGCCATCAAAGCGATTACCAAATTTCTAAGATTTGCCTTGGTAATCATCACCAGCAGAGGTGACAGAAGAAGTGCGGTAGCGTGAAAAGAGGCTCCCACGAGAGTCCAAATTAAAGCAGCAACTGTTCTTCCCCTCGAAACAAGCGACAGAGCGTACATAAAGGTCGCAATCGCGACAGACTGTCTCGTGTATCCCATAGATACGACTACTAGAAAGTATGGTACAGATACTGCAAGAGCCAACCACGGATTGGGCTGTTCTTTACAAAAACGAAAGAGGAAAAAGACCACGATAAGCGCACATAGGGTGTTTACAAGATAGATACCACCTCCTACTTTTGCAGAAATCCAGTTTATCAAACTGTAACTAGGATTGGACACACTTAGAGCCTCGAACAGCTCCATATCGCTTATAAGATCGTACAATTTCAAATAATAGCCCCAGTCACCACCTACTTCATGTCTCAGACCGATAACAGAGATGTAGAAGAGTGCCGTTAAAAATAAAAGAGAACTTTCCATGAAATTACCTCTTCTATTTACAGTGAAAAAGGACATCGTTGCAGCTATGATGTACATTATCCAGTACGTAACCATCTTTCTGCCAATGTCGAGTATTTTATGTAAATTTGATATAAATTGTCTTGCTACTCTCAAATGAGACAAAAAGCCTATTTGTAAAAGAAGTAGTTTGACCTATTTTTATCATCCGATTAAACTATCTATTTGGTGTTAACCTCATTTCTCTAAAAAACGAAAGCTTGCCCGTTGTAATTTCTTAGACTACTTAGAATTTCTTCTTAGATGATAAACGCTGCCCTCGCCCTTTTATATTAATCTCCATTAATTGATATCCCTCCTTTTCGTTATAATACCACTCCTTGTTTTATAAGGCTGCGTTATCTCACTTGGTTTGTAAATATAATGTGTCGGTAAAATATATATCAGCGCTTATACTTTAGCGTTTAAGTAACATTTAAGTAACATTTTTAAAATGCTCAAAGCCTGCAGATGCCACTATAGCTACCCTGAAAGTAGGGTTATTGAGTTAAGGAAAGCACCTTCAGCCATGAACCAGTCTCCTCTCTAGAATCCTAACAAGAACCTGGTGTGTCATATTTGCTCTATTGTCCCAAGAATGTTCTTTTACTATTAATTCTCTCCCTCTGTGACCCATTCGAAGCCGCTCCTCAGGATGATCATGGATGTATCTAACTGCTCTTGCTAAGGCTTCTGGGTCTTCCGGGGGGATTACAATACCACAACCGTTTTCTTTTACCAAATCTGCCATACCAGGAAAATCGGTCACAATAACTGGAACACCACAGGCGAGAGACTCGAAGACTTTAAGAGGGTATAGTCCGGTTTTGCCTCTATTACCATGGCTGCTTTTAGGGCTCAGAGCAGCTATGCTCCTCGCCACAATGCCTGGAATCGAGAAGTAAGGAATTTCCCCTAAATAAACTATTTTCCCCTGTTTGGCTGCATCTCTTACTTTTGGCTCTTCAACACCCTTGCCAACAATAACCAGTTTGACGTCTTGTGGCCAAATAGTGGTTTCAACAGCTTTGAGCATTGTGTCTATCCCCTGCCAGCGTGCAAGGGCTCCAAAGAACACCACAAAAGTGTCAGGCAGGTTTAGTGAGACACTTAATGGAGCATCTGGTGTGAAGAGTTCAGGGTTAGCTCCGTTGGGGATAACTGAGACATTACTATTCCCCGATTCTTGTTTGACCCATTCCCCTAACTGTGGTGTTACTGTTATTACTGCATCAGCCCACTTAAGCTGTATCCTCATTGCCCATTTAAAAAGTAGAGCAAAACGTTTAGTAAAAGGCCAGGCAATAAATAAGTCTTCATAAGGACCATTTACCTCCTGCACAATTGGGATCCTCAACAATCGAGCCCATATTGCTGTGAGTAAGGCTGCGAAATGGTGGCGAACATATACAATCTGAGGTCGTTTGGACAACCACAGTCTCAATTGCACTCGCAAAAACTCCTTCAATCTGACTATGATCCCTGGAGAATCAACACTGTATACAGGTTCATATAACTTAACATGCCAATTTCGCCTCCTTAAACCCCTTATTATCTCATGAACGTGGGCATAAGAGGCCTGTCCTTCGCGCGTTACTTGCAGACAGAGATATGCCAATTCAAACAATGTCGGTTGATATCGAGCTTGTGTGTTATTTGTTTTTACCATATCAACATTGTCAATTTTTCCAGTTTCAATTACCGTTAAAGACTCGATACAAATCTACTCTATTTTCGCAGAGTGCAGGAATCATAAAAATCCGCTCTAAAAATGAACAGCCAGAATATTCTTCAGTCAAGGCATGTCGTGAGTATTTCAAAACAAGAAGCATCGACCATATGTGGAAACTTAAATTCAATTCAACTATTACAAAAGTCAAAAAATCAAAAAAACCTCTGAAGCCACAATTTCAGATTGATAACTCTCCAAATCTTGGAGACTCCCTCTTTATCCCTGTGCGACTCAAGTATGAAATCAAAATCCCTGTATAGAGCTTCGTCGTTTATATAATCGCACCTACGACTGAATATTAACTTCTTAAGTTCCTCTCTTATTTCATAGAGCCAGAGATTCTCTGAGGTTACAAAGCCTTTTTTATCTCTTCTCCATCTCACTTTTGGTGGTAAAATATCTTCAGTTGCACATCTTAATAGATATTTAGTCCAGCCATTATGAATCTTGTAGGTAAAGGGACAGTGTGAGACAAATTCGATTAACCTATGATCATCAGCAAACGGCACTCTCGTCTCAATTGAGAATGCCATGGAATTCCGATCTTCGTATTTTAGAAGTCCTCTCAAGCTATATCGAGTAATGTCTGCAAGGAGTCTGTGATTAAGATCACCCCATTTCCTGTCATCTATCCAAGTCTTCTCTCTATCTTTGAATGTGTGAAAAAAATCTTTTCTTACATATTTAAGCCCCTCTTTTACTTTCGTGTACAATAGTGTCCGTAAAGAATATGGTAAGGCTCTAAAGGTCTCCCTGTTTACATGAAGCAGAATGTAAAAAATACTTAAGCCCGTAATCTTTGATATCCTAACTATCTCACTCATGAAATCCCTCAATCGTCCTAACTTCAATAGATTAGTTAAAAATGCAAAATAATAGCCGTGGTATCTAGCAAAAAGTTCATCTGCTCCCTGTCCATCGAGCAAAACTTTTATTCCAACCTCCTTTGCCTTTCGCATTACACAATACTGAGCGTATATGCTTGTTGACCCGAATGGCTCCTCTTGATAATAAATCAGATCCGATAAATCCTGAAGCAATCCACTGGAATTAGGAAATGTATAATGTGGTTCAACATTCGTATGGCTAACCACCTCTTGAACAAATTCCCTCTCATCAAACCTCCTGTCCTCCAAACAACGTTAGGTCAGCTTTTAAGTTAAAAAGAACGATCTCAAGTGATCTGCTACACAGGCGGAGCATCTTACCCTAACACTAGTAAATGACATCGGATTTAACTGAGCACACAAGCATCGCAGACAATCGATGAGATTATATAAAACAGTCGAGTAAGTTTGCATTTTGTGAGTAGAAAAATTAAATGCGTATGAATCGTGTAGATAATACATCTCAAAAAATTGAGACGAATGAGTTTTCAGATACCTTAAATCATGCATTGTACCTTAACATTTCTGCCCTTTAATGAAATTCTGGCGACTTTCACAGTACATTATCAAGGCTTAAATCCTTCAAGAAATGACCTCGAATTGTTACTTAACAACAGAGTATAATGCCAAAATCCACCGTGGCTTTTTAAGTCCCATCAATGATAGTAATTTTTTTACTATCCCTTTTGACATTTTTAGGCTGGATGATATAATCCCGTTTTTTAGTAAACTCTGTTCCATCTTAGTCGCATTATTCACATAAGTAGTCTCTTCTCTATAGCCACAAACCGGACAAATCAGCAGTGGTGGCCATTTGTTACGTATTTTATTCAAAAGTCCCATGAAAGGTACAATTGGTGCTTGACCGATAAGCTCAATTCTGACCAGTTTTGCATTTGAGAACAGATTATGCATGCTTTCAATGGTAAAGCTGCGGAGGTGATAGGTATTGTTAACTATTGCGCTACAGTAAGGACATCTAACAAAAATTCTTTTCTCATTATATGGCACGGAGATAACAATGTATTTTCGAGAAACCCTTTCAAACTCTGAAAGCGTTTTTTCATAAATCCCAAAAGGTAAATGTTCAATTACTTCAGTTGCAACAACTATATCAAAGCTGTTATCAGGAAATTCAAGCTGTGAAGCATCGCCTTTACGTAAATCCACACCTCGGCTTCTTCCATATGCTATCATTACATCTGCGATTTCTACACCTACACCTTTTATATTCCTTTGTTTCTCAAGTAATTCAAGAAGAACCCCATATCCTGCACCAACATCTAAAACCGACATAATATCTTCAGGGAAAAAGGCGATAGTTCGATTAATGCGCTCCAGTTGTAATTCATTGAGAAGTTTTCTTTCTACAAACTCTTCGACTTTCAAATTACCAAGATTTGAATAATACTCTTCGTGGTATTTCATGATTTCTTTATTAAAATTATAATATTGAGATTAAAAAGTATAGCATACATGACTAACATTATCAAAGATGAAATTAATATAGTCAGATAAATGCTCAAATTCATGACGCCAGCAATTATTAGCGCCATCACAAGCAAAGTTAACCTGGCAACATCCCATAAAGTCTGCCAATGTTGCTTGCGATGAACAATTAAATGCGACAATGGTGATACGACAATTTGACCGAACAATTGTGGAGTCAATGCAGCAAGAATATAGCCAGCATTTGCCCAAACTTCTCCAAAGATAAACTCTGTGTATAGAGGTCCTAAAAGGCATAAACCCATAACTGGAATGGCAAAAACTGCCATTCTTTTGGATGTTCTGAGATAAAGCCTTCTTAATGTAACGCGATCAGTTTTTACTAGAGAGGCAGCCTCCGCCCAAAAACTCTGAGCAATTGCAGATGTGAATACGCCAATTGGTGTCAATGCAATACGCATAGCGAGTGCATACCAACCAACCTCTTTGGGGTTGTAAAATTGAGCCAAAAGAAAGGGTGTAATTGTTAAACTCATTGTATTTATAAGGGAGGCAACTGAAGAAAATACCGAGTCCTTTCCAAACTGCAAGCTACTCTTTTTTAGTTCTATAATTGGCAATTTACGAAGACTCTCTCTCAATCCTTTAGCATGTCTTATAAGGAGACTTGAACCAACCCAACTCGCAACTATCGAGCTGACAATTAATCCCAAAGCGCCATACTTTAGTATGCCACAGGCACTATTTAAAATAGTGGATATCAAACTTTGGGTTATTTTAGCTTTGCTGACTGCAGTAAGATCTGCTTCACGTACAAACCACGACTGCATCAGTTGTTGTAAACTGGTTCCAACAAGAGCAATGGGAATTAGTAGTAAATAAGGGCTAATGACCTGAAACCCTCGCCAAAAACTCCAGTTTGAACTGAAAAGTTTTAGTACAATGAATGTGGTAGTGGTAGTAATAACAACCATAAAAAAACCAGCAACTATTAACGCAGTTGCCTGAGTATGCGATGCTGCATTTGGAACAGACCACTCAAAGCGAAGACTGGCAAATGCTGATAAAATACTAATTAAAGAAATGAATAGAGTAACCACTACAAAGTCAGTAGGGGTATAAAGGCGAGTTAGTAACGGATAAAAAAGGAGTGACAGGCCAAATGTTAGTGAATTTGCCTTTACAACCTTTACAAAATTTAGTTTAAATCGTGACCCTTCCTTTTCGCTCAAAAAGTATTTAATTCTTGTTAAAATCTCTTTTGGATAAAACATTATTATTGAATCGCCAACTCTCTTAGTAATCTCTTGTGCGTGTTATAATAGCCATTTGGATGAATGAGGTAGTTTCTTAACTATGAGCATCGAAAAGCGCTCTTATTTTTTCCGTCAACATAGAAAAAGAGAAAAGCAAGCTTAAAGGTTTGGGGAGATATTAGTTTAATCCTATAATTTTTGTTCAAAGAATGCCTTAATATGCTCAGAAACATGAGGTATGATATTACCTTGCAATAAATCAAAAGGTAAACTTAAGACCTCTTGTGCTATCCTTTCGGCTTCAATAAGCTCCCCAAATGTCTTAAACCTACCATCAAAGACCTTCATCTTATGAAGCGGCACTGGATAGTACACCATGGTATCTACACCCTTATCTTTGAGGAATTTCTGTAATTTATCTCTTTTTCCATCTAAAACCTTTATGGTGTATTGATGGTAGACATGATATATCTTATTTTCACTCTCCGCAGGGTAATAACTCACGGGCAGGACAATGGAGTTAATTCCTGCAAGTGCTTGATCATAAATTTTGGCTATCTTTCGTCTTCTTTCGTTAAACTCATCAATATGCTTTAGCTTCGCAAGTAGGATGGTAGCTTGCACAGTGTCAAGCCGTGCTTTGTAGCCGATGTGATCAACATTGTATTTATCCCTTCCACCATGAACCCGTAGCATCCTGATGAGCTCAGCAAGCTCATCGTCGTTTGTTACAACCGCACCTGCATCTCCAAAGGCACCAAGATTCTTAGAGGGGAAAAAACTGAAACAGCCAGTGGTGCCGATCGAACCAAGCCTTTTTCCATCCCACATTCCTCCGAAAGCCTGAGCCACATCTTCAACCACAAAAAGATTATACTCATTTGCAATTGCCATTATCTCATCCATATCGCAGGCATGGCCATAGAGATGGACTGGAACTATTCCTATTACTCGCCTAGCAGTCGGTGATGACTGCAAATACTCTCTGATTTTTTTTGGATCTATGTTATATGTGACAGGATCAATGTCAACGAAAACTGGGGTGGCACCTGAGCGAAGGATTGTATCTCCTGTAGCTACGAAGGTGAAAGGAGTTGTGATAATCTCATCATCTCTGTCAAAGTATTCTCTGCCTTTTATTTTGATAGCCAGTGCTCTTAAAGAGAGAAGTAGTGCATCAGTGCCAGAGGATACTCCTACACAGTGCTTTACACCGATGTATCTTGCAAGTTCTTCCTCAAGCTTCTTAACCTCTGGTCCAAGAATGTATTTTGCATCTGATATGGTTCTTAACACTGCATCGTCTATGTCTTCGAGCATGTAGCGGTATTCTGCCTTTAAATCGAGCATGGGAATTAATTTTGATTTAGCAAGTTCCTTATGTCTTGTGATGAACTCCTCTGGTGTAAGGACATCTGGATAATTTTTAAAAGAGGCATCATTAGTGATTACTATGCCCTGAGGAGCAATCCTTTTAAAGTTGGTGTATATGATATGGTCTTCTAAATCTTTTGCGCTAAGTGCCTCTCTGATACTTGCCCCAGTCACGGAGAAAATCTTTACCTCAGATAAAAGTTTCTTAAGTTCTAACTGTATTTTATCTCTGTGTCTCAGATTTAATTTCTTTGCCTGTGCTAATAACACGTATTGAAGGTTATCTATGCTTGATGCAGAGAGCCACTGGGTGTATCCGTTAGTCTTGACTATGGCTCTTAACTCCTGTGCAATCGAATTACCTTTTCTTAATGGAATTAAAAGGTCAAGTATTATGTTTAGGTCTAAGAGTATGTCCATTTATTCATACCTTCCTGATAATGATTCTCGGATAAGTTCCTTATAGTCTTTGTTAATGTTTGCAAATTGTTCATCACTTAATTTCGTATGACCCCAGATAAAGTGTGCCAGTTCATCAAGAGACATCTTCTCGAGATCCTCATCAGAGTAAATCTTTACATCCTCATCAGGTACCTCTACTTCTACTGCTATCTCTTGTTTGTTAAATACCACAAAATTGGCAAACTCAATCTCATTTCCTCGTATTATGGCCTTGAGCCTCATATCTAAACCTCCTTGATGATCTCTATTTCATCACCAATTATCTTGTATTCATTCCCGCAGTAACTGCAGACTGCTTGATTACTATTAAACTTTAATGTAGTGCCACACTTGCATGCCCAGCCAATCTGCCTCGCAGGTACGCCTACAACAACTGCGTAATCCTTAACATCTGACTTTACAACCGCACCTGCTCCAACCATCGCATATCTTCCAATTGTTACCCCACATACGATTGTAGCGTTTGCGCCGATAGTTGCGCCTCTCTTTACCAGAGTTGGTCTAAACTCGTGCTTTCTTTCAATGAAAGCTCTCGGATTGTAAACATTCGTAAAGACACAGGATGGACCACAAAAGACCTCATTCTCCAGCGTGACTCCTTTGTAAATGGATACATTGTTTTGGATCTTACATCTATCGCCTATCACTACGTCAGGACCGATTGACACATTCTGGCCGATTATGCATCTTTTTCCAATCCTTGAGTTCCTGAGTATATGTGAGAAATGCCATATCTTTGTCCCAGCTTCAATCTCTACATCATCGTCTATTATGGCAGTTTCATGAATATAGACATCGATAGATCTACCTTTTCTATCAGTCTGGCTCAGAGAAGCATGAAGATTATCAGTAGTCAGTGTAACTACATGTTTGCTTACTAAGGATTTCTCAGCAGCCTCAAGGACTTTGAGAACTTTTAAGCCTTCCGTTCCGTCTGTCTTAGGGCTCTCTCTCCTTAGGACACACTCGATGAAGTGCCTTAACTCCTCCTTCAATGGCTCAGCAGTGTCAGTGGGCACAACGATGTGCTCTGCCTTTTTGGCTATTGGTATCCTTCCATCCTTCCAGTCTACAGTGTGAGGATATAGACAGAGTTTCTCCTTGCTTACATCATCAAATACAGCCATTGCCTTTGAGCCAACAACCACTAATCTCTGCTCCTTGTAGGGATGTAACCAACTCACGAAGATGTGACCTTTAACGCCATTCCTGAATTCAAGGGTTGTAAGTGTCGTATCATAGATTCCTTGATTTAAATAATCACCACCGAAGGCATGGACATTAATCGGCTCCTCTTCAAGAAGCATGAGGATCACCGATATGTCGTGAGGAGCGAAGCTCCAGAGGATATTTTCCTCTGTCCTCAGTTTACCAATGTTTAGTCTATTTGAGTAGATGTATTGAATCTTTCCAAGCTCACCTGCTGATATCATCTCTTTAAGGCGTCTAACTGCAGGATGATACTGTAGGATGTGACCAACCATAAGGATCCTGTTTTTCTCATTGGCAAGGCTTACCAGCTCCTCGCCTTCTTTTACAGTTAATGCCAGAGGCTTTTCAACGAATACATCCTTGCCAGCAATAAGTGATCTCTTTACCATTTCATAATGTGTCTCTGCAGGGGTAGAGATAGCGATAGCCTTTATCTCACTGTTATCAAGTAAATCGTCAAAGGAATTGGTATAGTTTACCTCTGGAAATTTTTCCTTGAAATTTGAGATCGCTCCCTGATCAACGTCACAGGCTGAGTGTAAGACTCCCAGTTCGTAGAGATTTCTAAGTATATTCTTACCCCAGTAACCCAATCCTACCAAGCCTATGAATCTCTCTTTATACTTCATCTATCCTCCTAAATAGCTGGGTGATGACGTTTACTATCCTCTGAGCAGCCTTCCCATCACCGTAGAAATTCCTGCGAAATAGTAGTTTGTGAAATGTAGCATCGTATTCTTTGTAGAGGACATTACAGCCACTCTCTACTGTCTCGACCCATTCTGTCTCTTCTCTTAAAGTAACGCACGGAATCTCTAACCAGTAGGCCTCTTTTTGAAGCCCACCTGAGTCAGTGAAAACAATGGCAGAATTCTTAAGTAACCATATCATGTCAAAATAGCCCACTGGCTCTATCATTCTGATTTTCCCATATGATGCCACTTTAAGCTCGTCAAGGGTCTTTTTCGTCCTTGGATGCACCGGGAAGATGATCTCGCTTAGTGATGCCACGTTGTTGACGTATTTGAATAGTTCATCAAGTTTGACGGGATTATCAGTATTCTCTGCCCTATGGATAGTCATCAGAGCGTAAGATTTGGGAGTCAGCTGAAGAGTTTCTAATATCCGCGACTTACTTTCGGCCACGCTTAAGGCATGGAGTAATACGTCATACATAACATCCCCCACATTAAACACCAACGGAGAGGATAAGTCAACCCTGTAGGTTGATAGTTGAATATCAGGCGGTATAAGTTTCCCCTCACAAGCGATCTCGGTGAATCCTTCTTTCCTTAAGTTTTTTACTGCAATCTCGCTTGGACAGAGTAAAACGGTGGATACATGGTCGGTAAGCACCCTGTTTATCTCCTCTGGCATGCGCTTATTGAAGCTTCTTAGGCCTGCCTCGACATGAACCACAGGGATGTGAAGCTTTATGGCTGTTAAAGCTCCACCTAAGGTAGAGTTTGTATCTCCATAGACAACCACGACATCTGGTCTTTCTTTTAGAAGCACCTCTTCTGTCTTTGCGATTATCTGCCCTGTTTGTTGACCATGATAGCCCGAACCGACACCGAGATGGTAATCAGGAGATTTGATACCGAATTCCTTGAAAAAGACCTCAGACATCGCATAGTCGTAATGCTGACCTGTGTGAATCAGAATCTCTTTGACTTTGATATCAGAGTTTTTAGAAAACTCATCAAATGCCCTATGCACGGGAAAGTATTTAATAAACTGCGGTCTTGCACCTACAATATGGGCTATCTTCATAAAATTAGGCCTTTACAACCTTGTTGGAATACTTCATTTTGTCCTTAATCAGATTTCTTGTGTCCACTATTAGATTAGCATGCTCTACGATGAAATCAGGGTCATAAAAAGAATGATCTGTCAAGACAATTACACAATCGTAGGAAGAGAGATTCTCAGGGCTAAGCTCCACAGAGCCTCGCTCAAACTTATACCTTCTCATCTTTGGAGGATTAGGGAAATAAGGGTCATTGTAGTCAATGAGAGCTCCTTTGTCTTTTAAAATCTCCATAACTTTTAATGCCGGTGATTCTCGTGCATCATCCACATCTTTTTTATAAGAGAGTCCTAAAATAAGGATCTTGGCGTCTTTTATGACCTTACCTCTCTTGTTTAAAGCCTCGATGGTTTTTTGTACTACGTAATAAGGCATATAGGTGTTAATCTCACCAGCTAATTCTATAAACCTGGTCGTAAGGTCATATTCTCGAGCCTTCCAGGTAAGATAAAAGGGATCTATCGGGATGCAGTGACCACCAAGACCAGGCCCAGGATAAAAGGCCTGGAATCCAAAGGGCTTTGTCTTTGCAGCCTCTATTACCTCCCAGATATCTATGCCCATTCTGTCAAAAAGCATCTTTAATTCATTGACCAACGCAATATTAACGGCCCTATAGATATTCTCAAGAAGTTTAGTTGCCTCTGCCACCCTTGGCGATGAGACTGTAACTGTGCTGATAACAATCTGATCATAGACCAGCTTAACTAACTCAAGACATGTATTAGTGACTCCGCTAACGACCTTCGGTATCTTTGAGGTGCTATAATTGCTGTTTCCAGGGTCTTCTCTTTCAGGAGAGTAGCCTAAGAAGAAATCCGTGCCAACAACCAGTCCTGTCTTCTCAAGGATAGGTAAAACCTCCTTTTCTGTTGTCTCTGGATAGGTAGTGCTCTCGAGGATAATGAGATGTCCCTTTTTGAGATTGGAGGCAATAGATTTAGCCGTGTTTATCACATAGGAGAGATCTGGTTCCCTGTTTCTACCAAGAGGGGTGGGAACGCATATGAGTATGACGTCAGCTTCTTTCAGGCGAGTAAATTCAGTAGTAGCATCAAGGAGACCCTTACTTATCGCCTTGGCTAAGAAATCAGAGGGGATGTGCTTAATATAACTCTCTCCTCTGTTTATTGCGGTAGTTTTGGCGCTATCAATGTCAAAACCTATAACCCTGAAGCCCTTTTTCAGAAATTCACGTACAAGCGGAAGGCCTACATAGCCAAGACCTATCACCCCAATAATCGCTTCCTTTTGAGAGATTCTTTTCTTGAGAGTTTCTGCGTAATTCGTCTCATTCATCTTTTATTGTTCACCTCTTATTTTGGTTTGTTTTTAAGTAACTCTCGGAAGAATATGTCAGTTGTTTTCATCGAGAGCCAATCCTCGTATGCCATTCTAAGACGATAAGGGATGTGGCATGTTAGATTTTATGATATCAATATCCTAAATCTCCCATATCTCCTATGTCTTAGATCTCCTTTATCGCTCAAGTATCCTGAGATATCTTCTTGTCGAGCTTGTCCTGTTTTTAATAACCGTGATACTACTCAAACCAACGCCTTTGTGAGATTATGCCTCTTAAGTAACATGTGGAAATCAAAGTACTCATTGAGAATCTTGGGCTCCACGAGCACTTTGAAGGGCTCTTGCTCGTAGATCAGCTGGCCTTCGCTGATGATCATGTACTTTAGGTCAGGATTATCTGTTAGATTCAAGACAACCACATCTATATTATCAGTCTTAAGCAACTTGCTGAGTTTCACGATGACATCAAGCTTTATGTCATACATCCTCAATTTATCCTCGGTATCAAGATAAATCGCAAAGTCATAGTCGCTCAGAGGAGATTCGCTGCCCCTTGCCCGTGAACCGAAGTGATATACTAACTTAATTTCAGGATATGCCTCGAAAATTGATATCAACTGTCTGTAATCCTGCGTGATCATGTCGCTACTAACCCCTCTAAAAATGCCTCAAAGGTCTCGATATCTGACCTTATCCTATCAAATCCCCGTAAAATCCGTGCCTTAAGGCTTCTAAGCCTTTCCTCATCAAGCTCAATGTTGTAGGAATGAATGAAAAAATGGCTGAAACTTCTGAGCTCATTAAGCAGGGTGAAACTCTCCTTCGATAGGACTGCTGGCCTTATGCGGGGAATTTCGATGGTCATTCTCTTAAGTAGCTCAGTATGGTGTTTTGACATGTCATCTATCAGACTTTCGAATGTAGCTGCTATCTCTTTGAACAGATCCTCAAGTGCGCAGTACAGACTGTATAGCTGATATCCAAGGTATACGCTCCATTCTTCTCCCTCAGGCTCGACGCCTTTTATCTTTTCTAAGATTCTTTCAATCTCTCCTTTTTGGCTCCGTAGGTAACCAAGTAGAAATGCGGCTGATTCTTTTTTCATACTATCCTCAGGCCGTGCTGTAAGATGAGTTCTCTGAATCTACATCTTTCAAGCTCGATGAGGTCCACTTCTCTCTTGAGTATATCCTCTAAATCTGTGTGTGTTTTGAAGTAGTCTTCTCTGAGCCCGTCGACCGCTATGTCAATGTCTGAGTGTTCATGAAAGCGCCCTTCCTTTAGGATCGAACCTGTGAGGAAGACCTTGTCAACTTTCTTATCTCTGAAGTACACCCTGAGGGTACTAATCGATGTCTCAAGGGAGGTGTGGGGATCTACATAGAGATGGTCGATCCTTCCAGTGTTAAAGGTACTTGCACGGCGGATGAGACCGTGGACCTCGTAGCCTTTGCTTAAGAGTAGCTCAGCCAGATATGAGCCATCCTGTCCAGTAATGCCGGTGATTAGGGCTCGTTTCATTTATCTCTCCTTTAAGATACAAGGGCTGATTTTCTCTTTGCATCTCTATCTGCAAAAAATCTCTCCGCCAGTCAACTTGGGCAGGTGGTTGAAAGTTTTTCTTTCGTCGTTTTTACCCAATGCTCCGCTCTCTCAGTCACATGTCTGAAAATAACAGACAGCGACTAAGTGGGCGATCAAGTCCAAACGGACAATCTAATACAAGCCATGTATGAATTTGGGATCAGCCTTTCAGGCATTCCCTGTTATAAACAACCTATCAGCTGAGCGTTATACTAATTTGCTACGCTAACGGTAAATTAATCCTCATTACTTTTGACAGCATTCGTATCACTCGGCCAAATGACCACTTTGATTAAATACAAGCATAACGAGTGCTACGTTATAAATGTAAAATTAACACAGCCTAAGTTTTGATGTCAATATGTGATGCTTCCTGATGAATAATTCTGCAAAAACGCTCTTAGAGAACGAAGGAGATTCTTATCGTGAGGTCATCCGAGGGAGGGATCGGAGAATGCAGGTCTCACTTCCAGCGTCACGAAACCTCGCTCCTTGCAATGACGATAAAACAAAGTGTCACTGCGAGGGACTCGACGGCCCGTGGCAGTCTCTAAAGGTCGTTTTAACGACGAGATTGCTTCGGAGCTAAAGCTCCTCGCAATGACAGGAAAAGGGGGAAGACGAGATTGCTTCGCTTCGCTCGCAATGACGTTTAGAAGAAAATGTCACTTTGAGCCTCTCGATGAGGCGAAGCAGTCTTTGAGACCAACGGAATGAGATTGCTTCGCTGACGCTCGCAATGACAATAAAATAAAATGTCACTGCGAGGGACTCGATGTCCCGAAGCAGTCTCTAAGTGAAGCCTGCAGGAATGAGATTGCTTCGCTGACGCTCGCAATGACTGAAAAGAGGTAGGTGAGATTGCTTCGTCGCTTACGCTCCTCGCAATGACTGAAAAAGCCCCTCGCAATGACAAAATGAAAAAAACCTAATGACAGAGAGGAAAATCCCAGCAATGAAAAAAAAGAACCTCCTAGGTACCATTTTCCATTGTCATTCCGAGCGGAGCGAGGAATTTCGATTCTTGCTAAAACAAAAAAAGATACCTCCCTGTGTTACATACCGCTGAGTTGGTATATAATTAGAAATGAGGTTCTATCTCCTTGATATTGATGACGCATCTGAGGGAATTGTTCTCTTTGGTATTACTGAGGATAATCGTAGATTGAAGCTCATCGATCCCAACTACAAATCAAGTTTCTATGTTCTACCCTCTGATACCAAAAAGGCAATCACAGAAATTCAGGATATGGTGAAGAATAAGTCTCTGCCAGTAATCGAGATTGCTGAAGAGAACAAAGTGCTTGGAGGGGAAGAGAAGACTCTGATTAGAATTACCACTCAGCGACATCAAGATTTAATGAAAGTGAGAGAGGAGATTAAACTTCTTGAACGATCAAGAGGTGGCTCTGGTTCTGTAATTGATGAGTTTGAATATCAGATCTCAGCACACCGACTCTACCTTGCCCAAAAGGGATTTTCAGCTCTTGAATGGCTTGAGGTTGAAGCTGAGAAGCAAAATGGTAAATGGATCGTAAAGGGCATAAAAAAAGTAGAGGGAGAAAAGCCTAAACTAAGGATACTTGCCTTTGATATGGAGGTTATTGAGGTTCAAAGAGGCACTCCTTCGATCATTATGATTTCTCTCTATGGAGAAAACTTTGCAAAGGTCCTCACTTACCAAAGGGCAGACTATTCAGTGGACTCATTAGTTGTAAAGGACGAAAAATCGCTCATCGAAAGCTTTATAAGTATCGTAAACGATTACGACCCTGACATTATCGCTGGTTACAACACGGATCTTTACGATATGCCAATCCTTAGGGAGAGGGCAAAAAAGCTAAAGGTTAATATAAACTCACTATCCAGGGATAACTCGGGAATCACGCTCTCTAAAAGAGCTCGTTTTACCACCGCTCGTCTCATTGGTCGAGTCCATATTGATATCTTTAATTTTGTCTTCAATATTCTCTCTCCAATGCTTCAGAGTGAACAACTTACCCTGAAAAATGTGGCAGATGAGCTTCTTGAGGATACAAAGATAGATATGGATTATGAAGATATCCTTATGGCCTGGGATAAAGGAAAGGAGATCGATAAGTTAGCAAGATACTGTCTAAAGGACAGTGAACTTGTGTACAGACTCACTGAGATGCTACTTCCGGAGCTCGATGAGCTTACGAAGATCGCAGGTCAATCGCTTTTTGATACATCCAGGATGCCTTACAGTCAGCTTGTGGAGTGGTATTACATAAGAAAAGCCAAAGAGCAAAACAGAGTAATCCCTAATCAACCCAAGTTTGAGGAGATCAAGAGTAGACAGCAGGTAACCTATGAAGGTGGCTTTGTCAAGGAGCCTGAGGCTGGCATTCATCGGAAGATTGCTGTCGTAGATTTTGCATCTCTCTATCCATCAATAATTGCAACCTACAATGTTTCAGTTGAGACGATTAATTGCGCCTGCTGTAAGGATAAGGGATACAGGGTACCCCGCTTAGATTACTGGTTCTGTAAGGAGAGAAGAGGTTTTGAATCAGAGGCTGTTGAAGAACTACTCAAGTTGAGACTTGCCCTCAAAAGTGAGCTCAAAGGAATGAACAAAGAATCCAGGGAATACATTGCATTGGATACAAAACAGAGAGCTCTTAAGACCATCATCAATGCCTCCTACGGATATTTTGGCTATCCAGGTAGTAGGTGGTATTCAAAGGAATGTGCCGAGTCCATTGCTGCCTTCGGTAGATTCTGGATAACAGAGGTGCTGAAGAGGGCAGAGGAGAGAGGTCTTCATGTCATATATGCTGATACAGATTCAGCTTTTCTTAAGTATTCAGGAGAGAAGGCTCAGGTGATGGATTTTATCCGAGAGATAAACGATTACTTACCAGGACTCATGAGGCTTGATCTTGAGGACTTCTACCAAAAAGGACTTTTTGTTCCGAGGGAAAAGGGAGGAACAGCAAAGAAAAGATATGCACTGTTAGATGAAAAGGGCAAGTTGAAAATCAGAGGGCTTGAGATTGTAAGAAGAGATCTCTCTAAATATGCAAGACAAACTCAGCAGGAGATTTTAAGGCTATGCCTCATCGATGAGAACATTCAGGGTGCGTTTGATTATATGGAAGAGAGAATTAAGAGATTAAGAGAAGGAGATTTTGATTTCCGGGAACTTGTGGTTTATGAACAGCTCTCAAAGCCAGTGGATGAATATAAGCTTATCTCTCCCCATGTGATGGCAGCAAAAAGGCTCATAGAGAAGGGAATTTCGGTAGGTGAGGGAAGTGTGATTGGCTATCTTATCCTAAAGGGCTCTGGCTCCATAAGCGAAAGAGCCTATCCAGTGGAACTTGCAGAGATGTCGAAAATCGACATTGAATACTACATATCAAACCAACTCATCCCAGTAGCCATGCGAGTCCTGAGTGTTTTTAAGGAGAGGGAGAGTCTCTTTTGAAAATGCGGGAAATTTGGATCGCATCTTGACTTCTACCTTCTTTGTCGCTCTGAAAGTAATTAAAGCAAGCTTGGAGAATCACGGGTTAACCTGTTTTCACCTCTCTTTGCATTCTGCATATTTCCTTCTGTGAAGGGCATCACGATCAACAAAAGAAAGACAGTTCATGTCCCGATGTTGTCTCCACTCAATCCGTCACTGCGAGAGAGGAAAGACGAGATTGCGGAGCCTGTTCCGAACGTAGTGAGGAATCCCGCTCCTCGCAATGACAATAAAAGGATTCGCAATATACCCCTCCGTCGTCACTGCGAGGGCCTCGATGGCCCACAGCAGACTCTGACACCTATCCCTTTGTCACTGCGAGCCTCTCGATGAGGCGAAGCAGTCTCTAAGTAAAGCCTGCGAAAAGGCAACGACGAGATCCCTTCGCTGACGCTCGCAATGACTTCTCCTCTACTGTCATTCCGAACGGAGTGAGGAATCTCGTTTCGTCCAAGTAGGTGGAAAGACGAGATTGCTTCGCTGCGCTCGCAATGACGATGTGGGAGATTGCTTCGTCGCTTGCGCTCCTCGCAATGACAATAAAAGGATTCGCAATATACCCCTCCGTCGTCACTGCGAGGGACTCGATGTCCCGAAGCAGTCTCTGCAGACGTCCTTGTCGTCACTGCGAGGCCACGAAGTGGCCGTGGCAGTCTCTGCAGACGTTTTAACGATGAGATTGCTTCGCTGACGCTCGGAATGACAGAAAGGAGAAAGGCGAGGCTGCTTCGTCGCTTGTGCTTCTCTTAATTACTTCATTATCATCACTTCAAGGGTGTTGATGGCCATAATCAGCATAAGGTCGAAGTTATCAAAATAATCTCAATAAAAAGCTATTGTTCCCTCATAATTGACAAAAAAGCAAACTCTAACCATTAACTTTTTTGTGTTAATCTGGATACTTTTTCTTGATCTCTATTACTTTATCAATGTTCTTCATGAAAATATCTACAAGATTAGGATCAAAGGCCTTTCCCTTCATTGCGATGATGTATTGAATGGTTTCCTCAATACTCCAGGCATCTCTAAATACTCTTTCGCTTGTAAGGGACTCAAAGTTGTCAATAAGTGAGACAATTCTTCCCCAAAGGGATATTTCTTCTTCTTTTTTACCAAAAGGATATCCTCTTCCATCCCATCTTTCATGATGCTCAAGGGCAATAATAGCTGCCATTTTTAAAATCTCATTTTCCTCATCATAAAGAATTTCATAACCAATTATAGGATGCCTTTTCATAATTTCCCATTCTTCAGGATCAAGTTCACCTGTTTTGTTTATAATACTGTCAGGTATTCCTATCTTCCCTATTTCGCGAAATAGAGCTGCGATTTTTAGTATTTCCCTTTGATCCTCTGGGATATTAAGCTCCTTTGCAATCAAATCTGCAAGAAGACTTACTCTAAGTTGATGATTAGAAGTTTCGCCACTTTTATACTCCATTATTTTGGCAAGTTTAAGCAGAGCTTTCTTCTGATTTTCAAAGATTTGTCTGCAATGAAGCTTTGATTCGATTGCAAGTCCTGCAAATTCTCCAATTCTACTGATTAACCATTGTTCATTTTCGCCGAAATCAAATTCTTTATTTGAAGCTTCTAATAGGGCTATTATTTTATTAGACGAGTCAAAAATAGGCATTAAAAGAAGAGTTTTCACTATATGTTCTTCCTGGTTAATAAAGATTTTTACATTTTCTTTAATTATTTGCTTAGCCGTAATTATCACATCTTTATGAAGTTCAGTAATCTGAATCGGTTCTTCTATTCCATCTTGAGATGAGAAAGTATAGAGTTTATCATTTTCTTTTCCAATTAAAAGAATCCTGCAATAGTCTGCAGAGGTCATCTTTTTTACCATATTTGAAAAAGATTCTGTTAACTCTTGAAGATTAAGTGTGCGAACTATTCTTCCTGCTTCACCTAATATGACCTCTATCTTATCCATTAATCCTCTCCTGCCACTCTTAAAACCTCCTCAATACTAGTTATACCTTCCATAACCTTTCTAATACCTGATTGCTTGAGAGTAAGCATGCCTAAACTTATGGCTTTTTTCTTTATCTCTTGGGCAGAGGCTCCTGTAAGAATTAGTTCTCTGATTTCTTCCCTTATTGGCATCACCTCATACAGAGCAGTTCTACCTTTATAGCCTGTACCATTGCACTCATCACAACCAACTGCTTGATATATTTTTAGACCTTCTATTTCCTGGTGAGGAAATCCGAGTTCCAGTAATGTCTCTTTTGATATATCATGTTCTCGCTTACATTTTAAGCATAATTTTCTTACAAGTCTTTGAGCAGCAATGAGAACGACCGATGAAGCAATTAAGAAAGGCTCTATTCCCATGTTTATAAGGCGAGTAATTGTGCTTGCCGCATCATTGGTATGTAAGGTGCTTAAGACAAGATGTCCTGTAAGAGCTGCTTTTACAGCAATCTCCGCGGTTTCAAAGTCTCTTATCTCTCCAACGAGGATTATATCTGGATCCTGACGAAGGAATGACCTTAAAATATATGCAAAGGTCCTACCGATCTCTTCTTGAACCTGCACTTGTGTAATTCTATGAAGCGTGTATTCTACTGGATCTTCAACAGTTAAAATGTTTACCTCAGGTTTTCTTAATGTGAGGAGTGCAGAGTAGAGGGTTGTGGTTTTTCCAGAACCTGTAGGTCCTGTAACAAGAATCATTCCATAGGGTTTTTTTAAAGCCTCCAGAAAGAACTTTAAAGATATCTCTTCAAAACCGAGTTTGCTTAGATCAAGTTGTAAGGAGCCTTTTTCTAAAATTCTCAAAACAATTTTTTCTCCAAAAATCGAAGGTAATGTAGAAACCCTGAAGTCCACTTCTTTCTTTCCCGTCTTGAGCTTGATCCTTCCATCCTGAGGCAGTCTTCTTTCAGAGATGTCAATATTTGCCATTATTTTAAATCTTGTAATTATTGCATTCTTAATTCTCACAGGAAGCGTTAAAACATCATGCAATACACCATCCAGTCTGTATCTAACATAAACATTATCTTCAAAGGGCTCGATATGGATATCACTTGCACCTTTTGCAATAGCATTCAAAATTATCTGATTAGCAAGCCTTATGATCGGAGCGTCAATTAAAATTTTGTCAGTATCCTCTTCTATCAAGGTTCTATCTTCTTGGACTGCGCTTTGGACTAAATCTTCTACAGTCTCTATTTTTTGCTCTTCATTAGTAAGATTTTCACCGAATATGGTACTGATAATTTTTTTGATATCATTTTCCTTGGCAATTAAAAAATTGATCTTAAATCCACTGAGAAAAAACTTAGCCTGTTGCAAAGTAATCTCATCGGATGGATCCGAAATTGCTAAATTTATCGTATTACCTGTTTTTGATACAGGCAAAAATTTACATTTTTTTATTATGTCTTCAGGAATTAGCTTTATCAATGATTGGTCAAATTTTAGATTTTCTTTATCAAAAATAGGATAGCCATAAAATTCACTCATAGCCTTAATCAATTCCTCTTCTGTAATGTAACCAAGTTTAACTATAGCAGAATTTAGCTTGATACCTTCAATTTTTTGCAGCGCCTTTGCATCAATGAGTTGTTGCTTTGAGATTATTTCCTTCTCAAGAAGATAGTGAACAAAGGTCTGTTTAGATTTGAATTCATCTTCTATCATATGTTTTATCTCTTTTGTTATAGAGGTTATCAATTATATCAAAGTCAATAGCAAAAATGTAAAGTGTAACTTTTGTCAAAGTGATAAGCCTTTCAAAAAAAGTTTATTCTTGCTCATAAAAGGGAAATACACGGAAATTTTGTGTATTAAATAGTCCGTTCTCCTGATTACTATTTTTCACTTCAAGCTTCACGATAAGATTATGTAGTTTCTGATGATGATTGGATCTTAAAAGACGAAATTACTTAATACACAACACCTCGCAGTGACGACACGGAGGTGTCAGAGACTGCTTCGGGGCATCGAGCCCCTCGCAGTGACAGCGGAGGGGTATATTGCGAGTCATTTTTTTGTCATTGTGAGGAGCGCAAGCGACGAAGCAATCTCATTCCTTCGGAGGCCTTAGAGACTGCTTCGCCTCATCGAGAGGCTCGCAGTGACAACGAGGGGGGCATTGCGAATCCTTTTATTGTCATTGCGAGGGGCTTCAACCCCGAAGCAATCTCACCACATCGTCATTGCGAGGAGCTCAAGCGACGAAGCAATCTCGCCTCCCTCCTTTCTGTCATTGCGAGCGTCAGCGAAGGGATCTCGTCATTAAGACGTCCCAGAGACTGCCACGGCCACTTCATAGCCTCGCAGTGACGATGCGGAAGTCCCAGAGACTGCTTCGCCTCATCGAGAGGCTCGCAGTGACGGAGTGAGTGGAGACTGATTATACCACTTCATAGCCTCGCAGTGACAGGGGTATGGACCCCCCTCCTCGGCCATTTCGTGGCCTTGTATCTTCGCGAAGGTTTTTGTGAGATAGGAGATCCAAATCCACAGGCCAAAAACAATTTATTAAGATTTACTTGAGACAAATTATAATTTCATTTAGTCTCAAGTACGGACTCGAGCATCTCTATTCTCGTATCATGCTCTTTAAGTTTTGCTGACATCATGGTCTTTTCTTCATAGAGATCCTTCAGTAGTTTTATCATCACGTCATTCTGTTTAGCCAGGTAATCAAAATCATAAAATCTGAGTTTATTTTTTATGTCTGTTAACTCTCTTTCTACCTCTAAAAGTGAAAGCCGTACACCTTCACGAAGTTTTTCAAGTGAGGAGCTGAACCGCCTCTCAAATTCTAAAAAGTCCTCTTTCGTGGCAAAAACTTTCAGATCTTCCTTCGTGGCAAAAGCTTTCAAATCCTCTTTCGTGGCAAAAGCTTTCAGATCCTCCTTCGTGGCAAAAGCTTTCAGATCCTCCTTCGTGGCAAAAGCTTTCAAATCCTCCTTTGTAGCAAAAGCTTTCAGATCTTCCTTTGTAGCAAAGGCTTTCAGATCCTCCTTCGTGGCAAAAGCTTTCAAATCCTCCTTCGTGGCAAAAGCTTTCAAATCCTCCTTCGTGGCAAAAGACTTCAAGTCCTCTTTCGTGGCAAAGGACTTCAGGTCATTCTTGGTAACCATCTCCTCTTTGATTAATTTAAGATCCTCTCTTAGACTACTTATTAGTCGTAATAATTCTTGTTCATTCATTCTGTACCTCCTAAAGACAATCTAAAATTTATCGTAAGGTAACAGCAATCATAAAGTCAATCTGAGTAGTAAGTAGGACGTATATTATGAGTTTGTCAGTTAGATGCTAAAAAAGTTGACAAACGATTGTAAAACTGATAGACTTTAATAAAAAATGTTTGAGGAATAGTGTCTCTTCTCTTTCCATTCCAGAGAGGCTTTTCTTTAAACATTAAAAAGGAGGGAAAAAATGTCTAAAAGATTATTAGCCTTTATAGGTATCTTATCCTTACTTCTTTTTGCCTGTAGCCAGAAGCCTACAGGACCAAACATAAAGGAAGGAAAGTGGGAAATTACAGTAACAATGGAGTCAAAGGGGCAGATGCCTTTTCAGCTACCACCCCAGACCTTTACACAATGTATAACTAAGGAAAAAGCAATCCCTCAGGAAGCCCAAGCAGGCACAGGTTGCCAAATAGTAAAAAATGAGATAAAAGGTGATACTGTTTCATGGGTTATCGAGTGCAAAAGTCCTGAAGGAACAATAATCAGTGATGGTACAGTTACTTATAAAGGCGATAATTTTGATGGCACTGTGAAAATAAAACATCCTAACATGGAGATTGTTCAAAAAATGACTGGTAAATGGATTGGAGAGTGTAAGTAGTTTATTCCTGAACCATTTTGAGTGACTTTAAAATATTCAATTTTGTTTGGTCAATGTTTTGTTTATGAGTACCATACCAGTATATTTTTTGGCAGATGCTGCATTTTATAAATTCGTCATTTGAAATAGCAATATAATCAGGCACTGAGGCGATTACTTCGGTTTTGTCAATATTTATTGTAGGACCATTACACACAGGACATCTAGGAGGAAGTTGAAGAAAATCAGTGATATGGTCAATCGATAGAAGCACTTCTTTTATCTGTCCTTTTAGGTCCTCGGCTGTTATTAATAAGACTTTTTTTAAGATTTTACATCTTGCAAGCACTCTATCACGGGTTAGCAAAACTCTATCTTCTTGTAAGGAGATTTTTATTAGCTCTCTATCTTTAAAATCATTTCTGTAAAGGGTGTCAAAACCAAAAAGCCTGAGCCATCGGCTCAGGCTTCCAAGCATTACATCTGCTAAAAATTTAGGTGGTATTCTGTTAAGCGTCAATTTTCTTCAATTTGCTCTTCTTTCGCATGCTCTATTTGCATATTATAAAGCTCTCCCTGAATAAGGGTATCTCTGTATTCAGGAAAACCTGTTCCTGCTGGAATAATTCTTCCCATTATTACATTCTCTTTTAATCCTCTTAGTTCGTCAATTCTGCCTTCAATTGCAGCATCAGTGAGCACTCTGGTTGTCTCCTGGAAGGATGCTGCTGAAACCCAGGATTCAGTCGAAAGGGCAGCCTTAGTTATTCCAAGAAGAAGCGGCTTTGCTTGAGCAGGTCTTCCACCACGAGAGATTACTCTTTCATTTTCTTCCATAAAAGTAAATCTGTCAATTTCATCTCCAATAAGGAATGATGTATCTCCTGGATCTTCTATCCTTACCTTTTTCATCATTTGCCTTACAATAACCTCAATGTGTTTATCGTGAATAGAAACACCCTGAAGTCTATAAACTTTCTGGATTTCATCCACGAGATATCTTTGAAGCTCTGTAGGACCAAGTATGTCGAGGATGCTGTGTGGATTTATAGAACCATCGATTAAAGGTTCTCCTGCTTTAACCCAATCTCCGTCGTGTACTATGACATGCTTACCCTTTGGTATCTGATATTCTCTAGTCTCGTCTGCACCTCTTACTACGATTAATCTTGAACCCTTTTGACTACCCTTAAATTCCACTATTCCATCAATCTCGCTGACAATTGCAGCTTCCTTAGGTCTTCTTGCCTCAAATAGCTCAGCAACCCTTGGAAGACCACCGGTAATGTCCTTTGTTTTTATGGTCTCTCTCGGAATTTTTGCTAAGATATCACCTGGCTCAACAATATCTCCCCTGTCAACAACAAGTATTGCTCCTGCCGGTAATAGATATCTTGCTGGTGAACCATTAGGTAATTTTGCTGTTTTACCATCTTTATCCTTTATGGTGACTCTTGGCCTGTATGTAGCAGGATAATCAATAATTATCTTATGAGAAAGTCCTGTTGTTGGATCCGTTTCTTCTTTAAAGGTAGCTCCTTCGATCATGTCACCAAGAGCTATTTTCCCGCCTATTTCTGTAATAATCGGAGTTGTATAAGCATCCCACTCTGCAAGCCTCTGACCTGCTTCAATCAATTGACCTTCTTTTACAATTATCCTTGCACCGTAAACGAGGTTGTACTTTTCTCTTTCTCTACCAGAGGCATCGGTTATAGCAATCATTGCGTTTCTGTTTAAAACAACAAAAGAGCCGTCCTTTCTTTCAACATAATGAATGTTTTTAAACCGCACTGTTCCCGTGTTTTTTGCCTCAAGAACTGCCTGTTCTACTATTTTAGTTGCAGCACCACCTATGTGGAATGTTCTCATAGTAAGCTGTGTGCCTGGCTCACCAATAGACTGCGCTGCAATTACACCTATTGCCTCTCCTATTTCAACAGGCTCGCTTCTTGCGAGGTCCATGCCGTAACATTTTGAACATACTCCAAATTTTGTTCTACATGTAAGAACAGAGCGTATTTTTACCCTATCTATTCCAGCATCTACTATCTTTTTTGCAAGGGGTTGATCTATTACTGTATTTCTTTTAGCAATTATCTCACCTGTAAGAGTATCTTTTAGGTCCTCAGCAAGTGTTCTTCCATATATTCTCTCTTCTAAGGGCATTACTATCTCACCACCCTCAATGAGTGCAGTAAGATATATTCCATCTTTAGTACCACAATCTTGTTCTGTAAGAATAATATCCTGAGCTACATCTACGAGTCTTCTTGTAAGATAACCCGCATTAGCTGTTTTTAATGCTGTATCTGCCAATCCTTTTCTTGCACCATGAGTAGAGATGAAGTATTGAAGTGGAGTCAAACCCTCTCTAAAGTTTGCAGTTATTGGAGTCTCGATAATCTCACCTGAAGGCTTTGCCATCAAACCTCTCATTCCAGCAAGCTGTCTTATCTGAGCAATGCTACCACGGGCACCAGAGTCAGCCATCATAAAGATGCTGTTGAAAGATCTCCTCTCTGCAAGCTCATCTGGAGAGAGAGTCTTGCCTTCTTCTGCACCAAGTTCTTTCATCATTTCATCGGCAACTCGCTCAGTAACATTTGCCCAAATGTCGATTACCTTGTTGTATCTTTCACCCTGTGTTATCAAACCTTCTGCATACTGTCTCTGAACCTCCATAACTTGAGCTTCTGCTTCCTTTATTAATTCAGCTTTCTTTTTAGGAATGTGCATATCATTAATACATATAGAAATTCCAGACTGAGTAGCTATTTCAAACCCCAGTTTTTCAAGATTATTCATGAATTGAACTGTTTCTCTCTTACCATAATTGCTGTGAATGTATTCAATAAGCTTCCCTAATTCTTTTTTCGTAAGTTCTTTGTTTATCATCTCAAAAGGAACGCCTTCTGGTACAATCTCTCTAAAAAGCATGCGTCCAGTGGTAGTTTCAACTAATTTACCGTTTAGTTTTACTTTAATTGGAGAGTGTTTCTCTAAAACACCACTCTGATAGGCAAGAATCACCTCTTCTGGGTCTGAAAAAACCTTACCTGCTCCTTTCGCATTTTTTCTCATCTTTGTAAGATAGTATATTCCTAATACCATATCCTGTGTGGGAACCACTATTGGCTTACCGTTTGCAGGAGATAGAAGATTTCCAACAGACATCATTAAAACCCTTGCTTCAATCTGAGCCTCGTAAGAAAGAGGTATATGCACAGCCATCTGGTCACCATCAAAGTCTGCATTAAAGGCTGTACAAACAAGAGGATGCAACTTAATTGCCTTGCCTTCTACCAGCACTGGATCAAATGCTTGAATTCCGAGCCTGTGAAGAGTTGGAGCTCTGTTCAAGAGCACAGGATGTTCCTGAATAACTTCCTCAAGAGCATCCCATACTTCAGGACCCTCCTGTTCTACAAGTCTTTTTGCCTGTTTAATCGTCGTAGCATAGCCCTTTTCCTCAAGTTTATTAAAAACAAAAGGCTTAAATAGTTCAAGTGCCATTGTTTTCGGAAGACCACACTGATGCATATCAAGTTCAGGACCTACGACAATAACAGATCTACCTGAATAGTCCACTCTCTTACCCAAAAGATTTTGCCTGAATCTACCCTGTTTTCCCTTTATCATGTCGCTCAGAGACTTAAGAGGTCTTCTGCTTCCAGCTTTTAACGCCTTTGAACGCTTTGTATTATCAAAAAGAGTATCTACTGCTTCCTGAAGCATTCTTTTTTCGTTTCTTATAATAACGCTTGGTGCTTTTAGTTCCATGAGCCTTTTGAGTCGATTGTTTCTGTTAATTACCCTTCGATACAGATCATTTAAATCCGAAGAGGCAAATCTACCGCCATCAAGAGGTACTAAAGGCCTTAGCTCTGGTGGAAGAACCGGTATTATATCTAAAATCATCCACTCAGGACGATTACCAGATGCTTTAAAGGCCTCTACTACTTTAAGCCTTTTTGTTAATTTTCTCTTTATTCCTGCTGAAGTGGCACTATCTATTTTCTCCTTAAGTTCTTTTGCAAGAGCATCAAGGTCTATTTTCTTAAGAAGCTCTCTTATTGCCTCTGCTCCCATACCAACTTTAAATTTATTTCCATAATCAGCCACTTTCTTTTTATATTCTTCTTCTGTGAGAATCTCCTTTTCTTTTAAAGGGGTATCTCCTGGCTCTATCACAATGTAATCTTCGTAGTAAATGACTTTTTCAAGCTGTCTTACTGAAAGATCAAGGATTAGTCCCATCTTACTTGGCACGCCCCTTACAAACCAAATATGGGCAACAGGAGCAGCAAGCTCTATATGTCCCATTCTCTCTCTTCTAACCTTTGCCTGAATAACCTCAACTCCGCACTTGTCACATATTACGCCTTTGTGCTTCATTCTCTTATATTTACCGCAAAGGCATTCCCAATCCTTAATAGGACCAAATATTTTTGCGCAGAAAAGCCCCTCAGGCTCAGGCTTAAATGTTCTGTAATTGATTGTTTCAGGCTTCTTTACTTCTCCGTAAGACCACTCTCTAATCTTTTCAGGAGATGCCAATTTTATTCTTATAGCATCAAACTCTCTTGTGTTTTTTGGTTTTTGAAACAATGAATAGATATCTTCTGTCAAGGTTTATCCCCCCAATTTCTTCTTTTTCTCCAGAAGCTCAACATCCAGACATAAGCTCTGGAGTTCCTTTACTAAAACATTAAATGACTCTGGAACATTGGATTCAAGCACTGGATGTCCCTTTACTATAGCTTCATACATCTTTGTTCTACCGCCAATGTCATCACTCTTTACTGTTAAAAATTCCTGTAGAGTGTAAGCTGCTCCATAGGCTTCTAAAGCCCAAACCTCCATTTCTCCTAATCTCTGACCTCCGAATTGTGCTTTACCACCAAGCGGTTGCTGGGTAACAAGCGAGTAAGGTCCTATTGAACGAGCATGAATTTTATCTGAAACAAGATGATGTAGCTTCAACATATACATATATCCGACAGTTACAGGCCTTTCAAAGGGTTCACCTGTTCTTCCGTCGTAAAGAGTTACCTGTCCTGTAAGGGGATATCCAGCCTGTCGGAACATTTCCTTAATCTCATTCTCCCTTGCACCTTCAAAAACAGGGCTTGCTACATATATTCCTAAGGCTTTTGCTGCAAGGCCCAAATGGGTCTCTAAAATCTGTCCCACATTCATTCGTGAGGGAACTCCGAGTGGATTAAGAACAATATCAACTGGCGTTCCATCCTCAAGATAGGGCATGTCCTCTTCAGGTAAAACCATTGATACAACACCTTTGTTTCCATGCCTTCCAGCCATCTTATCTCCAACCTGGATCTTTCTCTTCATTGCTATATAGACCTTAACTATTTGATTAACTCCTGCTGGAAGTTCATCACCCTTTTTAATCCTCTCTATTTTTTCGTTATATTTTGCATAAATTTGCTTAATGTTCTGTTCTACCTCTTTATTAATTCTTGTTACCTCTGCCTTTACCTCTGGATCATCAACTTTTAGCTTTAAAAGCTGATTTACATCAAGGAGATTTACCACTTTATCTGTAAGAGGTTTACCTTTTTGGCAGAGCACTTTATCACGATACTTTACATCTTCAAGAACAACCTTTCCCTTTAAAATTTTTCTTATTCTACTTGCCTTTGATTCCTTTAAAATCCTGATTTCATCTTCTCTATCTCTCTCAATAGCCTTTATTTCTTCTTCCTCAATTGCCTTAGCTCTGCGGCTTTTTTCTTTACCCTTTCTCGTTAGTATTTTCACATCAATTACTACACCTTCAATACCTGGAGGCACATAAAGACAGCTTTCCTTCACATCCTCTGCTTTTTCGCCAAATATGGCATAGAGTAGTTTTTCTTCAGGCGTAAGCACTCTTTCTCCCTTAGGAGTAACCTTACCTACAAGAATATCTCCTGCCTTTACTTTTGCTCCAATTCTAATAACGCCATCTTCATCGAGATTTTTAAGAAGCTCTTCGTTTACATTAGGAATTTCCCTTGTAATCTCCTCTGGACCAAGCTTTGTATCTCTACATTCTACTTCAAACTCATCTATATGAATGGATGTGTAAACATCTTCTTTAACAAGTCTTTCACTAATCAGAATAGCATCCTCAAAGTTATAGCCTCCCCATGGCATAAAAGCAACCAGAACATTCCTTCCTAAGGCAAGCTCGCCATTGTCCATGCTAGGACCATCAGCAAGAATGGTTCCCCTTTCTACTGATGTACCAACCTTAACAATTGGCTTCTGAGTCATGCATGTTCCCTGATTGCTCTTATGGAACTTTACAAGATTATATATATCAACTCCGCCACCTTCCTCTGTAACCCTAACTACAATTCTTGTAGAATCAACACTTTCAACTATACCTGCTCTTTTTGCTATAACAAGCCATCCTGAATCTCTTGCTGCATAAAGCTCCATACCTGTACCCACAATTGGTGCTTCTGTCTTTATGAGTGGCACAGCCTGTCTTTGCATGTTAGATCCCATCAAGGCTCTGTTAGCATCGTCATTCTCGAGGAAGGGAATTAGTGATGCAGAAACACTCACAATCTGCTTAGGTGATACATCCATGTATTCTACTTCTTGAGGAGAAACCATTTTAAAATCACCTTTAACACGGGCTGAAACAGTCTCTCCGATTAGGTTACCTTTATCATCAACAGGAGTTGTAGCTTCAGCAATAACATAATTCTCACTTTCAAGTGCACTAAGGTAGTGTACTTCATCTAAAACCTTGCCGTTTTCAACTTTTCTATAGGGAGACTCTATGAATCCAAAATCATTTATACGAGCATAAGAGGCAAGTGAGGTTATAAGTCCGATGTTTGGACCTTCTGGCGTTTCAATAGGGCATATTCTACCATAATGGGTAGGATGAACATCTCTAACCTCAAAGCCTGCTCTCTCTCTTGTTAATCCTCCAGGTCCGAGAGCACTGAGTCTTCTCTTATGTGTAATTTCACTTAATGGATTGGTCTGATCCATGAACTGACTTAGCTGGCTTGAGCTAAAGAATTCTTTTACTGCTGCCATGACAGGCTTTGTATTTATAAGATCATGGGGCATGGCATTTTCTACTTCAGTTATTGTCATTTTCTCCTTTATGGCTCTCTCCATTCTTACAAGTCCGATTCTAAACTGATTTTCCAGTAACTCACCAACACCCCTTACTCTTCTATTTCCTAAATGATCAATATCATCTACTTCACCTTTTCCTGTGCGAAGATTTAGTAAATATTTTACAATCTCAATAATATCTTTATCAGTGAGAACTCTTACCTCAATGGGAATATCTAATCCTAATTTTTGATTTAATTTAAGTCTTCCTACTGCCGAAAGATCATATCTCTTGGGATCAAAAAAGAGTCCATAAAATAGTTCTTCTGCTGCCTCTTCAGTGGCAGGTTCGCCAGGTCTTAATTTTTTGTATATCTCTCTTAAAGCATGCTTTTTGCTTTCTACTTTATCAGTGAGCAAGGTTTCCCTTAGTGATGGAAGATAGTTTACATTGTCTATGAAAAGCAACTTGAGGGTATCTATTTTCGCATTAATGATTCGATAAAATGCTTCATCGTTAATTTCTCTGTTACTATCAACAATAACTTCACCGGTCTCTGGATCAACTATATCTGAAAGGGTTATTCTGCCTATGATCTCACTTTTTTGAATAGGAATCTCTCGGATTCCAAGCTCTTTCATTTTCTTAAGAGCATACTTTGTAATTTTGCTACCTTCCTTAACAATAACATCTTTTCCGTCAGGGGTAAGAATATCCATCTTTGTTCTTACTCCAGCAAGAACATCTGTAATAACCCTTGTGTATTTGTTCTCACCCTTTATTTTTATTTCTTCAATTGGATAAAAGATTTTCAGCAAATCCTCATTTGTATATCCAAGTGCCTTAAGAACAATAGTGGCAGGAAGTTTTTTTCTTTTATCAATTCTCACATAGAGGAGATCCTTTGAATCAAATTCAAAATCAAGCCATGAACCTCTCACTGGAATGACTCTTGCTGAGTAAAGAAATCTTCCACTTATTCTACTTTTACTTTTATCAGGAGCAAAATAAACACCTGGAGAACGATGTAATTGACTCACAATTACTCTTTCAACCCCATTTATAATAAAACTACCAGTTTCCGTCATCATTGGAAGATCACCAAGAAAAACTTCCTGTTCACGGGACTCTTTCAGAAATTTTTTTCCATCCTCGTCCTTATCCCAAATGTTAAGTCGAACCTTCATCTTTATAGGAACCGAGTAAGTAAGCCCTTTTACCATGCACTCATGGGGTGTTAATTTAGGCTCACCAACCGAATAGGAAAGAAACTCAATTGTAGTTGTTCCATTGTAATCACTTATAGGAAAAACACTTTTTAAAGCAGCCTGAAGACCTTCATCTATTCTTTCGTCGGGATGAATATTTTTTTGAAGGAATTTATCAAAGGATTTCCTTTGAAATTCAAGAAGATAAGGCACCTCCACAAGTGGAGGTACCTTTCCGAAGTTTCTTCTTTCTCTTAAAGGCTTTATCATAGTTCTCCTTCTCTCTAAAGATTTGTTAATTTATTTTTTTACTGTATCTCTATTGTGGCGCCCTCTGCCTCAAGTTTGGATTTTATAGTTTCTGCTTCTTCTTTTGATACTCCTGTTTTTACTGGTTTTGGAGCTCCATCAACTAAATCTTTTGCCTCTTTAAGGCCAAGACCTGTTAGCTCTCTCACCACTTTAATAACCTGAATTTTCTTGTCTCCTGCTGCCTTTAAGATTACATCAAAGCTTGTTTTCTCTTCAGCGGCTGGTGCAGCTTGAGCTGCTGCTGGTGCACCTGCCACAGCAGCTACTGCTACAGGAGCAGCTGCTGTTACACCGTATCTTTCTTCAAACTCTTTAATGAACTCGCTAAGCTCTAAAATTGTAAGATTGTCAAAAAACTGAAAAACCTCTTCTTTTGTAATTGCCATAATTTTTCCTCCTTATTTACTGAGCTTTTTTATTTTTTAATGCTTCTAATGCATATAGAAGTTTAAGATTTACAGCTTGCATAGCATATGCCATCTTCGTAAGCGGCGAGCTGATGCAGCTAAGCATCATACTTAGCAACACTGTCTTAGATGGAAGTTTGGAAATTTCCTTCAATTCATCGGGAGAATATACTCTACCCTCAACAACTCCCTGTTTCAGCTTAAATTTTTCATTTTTTTCGGCATACTCAATTGCCTTTTTTACTGCTACAATAGGATCGTCATAACCAAAAACAACTCCTGTACATCCCTTAAGAGAATCATTAAGCTTCTCCTTAAAGGGTACGTCTCCTAAGGCTATACCAAAGAGTGTGTTTTTACACACCTTATACTCAGAGCCAGAATCTTTCATTGTTTGCCTTAAATCAGAAATCTCTGAAACTGTTAGTCCCTGAAAATCAGTAAGAATGAAAGACTTAGCTCTGGATAGCCTTTCTGCAATTTCATCCACTTTCTTTCTCTTATTTTCTCTTGTAGCGCTCAGATTAAACCTCCTTTCTTGGACAGCGGTGCTATTGAAGGCCTTTTAATCATGCTCTCTCTCCAATCTCGGCAGGCGGTTACCCTTTAAGCTCAAGGCACCTGCTGTCTCAGATTATTAATAACAGGCAAGGCCTGTTTTATAACTTTAGCTTTGAAATATCCACCTTTAAACCAGGTCCCATTGTAGAGGACATGGCTACTTTTTTAATATATTTTCCTTTTGATGTTGGTGGTTTTGCTTTAACTACAGACTTCAAGACAGCAATAGCATTTTCTACTAGCTTCTCTCTATCAAAGGAAAGCTTTCCGATGGGCACATGAACAACACCACCTTTATCGTTTCTATATTCAATTTTTCCTGCTTTTGCTTCCTTCACTGCCTTACCAATATCAAATGTTACTGTTCCCAGCTTTGGGTTGGGCATAAGGCCTCTTGGACCAAGAATTTTTCCTAACTTTCCAACCTGTCCCATCATGTCAGGTGTTGCAATTGCCCTATCAAACTCAAGCCATCCCTGCTGGATTTTCTCAATCAGGTCCTCTGCACCTACATAATCAGCTCCTGCTTCTCTTGCCTCTTTCTCCTTCTCTCCTTTCGCAAAAACAAGAACTTTTACCTCCTTACCAGTTCCATGAGGAAGAACAACAGTATTCCTTACAACCTGATCAGATTTTCTTGGATCAATACCTAAATTTATCGACATCTCTACAGTTTCATCAAATTTAGCAAAGCTATTTTCCTTTAAAATATCAACAGCTTCTTCTAAGGAATATTCCCTTTGCAGATCAAGTTTCTCTATGACAGCTGCTAACTTTTTGCCCATTTTACATTACCCCCTTATTTCTACGCCCATACTTTTTGCTGTACCGATAATCATACTCATAGCTGATTCTAAGGACTTGGTATTTAAATCTGGCAGCTTTGTCTTGGCTATTTCTTCAACCTGCTTCATGGTTAGAGTGCCAACCTTTTCTTTTCCTGTAGTACCAGAACCTTTTATAATTCCTGCAGCTTTTTTAATAAGCTCTGAGGCAGGTGGTGTTTTAAGAATAAAAGTAAAGGACCTGTCTTTGTAGATAGTCAAAACAACTGGAATAAGCGTGTCTCCCATTGCCTGAGTCTGAGCATTAAATTGTTTACAAAACTCCATAATGTTAATTCCATGAGGACCCAGTGCTGGTCCTACAGGTGGTGCAGGATTTGCTTTACCTGCTGGAATTACAAGTTTTACTTGAGCTGTAACTTCTTTTTTTGCCATAATGTATTTCCTCCTTTAAACCTTTTCAAGCTGAGCAAATGATAGCTCTACAGGTGTTTGTCTTCCAAATATACTTACCATGACCTTAACTCTTTCATGCTCTGAATCTACTTCATCTATGTATCCTGTAAAATTAGTAAAGGGACCATCGGTAATTCTAACTGTTTCACCTTTTTCGAAATGGGTTTTTACCTGAGGTGTTTTGCCCTTTTCCAATTGTTGAAGAATCATTTCGACTTCCTCTTGTGGTATTGGAGCGGGCTTCTTACCTCCAATAAATCCGGTTACTCGCTGGGTTGTACTTACAAGATGCCATGTTTCCTCATCAAGATCCATCTCAACAAGAATGTATCCTGGATAGTATTTCTTGTCAAATTCCTTTTTTTTCTTTCCCTTTACTTCGATAATCCTTTCACTTGGTATTAAAATCCTTGAAATTCTATCCTCTAAACCTTTTGTTTTTGCTCGTTCCTCTATTGAGGACTTAACCTTTTCTTCAAATCCAGCCATTGTATGAATTACGTACCACTGTTTAGCCATTACCTCACCCAATAAATGAACTTATGATTTTTGAAAGTACAAAATCTACAATTCCGAGAAAAAATGAAATGATAAAAACTGTTACAATAACAACCCAAGTAGAGGCAATAACCTCATCTTTTTTTGGATAGTTAACTTTCTTTGCCTCAATTTTAACTTCTTGGAAAAAATTCTTAATTCTTCCTATCATTTCTCACCTCAAAAAATATACAAACAGGCCAGGAGGGATTCGAACCCCCAACCCCCGGATTTGGAGTCCGGTGCTCTAGCCGTTAGAGCTACTGGCCTACTATGCTTTTGTCTCTTTATGTAAAGTATGCTTTCTACAGTGTTTACAAAACTTTTTTAACTGCAATTTGTCAGGAGTAGTCTTCTTATTTTTAGTAGTAGAGTAGTTTTTACCCTTGCACTCAGTGCATTGTAAAAGTATAATATCTCTCATCCTTTACTCCAACACCTCTGTAACTACGCCTGCACCTACTGTTCTTCCACCTTCTCTTATTGCAAACCTCAGTCCCTCTTCCATTGCTATCGGCGCTATCAACTCCACTGCTATGTTCACATTGTCTCC
>Ga0209721_1000415_pt1 | contig 39402 bp, 29 predicted proteins | sample TshhotsprinmetaG_FD_184139 | JGI IMG/M metagenome (GOLD analysis project Ga0209721, IMG submission 184139) | Hot spring microbial communities from South Africa to study Microbial Dark Matter (Phase II) - Tshipise hot spring metaG (SPAdes)... | ecosystem: Environmental > Aquatic > Thermal springs...
TCTTCACGCATCACCATCTCAAGTCCCTTTGCAACGTTTAATTCATCCTCCACCAGAAGAACATGGGGCCGATAAGTCGTCTCACTTCGTACGGTCGTTTGGATTGCGTTCATTGCTTTTACCTCCTTTCATCTATCGTCACCCTCTATTTAGCAATAGCAATGCCAATTGAGACATACTCTTCGATTATTTAAATTCTCTTGTAATTTTAAATAGTTAAAATGAATCAATTTCACCAAAAAAGGAGGTTGAATCACCAAATCGTATAAAATTTTATACACCTGGAAAGAGTGAAAAAATGATTTTATTGTTGCTTTAGATAATTAGAAGTGTATAATAGAATATACAGAGAGAGTATGAATGAGTGAAAAAGTGGAATTTGAGACCCTTTATAGCATTCTTCGGGATATCAGTGCATCGCTCGATTCCGGCGCACATGTTAGAGATGTTATGGAAACCATTGTTATGAAGTCTGCCCAGATGTTCAAGGCAAGTGGCGCTGTGATTCGAATTTTAAATCCCAAGACCCGACACCTCGATCTGGGAGCTGCATACGGTTTGAGTGACCAGTACCTTTCAAAGGGACCATCATTCCGGGAGGAATCCATAATGGAATTCTGTCGGCAAAACAAAGTGATGGTCATCCGCGATATTCTCAATGACCCTTTTGTTCAATACCCTAAGGAGGCCTGGGCAGAAGGGATCCGGATGATGGTGGATGCACCCATTACTTATCGAGACGAGGTTCTTGGGATACTTCGAATCTATTTTGATGAACCAAAAGAATTTTCTGAAACAGAGCTACAATATCTCATCCTTATTGCAGAACGGGGGCCGTTGTCATCCAGAGGGCAAAGCAGATCGAGAGGCAAGAATCCCGTTATGATCAGTTAGCCCTTCAAACAGAAAAACTATCGGCCCTGGGCCGAATGGCGGCTGGCATCGCCCATGAGATCAATAATCCCCTTGCCAGCATCCTCCTCTTCAGCTCAAACCTCTTAAAAAAGGTTCCGCAGGAAGGCCCTTTCAGAGAGGGGCTTCAGATCATTGTTCAAGAGACTCTCCGTTGTAAAGCCATTATTCAGGACCTTCTCGAATTCTCACGTGCAAACGAGCCCAAAACAACCCCATCCAATGTGAATCAGGTGATGGAGAGGGCTCTCCATCTGCTCGCAAATGAATTCAAGCTTCGCCACATTCAGCTCGAATTGGACCTGGCCAAATCGTTGCCGCAGATCCTCATTGATGAAAACCAGATCGAGCAGATCTTCGTCAACCTGTTGCTCAATGCCATTCAGGCGATCGAAGAGCAGGGAACGATAACCATCCGAACCTATATGAGTTCAAATCGGAAAAATGTGACGATCGATATCGCTGATACAGGATGCGGGATTCCCCCAGAAAATATGTCGAAGATCTTTGAGCCGTTCTTCTCTACGAAGTCAAAGGGAACCGGCCTTGGCCTGGCCGTAACCTATGGAATCGTCCAAAAACATGGGGGACACATCTATGCCGACAACCAGCGAAAACAGGGAGCCCGTTTCGTTGTGGAGCTTCCCATTCCCCTTGGAGTTGATCCAAGAGAAAGACAGAGAGATGAAACCAGCAAAGATCTTAATCATCGATGATGAACCTGTCGTCTGTAAAGGATGCCACTTGGCGCTCTCAAACGAAGACCATATCGTTGAGATCTGCATGACGGGCAGAGAAGGGGTGGCCCTCATGGAGCAGGGCGACTATGATCTGGTCCTTCTCGATATGAAGTTACCCGACATCGAGGGCATGGAGATCCTTAGAACGATCCATCAAAAGAAACCGAATCTCCTTGTCATCGTCATGACCGGCTATTCCACTGTTCAGAATGCAGTCGAGGCCATGAAGTTAGGTGCTTTTGACTACCTCTCCAAACCTTTTACCGATGAAGAATTAATCCTCACTGTCCAGAGGGCCATTGAAAAGAAGCGATTGGCGGAGGAAAACCTTCTTCTGCGAAAGGAACTCTTCGAGCGATTCCGTTTTGAAAATATTGTCGGAGAGAGCCCCAAAATCCTCTCCGTCTTTGAACAGGTCGAAAGGGTTGCTCCGACCGATAGCACCGTGCTCCTCTATGGAGAAAGCGGCACGGGCAAAGAGCTCTTTGCAGGAGCCATCCATGCCAGAAGCCAGAGGGCTCATCGTCAATTCATTGCCGTGGATTGCTCCACGCTTTCGCCAAGTCTGCTCGAAAGCGAGCTCTTCGGCCATGTCAGGGGAGCCTTTACGGGCGCGGTTCGGGACAAAGAGGGCATTTTTAGTGTAGCCCATGGAGGCACCCTCTTTATGGACGATGTGACCAATCTCAACCTTGAGATCCAGGGAAAACTTTTGAGGGTTCTTGAGACCGGAGAATATAAACCCGTAGGAGCGAGCCACTCTCAAAAGACCGATGTCAGGATCATTGCGGCCACCAACAGGGATCTAAAGGCAATGGTCGAAGAGGGACAGTTCCGAGAGGATCTCTATTATCGGTTAAATGTCTTTCCCATCTATATTCCACCACTCCGTGAGAGAAAGGAGGATATCCCCAAGCTCGCCTACCATTTTCTCAGACATTTCTGCCGAAAAACGGGGAAGCGGATCGAAGGGTTCTCAGATGAAGCCCTGGAGAGCTTAATGCAGTACGATTGGCCTGGCAATGTCCGGCAATTGAAGAATGTGGTCGAACGACTGGTGATCATGGCCGACAACACAAAACTCGATCTGCCCCACCTGCTCGATCAGCTTCAGAGTAGACGGTCCTGGAAGGGTCACCCCATCCCCGAAACCCTCAAAGAACTGAATGCCGAAAAGAAGCGGCTACTCGAAGAGACCTTCGGTCAAATTCAGAAGGCCTTCCTCATCAATGCCCTCCGGGCTTCGAATGGAAACATCACCCGTGCCGCCGAGAGGGTTGGGCATGCAACGGCCCAATTTCTGCGCCCTCCTCAAAAAACACCGTATCTCGGCCAAGGAGACTTAGAACCGATACTTTATTTTCGTTGATTTAATACTATAGCGACACTTATGTGGAAAACCTTATATAATCAGCAGAAAGAAGGCACACTACGGTACGTCATACCTGCGAAAGCAGGTGTCCAGTATTTTGTTAAAGGCCCAACGACTTCTGGATTCCCGTTTTCACGGGAATGACAAAAAAGTCGCTGTAGGGTTAATTGATCTGAAAGAAACTTGAAGGAAAGGAGAGATCCGCTTGTTACATCTAAGAGAGATTAGGTTACGAATCGATCAATATCCAACTTTAAACCATTATCCCTTTCATCTGGAAGTTCTCCAGAAAACTCGAAGCATCGAGTTCTCTTCTCCTGTGACTTTTTTCATTGGGGAAAACGGCTCGGGAAAATCAACCCTTCTCGAAGCCATCGCGCGGCGATGCAACATCCATATCTGGAGTGGCGTTGAATATACCCGTGTGAACCCCAATCCCTATGAGCAGGCATTGTTCCTCTATCTTGAGGTCGAATGGACGAATGGCATTCTTCCGGGCTCTTTTTTCTCTTCTCAAATCTTCAGAAACTTCGCACAATTGGTTGAGATATGGGAGGCGGATAATCCTGGCCAGATCGATTGTTTTGGGGGGAAGTCCTTATTAACCCAGTCTCATGGCCAATCCCTGATGTCCTACTTTAAATCCCGGTACAAGATCAAAGGGCTCTATCTTATGGATGAACCGGAAACAGCGCTCTCGCCCAAAAGCCAACTCCAGCTTCTCCATCTCCTTCAGGAGATGAGTCGCCTGGGGCACGCCCAGTTCATCATTGCCACCCACTCCCCTATCCTTTTAGCCTGTCCAGGAGCCGTGATTTATAGTTTTGATCATACTCCGCTTAAGGAAATCCAATACGAAGAGACAGACCATTACCGGATTTACAAAACTTTCATGGAGAACCCAGAAAGACATTTTGAATAGGAGTGAAGTGGCTTACGCCATGGGTTGAACTTTGATCAGGTAGATTCTCCGCGGCTCTTTATGGCCCAAGCTTCATATTTGGCTGAGATTTCGAGATACTGTTTTACATCTACAATCGGTCGGTTGATCTCTTCTAAAAAGGCCGTTTCTACTTTCCCATGGAGGGCAAGCATCTTACCTGCTTGTTGAATCATTTCAAGGCGAGGCTCAAGAAGTTGTGGCGCCATCTGAAGCGCAATGGAGCCGGGAATGCAGATCTCTCCAATGGGTTCGCAGCCAAAGTTCGCAGCCTGAGCCCTGAACGTCATGATTAAAGGCTGAAAACTTTCCACTTCTGGAAATCCCGATGTTGAGACGAGGAAGAATTTGGAGGGCATCTTCCAGCTGAAAGGGTGTCTTATTCGATTTGAAGGGTCAGGCCGTAAAAATGGATCCATACAACAGATCATGCGATCCATCACGGTCTTCATCGGTCCGCTCATACTGTCCGTATAGACCGGGGTCCCCATCACAAAGAGAGCCGACTCTCTCATGACGGGATAGATCTGGTCCATATCATCTCTTTGAGCACATTGACCAGGCGTTTTATGCATACACGTCAGGCATGCCTTGCAGTATGAGATATTCATTTCCTTAAGCTGGAAATCCTTTACCGTTGCTCCTCCCTCTGAAAGCCCCTTCAAAAGCGAGTCGAGCAATCTCCATATTACACCTTTCTTTCCCCTCGCACTTCCATTCAATGCAATTACCTTCATAATGCCTCCCTTGCGGTAGAATCATTCCCCTTCTAAATCTCAACATCCGCCTACGACCATTCAACTCCATTCATATTCAGGGCTAAAGCCCTGAGTCACATTTAATGGCTCTGTCATTCTTTTCTGACGTATTGATCTTCTTTCTGCACAACAGCGCCCGATCGGATGAGCCGTTCCAGGTGTTTCTTCATGATGGCTTGCTCGCCCAAATCGAAGAAGGCTTTAGGTTCCCTCGGTTTGCCATAAACGATTCTGGCTTCTATAATTTCTCTCATCGTCCGAGGCTTCTTTAGCAATTCAAGCAATCGCTGCTCCCGCTTGCTGATGATGTTCAAGTAATCATCCCAGAGGGGCATCTGTGTATTTTGGAAAACCCCTTTCTCATGGCTCGAGATCAGAATGTTTGCCGGAATTTGCTTTAACCGTAATACGGATTCGATCGTCTCTTCGATGCTCGAGTGGGCATCACCATAATAGGGACCAAATGGAGCAAGGTCATAATCTCCTATGAAAAGGATTCCTATTTCTCTAAAAAGGAACCCGAGATGGCCGGGCGTATGTCCTGGGGTTGAGATGACTTCCACGGTCTGTACTCCAAGATCCAGGATCTGGCCGCCCTGGAGAAATCCTGCAGGCTTTCTCGGTTTGAAGTGAAACTGTTCCTGAATCATCTGCCTCCAATATGCTCGATACTCCCCATAATCCATTCCATACCAGTCAAGAAAGAGATCAATATCTGATAGCGGAACAACCTCCTTCTCTGAAACCCAGAGAGGTAGATCATCAAATAGGTCGAGATGCATAAAATGATCTTCGTGGACATGGCTGAGCCAGACCGCATTGACTCTGTTCTCATCGCGCAGCCTGGCAAGCCGTGTTCGATCTGAGGCTGGATCAATGAGAATACCTGCGTCTTCGATATATAAAGAATGGCAAAAAGGATACTTCCCTTGATTCTCTCCGGGAATAAACCAGACTGGACCAAAATGAACTTCTTCTATACGTTCCTTCTCCACCCCAATCTTTCTCCTTCGCCAGGCTCAACCTGGCCGAAGTGAAACCGTTTTTGAATTCCTGTGGTCCTTATTTCTTCGAATACCAAAAACATCGAATCAGAGGGGAATGTTTATTCTACAAGACCTCTATCTCTTCTAAGATGCGCTCTCTGGTTTCGAGGACGGTATGGCTCTTTCTGGCCTTTTCCACGATCTCTTTGCCCATTAAGGCGGCGCCAAGTGCTCCGGTCAGCAGAGGCGCTTCAGGCACCAATATCGCCTGGCCCAACTGCTCAGAAAGCGCTTTAATCAACCCCCTGTTCATCCCCCCACCTCCCGTCACAATGACGGATGGCTCTACTTTTAGCCGGCTAACCATTCGGACAATCCTTTCAGCAAGCGATTGATGAACCCCTGCCAACAGATCTTCCACAGCCACCCCTTCGGCCAGACTCGATGCCACCTCCTGTTGCGCCCAGATCGTGCAGATATTGCTGATCTTTGCAGGGCTTCTGCTTCGAAGGGAAAGTTCTCCTACCCGATCCAACGAAACACCAAGGGTATCGGCAATCACCTCGATGAATCGACCGCTGCCAGCCGCACACTTATCATTCATCACAAAATCGAGGATCTTCCCTGAACCATCGATCTTGATCCCTTTCACATCTTGTCCGCCAATATCAATGACCGTTCTCGCCTTCGGGAAGAGATGAATAATCCCCTTAGCATGACAAGTGATCTCGGTAAACTGCTTGTCGGAAAAAGGGACATTAATCCTTCCATATCCTGTGGAAACGATGTAGGTGATCTGCGAGAAGGAAAGGGAGGCCTTATTTAACGCCTCTTCCATAACCTTGTTGGCCAGGCGCCGCTGTTCTGGACCGGTGGGTCCGATGACGGAGGCGATGACTCCCTGATTGAGAATCACCACCTTCGTCATTGTAGAACCGATGTCAATGCCCGCAAAAAAGGAGGTCAACGTTCAATCCCTGTAGGGAACGCATATATGCGTTTCCTACGATCGTCTGTGGGTGAAGTTAGGCAGCCTTGTTCATTCGAACGGATTCCAGTGTTTCGATGAAGGCATCAATCTTGTTTCTGGTATCCAGTTCGGAATAAGAGGTCATATCAATGATGTCACTTTCCAGGATGAGAGAAGGAAGTTCCCTGTAAACCTTCTCTTTCCTCCCATCTTTACCAACGACATAGAGAGGAATGGGTTTATAAATCTTTGCCAGATGGTGTAACTGCCAGATCAGGCCTACATGCCAGGTTCGGCAGGAGAATGCCTCATGCATGACCACACCATCGATTTTATATTCTTCGATCCGGTTGATGAGACGTTCCACATCGGGTTCGGAATCCGGCCGCTTCTTCGCTCGATCATACCAGAAGGTCCAGTATCCAAGCCATCTCCATGCCAGATGTTCAATCGGATCTTTTGTCTCGGGCAGGTCCATCTGATGAAGAGGTGCAACCATGCGATAGGTCGTCTCAACCGGAAAAGAAGCCCCCTTGCTATTGAAATAGTTAAAATCGTTCAGGGCATACCAGGCCGGCAATCCGCCTCCCCACATGAGCCGATATTTTTCGTCTTCAACCTCTCCCTCGCCTTTGGCAATCTTCTCCTCCAACTCTTTCTTTAGGTCCAAAAAGAAATCATAAGCCTTCTGAGTGGCCATCATGAAGTTGATAGGCACCATGGTATTCATGGCATCCCCTGTGCCCATCGGGCAAGGCACGGCTTTTCGAAGATCGTAGGTCTCCTCGATCAGGTTCCATGTCCGATCGCTTAAATCCACCAACTCCCTCAGACGATCATAATCCATCTTCTTCTTCGTCTGCTCTTCGATGAAACTAACCAGCCCGCGCAACTGTTTGACAATATATTTGTGGTAGTATTCCCAAACATCGCGGTGATCCTGGTTTCTCTGGAAGAGGGGGTAGGGAAGATCGATATTATAGATGGGGACATCGGGCATGAACTGTTGTGAAGCCTGATACCACTTCGATCGTGGGTCACAGAGGATCTGGCCGCTGGAGATCATAAAGTCAGGCCTGGCCATTCCTCCCCAGGGAGCATCTGGAGGCATCTGGCCCAGTTCTTCCCGCCATTGATCAAAACCGATCCCGCAGAGGGCGTACGTGCATAAGGAGCGGGAGAGGCCGAGCGATTCAGCCCTTTGAAGGAATCGCTCTGCATCTCTCTTGGCACCGCAGACGCCAGCGAAATTTTCTGTCCATATTGGTATCACATCGAGCGCCCGGAAGATCTCTTCGTGATGGCAGACGATGAAGGTGTAGGCCAATTTCTGTTTTCCCTCAGCTCTGGCCTGTAGGGTTCCGGTGATAAACTCTTTCACCATGGGGCCGATAGTAGCCGCTGCCTTCGTGGCCGTCATCCTCTTTTTGGGTTTCGCCTCTTTCTGCTCTTCAGCCATGATTCAAACCTCCTTTCACCCTCATCACAAACTACCCCGAAAATCCCACTTGTACCTATAATTGCGATCGCAATTATAGGTACAAGTCTTTAATCTGTCTGTCGGCTGGTATCGTACAGACCCTTAACCTATAGACTAATTTTATCAGCCTCCAACATTACCCGATCATTTCCAGAAAGGCCTGAATTCGGGTTCTCAATTGGCCCATGGTTCCAGCTGAATAGATATCCTCCAGGTGAAGCAAGGGAACGTTGAGCGACTGATAGTAAGCCTTGCGGGCAGGGACTTCAAAACCGAAGGGATCGCAATACTTATACACATAGAGAATCGCCCCATTCACTTTAAACTCTCTGGCATAGGCTCCGATATCGCCAAAGCGGTTGGCTATATCCCCTTCAAACGTTCCCGTCTTATTGGCTCTGTAAGTCTTTGGACAATTGATCTTATCCAGATAACGACGGGCTAAGGCATCGATAGGATTTCGATTCAGATCCGTCTTAGGAAGATGATCCCTGGCCCCGTTGCAAAGGGTATCTGCGACGACATGGCCCCCTAATTCTTCGACCAATCGAATCAATTCGATATTGTCAAGACAGGCGCCATCTATAAGAATCCTCGGTCCCCTCTTCAGGGAAGATGCCTTCCGGTGCTTCACCTCTGATAAAACCTGATCGAAGAGGCTATTCGACTCTTCAATTGGGAGACTCGATCCGACCGTCAGGGTCATCGTCAATTCGGTTCCCGAGATGAGAGGGGGGTCCGATTTTCTCAATTCATAGAGCGCCCTTACCTTATCCCGGTTCTCATTATGGATCTGAATCGCCTGTTTTAAGCTCTCTTCGGATATCGTTGTTCCTAAAAATTTCTCCAAACTCTTTCTGAAGGTGTTCAACTCCTCCCCGAAGAACTCAAAGGAAGACGCTTCGCAGACAGAAGGGATATTCACAAAGTGAAAATAGGAGAAAGGCAGTCCATAACTCCAGGTGCTGAAACTTCGGACCATGCTATCGCATCCATGGGGAATCACTATGCCGGAGAGAAACGCATACTTCTCTTTGACGGACAGATCAAAACAACTCCGGTAATAGGGACAGACGATTGTCTCAAGAAGTGTGTCTCCCATCGTAATGGGTTCGTGAATATCCCCTCTCACCCGAAAAGGGATGGCTCTGGAGGCGGTGATGATCTCCAGTGGCACAAAAGAACAGACATACCCAATGATCTTTCTCCCTTCTTTTTCAAGCTTTTTTGCCCTTAACCCATAATCCTGATAGTATCTTTCGACTGTTCTCAAAATATCGTCCTGTTTGTGATCCATCGCTCTTCTCCTATTAGCCTCCCTTTTCCGCTAAACCTGTATGATCTTCTTTCAGAAATCCACTGCCCTACTTTATCCTTTCAAAATCTCCAAACATCATAAATAAATTAGCAAAATTTGGTTTAATGGCAACGGCGGCTTGTATCATCGCTTTTTTGTCTTTGCTGGCCATGGTCTGCTGAAGCTTATTGAGCGTCTCGGATTCCGATTTGATATAATTTTTTATTTTGATCGTCTTATCAGGAGAGAAACCGAAAAGCTTCTCATCGAATTTCACATTTTCAATTTTTTTCCAAAGGGATAAAGCTTCATTGAGCGATGTTTGAATTCCGCGGACGTCTCCATCCGTCAAAGTTTCGGGGGTCTTTCCCTTAGCTGTTAAAACAATGACCTCCATGGGTTCATGAAATTCAGTTAAGTAGTCAACAAAATAATCCATATTATTTCTTTTCCTCAACTTCATAAAAATCATCCGGATCTCTTCTAAAACATCATGGGCTTTCAAAAGGTCCTTCTCATTCAAAATAATCTTATCTGCATCCACAATGGCCTGCTCCACTTTATCGAAATCTTTTTCCCATTCCAAATCTTTCTTCTTAAAAGTTTTATAGGTTTTCTTAAACGCCTTCCAATTTTCTTTCAAAAAGTTCATCGCCGTTTTGGATTCTTCCATTTTCCCCTGGCTGGTGAGGGCAAGGGCAGGGATATAGGCCCTATCAAAAGAAACAAAATCCTTCATTAAGTCTGCAGCCCTGGATGCCCCGTATAGCAGAAACAAAGTGACGCCTAAGATACTGATAATCAAAAGATGTTTTTTCATTTCCGTCTCCTTCCTCATTGTTTTCAGTCTTTCAAGTTTCAGCGGATAGATAATATCGCTTGATGGTCCGGAATCTTTCTAATGGCCTGTTGATTCCAAGCTCTCCATGGCGATTTGTGCCGCCCCCAAGGCTGCGGTCATCTGGGGATTGGTTGGGACGAGGATATCCTGTCCTCGGATCTCTTTCAGGGCCTCTACCAATCCGATGTCTCGGGCTCCGCCACCGGTCATGCCGACATCCGGCTCCACGCCGATCCTTTCGGCCAGACTGTTGATCTGGGCTGCAAGGGCCCGGTGCAGGCCTGCCAAAAGGTCCTCCTTTTTGACCTCTTGGGAGAGCCGAGAGATCGCCTCTGTCTCTGCAAAGACTGCACACCCGGTATTGAAATCAACCCTCTTTTTCGATTTTAAAGACAAGGGACCGATCTCCTCCACATTGACTTGGAGAACTTTGGCAATCACCTGAAGGATCCTTCCGCTGCCTCCTGCACATTTACCGCTCAATAAAAAATTGTGAACCCCTCCATTCCCATCGGTGCGGAGAACCTTGGTGTAAAGATCTCCTACATCCACGACCGTCCTCACGGTAGGAAGAAGGGCTGAAATCCCTTTTGCAAGACAGACTATTTCTGATTTAATCTCATCTGCATAGGGGACCATCTTCGATCCATATCCTGTGGCAATGGTTCGCAAGACATCCCTCTCTGTTTTTCCTGACTGAGAAAGCAACTCGCCCCTAACCTTTTCGGCAGTCAGTCTAAAATCGCCGCCGGAGGGACACTCATATTGAGCCACTTGACCCTGATCGTCGAGGGCAATCCCTTTTGAAACAGCTGACCCAATATCAATACCCAAAATCAAAACCATATCTCCTCGCAATGTGCGAATCTTCTAAATAGATAACATAAATCCTCACCTACCACAATTTGGTTGAGTCTTATAAAGCCCTCTCTTTTGCCACGACTAAAATTGCTCAGGTTCGGTCGTCTTAAATAAAAAGGCGAACCGACTTTTTCATTGTCCGTTCGCCTTTCACCTTCTACTTTCCACCCCCTACTTTCTACTTTCTACTTTATCTTAAACGCCTCCTCCATCCCGATATACTTCTTCCTCAGTTTGGGCTTCTCAATCTTGCCGGTGGGATTGCGCGGGACTTCACCGAAAAAGACCTTGCGGGGTCGCTTGTATCGGGGTAATGGTTCACAAAAGCTTAAAACCTCCACCTCGGTCAAGGTCTTGCCTGGCACAACCTCCACAATCACACCAACAACCTCTCCCAAACGCTCATCCGGCAATCCAATCGCAGCCACATCCTTAACTCCGGGCAAGGTGTGGAGAAAATCCTCCACTTCTACGGGAAAGACATTTTCGCCTCCGCAGATGATGAGATCTTTCTTGCGATCGACCAGATAGATGAAATCATCCTCATCCAGCCTTCCCATATCGCCCGTATAGAGCCATCCGTTACGGAGCGTCTTTGCCGTGGCCTCAGGATTCTTATAATACTCCCTCATCACACCATCTCCCCGCACGACCAGCTCTCCAACATCGCCCTTCTTCACCTCATTGCCTTCCTCATCCACAATACGGGCCTCCCAATTAAATCCAGGAAGGCCAATGGCTCCGACCTTGTGCTCATTTTCGATCCCAAGGTGGACACAACCTGGGCCGGTTGACTCGCTCAAACCGTAATTGGTATCATACTGCATCTTCGGGAAATACTCCTTCCAGTGTTTAACCAGAGATGGAGGAACGGGTTGGGCTCCAATGTGCATCAGCCTCCACTGACTGAGTTCGTAGTCCTTCAATTTTAGCTCTCCACTGTCGAGCTTCAGAAGGATGTCTTGAGCCCAGGGCACAAGTAGGAAAATGATGGTGGCTTTCTCCTCGCTGATTGCCTGAAGGATCCACTCAGGCTGAATCCCCTTTAAGATGATCCCCACCCCTCCCACAATGAAACTGCCGAACCAGTGCATCTTGGCTCCGGTATGATAGAGTGGAGGAATGAGAATAAAACTGTCTCTTTTCGTCTGATAATGGTGGTGATTCTCTGTGATGCAGGCACAGACCATGTTTTTGTGAGTCAGCAGGATCGGTTTGGGTTGACCGGTTGTGCCTGAGGTAAAATAGAGACCACAGGGATCATCATAGCGAATGTCAACCTTTAAAGGAGTGGAGGGAGCTCTTTCCAAAATGCGTTCAAATGGCTCAGAAAAGTTGGGTAATTCCTTTCCGACAAAGATGTAGTCTTTGACCGTGGGCAGTTCATCCTTGATGGCGGTCACCCGGTCGATGAACTCCTCACCGAAGATCATGCTCTGAGGCTCTGCGACCTCACAGCAATATTTAATATCGCTTCCCGAAAAACGGAAGTTGAGTGGCACAGCCCAGGCTCCTGTGCGGATGATACCGAAGTAGGCGATGAGCCATTCGAGGGAGTTCATCATCAGATGGATGACTTTATCCCCCTTCTTGATGCCTTTCTGTGTGAGGACATTAGCAAACCGGTTGGCCTGCTCATCGAACTGCTTCCAGGTGATCTCTCGCCTCTTGCCTTCTGCCGGCGACCTCTCGATAAGAGCTATGTCATTCGGATAGAGGCGTCCATTTCTCGCCAGAATCTCTCCGATATGGATATCCAGGCTATTCATAAAACTCTCCTTCAAAAAACTTTCAGTGCATTATTTCACAAAAATAAGAAAAAAATCCCCCCAATCAGACGCAGGGGGGAACGATTATAACCATCTTTTACGCCGTTTATAAGCCTTCACATCCTTGTAGGATTTTAAGGCTCCCGAACTTGCCGTTCCAAGATAGAACTCTTTGACGTCGGGATTCTCTCTTAAACGAGCAGCCTCATCCTCCATCATGATCTTGCCGTTCTCCATCACATATCCATAATGAGCGATCTGAAGGGCCATGTTGGCATTCTGCTCCACCAACATGATCGTTGTTCCCTGCTCTTCATTGATCCGCTTCACAATCTCAAAGATCTCTCTCACCAAAAAGGGGGCTAAGCCCAAGGATGGTTCATCCAGAAGCAGCAGTTTGGGCTGTGCCATCAGGGCACGCCCCATCACGAGCATTTGCAACTCTCCACCGCTACAATAACCTGCCAGTCGGTTTTTACGAGCCACCAGAGGCTGGAAGTAATGGTAGACCAGTTCTAAATCCTTCTTGTAGGGTTTGCCCCAACGGGTGGCTGTCCCAACCCGGAGATTCTCTTCAACGGTGAGCAGCTTAAAGGGCTGGCGTCCCTCCATCACTTGGATGATCCCGAGTCTTGTGATCTGTTCTGGAGATGAGTTGTGAATGTTGTGCCCTTCATAAACGATGTTACCCTCGGTCACCTTGCCATTCTCCGGTTTAAGAAGCCCGGAGATCGCTTTGAGGGTTGTCGTCTTTCCAGCGCCATTGCTGCCAAGAAGCGAAACGATCTGTTTTTTCTTGACGACGAGCGAAACCCCTTTGAGGACTTGAATTACATCAGAATAAACCACACTGATATTATTGAGTTGGAGCAGGATATTGTCTTCCATAAGTTACCTCAATAAGAAAAAGGCCAGAGCCTGAAACTGGCACGAATGATCCGCCATACCTCTGCCAATCCCCTCGGCTCAAAAATGATAAAGAGCACAATCGCCAGCCCAAAAATGAATTCACGAAGCGGTGCAATCGTCAGGGCCACCCCTGCAAGGGCAGGCAGGTTCATAAAATATTCCGATGCAAGACTCAATATCTCATTGAGCGAGGTGATGAAAATGGCTCCAAAGACACTGCCGGTAAGGCTTCCCAGACCGCCGATGATGATCATGGCGATAAATTCGACAGAGAGAAAGAGCGTAAAGGGGTCTGGGGTAATGCTCGCTAAATAGTGCGTCCAGAGCGCTCCTGCAAATCCAGCATAAAAGGAACTGATGGCGAAAGCCAACAGTTTGTAATGAAAGATGGGAATGCCCATGCCCTCGGCAGCCCGATCATTGTCACGGATGGCCACGAAGGCCCTCCCATATCGTGTTCGAAGAAGGTTCTTTGCAATCCATAGCATCACCACCAAGGATATGAAAACGATATAGAAAAAAGCAAAATCACTTTTGAGACTTAAACCAAACAGGCTTGCCCTTGAAAGGATGATCCCCTGCAGCCCACCAGTGAGGCTTTCCCATTGGACGAAGATGAATTGAATGATGAACTGACCTGCAAGTGTAGCAATGGTCAGATAGAGGTGTTTGAGCCTTGCTGAAGGAAGGCCAAAAACCAGACCCACGGCGGCGGTCATAATCCCCGCCGAGAGAAGGGAGAGAGGAAAAGGAAAACCGAGTTTGGTCGAAAGGATGGCCGCGGTATAACCTCCCACTCCAAAGAAGGCTCCGTGACCAAGTGAGATCTGCCCGGTAAATCCGATCAGAAGGTTAAGACCCACGGCTGCAATGGCAAAGATTCCAATGTGATTGATCACGTAAAGGAGATACGAACTACTGATCCAAGGAATCACAACAAACAGGATCACAAGCCCGATCAACATGGAGACTCGGCCGAAATCGGTCTCAAAAATCGTTAGCTCCTCATCGTATCTCTCTTTATAGTTTCCACAGGGATGCAATCGCAGTTTTTTCATTCCGCCTCCAAACTCATCACAATGAACTTTTTGTTTACCGTTCTTCGTTTAACGTTTATCGTTTTTTCAATTACACTCGCTCAATTTCTACCAGGCCAAAGAGTCCATAAGGTTTCACCAAAAGGATGAAGACCAGGATAATGTAAGGTACGACCTCTCGAAGGGAGGTTGAAATATATCCTCCTGTAAAGGTCTCTAAGACACCGATAATGATTCCTCCGATGATGGCCCCGCCAATGCTTTCCAACCCTCCGAGGATGACCACCGGAAAGACCTTGAGGCCAATGATGCTGATGCTATGCACATTGACACCGCTGATGATCCCCAGGATAATGCCGCTCATTGCACAGACCAAGGCCGCAATGGCCCAGGACAGGGCAAAGACTCTCCTGACATGAACACCAAGCGAGAGGGCAGCGGTCTGATTGTCTGCCACGGACCGCATATAGATGCCCTGGGAGGAGTATTTGAAGAAAAGTCCGAATAACAGAAGAAAGATGATGCTGATGACAAACGAGGCCACATAGACCGGTGCAATGTTAATGTTTCCTATTCGAACGGAGATATCCTCTGGAAGGAAGGTGGGGTAGGCAAATAAATTGCCTCCAAAGATAAAGAGCAGTAGTCCCTTGAACATGGCTGCCAGCCCAACCGTGAGCATGATGACCATGATCAGGGCCTCTCCGATCAGGGGGCGCAGGAAAAGGCGCTCAATGATAAATCCCAGGACAAAACATCCGATCAGGGTCAGGAAAAAAGCAATGAGAAAAGGGATCTTCGCCCAGGCCGCCAGCACCAGAAAGAGAAATGCCCCAATGGCCAAAAGATCTCCGTGGGCAAAGTTGAGGACACTCGAGGACTTAAAGATCATCACGAAGCCCAGAGCTGCAAGGGCATAAAGAAAGCCTACGGATAACCCTTGAATCAAGAGCTGAAGAAAGAAATCCATAGATATCAATCCTCCTCTCGCTTTATAACACTATCGCTTTTACGAGAAAATCATTTTCTTCGATAAATTCATCTCAATATATCTAAATTCCAATCACCAAATTCCAAACAAATTCCAATCATCCAATAACAAAAGAACCTATTCCCAAATCATATTTGAAAATTTGGTTATTGATGTTTGGTGATTATTTGATAATTGGAATTTGGGTATTTACAGCTCCTATTCGACGTCCAATATCCTCACCTTTGTTTCAATCGTTCCTATATGTCCATCCCGGTACCGGACCTTACCAGTTACCTGTAGCTCCTTCTGGCCACTATACATGGCTTCGATCAAGTTAATATATTGCTCATAGACAAACTTTCTTCGAACTTTTCCTGTTCGCGTCAGCTCCTCATCATCGGCATCGAGAAGTTTATACAGGAGGATGATCTTATGCAATCTCATCGGTTTGGGCAACTGGGTATTCACATGGCGGACTTCACCAAGAATCAGTTCTTCAACCTCGGACCGTTGAGAAAGATCGGTATAAGTCGTATAGGGTATCATCCGATCCTCTGCCCAACTGCCCACGTTGCCAAAATCGATATTAATGAAACCCGTGATATAATCACGGCCCTCCCCCCAGACCACAGCTTCTTTAATATAGGGGCTGAATTTGAGTCTTGTTTCGATGAAATCTGATGAAATGGCCTCGCCAGCCTTGGTCCGCATAATCTCTTCCTTGCGGCCAATGATGAGAAGATGCCCATCGTCATCAATATAACCGGCATCTCCCGTATGGAGCCAACCATCGCGAAGGGCTTTATTCGTGGCCTCTGAATCTTGATAATAACCCACAAAGCTGGAAGGGGTTTTAACGAGAACCTCCTGGTCTTCAGCAATCCTAATTTCGGTTCGGGGCAGAGGCTTGCCAACCGATTCAGGTTTAACCTCCTTGTCTGGCTGTACCTGAAAAACCCCTCCGCCTTCGGTCAGACCGTAGGCATGCTTCAAATTCAATCCTTTCGCCCTGAAGAAACGGATCACATCCGGACTGATGGGGTGTCCTCCTGTGACAGCAGCACGGATCTGTGAGCAGCCTACCCGATCAAGAAGAGGCTTATAGACGATCTTTCCGAAGAGTTTGTGAAGAAAAGAGAGAGAAGCCGGGATGGGTTCCTTCTTCGATTCCCGATCCACCACCGCCCCTCCAATCTTCTCACCTAAGTGAAACAGTTTCCGTTTGATCCAGCCTGAGTCTGCCATCTTCACCCTGATCTTAGAGGCAAGATCTTCCCAGAATCGAGAAGAGGTGATGATTACGACCGGTCCGATCTCACGGAAATCTTCCGCCTGAGTCTCTAAGGTCTCTGGGAAGTTCATCGCCATCCCGGTAAGAGGAGAGACCCCCATCCCCCACATCTGATCAACAATCCAGGCGGTTGGGGTGATCGAAATCCAGTTGTCCCCTACGCCAATAGGAGCGGTCTCGATCCATTTACGGGCAATCTCCGTAAAACTCTGATGGGAGATCATTGCCAGTTTTGGAATGCCCGTCGTCCCAGAGGTCATGATCATCAGTGCCACTTCCTCTGGCTTTCCTTTCCAAAGCTCCTCTTCGTAAAGACGGGGCTGTTTCTTATCCAACTCTTCACCTAATTTCAGGAGCTCCTGAAAGCTCATCAACCATGGATTGCCAGCATACGTCCTCATCCCTGTGGGATCAATATAGATGACCTTCCGGACATGAGGAAGCTGCTCCTTCATCTCCAGGAGTTTATCCACCTGCTCCTGATCCTGGACAATCGCAATGGCCGCCTGAATCCGGTTCAGCATCGTGGCTAATTCTTTTGCGATCGAAGAGGTAAACATATTGACTGTGATCGCACCAATGGCCTGGGCCCCCAACTCTCCGAATAACCACTCCGGATGGTTATTGACAATGAGGCCAATATTCTCTCCCCGCTTCAACCCGAGGGCTAACAGACCCAGCGCGACCTGTTTGGTATAGCGGTGGTAATCCTCCCAGGTATAGGCCAGCCATATTCCGAACATCTTTTCGCGGATGGCGATTTGAGAGGTTCCCAAACGCTCTGCCTGTTTAGCTAAAATCTGTGGCAGGGTGAGCTTGGCTAAAGATTGCACAACCTCTTCATCGAAACGTTTTGCTCTGCTAACTTCCATATGCCCATGACTCCATATTGGAATAATGGAACGATGGAAGAATGGAATATTGAGCTTCCTTATCAAATGAATGATTTTTATTGATCCATTATTCCACTATTCCATTATTCCATTTAAAATTTGGTTGTCTCGCCCAGATAGGCTTTGATCACTTCCGGGTGATTCTGAATCTCTTCCGGAGTTCCCTCTGCGATCTTCTCTCCAAAATTCAAGACCATGATCCGCTGAGACACGCTCATCACAACCGACATGTCATGTTCTACCAGGATCATCGTCTGACCCCAGGCTGAGTTCAGCTCGAGTAAAAATCGGACCATATCCTCTTTTTCCTCGAGCGTCATCCCGGCAAAGGGTTCGTCCAGAACCAAAAGCTTAGGCTCTAATGCCAGCGCCCTGCCCAGTTCCACTCTCTTTCGTAAACCATAGGGAAGAGATCCCACGGTTTTTTTACGGATGGGTTGCATCTCAAGAAAATCAATCAGCTCTTCGAGAATCTGTCGGTGTTCTACTTCCTTCTTCCTCACGGATCGAGAGAATAAAGCGGCCCCTCCAAAACCATAGTCACAATATAGATGCCGTGCCAAAAGCATGTTGGAAAGCACGGTCATGCCTGGAAAGAGTTCAATGTTCTGATACGTCCGTCCAATTCCCTTCTGGGTGATTTCATGAGGGTGCTGGCCCATGATCTCCTCTCCATTGAAGAGGATCTTTCCGCTCTGCGGGTGATAGTAACCGGTAATGGAATTCATCAGACTGGTCTTACCCGCACCGTTGGGCCCGATGACGCTGACCAGTTCGCCTGTGTGAACCGTCAGGTTAACATCATGCAGGGCCATCACCCCCCCGAAGTTGAGAGTAACATTTTTAACCTCAAGCTCAGCAGTCTTCTGGGAGACTTGTTCCGGTGAAAAGATTTTCGGCTGACCTCGAAATGCCTTCATGGTTCACCTTCTCAGATCTATATAGAATGGCCTTTAGTGCTCCTCTTTCCCCCTGCGTCAATCCGTTTCAGACACAGGGGGAAAGAGGCAAAGGATTTTAAACTTTCAACTCAAATGGAAACCACAACTATCTTTTCGGTGTCCTCAAGACCTTGATGGCTCCCTTTCCTGGAGAAAAGTAATCGGTCATGGGAGTATACGTGGTATCCTCATGCACTTGAACAATCCTGGTCACATTGGACCCTTCGTGTTTATCTTTGGTATAGGTGATTTTGGGGACAAGACCGCCAAAATCTTCATCCTTAAAAGTCTCGAGCGCTTTATTGATATTCTCTGCATTGATCGTCTTAAATAATCCAGACGCCCGGTGTACGGCTCGCTCCATGATCATTCCGACCACAACGCCTTCCCAGTAGGAGGTATCATACTTGTCCACAGACTTGTACTTCTTGATGAGGCTATCCATTAACTCCATTCCCCAGATCTTATCTCCGGGAAGGGTTCCGCAGAAACTCATGAAGAGACGATCCCGAATCAGTCCTTTACCCAGTTTAAAGAAATCGGCATCCGTGATCGTCCAGGTTCCAAAAATGGGGCCTTTAAAATCAACCCGGTCCGCCGCAGTCAGGGCTCGGATCACTGCCTCAGGAAGCATCTGAACAGAGATATATTCCGCCCCTTTTCCTTTCAGCCGGAGCACTTCTGTGGAGATGTCAATGGTGGCCATTGGAAACTCTTCGATCCCCACGATATTGATGCCATGTTTCCCGGCATAGTCTTTGCTTGGATCATGAATCGATTTTCCGAAGGTGGTATTGTAAGTCAACAGACCCACTTTGGGAGCATCTTTGCCTTTATGGATGGCTTTGATATATTCCAGAACCGCATGTGAATCCATCACATAACTCCCAAAAGGCAGATAGATATAGTCCACTGGCGGAGCTAAAATTCCCTGAAAGGTGGAAAAGACGATGGTGGGAATTTTATGTTCCTGGATAATGGGTTTGATCATAATGCTAGTTCCCGCATCCCAGGTGGTAATCATATCCATCTTCTCTTCACAGAATTTTTTCACCAATTTTACACCTTCTGGAGGCTTGAACGCATGATCCACCACAGTGAGTTCCAGTTTTCTCCCGCCCACACCACCTTTGACCTCATTGACGTGACGGACGTAGTCCGTAATTCCTTTGGCATGATACTGGCCCCAGGTGGAGGCTGGACCCGTGAGATTGATCACCGCCCCCAATCGAACAGGCTGGGTCCAACCTTCTACTGTCAGGCTAAAACAAAAAGCCACTAAGACAATTGAAAAAATAAATATCTTTTTCATAAGTATCCCCTCCCTTTTTTGGTTAAAATAACTCCCGATTTAATTCTCTTTTTTTCATCTGCATGTGCGGTAGACAAAAACTCCTCAAAATATCTTTAACAATCTTGATGAATCACCTCCTTTCCCGATAGAATTCAGTCCTTACCCTGTTAGAAAGCCCCGATGCTCGCAGCGGGGATGAGTTAATTACCTCCTTGGTGAACACGGGGTTTAATGCCCCGTGTGAGCTTTCCCGTTAGAAGGGCAAAGCTTTTCTAACGGTGTTTAATTAATCATTAGACGTTCCTATAAGGCGAACCCATTTTACACATCTAAAAACAAAAAGCAAGTAAAATATTTCACACGGTAATAAAGATTTTTTCTCAAATGATTTCAATCCAATGTCGAATCATCTCTACAATAAAAATCCGTTATCTGAGTCACATTCAGATAGCAGCCCGACTATCTTCCTTTCCTCCAGAGATCACAAGCAATACCTCTGGACCCGAAAAGAGAGTATCTAAAAAAAGATCGAATGTCAAGGAGTTTCGGAAGGCGAAACGCAATTTTTCTTAATTCAACCGCACTGAGACCACTTTTGAAACGCCAGGGGTCTCCATCGTGATCCCATAGAGGGTATTGGCCATCTCCATCGTCTTTTTATTGTGTGTGATGAGAATAAACTGAGAGGTTTTAGAAAACTCCTTTACCATCTCGATGAAACGGTTGATGTTAGCATCGTCCAAAGGTGCATCGATCTCATCGAGCAGACAGAAGGGTGTGGGTTTGATCATGAAGAGTCCGAAGAGTAAGGCGGTTGCAACCAGAGCTTTCTCTCCTCCTGAAAGCAGGTCAATATTCTGTAACTTCTTTCCCGGAGGCTGGGCAATGATATCCACTCCAGAGGTGGAGGGATCCTGTTCATCCACCAGAATGAGACTGGCCTGTCCGCCCTTGAAGAGCCTGACGAAAACCTCCTTGAACTTCTCATTGACCAGATGAAAGGTTTCTAAGAACCGTTTCGTTGTCGTCCGGTTGATCCGGACAATGGCTTTCTTCAGTGTATCGAGCGCCTGTTGAAGGTCGCTCTGCTGTTCGGTCAGAAAGTCATGTCTCTGTTTTAGCTCCTGATACTCCTCAAGGGCCAGAAGGTTGACCTCCCCAAATGCTTCCAGACTTGTTTTTAGCTCAGCAAGCCGTTTGGACATCTCTTCCCTTGGAAACTCCTCTGGAACCATACCGATCGAGGTCGAAAGTGTAGCACCATAGCGTTCTCTCATCGAATCCTGTAAATGCTGGAGTTTCAACTGAATCTCAGAAACACGGATCTCCTCCTCATGGCTTTTCTGCCGGACATCTTCCAACTCGTGTCGAAGATATCTCGCTGAAGCCTCTGCCTCCTTCCATTCATTCGAGAGCGCCTCCACCTTCTCCCTCTGGTGAACCAGACTCTCTTCTTTCAACCGGTGGTTCTGAATCAACTCTTCGAGTTCCTTTTCTCTCTCATCGATCCTTTCCCCCAGTGTGGTCACTTCCTGTCGGGAGATTCGGATTCTCTTCACCCGATGAACTACCTGTTCTCGCAATGTCCGGATATTTTCCGAGAAGTTAAGAATCTGACCTTCCACCCCCCTCTGTTTCTCCTCGATCGAAGCTAAATGGACCTTTTTATCTGTGATCCTTCCTCCCAACTCCTCTGCCCCTTCTCTGACTTCCTCCTCGGTCTTCTTCAGGGATTGAAGCTCCTCCTCCTTCTTCTGTCGAGCAACCTCCTCTTTCTCCATCTGATCCAGAACGGCCTTTGTCTCCTCCTCGATCTCTCGGCCCTCTCTTTGGAGCTCTTCTCCCTCGAATTGAAGAAGTTCCTCTCTCTGTTGGAATTGTGAGATCTCCTTTCTCACCCCTTCCAGATCCCTGTCCTGATGGAGGAGTTCAATCTCTTTGGCCTGAATCTCTCTCTTTCTATTTTCCAACCGAATCTCTCTTTCGAGGATCTCCTGGTGAAGCCGGCCCTCCTCATCAAGGGCCTGACGGCATCTCTCCTCCTCGGCTTCAATCTTCTTCTCAAGCTCTCGGATCTCACGCCTTCTTTCAAGAATGCCAAGGCCCTGATCACGGCTTCCTCCAGAGATCAGACCTGTCCGCTCGACCACCTCACCCTCCAGGGTGACGAGGGTCACAAAGGTCCCTTCTCTCTTGATCCACTGGAGTGCTCTCTCCAGATGATCAACCACACCCACATCTCCGATCAGAAACTCTGCGATGTGAGAAAATCCTTCCTTCACTTTAACGAACCTCATCAGAGCCACTGGCCCATCTTCAAATTCGGTTCGCACAGGCCTCTCTCTTTCCGAATGACCTTCTGCCCCTACAGGAATGAAACTTCCACGGCCCAAAGATTCTCGCTTGAGGAATTCGATGGCAGCGACTGCCTCTCTTTCATCGGCCACCATCAGATATTGCAACCGTTGTCCCAAAACCGCCTCCAGGGGGATCTCATACGAAGGCTCGGGCTCCAGGATATCCGCCACCACCCCAGAGATCCGACTCCATTGCTCAGGCTCTTCCCGCTTTCTGAGGAGAAGAGACTTGACGCCTTTTTCAAACCCTTCATAACTCTCCTGAAGTTCTTTGAGGGATTGGTACCGAGAGCGATCCTGTCTCAATCTCTCTTCGGCTTCGAATCGTTCGGATTGCCTGGCCAGAAAGGCCTCCTTCAACGCTTCCAGCTCTTCTGTCCACTTCTCCTTCTCCTCTTGGAGTGTCCTCTGAATGGATCGATTGATCTCTCTCTCCTTCTCCGCTCTTGATAAGGTCTCGTTGAGCCGGGCCAGTCCTGTCTTCACCTCTTCAGACTCTTTTGCATGAGAGCGAATCCGTTTCTGAAGATCCTCGCTTCTCTCCTCGAGATGGGACTGACGGTTTCTCAGGGAGGTGAGCCGGGTCAGCGTATTGATCAACGCTCCCTTTTCCGCTTCGATCTGATCCGATACGTCCTGTAATGTTCCTCTGAACTCGTTGTAGAGCACTTCCCATTCTTTAACGATCTCTTCAATCTCGCGACTCTCCCGTTCCAGCTCCTTTCGGGTCTCTTCCGTTCTTCTTCGTTCTTTCCGGATCTCTTTTAAAGACCGGAGCCCCTCTCCAACCTCCTCTTTCATCTGGGCCTCCTGTCTCTGAAGCCCCTCCTTCTCTCTCCTGAAGAACTCGACTTCGCTCTCCATCCTTTGAATCTTCTGATTCAGATCGTAAATCTCCTGCTGGAGGCTTCGGAGTCTCTCCTCTTCCTCCAAACTTCTCATTCTCATCCCTTCGACCGATGCCTCCCTTTCGGCCATCTGTCCGGAGATCACCGCCTCTCTCTCCCTCAGGGCTTTGAGATAACCGCGGGCCGCCTCCCCTTTTTCTGAAAGCTCTCCATATTCCTGAAGGGCAAAACGGAGCTCGATCTCCCGGACTTCCTTCCGCATCGCCTTATACTCCTCTGCCCGCTTCACCTGCCTTTCCAGGGTGACGATCTGACGCTTCACTTCAGCGATGATGTCCTGAATCCTCAGAAGATTCTGCTGGGTCGCATCCATCTTCATCAGAGCAAGCCTTTTCCGTTCCTTATACTTCGCAATCCCTCCTGCCTCTTCAATGAGGAAGCGTCGGTCCTGCGGATTGGCATGGATGAGGTACTCCACCCGGCCCTGCTCAACAATCGAATAGCCATTCACCCCGATCCCTGTATCGAGGAAGAGATCGATGATATCTCTCAGGCGACAGGGAGTCCGGTTGATCAAGAATTCACTCTCTCCTGATCGGAAGAGTCTGCGGGTGATGGTGATCTCGCTGTATTGCTGGTATTCCTGGGGAGCAGACCCATCCTCATTGGAGAAGGTGAGGCTCACTTCGGCCATTCCCAGGGGTTTTCGACCATCCGTGCCACTGAAGATCACATCCTCCATCAACTTGCCGCGAAGATGTTTGGCACTCCGTTCGCCAATCGCCCAGAGGATGGCATCGACGATGTTCGACTTTCCGCAACCATTAGGTCCAACGATCGTTGTAATCCCTTCTGGAAACGTGAGCTGAAGCCGGTCCACAAACGATTTAAACCCGATCATCTCCAGTGATTTGAGTTTCATTCGATCATCCCTGACCACTCAATTAACGAATTGTTATGGAACAAATCAAACACCAATAACCAGATAACAACCCAAATTCCAATCACCAAGCACCAATAACCAAATAATGACCAATTTTCCAATAACAAAAAGTAAAATCCTTTTTCCCCTTTTTGGTTATTCGAATTTGGTTATTGGTTATTATTGGGTGATTGATTATTGGTGATTGGTTATTTCTTTCCAATGTACTGCACTGCCTTTTGGAGCCTCTTGATCACCTTCTCTTTGCCCAGGATCTCCATCACCTCGTCAATGGGCGGGCTTACGGCCCGGCCTGTCAGGGCCACTCGAAGGGGTTGGGCCACCTTGACCAGAGGCGCCTGATGCGATTCGGCAAGCCGCTGGATCAGAAGGTGGCTGCCCTCTCTCTTGAGAATCGCCTCCTTCGAGAGAGACTCCACCATCTCTTTAAAGATGGGCAGAGACTCCTCTCTTAAAAATTTCTGTGCTGAAGCCTCCTCATAGACAATCTCATCGCTGAAATAGAATGCCGAAAGCTCAGCCATCTCAACCAGAGTCTTCACCCTCTCTCTGAGAGAGAGAACTACTTTTCTCAAGAGATCGAAATCGCCAATCGAATATCCCTTGGCTTCCATAAACGGCAAGACCTTCTTGACCAGTTCATCCGGCTCCATCCTCTTAATATACTGCGAATTGAGCCAGTCCAGCTTTCCCGGATTGATGGCAGCGGCTGCCTTGCCCACAGCCTCCAGCGTGAACTTTTCGATCAACTCCTTCAGGGTGAACTCCTCTTGATCGCCATAGGACCATCCCAGCCGCACCAGATAGTTCACCACAGCCTGAGAAAGGTAGCCCATCTTCTGATACTCCATCACCGACTGGGCGCCATGCCTTTTGGAAAGCTTCTTCTTGTCCGGACCAAGGATCATCGGCACATGACCGAACTTGGGAAGAGGATATCCTAAGGCCTGGTAGATCTGAATCTGCCTGGGAGTGTTATTGAGATGGTCATTTCCGCGGATGACATGGGTGATGGCCATGGTCACATCATCCACAACCACAGAGAAGTTGTATGTGGGAAGCCCGTCACTTCTCAGGATGATGAGGTCATCCAGTTCGCTGTTGTCGAATTCGACTCGACCCTGAATGAGATCTTCGACCACAGTCTTCCCTTCGTCCGGTGAGAAGAATCGGATCGCAAAGGGACGATCCTGAGGAAATGCTTTTCGACGAAGGCAGGTCCGGTCATATTTGGGTTTGAGCCCTGCCTTCATGGCCGCCTCTCTTTTGGCATCCAGTTCGTCCGGTGGGCAGTAACATCGGTAAGCCTTTCCCTTGCTCATCAAAAGCTCAGCCATCTCCTGATAGAGAGCAATTCTCTGGGTCTGGTAGAAGGGACCTTCATCCCAGTCGAGTCCTAACCACCTCATGGCATTGAGAATGACCTGGATCGACTCTTGGGTCGATCGCGCCACATCCGTATCCTCGATCCGGAGAATGAACGCACCTCCATGATGACGCGCCAGCAACCAGTTAAAGAGGGCGGTTCGCGCACCTCCAATATGGAGGTCCCCTGTTGGACTTGGAGCAAATCGTGTTCTAACAGTGGCCATCACAAAAAAATCCCCCTTTTCCTTCTTCCCTGAGAGGAAGGGGGGAATTCATTCCGACATGAGAATCATCAAATGAGATCATCAATGGCTTTAAGCGCCTCGTCCAATCTTTCCGGATCGGTCCCTCCGGCTTGGGCAAAATCGGGCCGACCTCCTCCTGTTCCTTTCACATGAAGGGCCACTTTTTTGACCAGCTCATTGGCTTTGAATCGGGAGGTCAGATCTTCGGTGATGCCCATCAACAGTGAAACCTTGGTCTCACTCTGGCTTCCCAAAAGGATGATCCCTGAACCGATCTTTCCCTTCAATTGATCCACATACTCCCTTAATCGCTTTGGATCCTTTCCGTCTACTCGGGCTGATAAAACCTTTATGCCTTTCACCTCTTTGACCAGCGAAAGCAGGTTCAAGATCTCCTGATTTGCCATCTTCGACTGATAGGACTCAATCTCCCTCTCCAACTCCTTCTGACGCTGTAGCAGTCGCTCCACCCTCACCACAATCTCATTGAGAGGCGATTTCAGTGAAGAGGCAATCCCCTCGAGTTGATGCTCCACCTGCCTAATAAATTGATACGCCCCTTCACCGGTGAGGGCTTCGATTCTTCTCACGCCAGCAGCCACACCGGACTCGTGAAGGATTTTGAAGATGCCAATATCGCCTGTCCGCCCTGTGTGTGTGCCTCCGCAGAGTTCGATGCTGAAATCCGAGACCCGGACGACTCTCACCTTCTCTCCGTATTTCTCTCCAAAGAGGGCCATGGCTCCAGTCTGAAGAGCCTCCTCCACATCCATGATCTTCGTTTCGACCTTCATGTTCTGCCGGATCTTCTGGTTGACCATCGCCTCAATCTGTTCAAGGTCTTTCCTTTCGATAGGAGCGAAATGAGTGAAGTCAAATCGCAATCGGTCCGGAGCCACCAGAGAGCCAGCCTGATGAACATGGTTTCCCAAAATCTCCCTCAGCACGGCTTGAAGCAGATGGGTGGCAGTATGATTGAGCGCAATGGCCTGCCTTCGCTCCTGATCCACCTTCAGGGTCGCCTCCATCCCAACGTCCACCTTGCCCCTTTTCACCCGTACCCGATGGACGATTAGACCCTCCAGCGGTCTGAGCGTATCTTCCACTTCCAGAGAGAAGTTCTCCTGAAAGATGATCCCCTTATCTCCGACCTGCCCTCCGGTCTCTCCATAAAAGGGCGTCTTTTCAGTCAGGACTTCGACTTCCTCTCCTTCGATGGCAGAGGAGATCAACTCATCCCCTTTGATCAGTTTCACGATCTTCGATTCGCACTGGGTCTCCTCATACCCTACAAATCCGGTGAATACCCCCTCATTGAAAAGGCGCCGATATATCTCCTTGGTCTTTCCCTCTCCGATCCCCTGCCAGGACTGTTTGCTCTTCTGTCTCTGCTCTTCCATCTGTGTCTTAAACCCCTCCTCATCAAAACGCATCCCTTCTTCCTGGAGAATCTCGGTGGTCAGGTCGAGAGGAAAACCATAAGTGTCGTAAAGGCGGAAGGCTATCTCTCCGGAAAGGACCTTTCCCTTCTCTTTTCTCAATCGGTCCAGTTCTTCTCTCAGAATCCTTAATCCCGAATCGAGCGTCTCTGAAAAACGCTCCTCCTCATTACGGATCACTTTGGAGACGATCGCCTCGGTCTCCCTCAATTCGGGGTAAGCATCCTTCATTAGATCCACGACCTTCTTGGAGGTCTGATAGAGAAAAGGATGCTCAATGCCAAGCATCTTGCCATGTCTCATCGCCCTTCGCATAATCCGGCGAAGCACATAGCCTCTGCCCTCATTTGAGGGTAGAACGCCATCGTTGATCAAAAAGGCGGATGCCCGGCTGTGATCGGCAATGACCCGCATGGAGATATCGGCTTTAGGATCTTTCCCATAGGCGAGGTGGCTGATCTCTCCAATCTCTTGGATGATCGGAACGAAGAGGTCGGTCTCAAAGTTACTCTTCACGCCCTGAAGAATGGCAGAGATTCGCTCTAATCCCATGCCTGTATCGATACAGGGCTTTGCAAGAGGGGTCATCTTGCCCTGAGCGTCACGGTTGAACTGCATGAAGACGAGGTTCCAAAGTTCGAGGTAGCGGTCGCAGTCGCATCCCACAGCGCAATCAGGCCGACCGCAACCCATGGACTCTCCCTGATCGATCACGATCTCAGAGCAGGGTCCACAGGGCCCTGTCTCCCCCATGGCCCAGAAGTTATCCTTCTCCCCTAACCGAACGATCCGGTCTGCTGGAATGCCAATCTTACGCCAGAGGTCGAAGGCCTCGTCGTCATCGAGATAGATGGTGATCCACATCTTATCCGCAGGAAGTCTCCATTCTCGAATGAGAAGGTCCCATGCCATCTCAATGGCGCCCTCCTTAAAGTAGTCGCCAAAAGAGAAGTTCCCTAACATCTCGAAGAAGGTGTGGTGACGGGCCGTCTTGCCTACATTTTCAAGATCATTATGCTTGCCTCCAGCGCGAACGCACTTCTGGGAGGTGGCAGCGCGGACATAGTCCCGGGTCTCTTCAGCTAAAAAGACCCCTTTGAACTGAACCATTCCGGCATTGGTGAAGAGCAGGGTGGGATCATTTCTGGGAACGAGCGACGAACTGGAAACGACCCGGTGATTTCTCACCTCAAAGTATTTGAGAAAGGCCCTTCGAATCTCATCCGAGGTCATCTTTTTAAACCCATGCCTCCCATCTTTGGATCGAGCTTTGGATCGAGCGGCCTTCCCGGTCTCGCCTTCTTCTCCCCCTCTTTCTCTTTTCCAAACGTCTCGAAATCATCCCAGGACGTATCGCTCGTCGCAAGAATTCCTTTCACTCTCAAGGAAAAGTCATCTGGGTTGCTGCAATGCTTGAGGGCCTCCTCGTAGGTGATCAGATTCTGTTTCATCAGGAACATCAGCGACTGGTCGAAAGTCTGCATTCCGTAAGTCGTCTGTCCCTTGGAGATAGCGTCGTTGAGCTCGTTCGTCTTATCTTTCTCAATGATGCACTCCCTCACTCGGGCTGTGGAGACCAAGACCTCCACGGCTGGAACCCGTCCCATTCCATCCGCCCTTGGAACGAGCCTCTGAGAGATCACACCTTTGAGGACGGCGGCTAATTGGAGCCTCACCTGTTTCTGGTGGTAAGGAGGAAAGACAGAGATGATACGGGTGATCGTCTCCGTGGCATTGAGGGTATGGAGGGTGGACATGACGAGATGGCCTGTCTCCGCTGCGGTTAGAGCGGTCTCGATCGTCTCAAAGTCCCTCATCTCGCCGACCAGGATCACATCCGGGTCCTGCCGCAGGGCCACCCGCAAGGCACTGGCGAAAGAGCTGGTATCCGACCCAACCTCCCGTTGGTCAACGATCGATTGCTTGTCATCGTGGATGAACTCGATCGGATCTTCAATCGTGATGATATGGCAATTCCGACTTCTATTAATAATGTCAACCATAGAAGCAAGAGTCGTTGACTTGCCGCTACCGGTCGTTCCCGTGACGAGGATGAGCCCCCTGTTTTCAAGGGAGATCTTGCCAATCACTGGAGGCAGGTGGAGTTCCTCTAAGGTTTTGATCTGATAGGGAACGATTCGAAGGGCAATGGAGAGTTTCCCTCTCTGCTGGTAGACATTGATCCGGAATCGGCCCAGACCGTGGACCTCGTAGCCCATATCAACTTCCCGGTTCTTGATGAACCGCTCTTTCTGCCAGTCGTTCATCAGACCGTAAGCCATCTTCGAAAGATCTTCATGATCGAAGGGTTTTACGTTTTGATGAGGCTGCAGGGTGCCATTGATTCTGAAGATAGGAGGGGCACCTTCTTTGAAATGAACATCAGATGCCTCGTTCTCTAAGGCGTCCATCAGGATTTCGTTGAGATCCATCTTTGCCTCCATAACCGCCGTGGCGGGATGATTCACACTCAACTCAGCCTAAATCCGGGAGTTTAGAGAATTTGATTCTTGAACATTCGAATTTTTTTCAGATTTCGATATTCAAATTTCAGATTTTTAAAGATTCCCTTCTTATTTTGGAGCACCTGCCCTCGAGAGAGAGACGCTTTGAAGAACATCTTTCTCCATCTGTTCAAGGATCTTCGGATTCTCCTTCAAAAACTGCTTTGCATTCTCCCTTCCCTGACCGATCCGCTGTCCGCCAAAGGTATACCAGGTTCCGCTCTTCTCCACAATATTCTTCTCCACAGCCAGATCGAGGACATCCCCCTCTCTCGAAATCCCCTCACCATGGATGAGGTCAAATTCCACCTCTTTGAAAGGAGGGGCGACCTTATTCTTCACCACACGGACCTTGGTTCGGCTGCCAATCACATCCTGCCCCAATTTGATAGAGCCGATCCTCCGGACATCGAGACGGACCGAGGAATAGAACTTGAGGGCATTGCCACCGGTCGTCGTCTCTGGATTTCCGAACATCACACCAATCTTCATCCGGATCTGATTGACGAAGATGACGATCGTATTCGACTTGCTGATGGTTGCCGTCAATTTTCTTAAGGCTTGAGACATTAATCTGGCCTGAAGCCCCATATGGGCATCGCCCATCTCGCCCTCGATCTCCGCTTTTGGAACGAGGGCCGCTACAGAGTCGATGACGATCACATCCACGCCACCGCTGCGGACGAGATGTTCCGCAATCTCGAGGGCCTGCTCTCCAGTATCGGGTTGTGAGAGAAGAAGCTCATCCACCTTCACCCCTAATTTCTTCGCATACTGGACATCGAGCGCATGCTCCGCATCAATAAAGACAGCGATCCCTCCTCTCTTCTGTGCTTCGGCAACAACATGGAGGGCTAAGGTCGTCTTTCCGGATGCCTCAGGACCGAAAATCTCAATGACCCGTCCCTTGGGTAATCCACCCACACCAAGGGCGATATCGAGGGACAGAGAGCCAGTTGAAATCGTGGGAATCTCTCCTGGCATGGTTTCCGCACCAAGCTTCATGATGGCGCCTTTGCCGAACTGTTTTTCGATCTGCGAGACCGCCAGATCGACTGCCTTTTTTCTGCTCGGATCCTCCTTCATTCTCCCTCCTTTATTTCAGATTTTAGATTTACGATTTCAGATTTTTCAATCTGCAATCTGCGATCCGCAATCTGCAATTTAAAGGTCTCCAAACTTCACTTCCCTCAATCTGGTATAGACCGCTCCTTCTGGTCTCAGATCACTCTTAAAGAGGACGACCCTTTCGGCATGAAAACTTCCAAATTCTTCTTCCCGATACTTCTCCATCTCCTTTAGCAGCTCATCCTTTCCCCGATTTGATCTCATCCTTCCTAAAGTCAGATGGGGATGATATGGGCGATCCTCAGGTTGAAACCCGATCTTCTGAAGCTCTCCTTCCAACCTCCTCTGAATGGAGACTAAAACCTTCTTCTCATCAGGCAATCCTATCCAGATTACTCTGGGATTCTTCAAGCTTGGAAAAGCACCGATTCCCTTCACGGTAATCGATATGGAAGGGGTTACCCGAACAGGCTCTTCGATCGCTTGGGTTATCGCATCAATCTGCGATTCTTCGATATTTCCAAAAAATTTTAGGGTGAGATGAATATTGCGAGGGCTCACCCATCGGACATCGGCTCTCGCGGACTTTAAATCTTGCTGAACCTCCCCGATCCTCTTCAAAATCGCTTCCGGAAGCTCAATCGCTAAAAAAGATCGAAGCAACCAAACCCTCTATGAGAGCGCTCTGAAAGACTAATTTTTCGCCCTCAGATATTATTGGAAATGATTGATTCGATGTTAACACAAATAGAAAAAAAGTCAATGTTAAAAAGGATTTGGAGACCTTCCCATGGTTCAATTTTTTCTTGACAAATGGGGCTGATTTCGATATGAAAAAGTTGATTGGGGTGGGTTTAATCAATTTCCATTCTACTCGATGTGATCAGAGATTTCTAGATCTTTAAGAAATCCTCGGAAAGGGGGTGATTCGTTACAAATATTCTCATTCCAATCTTTAAATCTGGAGCTCTTTTTCTCTAACCCCTTAAAAAGGAGGAACCGTCTATGAACGAAAAGAAGAAGGAAGAAGTCCGAGGAGCATTTGAGTTTCTAAAAGACTGGGGCGATGGACTCACCCGATGGACAGAGCGCTGGATTCCGGATGCCCTGGTCATTGTCATTTTTCTCAGCATCATCACCTACATCATGGCCCTCATCTGGGGGTTCAAGCCGGAGGTCGGCATAGACAGCAGAGCCTATCAAGCAGTCCAGGCATGGGGAAAAGGTTTCTGGGAACTGCTCGCCTTTGGCATGCAGATGTGCTTAATCATGATGACCGGCTATATCTTGGCTTGCTCACCCCCTATTCGACGCTTGATGAATGGGCTCTCCGGTTGGGCCAATCCAGAAAAACCCTGGCAGGCGATCATGATCATGTCGCTCTTCTCCATGCTCATGGCCTGGTTCAACTGGGGATTGAGCCTGATCGCAAGTGCCATGCTGGCCCTCTTCATTGTCAGAAGAAATCCCAAAGTGGACTACCGTCTCCTGATTGCGGCTGCCTATCTTGGCTTGGGCTGCACCTGGCACTCGGGCCTTTCTGGCTCAGCCACCCTGCTTGTGGCAACTCCAGATAACTTTCTGATCAAAGGGAAATTCCTTGATGCCACCATCCCGGTATCGAACACCATCTTTCACCCCTTCAATCTCATCCTCACCCTGGTCATTGTTGTCATCATCACCATCCTGATGGCACTCATGCATCCCAGACCGGAGAAAGCTTTCACGGTGAAGCCTGATTTGATGAACCAGTTGAAACTCTATGAGGCGCCCCCCAAACCTTTGAAATTTGAAAGCCCCTCAGAGTGGATGAACTGGTGGCCTGGATTCAATATCATTGTCTTTATCGGCGGGCTCATCTGGCTTATCTGGCACTTCTCTGGGAAAGGCTTTATGCGAGGGTTAACGCTCGATGTGGTCAACTTCTCCATGCTGATGCTTGGAATCCTCTTTCACTGGAGACCCTGGTCCTTTCTGAAAGCAACCGAAGATGCCGGAAGAGCGGTCTGGGGAATCGTAATCCAATTCCCATTCTATGCAGGGATCCTCGGCCTCTTCAAATACACACTTCTCTCCGATGTCTTCACAAAAGCTTTTGTGGCGATCTCTTCACCGCAGACTTTTCCACTGATCGTCTACTGGTATGGCGGCCTTCTCAACTACCTCATCCCCTCCGGAGGAGGCGAATGGGCCGTGGTCGCGCCCTACATCATCCCTGCGGCAAAACAGCTTGGCGTTGGAATGGGAGCAACCGTGGTCACCTTTGCCTGGGCCGATATGATGACCGATATGATCCAGCCCTTCTGGGCCATTGCCATGCTCGCTGTAGCAAAACTCAACTTCAGAGATATTATGGGCTGGCTGCTCATGGTCTTCTTCGTCTACTTCGTCATCACCTCGCTTGCTTTTCTGCTCGTACTACCAAGCCTTCCTACCTGGTAGTCAGAAAAAGGGGGTTGCCCCTGAGCTGAGGGGCAAACCCCCATACCCATCTTTCAACAATCGAGTGGATTTCATCCCCTAAGATTAAGAGGAGGGCAGGAGGGGTTATCCATAAAAAATAAAAATATAGGACACTCTTTGGGGGAGGTCCCCTTTTATAATACGGATTGTGGAATCCGGAAAACGCCCTTTCCCTGACCATTTAAAAATTGGTTCATATCAATCGTAAATCTAATTGAATTTAAAATTACTTTTTGATAAATTGGGGCTAATTTCCCCTTTGATCCTAAAAGAGTTTAATCTATCAGCTTACGCCTAAAACAATGAACAACCAATTCTACGCCCATTCAAAAGAAGGAAGGCCTCCAGAGGAATGGCACTGCCTCGAAGACCATTTAAAAAGCGTAGCCGAGCTGGCCCGACAATTCGCAAGCGACTTCGGCGCTGGCGATTGGGGCTACCTGGTGGGGTTATGGCACGATCTTGGGAAGTATTCGAAGGAATTTCAGGACAGGCTTTTAGATAACGATCCAGATGCCCATATTGAAGCCAAACCAAGGCGCCCCGATCATTCCTCAGCTGGTGCCCAACACGCATACAAACTTTTTAAAGACAAAGGGAAACTTATTGCATATACAATTGCTGGCCACCACGCCGGTCTTCCTGACGGAAACACAAACGAGACTTCTTGCTTGGTAAAACGGCTCCAGAAATCTATTCCTGACACTTCATCCGCTCTTCCAGAAATTTTAATGCAAACAGAACCATCTGACCTCACATTCCTCAATAAGAAAGACATAAAACGAATCTGTTTCCAGCTTTCAGTTTTTATAAGGATGATTTATTCCTGCCTGGTAGATGCAGATTTCCTCGATACAGAATTATTCATGGAGCCAGAAAAATCCAAATTGCGAAGAGGATACCCAGAGCTTCCTGTTCTAGAAGGAAAACTTCTTAAATACATGGACCAACTTATTGCTCATTCAGTACCAACTAAGGTAAACCAATATCGCTCTGACATATTCAAACACTGTCTTTATGCAGCTGATTTAAAACCAGGTCTTTTCTCTCTTACGGTACCTACAGGTGGGGGCAAAACTCTTTCTTCACTTTCATTCGCCATAAAGCACGCGATCAAAAACAACTTAAAAAGGATCATTTATGTAATTCCCTATACCAGCATCATCGAGCAGAATGCAGATGTTTTCCGACAGGTCCTCGGTGAGGAAGCCGTCCTGGAACATCATTCTAACTTCGAACCACAAGAGGAGGACCATAGATCCCGGTTAGCTTCCGAAAACTGGGATGCTCCACTGATCGTTACAACGAACGTTCAATTCTTCGAATCCTTATTCAGCAACCGTTCCTCCCGGTGTCGGAAAATTCATAATATTGCCCGAAGTGTTGTCATTCTCGATGAAGCGCAGATGCTCCCTGTGCCACTTTTAAAACCTTCAATTGAAGCATTAAAGGAATTATCCTCTTCATACGGAACGACGATTGTCTTATGCACGGCAACACAACCAGCTTTGTCTAAATCCTCAGAATTCCAAGATGGGCTGGAGGGTGTTAGAGAAATCATTCCCGATCCCATGGAACTCTATAATGCCTTCAAAAAAGTGGACATATCATTTCTTTCAACCTTAACTGATGGGGAATTGGCAAAAAAATTAATAAGCAAGGAGCAAGTTCTTTGCATTGTGAATACTCGCAAACATGCCCGGAAGGTTTATGAGCTTATCCAAGATGGACAAGGATGTTTTCATCTAAGTGCACTCATGTGTCCAGCGCATCGTACAATGGTTATCCAAAAGATTCGTGTAGCTCTTAAAGAGAATAGATCCTGTAGGGTAGTGACGACCCAGCTGATTGAAGCAGGTGTGGATATTGACTTTCCAGTTGTATTTCGATCTCTTGCCGGGATTGATTCTATTGCCCAGGCAGCTGGCCGATGTAATCGGGAAGGACTGTTACCCCAAAACGGTCAGGTCTTTGTGTTTATGCCAGAAGAGGGATTGCCACCAGGATATTTACGCCAAACAGCAGAGACAGCAGAAGAAGTCATACGCCACTTTAGTGACCCTTTGACTCTAAATGCAGTTGAAGAATATTTTCGAACCTTATACTGGTTGAAAGGAGATAGACTTGATGAAAACCAAATCCTTGATGATCTCTTGGAGGGATTAAGAAGTGGAGATTATCCTTTCCGAAGAATTGACGAAAAATTCAAAATCATCAAAGACGGAATGGTTTCCATCATTATCCCTTGGAATGAGGATGCGGAGAAAATTATCAATGAACTCCGTTACACCGAATTTCCTTATTCGGCGGCCAGAAAAGCACAGCGGTTCACCATCCAGGTTCCCCCTTATGTTCTTAGCAACCTACTACTTGCTGGGGCTGTTGAGCGCGTCCATGATCAGTATAACATTCTCATCAACAAGGATATTTACCTGGAGGATTTGGGGCTCTGTCCGGAAGACCCAACATTCCACGATCCGGATAATCTCATTTTATAGGAGGTGATGATCCTGAAGAGCTTAAAACAAATTAAAAGAAGGGAGGTGTGGTTATGGCGCACGGGGTTAAATTGAAAGTTTGGGGAGATTATGCCTGTTTTACTAGGCCCGAAATGAAGGTTGAGCGTGTTAGTTATGATGTGATGACACCATCAGCCGCAAGAGGCATATTAGAGGCAATTTATTGGAAGCCAGCTATCCGTTGGGTAATCGATCGAATCCATGTCCTTAACCCAATTTTGTTCGACAACATTCGTCGAAACGAACTGTCAAAGAAAATTCCTATTCGAAATATAACGGTAGCCATGAAGGATAGGCATTCACCTCTTGAGATCTTCATTGAAGAAGATCGACAACAGCGAGCCGCCATGGTTCTCCGTAATGTAGCCTATGTCATTGAAGCCCATTTTGAATTTGTTGGTGTCGAAGACAATAATCCTGCTAAACACAAAGAAATATTTGAACGCAGGGCATCTAAAGGTCAATACTTCCAACACCCTTATTTGGGTTGTCGGGAATTTCCAGCCCATTTTGAGCCAGTCGTTGATGTCCCGCCATCCGTTCACAAGGGTGAGAAAGACCTTGGCTGGATGCTTTTTGACATTGATTTCGAGAAAGACATGGAAGCCAAGTTCTTTCGTGCGGTAATGCGGGATGGAGCGATTGATATTCCTCGCTTCAACGGAAAGGAGGTGAGGACGTGATCCTACAAGCATTAAATAACTACTATCAGCGTCTCCGAGACAATCCTGATATGCCACTTCAGGGTTTTGGAAAGCAAAAGATTCACTTCTGTCTGGTTATTAACAAAGATGGGGAATTATTGCAGGTTAAAGACCTTCGAGAGATCTCTGGAAAAAAACCAATTCCAATTACTCTTACAGTTCCTCAGCTTAATAAAAAAAGATCTTCGGGTATTGATCCAAATTTTGTTTGGGACAATACGGGTTATGTCCTCGGAGTAGACAACAAAGGAAAATCTGAACGTACTATGGAATGTTTTAAAAGCTTCAAGGACTTCCAGCATAAGATTGGTGATCAAATAGAGGATGATGGTTTAAAGGCGTTATTAAAATTCCTCGATTCCTGGACTCCAGAAAAAGCAACCAAACTTGAAAAATGGGAAGAGATGGCTGGCCAGAATCTCGTCTTTCAACTCGATGGCGATCGACGGTATCTCCATGATCGTTCAGCAATACAGGCAGCCTGGGCTCGGTTTATCTCAGCGGAAAGAAAAGGTTTTATTGCCCCATGTCTCGTAAGTGGGGAAACGGCACCTATCGCTCGTTTGCATCCCCCAATAAAAGGGGTTAGAGGCGCCCAACCCAGCGGCGCAAGTATTGTTTCTTTTAACCTCGATGCCTTTGAGTCGTATGGAAAAACTCAAAATTACAATGCCCCCATTAGTGAAACAATTGCTTTTACATACACCACTGTTTTGAACCATCTTCTTCGTTTTGAAAGCCGCCAGAAGGTCCAAATCAGTGATACAACAACTGTATTTTGGACAGAGAGAGAATCTCCAATTGAAGGCTTCATGGGAGTAATTCTTAATCCTACAGACGAGGCCGGTGATTTATCAAATATCCGGTTGTTTCTTGAGGCTGTAAGAGATGGGAAGATGTATCCCGAATTGGGTGATCCCGACATCAAATTTTATATCCTCGGTTTGTCCCCCAATGCCTCTCGCTTATCCGTTCGATTCTGGCATACCAGTACTGTTGCTGATATAGCAGAAAAAATCGGTCAACACTTCAGGGATCTTACCATTGTCAAACAATATGAGAACAACCCTGAATTTCCCGGCATGTGGCAACTACTCAGGCAGACCGCAGTTCAAGGAAAAACGGAAAATATCCACCCACTACTTGCTGGTGCCGTGATGAGGTCTATTCTAACAGGCAATACTTACCCTCAAGTGTTATTGGCAAGCGTAATTGGGCGTATTAGGGCAGAACAAGATATCAATTATTTAAGAGCGGCAATCATCAAAGCCTGTCTTGTCAGGAAATTTCGTATCAATCACATTGGAAAGGAGGTTAAGATGTCATTAGATAAAGAATCAACAAATGTTGCTTATCGATTGGGGCGGCTTTTTGCTACCTTAGAAAAAGCTCAATTAGATGCTGTCCCAGGTGCCAACACTACCATCAAAGACCGATATTATGGTTCTGCATCAACTACACCCCGAGTTGTATTCCCGCAATTACTTCGGTTGGCCCAGCATCACATCCAGAAAGCAGATTTTGGAAGATGGACAGACAAAATGATTGAAGACATCATGTCCGGTATCATAGAATTTCCTGCCCATCTTAGCCTGGATGACCAGGGAATGTTTGCCATCGGTTACTATCACCAAAGACAAGCTTTTTACACTAAATCCAAAGATGAAAAGGAGGACACAAAATGACCAATTCGATCACGAACCGCTACGAATTTGTATATCTTTTTGATGTTGAAAATGGAAACCCTAATGGCGATCCCGACGCAGGAAATATGCCTCGGATTGACCCTGAAACAAGCTTTGGAATAGTAACGGATGTTTGTCTAAAGAGAAAGGTTAGAAACTACGTAGAAATAGTTAAGAAAAATGAATCACCCTATAAAATTTATGTCAGAGAGAAAGCAGTGTTGACTACTGAAAGGGGAGGTGCTTACCAAGTGCTAACTGAAGAAGAAAAAAAGGATAAACAGAAAGCAGCAGATTTGGGGAGAGCCTTTATGTGTAAAAACTACTTTGATGTACGAACCTTCGGAGCAGTAATGTCAACAAAAGAAAATAATTGCGGTCAGGTCCGAGGTCCCGTTCAATTCAATTTTGCACGTAGCGTTGATCCTATCGTCCCCATGGAAATGACCATTACGCGAATGGCTGTAGAAACCGAGGCGGAGAGGGAAAAGGAAAGGATGATGGGACGTAAAAATGTTGTGCCATATGGTCTCTATCGGTCCGAAGGATACGTCTCTGCACACTTAGCATCGCAGACAGGATTTTCTTTAGATGATCTCGATCTATTATGGGAAGCCTTAAAAAATATGTTTGATCATGATCATTCTGCTGCGCGTGGGAAGATGAATGCCCGTAAGTTGATCGTCTTTAAACACGATTCAATCCTCGGAAATGCCCCCGCTCATAAACTCTTTGAATTGGTAAAGGTGAAAAGAAGCTCAGACGAAACAAAGCCAGCAAGAGCTTTCTCTGATTATATTGTTGAAATTGACAGAGGAGCTATCCCCATGGGAATCACGTTGGAGGAGAAATTATAAATGACCACCTTGAACGATCTTCCCCGGCTCATTCCGCCCCACGGTGGATATCGTGAGCTGCAATCTTACCAGATGGCGGAGATTGTGTTTGATGCGACCGTGGCTTTTTGTGACCGCTTTATTGATAAAAGGTCACGC
>Ga0209721_1000416_pt1 | contig 39317 bp, 26 predicted proteins | sample TshhotsprinmetaG_FD_184139 | JGI IMG/M metagenome (GOLD analysis project Ga0209721, IMG submission 184139) | Hot spring microbial communities from South Africa to study Microbial Dark Matter (Phase II) - Tshipise hot spring metaG (SPAdes)... | ecosystem: Environmental > Aquatic > Thermal springs...
TGTAACCTTAGAAGCAGAAGTCAGGTGCAACCCGCCGCTCTTTTTCTGGGGGACGCACCGTAAAAAGGTATTCTAATCCTGGAAGCAGAAGAGGGAGCCACTTCGCACCCAATTTGTGCCGACAACCCAGGAGATACCGGCGGCAACTGCCCAGGTCCCTGAAGTAAACAACCTTTCGATTCGTACCCTTATGCTTCTGAGCACATTCCGGCGGCAAGCCCGAGTAACTTGTCGGCAAAGGCAAGGCCACATCGCTTGCCTGTAAAATCCACAGGTTAGCGGACCCCAGTACCGCGCCGTAAACGGCCCCCGTGCATACCCAGAAGATCGGGTTGTAGAGCCGGGGGATTTTTTCGGTGGCATCCGGCTCCCGCGTATGCCGCGAGGATATCCGAGCGAGCCCCACCGGATCCCCATGCGGCAAGCGGGCTTCCACATTCCTTAACAAAGCAGGCGGAGCTTGCCATACAAAAGCGGGGCGTCACCGCGCGCGGAAACCTCGGCCTATGCCATCGGTGTAGTAATGGTAGTAACCCCAGGCACCGGAACGGGATAAAGACCCTCGGCACCAGGCTCGACCGGCGGCTTGGTCTGCCAAGTGATTTCACCATGCGGCGGGAAGGCGAAGCGCGAATCGATCGCCTCCTTCCAAGTGACGCGCTGACCGGTGAAGACGGCCAATTGGCCCAAGACACACATCATGGCGGATTGAGCCAGTATTTTCCCCCGATGGATGGGTTGACCGGTCCGTACCGCTTCGAGTAGGTCGATTTGTTCCTGCTCATAAGCGGATCGCTCCACCAGCTCCCTTTCGGCCCGCCAGATCACATTACCTTTTAGATCCGTGATAAACGGCGCCCGAAATGCGGTGTAGTAGCAGCGGCCCTTGGTGCCGTGATAGATATCGCGATTGGAATTGAAGCAGCCATCGGCATTGCGGATAAATCCGTAGAGCATCAGCCCGTTGGGGAATTCAAAGACCACCGACTCCTGGTCATAGGAGGTACCGCGGCTAGGGTGGAGATGGGTGGAGCGGCCCCCCATCCCGTAGCAGGCCTCCGGCAAAATCTGGTCGCCGAGCGCCCACAGGGCGGAATCGAGGTTATGGCTCAGTGTATTGCCCACATGGCCACCGTTGAGCCAATTGAACCAGTTCCAATTCCGGATTTGATATTCCAACTCGCTCCACTCCGGCTTGCGATGGAGTGGCCGATACCATCCCCGCATGTAATCGCAATGAATGGAGGTGATATCCCCGATTTGCCCCTCCTGCATCCGCTGCACTGCCTCCCGCCGGGCAAGATGCGCACGGTACACATGACCATCGAGCAAACAGGTGCCGTTTTTCCGCGAAAGTTCGTCGGCTTGAAGGATCATCTCCACCGACGGCACATCCACCGCACCGGTAATCTCGAAAAACACATGCCGTTTGGCCTTCACCGCTTCCAGGGTAATCGGTGCGGTAAACCGCGGCGGAGTGCATACGAGCATCACATCGCAGTTTTCGATCACCCCGTGGTAACCATCGAAACCCACGAACCGGCGCTCGGTCGGCACCTGGACTCGGTCGCCAAACATGCCGCTCAAGTTCTGAAGCGAAGCCTTCAGGTGCTGAGGAAACAAGTCGGCCATCGCCCAGAGGACGGCATCCTGGTTGCACTCCGGGGCCAGGGCGTTGGCCACCGCCCCGGTTCCACGACCTCCGCAGCCTACCAGACCCAGCTTTAACCGAGCTGTCCCTTCCGCATGAACTCGGGAAATCCTAGCGCCAGCCAGCGCGGATGCCCCGAACGCCGTCCCAGAAACAACCAGAAACCTTCGACGTGTGGATCGCGTCGTCTCCTTCATGTTCGTCCCCTTCTCACCAAGCTAGCTGCAAGCGGAAAACTATTCAGCCGCGCATCATCCCGGTTTTCAGCCCTATCGAATGAAGGAGCCCATCCCCATTCGGTATGACCAAATCGATACCACCTCGGCCGTTGCCTCCCTTAATGCAAGCTGACGCCCTTCAGGGCACAGAAATCGGCTCGACCCGCAGCGTTGGAACCCTTGCATGGCAGGTACACTTCCAGCCCGAAAGACCGCGCAAATCTCCTAGGGCATCGGTGTGCCTTTTACCTCGCGAAGCTTGCGGTCCGCTGTTTCAGGGGAGACGCGAATCTGTTCGGGGTTAGTGACGTAAATTGCCGGGTCGCCTTGGTACCAAGTGATTTTGCCGACCACGGCCACCTGTTGACCCTCGCGGTAACGGCGCTCTACCGTCGAGTACAAGTCTGCCGCATCCGTTCGGCGGATAATGATCTTAAAGGAGCCCCGATGGGGATTGGCAAAACCCAACAACACTTGTTTGCCGTTGTTAAACACATAATGCAGTGTCCCGGTGACAGTTACAGTGTGCCCGGCCCATTTGCGTGCCTCGGTGTGCGGAATTGTGGCTACCGGAAGAGTGTCCTGCGAACGAGGTTCGATCTCAGAAGCCATAGTGGAGGCAAGCCTCACACGGCCGGTAGGCGACGTAGCAGGAACAGGTGTACTTCGGGTCGCTACGTGCGGACTGCCACTTGTCAGAGCGATTATAGCCCCATCACAACTGCGGAAATAGAGGTTATCGTTACTCGCCACCCAGGTGGCGTATTCACTCCAATACCGATCGTAAACCGCGCCTTGATTATAGTAGATGTAGAAACCGAAGTCGTACTGCCGGGTATTCGTCAGTCCCTGGGGACAGTAGTGCGAGGGGCTGTAGTCGCAGACGGTGGTATCATCCTGCGAGGTGACCACCGTGGCCAGTCGTTCCGTAGTGATAGGCTCATCGAAACTGCCCCGCGCATCGGAGCGATCCAGAATCCTCAGTGCGAACCCCGCCTCCCAGTGCCCGCCGAACAAGTAGTTCCCCGCCATGCTAAGATTGGGCTGCTCGTCGGTGATTAGGTAGGGAACTTCGCTTCCCGGCGGCCAGTCAAAGCGGATAAAACGCACATCACCCCCCTGCAAACCTCGGATGGTGGCAGCATCCAAAACCATTTCCCCAAAGTGGGAATCCCCCCGCGCGTCGTAAGCATGACGAGCGCGGATCACAATGTATGCGACCTCCTTACCGGCCCCTAAGTGCTTGACCACCGGCTGCGGCCCCATGGGAAGGTAGTCACCATCCCCATAACCCCCGTGACCGACGTTCGCAACAAATGGTACCTTGCCAGTTTCTAGATCCAGGGCAAAAAGCGCTTGATGGCCGGGGTTTTTCTTCAGGAACTTACGCATCTCGCTATTGCTCTGCGGCCAATCGTGCCATAACATTTGCCAGTTCAACCGCGCCTTTATCAGCACGAAACCCGCTCGCTCTGCAATCACCGGCCAACCGTAGCGATACTCGGTTGGATCCTCGAATTTTCGGCTGGGGTGAACGGGCCGTGTACGCCAGCGGCCTCTGCCATCCGCGTTACGAATTGCATGAACATTCAGGTCCGGTTCGCTGGCCACAATGACCAAATCCCGCGAGGGTGAATAGGCGGGTGGAACGGCCACGGTCGCGCCAGCATCGTATCTCCACAGGGAACGCATACTCCGCTTGTCCACCGCATAGACGGACCGACCCATTGAAAAAAGCACTCGGTCGCGCAGTAAAGCGGGCGGCAAAGGTAGGTTACTCGTTTGCCCGGTGTTGAATTGGCCCGCGATCGTGCCGTCGGCAGCGCGGAGCTTATAAAGCCGACCATTGGCCGAGATAACGAAGACGCACTTTGTATCGTGATCGTAAGCCACAGTCGAGCGGACGTCACCGATTCCACCGCGCCGCCAGAGTTCCTGGCCGGTCGCCTCGCTCAGGGCGAAAACACCATCAACACCCGTGGCAATATACACTCGGCCCCCGCCGGTCACCGGCTGAACATTGCGCGGAAGCGAGCCAGAGCTTGTCACCTTCCTGACTCGGCCGGTTGCATCCACGCCATTCCAGATCCAGCGTAATCGCCAAGGATAAGCCGGGGCTTGTGGCGTGTAGCCGGTGTGTTGCGCGTCATGCGCATGCTGGCTCCATTCTAGCTCGGATGCACCGCGATCATCGGCCTGCAAGATCACCCGCTGCCAAAAATGCCGCCTAACCGACCCATGATCCTGAGACACTATCGAGGGGCGGAACACGATCCCCCCGGACCCGCGGGGGGACGGATTTCCCCACGGGGCAACCACCGCAAGAATCAGGACCGTCGTGCTCATTCGTACCGCGCGATTCATGTCACCCCCTTCGAATGCACTTCGAGTGTATTCTCTTCGGTTCTATTTTACATGGCGTCTCGAGGTAGTTGTATCACTTATCAAGGTGTTTGTGTCGCTTCAAAAGGTATTTGCATCGCTTCGCAACGTGCCTGAATCGCTACGCAAGGTGTCTGAACCCCTCTCAAGCTCATCGTAACATCCCTCAGGGTAACGCCGTTTTAGCCATTGAGGGGAGCCACCTCTTGAGGGCGATTCGCCACCGTTCACCCGGAAGCCGATTCAGCCATTGAGGGGCCACCCGTAAGGACACGGCACGAAAAACGCCTCCTCGCGATCGATTCCTCATTTTCAACCTTCCGGACGGGTTGGTTTCGCGCGATGCAAGCCGCCTGCAATCGCAATATTCGGGAAAATACATCGCACCTGGCCCGCAGCCATTCCAGATGGGCGTCGTCAAAGCCCGCCTCTTACGGCCAAGCGACATAGCCACATCCTCCAATTGGGCTCGCTCTTCGGCTGCATAGGAAAAGCTTGCGATGACTAGCAGAAAGATTAATGTTATGCCGGCGTCAAAAAGCCGGATATCGTTACCCTGAAGTAGTGTTCTTAGTTGGGCAGAGCCCGTCAGAAGGGTTCGCGGTGCAGCAGCAGGCCTTCGGAATGACGCGTTTGGTCCTCTTGTTCGGCGGCCCGGACCAAGGCCCGAAGCATACCGGCGAATATCATGCGATGCAGAGGATACAGCAAGTACCAGTAGGCTAAGCCGAACAAGCCCAGCGGATCGAAGATGGCCGTCTGCCGGATGACTGACCCATCCTCTGCGGGGGTCACCTCGAACTCCAGCCAAGCTCGTCCGGGGAGCTTCATTTCGGCTTGGAGCCGAAGCAGATGACCGGGCTCAAACGCCTCCACGCGCCAGAAATCCAACGCCTCTCCGACGCGGAGATCAACCGGGTCGCGACGGCCGCCCCGCAGGCCGACACCCCCCACCAACCGGTCCAGAAACCCCCGAACCCGCCACCACCAATTCCCATAGTACCATCCTGTCTTGCCGCCGATGCGTTGGATCGGGGCGAAGGCCGTCTCCGGTGGCACACGGACGGATGCTGTTCGCGAATCCACAATTCGGGAGCCAAACCGTACCCCGCCCCACCGCGGCGTCACCCCACTGGACGATAGCGCATCCGACCAGCGCGTCTCGGCGTACTCCCGGTCTTCGTTGCACAGCGCCCGCGAAATCGCCTCCTCCAGACCACGAGGTCGAATTGGGAACACCTTCAAGGCCGACGGGTCTTCAACCACCGTGGGGTTTCGCAAACCCTCGACCAACTTCCGCCCAATCCGCGCATACACCGGTGTGACCAAACCCAGCCATAAGCTCGACAGATAAGGTGTCAGCACGGGAACGGGGATCATCCAGCGGCTCAGGCCGCGCTGCCGGGCGTACTCGCGCATGATGTCGCCATAGCACACTCGATCCGAGCCGCCGATCTCGAACACACGGCTGTGCCCTTCCGGCAAATCCAACGCAGCAATCAGATAGTCAAGAACATCCTCGACAGCGATGGGTTGCGTAGGGGTTGCCACCCATCTCGGGCAAATCATGATGGGCAGCCGCTCGACCAAGGCCCGGATCAGCTCGAACGAGAGGCTCCCTGAACCGATGATGATCGAGGCGCGGAACTCGATCACCTCTATGCCCGACGCCCGCAGCACATCCCCGGTCTCTTGCCTACTACGGAGGTGCTCGGAAAGCCTGTGCTTTGGGTTGCCGAGTCCGCCTAAGTAAATGATCCTGCGGATATCGGCTTCCTTCGCCGCAGCCGCGAAATTGGCCGCAGCCTGGCGATCCTCACGCCTGAAATCGCTAGCAGTCCCCAACGAGTGGATCAAGTAATAGGCGGTATCGACGCCCTCGAAGGCGGCCGGCAGTGTTTCCGGGGCAAGCACGTCTCCCGCGATAACCTGGGTGGTGCTGGCGACCCTAGGGCGAAGATGTTCTGGGCGGCGGGCCAAGCAACGCAGCGGAAAGCCGCGACGCTCCAACAGCGGCCCCAGGCGACCGCCTATGTAGCCCGTCGCACCTGTGAGCAGGACAAGACGCTTTTCGCGTGCCATGATCCCGAGCGGTCTCCTCAAGGTTGCTGATCTTCAATCACCCGGTCCCGTCTTCGAGCGAGGCAATTCTACCCTTGCACATGCGCCGAACTTGATCGCGTCCCGCAAGTGCTCTCGCAGAGTCCATGGGAAGAATCGCCAGAACGAATCGGCTGCTGGAAACGCCTGATCTCGGATCCGAAGGGGACAAGTCCGTCGCCGTCGTTCTTCTCGACGCGAGACGGCGCTCGAGCTTCCACCCTCCACCGCGGGCAAGACGCTGACGGACTCGCCGATCACCACGACGCAAGCCTTTCCCGAAAGCGCACCAAACGACCATCGGCACTCACCCGATTCTGGCTCGACGTAGGGATAGCAGGTAGGGGTGCGTCCGTCCACTGCCGCGGGGGGCACTTGCCCGGCAACGCAAGGTGGTAATGACGTTCGAACTCCCGACAACCATTGCGGGCAAGGACCTCGACAACGGCCAACGGGCCTTTCAACTCCCGGGCCCAGCCCATTGCTTCCCGAAAAGCTAAATTTAATCGCGTCTGCCGGGCCGCTGTCATCCAGGATTCGATGCACCCGCCTTTCAACTTTAATGGGTCGTCATTCAATAGGCTAAGACGGTGTATCGGTTTCGCGCCGATTTTGTCACTGTGTTTCGACGGTACTCTCTTGGCCGATGAGCCCCCGGCATCTTTGTTGTCCGCCTACCCCCTGAAGGAGCGAGGACCTCCCCAAGCACTGTCGCTGACAATCGCTTACCAAAGTACATGTCACCCTTTCCAAGCTACAGATGTGGTGGGCTCTGAGAACCGCAGGACGCACCGCCAGTCCAAGCCCTAACGATCGTCCACGGTCGTGGGAAGCAGCTTGGTAGGTTTCCCGTCCGGCGATTCCGGCGTAATCGCGCAACCGCCGCTCGTGCACCCTCTACCGAGTAACCTGCCCAAACGAATACGGTTGCGTGCGAAGATGCCGTAGATTACATCCACCACCCAACACAGGATGGGCCATTGCATAGGCGCGACGAGCCAACCCAACCCCACAGCCCGGTAAGCTTGCCGGATGGCCTCGACGCGACGCACGACTCGCCCATCGGGTAGTATGCCGTGCAAGACCCCCGCAACATCTTCTCGGGTCAGACCATAACGCGCAGGATCAAAAGCAGGATCAGAGATGTCTTGTAACACGAGGTTACCGTCACGGTCGCGGCGCTTCAGCCACTGGACTTCCCATCGACACAGCGGGCACTCCCCATCGTACAGCAGCTTGAATCGCCCTTCAGGCATGAATCACTCCTATTCGCTGGACCCAGGCCGTTGAGGCACCTTTGAGGGCATTCTATGTCTACACGGAACTCGGGACAATAGTCGTTAACGAGGGCTGATTGAATGGCTGACGATTTCACTCACCACTTGCAAGACGACCCTTCGTCGGAACCTTTGGGCAAAGGGGGCCCTTTTGCTTAACGACGATACCGGCTTCGGACTTCGCGTCGGAGCTGTGCTGGGGCGCCTTGGTGCGAATTATTCAAGGGAACGTCATGAAAACCGCCCTTGGGATGACCTTCACCGACGCCTTGCCTGTGTAGGCGCTTGGTCCGGCACCAAAAGAAAGGAAACTGAAGCAAAGGGTCTTGCCTAATCTTTTGGGCGAGAATCGCTCGGGGTCAAACTTTCGACATCGCTGAAGAGATTCCCCGTTGCTGCCGCCACTCCCCGGCCGCTACCCAGACCGCCGTGCTCTACTGCATCCAGGTACAGATTAGTTTCCGACGAGGCAAGCAGCACACTAAAGCATCTCTACACCGAAAATATGCTGTAACGGTGTACTCAGTCCACGCCGAAATGCTGCCAATGACGGGATCTGAGAACTGAGGCGATCATGCCGAACGCTGATCCGATGGGCTAACGCCAACCCTCTGGATCCGGCCCATGAAGCGCTCACGTATTGCCAGAAAAGCGGGCACCAAAATGGTGCGAATGACGAACGTATCCAGAAGAATCCCAGCGCTCAGTGCGAAACCCAATTCTTGAATCGCCCGTAATGTGCCACTGATCATTGAGGCGAATGTGCCTGCCATGATAATCCCACAGCTCGTAATAATGCCGCCGGTATGGGCCAGGCCCATTTCGATGCCTTTCAGCGGGCCATATCGTTTTTGCTCCTCAAACACCCGGGTGACTAAGTAGATGTTGTAGTCTTGCCCAACCGCCACAAGCAACACGAACAAAAACATGGGTACCTTCCAATCCAGCCCTTGATAAGTTTCCCCGTAGATGGTTTGGAAGAGCCATTCGGCCGACCCCATCGTGACGAAATACCCCCACAACACGGAAAAGACCAGGTAGACACACGTCCCGGGCCGACCCAAAATTGCCACGAGCACAATAAAAACGGCTAGCGGTACCAACCATTGAATCATCCTCCGGTCCCGTGAAGTGACAGTTTGCAGGTCGCGAATCCCGGCGGCCGGTCCCGCCAACGCGAATTGGACGCCAAACCAAGGATGATTCGGATCCTCGGCTAGCTTGGCGAGATAATTCTCCAATTGGGCCACCAGCTCCATGCTCTCGGCGGCAAAAGGGTCAAACTCTGTCACCAGATCAAAACGCACGACATGGCCTGCGAGCGGCCCCTTCGTCGACAAATAAACGCTCTTGGTGCGAGCCTGCGCACGCAGCAGCCCCTTTCGGAATGCGCCCAACAGCCCATAACGCTCGGGCCGCTCTCCTAGAGGCTCCAACCAGCTTCGAACCACGCTGATTGGGCGAACCGAATGCCCATCCGGCGTTAAAAACACAAAGTTCCGAAGTTCCTCGGTAAGCCAGCGGATTCGCTGCCAACGGTCGGAAGTTTCGTCAAACTGGGTATTCGGGTCATAAGCCAAGACAACCAGTGGCCCAATCTCTCCCGGGGGGAAATATTCGCGTAGCAACCGCGTTCCCTGAACGCTAGGCCGCGACGGACTAAGTTCGCTGAGAAGATCATACGTGATTTCCACCTGGAGCCCACGCCAAACGAGCGGAGCCATGATTGCTACCGCCCCGCATAAAAGCCAGATCGGATACCGTGTGACCAATCGGCCGAGCATCCACCACAAACCCGGTGCTCCCGGGCTCGACCGGTTGCCGATTAAAAGGGAATCCTTTTCAGATAAGCTTTCGGATGAAGCGGCCCCGTCCGATCGCACCGAAACCCCGGGTGACCAAGATTCTTTTGCTGAGCCTTCGTTCCCACAGTTACCACCCGACGCGACTACGAAAACACCCCGTGATTCCGCTCGGTCGCCGATGGCCGCGGCGGATTTGCCGGGCTCGATGGCCGAGCGGGCAGATTCCGCAGCGATCTTCTCCTGTTCACGAGATGTTCTTCCGTGCACTTTCCATGGCCAAAACACCGCCAACCCAAAAGCCCGTAAAAGCGACGGAGCCAACGTCACACAGGCCAGAAGCGCGACAAGCAGGGCCACGGCAATCCCGGGCCCGCTATTTCGGAATTTGCCGAACTGGCAAAAGATCATGGTCCCCAATCCCAACACCGTCGTGAGGGCACTGGCGGCCAACGCACTTCCGACCTTCGTCAGAGCCTCCGCACCTGCCCGGGCAACATCGGGGCAACGACGGAGCTCCTCCCGATACCGGGCAATCAAAAACAAGCAGTAATCGATTCCCGCACCGAAGAGCAAGACGACTATGAAAATACGGGTCGTCTTGAAGATCTTGTAATCGAACCAGGGAATCATCTGGCTTACATAGGCAGCCCACACCAAGAGACTCGTGGCGACACTCACCGAGGCGGCAATCGCTAGCACCGGGAGAAGCACAAGCCCTGGCGCCCGATACACAGCCGCAAGAATCAGGATCACCAGGATGATGGTCACAACTTCGGTATTCCGAATGCTCTCCTGGGCCGCAAGCAGCATGTCACTCCCGATAGCTGCCGAACCGGTTACCTCCAATTGCAGATCCGCCGGAAAATCTGGCTCTTGACGGAGCCGATCTAATTCCCCAAACAGCCATTGCAGGAGTTCCATATTCTCCACGGCCATCAGCTCCGTGCGGAGCTGAGCAACCAGAAGAGCAGCCTGCCCCTTGTGGGGATCCAAGGGGCTCTGAAGTTTCGCACCCAACCAGGGGGTCCAAGGGGCCAGGACGGCGGTTACGGGACCGTCTTCGAGGCTTCGCGCCTCTAATTCCGCCGCCAATCGACGCAAATACCGCAAATCGGCCGTGGTAAGCGGACCAGAGCGCCTCGCCGCGACCAGCACGATTTGGCTTCGGCTTCGCTGATCCGGAAAAGCTTGATCCAATAAACGCTCGCCTTGGACACTCGGCAAATGGGCGGGTAAGTATGCAAAGTCACCATCCTGGGTGATATCGTCCCAGCGAGGTCCCAGGAGCTGAAGGATCAAAGCCCCGATGAGCCAAAGCGAAATAACTAAAGCCCAGCGGCGAATGACCCCAGGGCCAAATCGGCTAAACATCAAACCTCAAAAAGATTGAAAGATCTTAAGATTTATCGCCTCGATGTATACCGTGCCCAAATTCGCAACCTTCTCGGGCCCAAGCTTCCGACCCGAAAATTAACGGGATGACTCTTGGCCCAGCCATCGGTGCAAATAATCAGGGTTTTCAATGCCAAGTATTGTCCCGACTTCTGCGGAGTTGTAAAGAAGTAAGTAAGGCAACGCGGTCGTCCGATTCAACAAATTGCCGGTCTTCTCTTGCCGAAGCCGTCATGCGCTTAGTCAATTTCGGATTCGCTATTTAAACCGGCTTCGGAGTTGAGGAGAACTACGACAAATTTCATCCTATTAGGGATCAGGCCCAGGCGGCCGCACTTGCTGCGGTCTTAAATTTTGTCAAACACACGACAAGCACTTTCCCTTAAGACACCAGTGCTTACCGGAAGAGTAACTCGGAGGGTCTTTCCCCACCCCTACGCCTGCAAAGGCCGAGATACGATCCAGAGCCAATCCAAAATCTTTGAGCTTTCGAAGTTACTGATTGATCTGATATCAAAGGTTTCTGGAGAATCTCGCTAAATCTTCGTCTTGTTCTGATTAATGCGATTTGGCCGGTAATTCCGAATGGCAAAGTTTTGCCAAAAAGGGGAGCGACATACTCGTTTTCCCGCCGAACTGTTCTTAGGGCGCGGGAGTTCAGAGTTTGACATGGCGTTTGACATGTCCCAAGCCGTCGCCTTTACCCCTCATCGCAAGGCGATAGAAATATTTCCCTGACAATCCACCAAGTTCCCGAAGTGAATCTCCCCCAATCGGTCGAAACATAAGACATACTGCTTTATAGAGCCACCCGCCTTCGAAATTGGGATCTACGCACAAGGTTGCGGACGCTTTGGGTGAGGAGCTTAGGGAGTATTCGGATGCTTGCTACGACGTTTAAACCCACCGACCTAGACCGAATCCTGCAAGTCGCTCAACTACCAGCTTTGCCGCAAAGTGCGATACGCCTTTTGGAATTGTCGAAAGATGCTAATAATGGCCCGCGGGAATACGCCGAGGCCATTGAGGCCGACCCCGGCCTAGTCTCCCAAGTCCTTCGTTTTGTCAATTCCTCATATTTCGGGTTTTCTCGGGAGATTTCCAACATTCGCCACGGCATCACCCTCGTCGGCGTAAAGACCATCAAGAATTTCGCTTTGTGGAATGCGGTGTTCACTCTTCTGCCTCATCCGCGGTGCGGCCCGTTCGATCTTCGGACGATGCGGCAAGATTCGCTCCGTCGCGCACTTTTTGCCCGCCTCCTGGCAAAACACCTCCGCGCGAAGGATCCCGAGGATGCTTTCTCGGCTGCGTTACTTCAAGATATGGCGATTCCACTTTTGGCAAAGGAAATTCCGGAGGCTTACGCCGAGCTTCTCGCGGGCCGGCACGAAGGCCGTACGCGACTTTCTCAATTGGAAAAGTTAGCTTTGGGCTGGACACACAGTCAGGCAGGTGGCAGAATTGCCCGGAAATGGAACCTCCCTGAGCAATTTGCGACTTTAATTGAACTACACACTCAAATTGACGAAATCGCCTCCGCCAAGGAGCCCACGCCCGAGGCTTTTGCGGTAGCATTATCAGCCCTTCTTCCCCCGGTGGGAGACCGGACCTGGTGGGAATGGTCAGCATTCCAACGGCATTATCATGCACACGAGGAGGCGGACGTCCCCCCGCCGGAGGAGATTTTGGCGGAGGTGGATCGTCAATTCGCGGACTTGGCTCCTACGCTCAAACTGAGCATTCCCGCTGAGTCACTGGTCGATTGGCTGAAGGCCGCCAGGCAAAACGAATAAGTCGCCCGAGCTGGGGCCGATGCCTCACAAAGCAAGACGGTGTTACCTCAACGGTATCAGCCGATCAGGAATCCATTCAGACTCGGTCTTGCAGAACTCCCGGTCTGCATTGCAATTCGCCAACCGGCAAACCTTGAAGTCTCCTTTCGATCCTCGAAGTACGCTTTTGTTCCGCTTCAATTCTGACAAAACTCCCTTAAGCAGCCGCGCTTTGCCGTCCGCAGATAAGACCTTATACCCGGGGTAAGGGCAAAAATGAACGCGTGATAAGAACTGGCGGCGGCTATCCTCGGAGACCAAGGGTTTTTCTATGCTCCGGGGAAGCTTCGAGTTTTGACCCTGCGGGAGCGCAAAATCCGCTTGATTTCCCACCAACCTCGCCGGTTTCCCTCGGACGGCGAGAGGGAAATGTCTCGCCCCATAAAATCGACAAAATCTATAAGCTTTACTAATTCTCGAGATGAACCGAGGAGATACAACCCGGGTTACGCGTTGCCGCGTAAACTCGATTTACCTTGATTGGGCATAGGAGACCACGGGGGTGCTCGACCCGGCGGCAGGCTGAACGCGTGCTTTCGTAAAATGGGGTTAAAAAACCTACAAAGCTCCTGGCGAGGCCCCTGCAACGAAAATAGCCAAGGATATCCGTCACAAAGTTTGTCTTATTCCACGGGCAAAATTTGTCTTATTCCACGGGCAAAATCCTGGGACTGGCTAACGCGGTGCAGCAATTCGAATCGGGGAGATCAGGCTCGTACAAAAAGAGTCCCGCAAAAATTTGCAAAGGGAAACTATCAAAGGATGTGTCAGAGGGGCAAATTGCCAAATTATGGCGGGAAACATTGAAATAATCATTGAAATAATTATTTGACTAATCAATGCGTGCAATACGCCCAGTCCATCTCGAATAGGGGGTAGGCGGATCCGCCAACATCTCGTAAAAACATCGATAAGTCCATCGCCATTCTCCTTAATTGGCAGTATTGCTAATTGATAATCATTATTGCTAATCATAGAAAAAGCGTATCATTATTTTGTGATGCCATAGCAATAGCACGAGATACTTAGCGTTAATCCCCGGGAGTGATTGTTGCCGGATTTTTGAAAAGCTGAAGCCAAGAATTTCCATGAGCCTAGTTTGGGATTCATGTGGAGCTTGAACCGGGCCATTCCTTTACGAAATACACGGTTTGAACTTTGCCCGCGATGGCCAGGGTAAGGTTTTCCGCAAGAAACCGCCTCGAAATTCGCCCGAAACGAGAAAACCTCCTCGGACGGCAACCGATACGCAAAAATACCGGTAAACTCTGACAAATGATGAACGAAACGCTGACGATACTCAAATTAGGGACGACAATCTTCTTAACTACTTCTGCAATTATTTCTGCACGTTAATTAAAAATATTTCTGCACGTTAATTAAAGATGATCTCTCCACAATTAATAATGATTTCTCCATGCCGCTTGAAATCGCATCCCTGAACCAAGTATCATTTAACGACACGATTTTTTAGTTAGTGGAAGACAGTAGAACTTAAAGGTGTGGCCTGGAACATCTAACTCCTTGGCGCCGTAGCCAAGCGGCTAAGGCAGCGGATTGCAAATCCGCCATTCGTCGGTTCGAATCCGACCGGCGCCTCTAGGTCAAAGCTACTGCCTTTTTCTGAAACCAAGGGGCCAGCAACGACTTACATCGATGGCCCTTGTCCCATGACCGCCCGACAACTGGGCCAACACGTCTCAAATGTCAAATTTATCGGCACGTGTCACGGCCAACTCTCAATCTGGGTGATTCCAGCCAAAGAACCAGTTAAACCGCGGAGCTTATCGCGAAAACGTTTCGGCCCGCTTCGATCGCTTGGGTTTCAGAACTGTCTCGACGCTTGCGGCCAACTCGGTTCGGTGTAACCGCGTGTGGCGGTTTGCCGTCAAGATCGGCGTCGAGTCTCGCAAAAGCTTTGTGCCCCTCGGAGGGGGAGCCGAGGTCCTCGAAGATCTTAGGGCCCGTAGCGGCGATCTTTGGGCTGCCCGCAGGGGAATCGGGGGCCGAGCCAATTTGCTAGCAAATTACGTCCACGAAGCTTGGAGATCAAACCGGCCGCTTTCCCTCTTGCGGGCTCATCTACCAAATCCGAAGCTATTTGTTCCTTCGAATTGTTCCTTCGGAGCTATTTGCCTCCGAACCTATTTGCTTCAGCGTTTAGGCAAAAGAGGAGTTCCCGGATCGCCTTCAGAAGCGAACTTGAAGGGTGCTTGCTTGCCGGCTAAAGAGACTTGGATTGACCGCTGCTATCAGACAAAAAACCATCGCTTAATGTCCTGTATGCCAACCGTGGCTCTCATTGTAGAGTCGGCCATTGGGACCGGTTTGAGAAGCATTTTTTCCGTTCGATAATTGCCCGTTAGCAATACTCCCAAGGTGATTTTGTTCCAAGTTCAACGAGCTCTTCCATGCAGGCTCAAGGCCCTCCAATCAACCTTACAGGTATCAAGCACTCACTTTATTCAAAAACCTCAGCCCGCGGTGCCATTTTCAGTCGATTATGCGTTTCAGCGATCTCAGGAAGGCAAAACCCACCGGCGCACGGAAGCCGGCTGCTGGACTCGTGCAGCATGTGGATGGCGTATAGCGGATGGACTCTCCGACTTTTGGTCGTCGTGACCGTGGCCGTTTTGGTTTGTCGCGGATTGTCGGGGGCCTTTTTGGAGCCGTTTGATGTCTGGGGGGCTTTAACCGCGGCAGCGCTCCTACAACTCCCACTTGCGGTGGCCAGACGCCTGACCCCGTACCCCACAACCGCGTGTACGGGACTTCCACCAAGCGGGGAAACCGGGCGAGTTCACACAGGTTCCGAAGCGCATGGTGCATTAACTTCGATCGAATCAGCATTAAACAATGAACTGGATCGATCTGTGGAACCATCGCTCACCCCTTCAAGCAGGAAACTGGGAGCAAAGACATCGCCGCTCTCAACCGTTGAACAACAGCGCGACAAAGCCCCATGCAAGGAGCCGCCTCGGCAAGGAACTTCTCAAACATCCTCCGAAACTTCGCCTGTTGACCGCGCAAAAATCTGTGCCAGAGCTTGGCAGTTAGGTCTAGAGGCATCGCTGACCGCTATGATCTTGCTGACGGCTTGGGTCATTGGCGGCAGAGGAACCTTTTCTGCGGGATCAGCCATTCTTTGGGTTTTGGTGGTTGTCGTTCAGGGAGCCGATTGGCGGTGGCTGCTCACATCGCAAAAACACACCGCACCGAGCATGCCTTCGAGAATCTCCGGCAATCTCGGCAGACAAGCACGTGCGGAAAAGCGCAGCGGGTTACCCCAGCAAAGCCGGCTTGGCATCGGCAAATGGATCTCCTTTACGGAGTTACGCTCAGGGTTCGTTGGGAGAAAGTTTTCAGGCCATCCGCGGCAAACTCGGTGGGTCACTGCTCGGTCATCATTAACCGCCGCCCAGGGTAAAGCAGGGGGGAGAATTCGGCTCCGAATCAGGAGCGGCATTCCTCGGGGAGGAACCGCTCGAGGGCAAATTGCTGCCATTTCGCCTAAAAAACCGGGCGTATTCCAGCCGGCAACGAAACGGGCATCCCCGGCCCCGCCCCGGGACCTTGAGGATGCCTTCCTTAGCCCCGATCAATGGGCCGCGCTGCTGTGGCCCGAATTCAACCTTCTGCACACCCAGGTTTTCCAAGCCATGCGACGTGGCTTTCGAAAGGATGGGAAGGAAGTCCTGCGGGGCGAGATATGCGCCGCGATCCCACCGGGGGGCCGAATGGCGGTCATCCACGTCGGGTTCTGCCCACCTTTTCTCCACAAACCTGAAGTGCATTTGGAGCAGCGGTCCGGCCCCGCAGCAGAGCTGAGATTGTCGCAAGCGCTGTGCCACGGTTTGCGGCTGGAGGCAAAGTTGACCCAAAATGCCCCTGCCTGGACTTTTATTCGCATCCGGCTCGAGGCCATTGGTGGTGCTGGCCATCGCAGCCGCCTGGATCAAAAGATGTCGGCGTTTGCCGAAAAGCTTTCTCTTGAATAACGGGCCACCGTTGATTGATTCCCTGGAAAAGCCGCAATAACCATAAAATAAAAAAATAAAACCTGAAATAAAATAATAAAACCTGAAATAAACAGTGATTCGGTAATTCCGGAAATAACGTGTCGTAAGTTAAGGAATGAGTGGGTGGTAGATTGGCCGTAAATTCCGCGGCAAAACGTAAGCAAGTGAGTAAGAAATCAGTAAGCTTTAGGAAACGGCGCGACTTTGGGGGCCAAATGTTGCATGTCAAAAGCGTTCAAATGCGAAGTACTTTTAAGTCCGGGGCCCCATGATTCAAAAGCGGCTATGAACCCCTCACAAATCGGGCCATATAGCCCTCGTTAATCGGCACTAAAGCCTTCGTGAATTTAGAGAACAAAAGGCCCCAGATATCACGCGGGGTGAGTGCCCAGAGTGTTCAACCCCTCTCTGAAAGGGCATGAACGAACCCAAAGAGGAAAAGGCTTTCCATCGCGTAAAAAACTTCGCTTAAGCCAATCGAAATTGAAAATTTGGCGAAGCTTTGACGACCCGGGAAGCCTAGAATAAATACAAGGTTTCACCCCATCACCTTGCAATCCGTTGGAAGAAGTCGAGCAGGCCGACCGCGGCTATGCCCAATTAGTTAGTGGAAGACGAAACGTACGAAAATCGTGTCGGGATTGACCGGGAGAAGCGTTTTGAGCCTGAGCCCGAACCGGCTCGCGGCACATCAAAAAGATTCTTTTTGGTTAGAGATTTCTAAAAGTCAGCATTTTCGGAAGGATTTACCAAACAACCGTCGGAGTTAGCATCGGTGCAACTAATTTTTTATCCGCACCCAACACTGCGACACGTTTCCAAGCCGTTGCGTCGGGTCGACGCACAACTGCGGCAAATGATCACCCAAATGTTCGAAATTATGTATGAACACGAAGGAATCGGACTGGCGGCCAACCAAGTCGACCTCCCCTACCGGGTATTCGTGCTTAATCTCACCGGCGATCCGAACGAAAAGGACGCCGAGATGGTGTTCATCAACCCGGTGATTTTACGCCGCAAAGGCACCGTTGAAGAAAGCGAAGGATGCCTGAGCCTGCCCGAGATTCGTGCGCCGGTGCCCCGATTCCAAACGGTAGTGGTCACCTCGTATGATCTGAAAGGCCGCGAATTCACGATGGAGGCCTCAGGATTAGCTGCGCGAGCCATCCAGCATGAGATCGACCACCTCGACGGCGTCCTTTTTATCGATCGCTTGAGTCCTAGCCAACTCCGCGAAATTCGCGATCAGTTAGAAGCCTTGGAGCGGAAGTTTGCGGAGCAACAATCCGCGGGAATGATTGCAGATTCCCGCCGGATCGCCGCTCGGATTGCCGAGCTGGAAGCCGTCCGAACCTGAGGTCACAGATTGGTCCGTGCGACGAGAAAAACAATCTGAGTTTTCTTATCTTCTTTGATGACCTTTGATTTTGATGCCCTTTGATTTTTCTTTAATGTGCCCCAGATCCGGAATGTCCCCCAGATCCGGCTTCCAGGCGGAGCTCTGCAACCAAGGCTGAGGATCGGAAAGGCCGCCGCCTGAAATGTTTGTCCGTGTTTCAAGCCTTGCTTGCCGAGAGCGAAAGCCAAGAAAAATTGAGAACCCTTTAACGGCGACCTCCGCTTATGGCAGGGGATCGCGTCTCTGAGCCGGCGATTTGCTCACTCACCTTCCTACGGCAATTTGATGATCCGGAAGTCGTCAAAGCGGATCCAATGCTCCGCGTCGACCGGACCATGATAGCCTTGGATACTGACCTCGTCGTCTTGTGGAGGCGGAAGGGAACCTTCGGCGGCGGTCAAGAATTCCTCGGTTCCCTCCACCCGATATTGAGCCACATATCGGTCCGCCGACACAACAAGACGTAGTCGGACCGGCTTGTCTTCAATGAGTTTTTTCCCCGGGATAATGCACACCTGACCATCCAACAATTCTTTAACCAGTTTGAAGACCGGCTTCCCCCCGCAATACCACGTAATGCCGGCTTGCTCATACTGATTGGTGAGCGGCGACAAATTCTGCACAGTCAATTCCACCGCGAATTTCCCCTGCGAACGGTCCGGGGCCTTACGGACCAGCGCATTACGCACCGTTTGAGCCACGCCCGGCTCGATACGGATTTCGAGGGCTCCCTCACGGATTCGCCAGTAGCCCGGGTTTTCCCGAAGCCAACTCCAACCGTCGGCGAGTTTTCCCTCGAACCGATCCTCGAAGATCACCTGGTCCTCGGCGCCCCGCGATTGTCCTATCAACCCGAGGATAAGCAAGCACACACACGCTGCGATAAACCTCATCATACATGCTCTCCTCATTGACGGCTTGTGTTGACCACAGCTAATTCTGCGCAACCGCAGACAATTTCCCCGCCTCGGCCGGCATTCGGCGCGCGAAGCCCGTGCGCGCACCCACCGGCTTTGCCTAAATAGCCTCAAAAAACCCTATAGCTAGTATAGTTGGGAGAGCGGCCGAAGTGAAAACTGCCTTCGAAACTCTAGCCCTTACTTTTTTGCTGGCGGAATCGCTCGCCTGCGTAAAGGGCCGCCTTACCCAGGATTTCCTCGATGCGGAATAACTGATTATATTTGGCCATGCGGTCGGTGCGGCTTGCCGAACCGGTCTTAATCTGGCCTGTTTCCAACGCGACGCTCAAGTCGGCGATAAACGTGTCCTCAGTTTCCCCACTTCGGTGGCTAATGATCGAACCATAGCCGTGCTGCCGCGCCAGATCAACCGCTTGGATGGTCTCGGTTACCGTTCCAATCTGGTTCAATTTGATGAGGATGCTGTTGGCCACACCGAGGTCGATCCCTTTCTGAAGCCGACTCGTATTTGTGACGAATAAATCGTCACCCACAATTTGCACGCGATGGCCAAGCTTCGACGTCAGAAGCTGCCAGCCCTCCCAATCATCTTCATCAAGCGGATCTTCGATCGAATAAATCGGATATTTATCGATCCACTCGGAGAAAAGTTCCACCATGCCTGCGGAATCAAGCCGGCGTCCGTCCACGATATATTCGAATGGCTTTTTATCCTCCGCAGTGATTCCTTTTTTCTTCTTTTCAGGGGGCAGCAGTTCGGATGCAGCCACATCCAGAGCGATGAACACAGCTTCTCCAAGCCGCCGACCGGATGTTTTACCCCAGGTTTCCACGGCTTCCGCCACGACTTCCAATGCCTCCAAGTTGCTCTTCAGGTCTGGAGCAAACCCCCCCTCATCGCCCACGTTGGTAGAAAACTTTTTCGATTTCAGAACCGACTTCAACGTGTGAAAGATCTCGCATCCCCACCGAATCGCCTCGGAGAAGGAACCGGCTCCCAAAGGCGCGATCATGAACTCCTGAACATCGACTTGATTGTCCGCATGCTGACCGCCGTTGAGAATATTCATCATGGGCACCGGCAAAAGCCGCGCTCTTACCCCGCCGAGATACTGGAAGAGGGGCAAACCGCAATAATCCGCAGCCGCCCGGGCAACCGCCATGGATATGCCGAGGATCGCGTTCGCGCCTAGATTGCTCTTATTCGGAGTTCCGTCCAACTCGATCATGCGAAGGTCGATTTCCACCTGCTCCAACGCATCCATATCCAGAAGCTCGGGCGCCAACCGCTCGTTGACATTTCGCACAGCCTGAAGCACTCCCTTGCCCGCGAACATTGCCGGATCATTATCCCGGAGCTCCAAAGCCTCGTGCACTCCGGTGCTTGCACCACTGGGAACCGCAGCTCGACCAAACGAGCCGTCGGCCAACAAAACGTCAACTTCCACAGTCGGGTTGCCGCGACTATCCAAGATTTGCCGGGCTTGAATGTCGACGATTTGCGAGCTCATCATCTCCTCCTTTCGAAACACTACTGGATGGTTTCCAAATTCCTGCATTTTCGACCTAGCTTCCCCAGCTTGCGCAGGATCAGATACGTAACTTCTTTGCCACGGCCAAAGAGCCGGTCGTCTTATCTAGCCTTCTTTTTCGTTTCCCACGTTTTCCATCGTTTTCCGAAAACTCAAGCATCCATGTATGCGTCCGCAATCAACCCGCAGGCCTGTATCATTTCGATCTGAAGCAATCTTTCATCCCATTTTGAAAGAAGCCGAGTTACCGAACCGCGGCCCCAAGCGAGCGGTTCAAGCACCCCGGCCGAGCAACCTCCTCCTCTCCCGCGCCGTGAAAACCCCCGCAAACCGGGGAAAAAGGGGCGAACCTCTGTCGAAAACCCGTGAATCCCTAAAAACCCTCGGTATACGCAGCCGTTGGTTTCCGCCCGGACCGCATACAAGGGAACTGAACGATCCTCTCGTCGGCTTTTGCGAAGCTTGGCCCCACCTCCGCTTTTGCGCCTCAACACGATGGAAACGCTGCCTATTTGCCGCCATCGCCGAAAAATCTCGTCAGCAAATGTTAAAGAACGCATTATTGTGGCGATTTCGGACGGTTTTGCCTAGCGTCAACGCGCTTTCGAACCGAAAATCAGCCCCATCAAGTCCCGAGTGCCCAGGACGCCCTCAGGGCTGAGAACCTCGCCTGCTTCGAACCCGGCCGCCAACCCCTGTTGCCGATTAAAATGCCGCACACGATCTAGAAAGGAAGCTTTTTCGCCCGAAAATTGCGTCTCATAAACCCCGATTGCTGCCAGCTTTTTCTTCAACACCGATCCGATATCCACGACGACCGGCTGATGCCGAGTTGGGGAGAGCTGACGAAAAGCCAGAAAATAATGCCAGAAAGCCGGTATCGTATGGGGTGGCAAATTCTCGAAATATTCGGCCCATTTGCTGAGTCGACAGTAGAATACTGCCCCCGCCGTGATGAATACCGCCTGCTGATGGTCAGGGGACGCGAGCGGTGTGCCGGCGCCTAAGCCCAAGACCAACCGCGGCCGCCATCGCCGAAGCCACCGGGCCAGGCACATCCGCGCCTTAAACCCATCCATCAACCGCCTGTTGGGAAGCGGCAGGGTCACCCGCGCTTGCACGCCGAGAATTTCTGCCGCCTTTTGAGCCTCGGCCAATCGAACCTCAGGCGAGGGGCATTTCGGAGTTGGCTCCCCGTCCGTCAAGTCGATAATGCCTACACGGTATCCTTGCTTAGAAAGCAAGGCTAATGTCCCACCGCATCCAATTTCCACATCATCTGGATGAGCCCCTACTGCTACGACATCCAGCGGCTCTTCCACCACACCGAATATTCGCTCTCGCATTTACGAAACAACCTTGCAAGATCACGCCTTCCTTCACAAATAAGATCACGCCTTTCTTCACAAATACGTATAAGTCCGGACCGGTTACCAAATCCGTTTCTGCATTTTTACTTGCAACCGCAAAACCTCTCTCGTATGTTCGCTAAAGGCACCGTGCATTATGCAGCCGTCGCCGGCCAAAATGCAGCTCCCCCCTAAATTCACGCCAAAGGAACCTTTCCCGGCGGGACTCCCAATTTCGTCAGCATCCCACCCCAATTTTCCTATCTTGGCCTGGTGTTAATGCACCACGCCCTAGAAAAACCATCTGCCCCGAAGATCCGATCCGACGCTCAACAGCACGAAGCCGGTGTGGTGGGCCCGAAAAAGGGGCTCAACGCCGTTTCACCGCCGAGATGAGAAAAGCCGGGTTGAGCGATTGGAAGCGCATTCGCTCCATCTGGTAACAACCGCGTGCAATCTGCAAAAGCCGTACGTTGATATCGGGTACCAGGGGATGCAAATATCGATACACATCGGCGACATTGTCGATGCTACTGACCACGACCACCAGCCGCCCGCCATTCCGCAGCCGCTCGAACGCCGCTTGCACCAACCCGACCACAGCCCGACCCGTGCCGCCAATGAAGATCGCATCCGGCTCAGGGAGGCTCTCCCACGCCTCGGGGGCCCGTCCCAAAACCGGCACGATGTTTTTCACCCGGAAGCGGTCGGCATTTCGCTGAATGAGAAGATAATCCTCCTGGTCCATTTCAATAGCATATACCGTTCCCTGAGAGGCTATTTGGGCGGCCTCGATCGCCACGGAGCCACTTCCGGCACCCACATCCCATACAATACTCCCCGGCCCTAGGTCCATCTCCGCCAAGGCAATCGCTCGGATCTCTGCCGGCGTCAACAAGCCGCGTTTGGGTTTGGATTGCAGAAAGGCGTCGTCCGGATTTCCGAAGAGCCGTCGCCCGAATTGTTCCGCAGGGCGATCCGGCGCTTCCGGCTTTCGAACCAGAATCATGACATTCAGGGCTGAAAACTCATGGCCGACTATTTCGGTCAACTCCCCCCGTGTTACCCGCTCATCCGGGGCCCCCAAGTTTTCGCACACATACGCTGTGAAGTAATCGACCTTGGCATCGAGCAGAAACTTAGCCACAGCTCCCGGCGGCCACTCATCGCTTGTAAAGAGGCCTACTTTATCCGCCACTCGGATCTGCTCCAACAACATGCCCATATCGCGGCCGGCCAAGTTTGTCAGTAAAGCATCTTCCCAACTTTCTTTGACCCGGGCAAAAGCCATCTGCATCGTGCTCACGTGGGGAATGACCTCGAAACGATCTTTCCCCAAGCGATCGCATAAAAACCGGGCAATTCCGTAAAAAAGTGGATCTCCCACCGCCAAAACGACGACATTCCTTCCTTGAGCCGACCCTAATAGCGAAGCGGCAAGCTCGAGATCCGGGCCAATGACCACGCGTTCTGCCTTGCCCGGCGGCACAAAGGCCAGCGTGTTATTCTCGCCGACCAAAAGATCGGCTTCTGCAATGAGCCGCCGTGCCTGCTCAGTTAGCCCTGCTAGGCCATCCTCGCCAATTCCAACAATGAAAATTTTCTCCCACGCCACGTGGCAGTTACCTCCCGCAAGGTGTGTTGGTCAATGAATGATTCTCCCCGCGCACTAAGCGCAATTGCTATAACGATACGTCAATCTTCCACGGCCCGCAAGAATGGGCAACATTGAACCGGGGCCACTCGCCCCCCTTTTTTGGCCACCTTCCAAAATGCTAAACGACGAGGCCTTTCACGAGGTTCGACCTGCGAGGGATGTGAACACCCGCACGCACGCCGGGAAGGCACGATTTCGCGGCGGCGTTACAGCGTTAAATGGGACCGCTCGGTCCGAGCGTACAGGCGTGGCGGATCCGCAGCACGGGGAACACCGCTCCGCAAGTGCGTGCTATGTGGCCCCGGCGTCGAAACCGTTCCATTTTCGTCGAAACCTCTCGATCTATCCCTTTCCGACTACCGGCGATCAATCAGCCGTAGGTGCATAGCCCATGCCGGGCTTTGCGCAGCGCTCAGCCGTGGCGGTGGATGCTCCCGGCTCATGAAACGCTCGAGCCAAAGAGCCACGCAGTTGAACCGGCGGATGCCGTGCACCCATCCCGTGCAGGGCGAGCCTGGCTGGCGGAGGCGATTATCGGGAAGCTGGAATACCTCGGGCTGCCGCTCCGTTGAAACCACTCGAGGCGGTCATCAAGACACCGTGCCCATCGGGCCGTAACGTGTTTTCTTTGCATACCCCTACCTTTTTTTGCTCTCTCCCCGAGTCTTTTTGTTCGTGGCCGCAGAAACTCTTGATGGGTGCGGGAGCCCCAAACGGTTTTTATACTCCGCTGGTTCTGGAAAGCCACTAATTCCCGAAAGCCGCAATCCAAGATGGCGGAATACGCCCAGCAAGCTTGGCCAGCGTTTGGTCGCCAAGAGCTTTCCCGAGGAACTGTTAAGTTTTTTGGGGAACGGTAACTGACCTCCCATTGAGGGAAATGAGTCCCGACACCCGGCCGAAATAGTTGACAAAAAAACCGACCTTTGCTAAGGTAAGTAGGGCAGGTGCAGGCGGCCGATTATCGGAGGCTTAAAGGCAGCCGCAGCGACCGGCCGAAATGCGTGTGAGGCCGGTCGGTCCACCTTGTCTGGGGTTTACCGCGCGCTGCTGGGATTTAAGGTTTTCACCTGTAATGCAGACAAGGGATTCTGCTCAATTTCAAGTTCGGATTCTGCTCAATTTCAAGTTCCGGATCTTTCAGCTTTTTTAACTGGCTGCATCAAGAACGAAGCTTCGATGTAAGACCGACAAGCGGGACGTAGCATTAGGTAATGCAGATCCGTGCATCTTTTGAGAGCGAAGTTCATCCCTGGAGCAACTTTGCTGCGGTTTCGTATGGGTTTCCAACAAGTAAGGAAAAACGACGGGTAAGGAAAAACTTAGGTAAGCCTTAAGACTCGATTTATGACGGGGAGGGCACCCCATGGTAGTCGATCGTCTCGCGTGGGTGAAGTGGGTCCAGATTTCAAGCTTAAACCTGCTGGTTCTAAGCGCGGTCGTTGTCCTCTTCGCTTGTGGCCTTTGGGGGTGTCAGCGCGGCGGGACTGCAAGTGCGCCGTTACAAGAGTCGAATATCAAGCCGCTAGCGATGTTCTACGGTCAATTCATCGCGCAAAATCAGGGACGCCCGCCGGCTGATGAGGCCGAATTCAAGCGATTCATCCAGTCTCGAGGACCGGCAGCTTTGCAACAGTTTGGTGTCTCGGATGTTGAAAGTCTGTTTATCTCAACCCGCGACAATCTTCCGTACAAAGTCGCCTACGGGGGAGCCCAAGGTCCGCCGAATTTGGTCGGACAACCAGTGGTCGTGTATGAACAACAAGGTGTCGGTGGCAAACGGTATGTGGCCAACACTTTGGGTGCCGTCGAGGAGGTGGACGAGGCTCGATTTAAGGAATTAGTGCCTAATCCGTGATTCAATTTCGACATGCCTTTCTCAGGAATGGTTCCTTGGGAATGCCGCGACCTATTGGGGACCAATGCGTTTTGCCAAGGAAGCAATGAGCGAAAACGATCTCGGGAAAAAGAAAAAGTGGTCAACCCCGGTGTAGCGTTGGGGGCGGTTGCACAACTAACACGGGTGATCAAGAAAGCGGCGGATGCTGCGAACAGTTGTGCCTACGGTGGTCGATTTGTGAGGTGCCTTCTTGAGACACGGCCGTTGTGTCGTGTGATGAACCGTGGGAGGGTTTCTCCTTGGATTAATCGTCCGGTTTATTTGTCTGTAGTACGTGGTTCCTTTTTGCGAGGAGGTCTTTGCCATGAAACGATCATTGAGGCGGGGGTTTACGCTCGTTGAGCTACTTGTGGTCATTGCGATCATCGGAATCTTGATTGCGCTTCTCCTTCCGGCGGTGCAAGCGGCTCGTGAGGCAGCCCGACGAGCCCAGTGTACCAACAACATGAAGCAAATGGGTTTAGCGATCCACAACCATGTGGATGTGCGTAAAGTGTTCCCAACGGGTGGGACCAAACCTTGGCCGGTCCTCGAGTACCACATGGACAACAATGTCCCCTGGGGGCCCGAGAAGCAAGGTTTAGGGTGGCTATTTCAGATCCTCCCCTTCATGGAACAAAAAGCCATTTATGATTTGAGGACTCAGGGGGAGTTGGAGCGGCAAGTCATCCCGAGCTATTTCTGCCCCTCAAGAGCCGCAAAGCGGTTGCAAAGCGAGCGGGTGCTCAACGATTATGCGGGGGTAACCCCGGGCGATTTTTGGCAGGGAGAAACTTGGAATGTTCCGCAGAATCGTCAGTGGTGGGGAGTGATTGTGCGGACCAATTGGCGGTATATCGATGAAGCGCAGAAGACGGGTAACCCGGCTGGCTCGACACCGCCCACCACTTTCGCTGATATACGCGATGGCACAAGCAACACGCTCCTTTTGGGCGAAAAACGCCTGCGAATACGGAATTATTTCTCCGGGGATTGGCACGACGACCGCGGTTGGACGGACGGCTGGGATCCCGACATCATGCGATCCACGGGAACTCAGTACGGCTTTGGCCCGGATACCGATACCGGTCCGGATGTGGGATTTGATTTCGGCTCCTCCCATCCGGCTGGAGTGAATTTCTGCCTAGCCGACGGCTCGGTGCGGATTATTCCATACGTCACTGATCGGCAAGTGCTTGATCAATTGGGACACCGAGCCGACGGGACCTCCGTTCAGGTTCCTTAGTTCGTTCTCGTCGGTAGGCGTAGTAACATTTCCCTTGCTTGGGTGGTTTAACAGCAACTTCCCGCGAAGATTGCTTCGTCGAAAAGCCAGGAACCGGGGGATCCGACCGCGCGGTCGAGAGATTTTCAGCTCTGAGAAAAAAGAAAGGGCCACTCTTTCGGCGGAAGAGTGGCCCTTTCTGCTGAGAGCAGTTACCTTACCAAGGAGTTAATCGCACGCTTGCTTTATTGCCCCGCAACGCAGTGGAAAATCGCGCAGGCCTACCGCTCATCCAGAAACCTTTCCCGTGCGACGATTCTCTCCGATGACACACGAAATCCCTACCTTTTCAGCCTGAAGCCTTTGGGCGGTGCCTCCTCGGAACTTCTCTCACTTACCAGGTTATCGAGAAGCCGAATCGATCGCCACGGAAGTAGACTCCGCTGTGCGGGCAACGCGGATAAGGATACACCGGCGGATGAACAATCACCGGAGGACGGCTCCAGTACGGCGGCGTGTAAATGATCACCGGAGGATGGCCCGGGTACGGACGGATCACCGTATATCCCGGCCACCGATGAACAGGGTGGTGCGGGTGACCGCGATGCCGATCCCAGTCTCGATCCCGATCGCTGTCTCGCCCCCGACCCCTGTCATCATCTCTGTCTCTATCTCCATAACGAAAGCCTCGCGGATAGCTCTCGCGGTGATCCACCGTAACGACCGGGACGGTAGAGTCCTTGCGATGTCCCCCAAAAATAATTTGAGCAAAAGCGGTTTGGCTGATTAACGCGAAACCGCCGGCGAGCAAAGCGATTGTGATTAATTTCCGCATATTTGTGCCTCCTGTGACAGGTTAATGGTTTCCGAAAACAACGATTCTGACTCGGCAGCTTTCTCCCCCCAGCTTGAACACTTTGTCATGTTTCGGTCTTTTTCCTGGGGCCCCTCGAAGACCGATTAAGAGGCGGATCAAGTTTCGTGCCACATAAATACAAAGGATTAAATTTTACTTAAATCTATTGTATGAGAACACTTACGAAATCGAATCTCGCCACCTATGACTTCTACTTCTCTTTGGAATCACTTTGACGGCGCTGTAAGTGTGATAATGACTACGGCGCGCAAAAAGTCGATCCCCCCTGGCTGAACTATTCCACCGAAGCTTTCCGCTTTTTTAAGGCGCATCGCCAGGTCAAAATCTGCTTTATTTCGGTCGCTCAATCCCTGAAAAATGCACAGTTTTCTCGAGGCTTTTTCGTCAACAGGAAACTCCGACGCCAAAAACCCGCAGCTATCTCACCACGGAAGCACCGATTAACCACCCCCAAGCAGAGTCATACGTGGAGGAGCAGCCGGCCCAGTAAGTCGGTGGCATGCTTGCTTTTTCCAGTCTTATCCACCCCTTTTTTACGCGGAGGACATTATGGCTATTGTTTCGAAGATAGCGCTGCGAACAAGTTTCCCCTCAATATTTTCGTTACTTTTAGGCATCGTGTTCGCTCAAGGCGGGAATTCTGCCCGGGCCGAGCACCCATGGGAATTAGCACGCCTGCGGCCTGGGGTCACCGTGGCAGAAAATGGGCTTTGGATCGAAACGCCCCTTGAGCGTCGATTCCATTCATCTCACCGCGTCGTGATTGCAGAATTATCGGGCCCAGGCGTGATTACCATGATTCACTTCGCCCTGCCCGAACGGCAAGTCGTTAAGCCCAAAGAGTACGCTTTAGGACGAGAATTGCTGTTAAAGATGTATTGGGATGGCGAAACAACTCCCAGCGTGGATTGTCCTCTGGTGGACTTTTTCTGCGATCCGGAAGGCCTTCGCGAGCGTATCGACACGGCCCTAGTAAACAAGAAGCGCGGGTGGAATGCCTATTTCCCCATGCCGTTCCGAAAGTCGGCCCGAGTGGAGCTCGTCTACGAAGGGCCGGTTAGCCCCGGTGAGGAACTTTGGCAATTGATGCCTTGCTATAGCTACGTGCTCGTGCATCGGGTCGAGCAACTCCCCGAGGACATCGGCTACTTTCATGCTCAGTGGCGGAAGCAGTTGCTGAACTTGGCCAAGGAGGATTATGTGGCCCTCGAGGCTGTCGGCCAGGGCAAGTTTGTCGGTTGGAACGTGACGGTCCGGTTGCCGGGGCGTCCTGGGTATCCCGTTGATGAAAATGAAAAGTTTTACATCGATGGCGCTAGCATCCCGAGCGTTGAATTTCAGGGGATCGAGGATTCATTTGGCTTTAGCTGGGGCTTTCCGCCGGAAGAAAATTTTTTCGCCCACTCCGGTTGGTTTCCTTTTTTAGAAGGAGCGGCTGCCTATCGATTTTTTGTAGCCGACCCGATCTACTTCCAAAAATCGCTCAAAGTGACCATTGGCTTCGGCGAGCATGAACACCCCCTGTTTCGCCAGCAGTTCGGTAAACCGGGAAATAAGCTGGAATTCACCAGCACGTGCTATTGGTATCAAACAGAACCGCACGCCCCCTTCCCGCCGATGCTTTCGCTCAAGGAACGAGGGGCTACCCGGCGGACATGGAAGGAGATGGAATCACCGATTGACATCGACGGTTGGAAGTCTCGCGGCGTGCGGCTGCATATGCGGTGTGGTCGGCCGGAAGAAGAGTTGGTTTGGGCCGCACCGGGTTTCGGAGCCGAAATCAGACGTGGTTTCGCCTACAGCGGTTGGCCTTTTCCCGTCTTTCACACTCGTGCGGACGAAAAGGAAGTGCAGCTTGACGTGATCGTTCCGCCGGGTAGCGTTGGCACATTGCGGCTGTATATGATCGACCCGGACCTCTTCAGGGGGGGAAGACATCAAGAAGTTTTTTTGGCCGGAAAATCGGTGGGGGTAATCACCAATTTTGAGGAAGGGCGTTGGCTTGAGATTCCGGTTACCGGCTCCCAAACCCAGGAGGGGCGGCTTGCCCTTCGGATCGTCAATCTCAACCCGGAGTCAAATGCCGTGCTTTCGATTGTCGAATGGGTCCAGGCGGAGTGATGGCTACGGACGCCTCGATTTTGGCTCCCTTGCTATAAAGCGAAAAACTCTCTACGCGGTTCCGACAAGGACCCCATTTTTCCTACTTATTTTGGCCGGGCTATAGCGTGCTTCCGGTACGCCGTGAGGCCCGCGCCGTATTCACCTGCCGTCGGATCCGACACCCCGCTTGTCAGGGATAGATGTGTTTACAACGCCGAAACATCGCCTTCTCCGATCCGCCCCCCGCTCTCGGGCGATAGATTACGATCATCGGTAGTAGCGAGGAAGTGATTACAAGCTTCGTGCCCCCCTAACCGGACCGCAAAATCGCGGCAAATGATCATCTTCACGGCGAGCTTCCCGGAGCAACGCTGACGCTAATTGCTGGCCCCCTTCAGTTGGGCGATTTCGGCTTCCAACTGGGCGATTTGACGCTCGAGGTTAGCGACCTCCCGGGGATCGTCCGTTTGCCGCTTTGCCCCGGCCAATTGCTGACGGAGCTGCTGGAGCTTTTGCTGAAGGATCTGCAAACGTTTCTTCGTTTTCTTGTCCATGCCCAAACTCCAAGCGATCCAAAAACATCTGGTCAGTTAATCCAGTGCGGGGCTTCTTCAAACACCGCTAAAACTGTCTTGGCACGGCTCACGGGGTAGGCTAACTCATCAAAGAACGGAAGGCACTTAACTCACATCCGCAGAAGTTATTGCAGATTTCTTCGCCGTAGTTCATATTTGACACCAGACGGGATTCATTTGACAACGGATAGGAGTTCCTTTATAGCAAGCAGAGTCGTCGGAAGTCTTAATGCCTTGGACATGCAAAAGAATCCCACAATGCCCCACGGGCAAAGCCGCGGTGGGCAACGTGGTTCCTGATTATTACGCTTCGATCGGCGACCTTGGGCCAGTTAGGAGATCACTCGGCGCCAAATGCCGCCGAGCCCGCGCAGATGACCCGAGCACTTTAATCCCACTTCAAGCCCCGAACGAAGATGCGGTTCTCTACCTTCTGTCACTTGTAACCGCGGTTATGCCGTCCCATCGGCCGCTAAGAGGCCACGACAACTTCGGCTCAAGCAGAAATTCTAAACACCGCATCTTAAAGGCCGCTCACGAAAGAGGCACTCGGTCGCTCCCAAGAACTATTGATCTACTTCACGGAGTTTTCCGCCGAAGATCAAAACACATGAGCGCATCGTTCGAGCGCAGATAAAGTTTCCCGTCGTGCACGACCGGATGGGGCCAACTCGGGCCATCTCGCACCGGTGCCATGAAGCTTCCCTTCAAGCGAAATTCATCGGGATTGGCCTCGATAAGGGCGACCAAGCCGTCCTCGTACCGAAAAATCAAGTGACCATCAACATAAAGCACGGCGGCCGAGCGTCGACCGGGGGGCTCAACTTTCCAGCGGATCCGCCCGGTAGCGAACTCCAGACAAACCGGTGTACCGCGGTTTTGACCATCGCCGCCGTAAAGACAGTCTCCGACTAGCACCACGCCGCCGTGATGGTTCTCGAATTGATCCGGTCCCAAAAAATACACTTCGCGGAGGTCCCACCGGCCGCCCCGACGTTTGATTTCTAGTAGCGCCGAACCCGTGCGGTAACTTGTGGTTATAAACACATAATTGTCCCGCACAATGGGGGTGGGGATGTTGGCGACTTGATTGGCGATCCGATTGTACCCCCAAAGGAATTGTCCGCGGGTCGCTTCGACCCCGACCACTCCTCTCCCGAGCAGCTGTATATATTGTCGCACGCCGTCGATCGTAGCCACCACCATCGATGTGTATCCCGCCCCATCACGTCCGCGGGGACCAAGGGGGGGAATAGCACATGTCCAGATCACTCGTCCTGTGACCTTATCTAATGCGGCGAGTGCTCCCTTCGCGCCGCCGGGGGTACACACTAAACGCTGACCATCTACCAGGGGTGACTCGCTATATTTCCACTGGGACATCATCTGCCCCCCAAAATCCCGCACGAAATTTTTGGCCCAAAGAAGCTTGCCTGTTTCCGCGGACAAACACGCCAAGTCCCCTTCGGTGCCGATTGCGTAAACACGTGTGCCGTCGATCGTGGGCGTACATCGCGGTCCGTCACCGTGAGGCGGGCCGATCGGCGTCGCCCACAGCTCCCGGCCGGTTTTGAGCTCCAGACAAATCACGCATTGCCGCTCTCCGACGGGCATTGCACGATCGCCCATGGTGTAAAGCCGATGCCCCACAATCGTCACCGAGGAATATCCCCGCCCCAAACCCCGGTATGTCCACAAAAGTGGCGGGCCTCCTTCAGGCCAATCGGTAAGAAGGCCGGTTTCCACGGACCGACCGTCGCAGTTCGGCCCCCGAAACCGCGGCCAATCTTCCGCACTGCTGCCTGTTACCCAAACGGCCCAGAATACAAACGATGCTGCTACCCCCCATGAAACGGGGCCACATGCACGCGCTGGGTTCGTAAGCTGTTGCCAATTCATCAATAAGCACCACGACTGCAAATTTGAGCCCATCTGCTTTTTCTCCCATAGGACCTGAGATTGGCCGCGGCTTCTCGGAGCGGGCAAATGTCGGAAAATACGCTTTCGCGCCCTCGCTCATTCATTTGATGTTGAAACGGGGGGAACCGGGAGATGCCGTCAGTCGGCTTGCCAAAAGTCTATAAGCAGCGCAGCAAAAATGCAAATTGCAGGGAGCGCGCGGTGGGCAGCACCCACCGACACAAAACTTGCATTCCCGCCGAAAGACCTTTTACCAGATATCAAGCTCCTTCTGGAAGCTTTCCAAATACCAAGCACTTCGTGGGAGCCGTAGCACAAAACCAAAGCAGACTCCATTACCTTGACTTAGCGGAAAAATGCACCTGCAGCAGTCCGCGGGAGCGCCCCGCGAATCTGGAAATAATTCGAGGATAGCGCGGATACTGCCAGAATGAGGATAACGAGAATGCTCCGAGAATAGATGTCGAAAGCCGAAGGAAAAACTTGACGAAAAGAGGAGCGACTACCGACGCTGCTAAATTCCGGGACCCATCGACCCTCGAGCACCGGAGAATCGATATGCCCGCGGTGGGAGGGATCTTAGCGGAGCTGGAACCGGGCGCGCATAAACGATGGCCAACCGCAAAGTTTGTTTTAGTGCGGCGCAGGGGCCGATGAATTGGAATGCTCTGCCGCCGTTGTACCCGTTGTACGCGGGTCCACCCATTGCCGCCGTTGGCGCGAGCTTGGTATTTTCATCAGTTTTCGGTATTTCGTGACGGTTCGCCGCGCGACGGTGATGCCTTGTTTGGCAAGCTCCGCCACAATTTCCTCGTCGCTCAATGGGGAGCGTTTGTCTTCATAATCAATAATCTCTTTCAACTTAAGGCGGATCGTATCCCAGGCAACTTCCCCGCCATCGGCGGAAACGGTGCCACCGCAGAAAAAACGCCGCAAGGGATAGATCCCACTCGGGGTCTGGACCCATTTTCCGTCGACCGCACGACTGACGGTGCTCACATCGACGCCGACCTTTTCCGCAATTTCCTGCATCCTCAACGGTTCGATATAAGCCGGTCCCTTTTCCAAGAATTCCCGCTGATGATCGATGATAGCCTGGGCAATCTTGGTCAGTGTGGCTCGGCGTTGCCGAATTGAATCGATGAGCCACTGGGCGGAATTCAATTTCCGTTTAAGATACTCTTTGGCCTCCGGACCCAATTTGCCCGTTGCAAGCAATTGCTTGTAGTAAGGACTGATGTAAAGCGAAGGCACGCGCCCTTCTTCCAACCGCACGCGGTAGCTTCCATCGTCCATTCGTTCCACAAATACATCGGGACGAACCGGAGGCGGCTTCTCCGTGTTAAAAGCGGAACCGGGTCGCGGATTCAATTTCCGCAATTCTGCTAGCGCGGCTTGAATTCGCTCCAAGGAATAACCGGTCCGGCGAGAAATCAGCGGCAACCGATTGCTCTCAATATCTTTGAGATGATCCGAGATCAGTGTTCGCAGTTCCTGATAGCAGGACATTCCCGGCGTCAATTGAAGAAGAAGACACTCCCGCAAATCACGTGCTCCCACCCCGGGCGGATCCATCTGTTGAATCACCTTTAAAGCCTGCTCAGCCAGGGCCAAATTCTCCGGGGTGGCTTCCGCGCCGAGAATATCCGACAGGCTGCTGGGCAAGTACCCGTTGTGATCGAGGTTGTAAATAATTCGCTCCGCCATGGCCCGGAGCTCGGGCGTCAGATCAAAAAATCCCAGTTGATGGGTCAAATAATCGTGGAGCGTCTCCGGGTGATCCTCTTGATTGGCTAAGAGGTCGTGCTGCCGTTCCATCTCCTCCTCGATACGATTGCGAGAAGGACGAAACTGCTCTTCGAAATGCTCTGGATACAACTCCTCCATCTCCATCAGCCGCTCGAAGTCTTTCGCCATATTGCCGGTTTCGTCAATCACCAGAGCCTTTTCGTCTTCGCTGACCGGGAGCACCGGCTCGGGAGGCTCGGCTGGCTCGGCAAATTCGTCCACCTCTTCGTGAATTTCCAAAACAGGGTTATCCACCAACTCCTGCTCGATGCGATCCTCGAGCGCGAGGATCGGCAATTGGAGGATTTCCATGGACTGGATCATGCGCGGAGCCAATATTTGCTTCTGTTGCATCCGCATCTGCTGTCCCAGAGACAACCTCATGGCAAATCCCTCCGAAAAAGCCGGCCGCCGTGTTATCGGTTGGGCAAGCCCCTCAGGTCGGTTCAATCTTTCCTCACAAAACTATCTTCTATCTTCTCTATTTCTTCAGATATGCTCCCAAGATTAGGACTCAGCCGAGAAATTGTTCACTAAGTAATTTAGACCTTATTTTTGGCAAGACTTTCGTGCAACCTCGTCGTTCACAATTCCTGCCGACCTTTGAGAGCGTCGGTGAGCATTTCCTTATTGGCGAATTCGATCACACTTCCGCTGGTAATGCCCCGGGCCAAACGCGTGATTCGCACCGGCACTCCTGTGAGAAGATTTGAAATGTAAAGGGCCGTAGCATCCCCCTCGACCGTCGGATTTGTGGCCATGATCAGCTCCCGGAATGCCCCGCTTTTCACCCGCTGCACCAGTACGTCAATGGTCAGGTGCTCGGGTCCAATTCCCTCTAACGGGGCAATCCGACCCAAAAGAACATGGTATAAGCCGCGATAAGCCCCCGTTTGTTCAATAGCCAACAAATCGCGATGTTGTTCCACCACGCACAACAAGCCTGTATCGCGGGCAGAATCTGAGCAGATCGCGCACAATTCTCCCTCCGATAAATTGTAGCAGACGTCGCAGTTGCGGACGTCCTCCTTAATCCGTCGGATGGCGTCGGCTAGAGCCATCGCCTCCTCGCTGGGCACCCTCAAAAGATGATACGCGATCCGCTCGGCCGACTTCCGACCGATTCCGGGAAGCCGCGATAGCTGCTGTATTAACTGTGTCACGACCGGGCTGACTTCTGGCACCGCATCCACCATTGACCGCGATTGAAAGAGCTAAAAAGCCGCTGCCATGAAAATCATCGGTAAGTCGATGGCTTATCCCATGAATAAACAATTTGATTGAACAAAGGTTAGTAAAGTTAAAAATATTTGGTTAGCAATTGAATAAACTCAGTTGTCAATACTGATGCTGATCTTCGCCACGAGGAAACTCCGGGGCTTCCGGTATTCCTCCGAGTCGCTCTGCGGCCCTACGCACCAAGGGGTGCTGATGCACCTGACGGATTTTTTCTGAAAAAGGTAGTGATTCCCTCTTCGAACGCCGTGCCCGCACGTCACCGCTTCCCATCTGAAAAACCAAACTCCAACGAGTGCCCGTTATCCCCGCCAATGCGGACTGTAGCTTTTTGAAGTTCTCCGGCTTCTCGCAGAAGGACCTCGCTAAAGTATACCCCGGCTTGAATGAAACAATCAACGTATTTGGCACGGAAATTGCTGCTGCCTCGTAGTTCTTTCCGTTATCCTGGAGTAATCCTCCTACCTTCTCTAAAACGGATTCCCAAAGCCGCACCGGATTGAATGAAGCAATCGGCGCACTTGCCGGGGCACCGTCGCCCGCTTCCTGTGCCGCTTCCAAGTCCGGAGCTTCGTCAATTTGAGTTGTCTCCTCCGACTTGCCGGCCCGCAACTGCCCCAAGCGCCTTTTCATCCCCTGGCTTCCCGACTGCGTGGCCTTCCCGGGAAAACCAATCCGTTCTGAAGCTGAAGCTCGCGCTTCCTGCCCGGAGGCTCCACCTGTAACATCCCTCGGCTTTCCGAAGCCGATTGGCCCCATGCCCGACACCGTACCTGCATTCTGCGCGGGAGCAAGATCGCCTTGGCTTACGAGTGATCCCGTCGGTTCCTCTGTTGGCTTGCCCTGAGGCGTGAGCCCTTCGTTTAGGGACGTACCACCGGACCGCCCGACACTACGAGTTGGCTTACTTTCCTTGCCCTGGGTTGTGTCCGCCTTCAAAGGCAGCCCGTGGGATGAATCAACGACCAAGTCTTGTCGCTCGGAAACCGGGGCGGATAACTCTACCCGAGCTGGCGGCGCTTGCTTTCCTCTTACAACTTGCGATTTCCGGGCTTCAAGGTCCCTTTTCAAATGGTCTGCAATCTGGCGATGAAAAAGTTCAGATTCGGTACCCGCCCCTTCCGGCAATCGAGACCGATTGTCGGCCGAAACGCTATCCCCGAAATCACCCGCTCCGCCGGCCGCTGAGATTATTTCGGCCTCAATATGGGGAGCTTGCCCTGATCGCCCGACCACACCTGGTCGCGCAGAAGAAGCCGAGGAGGAGGCGGTCGTTTCTCCGCAACTTTTCGACTCCAACTGGTCTAGCTGATCGACCAGCACCACAAGCTGCTCTAAATTCTGGAGCCGGGCAATCCGAGCGATCGCTAGCTCGGCTACAATCCTCGGCTGAAATGCAAACCGCATGCGGAAAAGAGCGTGATCGAGGATCTGAAGAATCGCAAAAACAGTCTCTAAGCCGAATTGCCCGGCCAAACGCTGCGATCGCTCGAACTGATCGACAGATGTCCACAGCAAAGCTTTCGCGTCGCAGCCGGCCGCAATCACCATCAGATCCCGGAAAAACGCCGCCAGTTGTTCGATCAGCGTGCTAAGCTCTGAACCGCGGGTCAGCATACTGTCCAACTGCCGGAGTGCCGCCCCAGGATTTTTTTCGGCCAGTGCGTCGACTAAAGCGGCCAAGTCTTCGTCATTTGCCAGGCCGAAGATCGAGCGAATCGTGTCGGCATCGATCTGCTCACCCGCAAAACTCAGAACCTGCTCCAAAAGGGATTGGGCATCCCGCATCGAGCCGCCGGCACGCCGCGCCAGAAGTCGCAAAGCCTCCGGATCGGCGGCGACACCCTCTTGAGCAGCAATCTGCTGGAGCCGCTGAACAATCCCCTCGATAGAGATCCCCGCGAAATCAAAGCGCTGACATCGTGAGAGAATAGTCGGCGGCAGCTTGTGCGGTTCCGTCGTGCACATGATGAATTTGACATGCTCGGGCGGCTCTTCCAAAGTCTTCAGCAGCGCGTTGAACGCCTCCCGAGTCAGCATGTGCACTTCGTCGATGATGTAGATTTTGTACCGAGAATGGCTCGGCCGCACGGTGACGTTTTGCCGTAGCTGCCGGATTTCGTCGATGCCCCGGTTGCTTGCCCCGTCAATTTCCAGAACGTCGATGTCACTGCCGGCAGCAATGGCCAAGCAAGATTCGCACTCGTTGCACGGTGTCGGAGTCGGCCCTAAGCGGCAGTTTAAAGCTTTCGCCAAAATTCGCGCAGTGCTCGTTTTTCCGACCCCGCGAGCCCCCGTGAAAAGATAAGCATGTCCTACACGCCCTTGGGCAACGGCTTTGCTCAGCACCCGAGCAACATGTTCTTGGCCGACGAGTTCTTCGAAATTCTGGGGGCGGTAACGTCTGGCCACTACCTGATAAGTCGGACGACCGGACAAACCCCCGCCGGACTTGCTAATTTTCGGACCATTCGCTGCCATGCATAAGCCGTCCCGCCGATTTATGATTTACCTATCGCAATATGAAATCGCAAGATGAAGTTTTTTATCAGCATCACCTATTCAAAGAATTCGAAAAGCCCCTATTAGCGAGGGTTTCGGGCGAGCATGTTTGTGCATGCAACAATCGCCGAATTAACCCAAAATCTAAAATTATCGGATCACGGAAAGCCGCCCCCCTTAGCCCCACATTTATCTCCCAAAAACCTACGAAGCGGATTCCTAAGTTTGCGATCCCGTTTTTTTTGACCCCATCTCCCGAAAACCGGAAATCAATGCTTACCACTTCCGGGAGGGCTCCAGCGAAAACGTTATTTTACCCAAATAGCCCGTGCCCCTCGGCACTAATCGGCATTGAACGGTGAAAGACCGCAGATCAATCAAGCTTTCTTAGAGATTGGGACGATTCCCGGCTCCACCCTTTACGAATTTGTTCCTTTTCATTGTCGGAGGATTTCTCCGTTTCATCCGCGAAGGACTTCTCCGCGGAGTCCGCGGCCCTCAACTGAGCACTAGCCCTCTACGGACGCTTAAACCACATCGGCAATCAAAAGTAAACAAGAATCGTTCGGGGGCCGTCCTAGTTTCCAAGCCACCATCTAATTCTTTCGGCCCAGTACCGCGTACCAGTGATGTCCCGTAGGAACCCCATGAAACCTGAAGAAACCCCATAAAACGAAAACTTCGGAATTTGCCCAACATTCAAGCAGCATTTAGCGGCCTACTACCAGAAAGCGGCACCTGGCGAGGAACCCGTCACACATGAGGATGACTGCTTATGGCTGCTGGCTTTCGCCCCTGACCAGGTTCACAGCTCCCCATTGTGAGGGCCCCTCGCCAGATGCCGCGGGAGTTAGCCCTCTAAGCTACAGTTGTCATTTTTAAACAATGCTGTGGGGAAAGTCAAACCCCTCCAGCTTCCTGCGAGCCCAAAACCGGCTTGTCGGCCCGGTGAATTTCCACACTCGAAAACTGCGAACCCCCGCAACAATGGACCTCGGCAACGTACCCGCTCATCGAATCAACGGCTCAAATCCGTAGTTAGTTTGGGAGTAAACGAGCCGGGTAATTTCAAACCTTTGCCGAAACAAAGTCCCGACTTTTGCGCACACGATCCATTATTACTATACGGCGATCAGGTCTACCGGAAATCGAAAAACTTGCGTTTTCTGCATGTTCTCGAAACAGATTTTTGGCGACTTTACCAGTTGAAAAGCTTCCGCGGACACCCTCGGGCTTTCCTAGCCGAAGAGTGCAGTTCGAAAAAGGGGGTGATTCGGGGCCTTCAACCCCTTACAGTTTGGGTATTCGGAACAGTCGAGCAAGCCTCAATTCTTTGACCATTCGCTCATAAGACCTGGCTCGGATCGCCTAAAAGACCCGGCCCGGATCGCTAATAACACCCGTCTCGGGTCGTAAACCCAATCGAGAATCGCCCCCTCAAAGCATTTCACGGAATCCAGAAACACCGCTAACAATTTTTCCGCGTCAGCCCCGCGAACCACCCCCCTGCCGACCTGCCCTCGGTGCAGTGTTCAAAGTGCTTTCATTCTCCTTAAAGCTAAGAGCCTCTAACAAAATGAGCCGCACAGGCATTTATAGCAGATCAGGATGCAGCCGAGGGTAAGGAGTGCTTGATGGATGTCGCTGCGACGTTCATAGCGGACACGCAACCGACG
>Ga0209721_1000417_pt1 | contig 39274 bp, 26 predicted proteins | sample TshhotsprinmetaG_FD_184139 | JGI IMG/M metagenome (GOLD analysis project Ga0209721, IMG submission 184139) | Hot spring microbial communities from South Africa to study Microbial Dark Matter (Phase II) - Tshipise hot spring metaG (SPAdes)... | ecosystem: Environmental > Aquatic > Thermal springs...
CCCCTCACCCCCCTTGCCCCCCTCTCCCCCTTGCCCTGCGGGCGGGGGAGAGGGGGGAAGAGAGGGGTTTTTGGGGCGGCGGCTTCGCCGCCGCCCCAAAAACCCCATTTTCATCCCCCCTCCCCGTTGAGGGCGGACGATCCGTCCGCCCTCAATGGGGAGGGGGGTAGGGGGGAGGGGAAAATCAACCCTCTGGAGAGTTGCCCTCCTCTGGAATCCCCAGCCAGATTCAACCCGTAGAGGTGGTACGACTTTTTGAGACTTTGCCAGAAGGCCGTGATACGACTTGACGAGATTCAACACCTCATACAGGCATACAGGGTGAGTTATCGCGCAAGCCGAAGATATTTTTCACCCTCTGGCCGCTGCCGGAAGGCGAGTTCTCTCTTTTACCGGGGGTTCACGCTGCAATCTTTCCCGGATAGCCTGGATTTCGCGCCGAAGAGCATTATCTTCCTCCAGCGCTGCAGTAATCCGTTCGCAGGCATGCAACACGGTAGTATGATCCCGTCCGCCCAGCCACTGCCCGATCTGGGTCAGAGAGGCATCGGCCTCCTGCCGCAAGAGATAGCAAGCGACTTGACGCGGACGGACCACTTCTTGGCGACGGCTGGTTCCGGTCAGGGCATCCACGCTCAGACCGTAGAAATCGGCCACCGTTTGAAGAATAATCTCTGGAGTGACCTGGGGGCGCACAGAGGCAACCATATCTTCCAGCACCCGCAGTGCCAGATCAACGGTAAGAGGCTGGGGGGTCAGCGTCGCCAGCGCAACCACTCGGTTTAACGCCCCTTCCAATTCCCGAACGTTGCTCTGGAATCTCTCCGCAATGAGGAAACAAATCTCATCAGGGACCTGGATACCCGTTTCGGCGATTTTCCGGCGCAGAATGGCGATACGCGTCTCCAGGTCGGGCGGCTGAATGTCCACAATCAAACCCCACTCAAACCGGGAGCGCAACCGTTCCTCCAGCGTCGCCATTGCCCGAGGGGGTCGGTCGGACGAAATCACGATCTGGGCACCATTCCCATGAAGCGCGTTGAACGTGTGGAAAAACTCCTCCTGGGTGGACTCCTTACCCGCGATGAACTGGACATCGTCCACCAGCAAAATGTCCACCGTCCGGTAGGTTTCCCGGAATGCTCCGGTAGCCTGATGGCGGATCGCCTCTATCAGGTCGTTGGTGAAAGTCTCGGCGGAGACGTACAGGGTGTGCAGTCCATTCGCTTTACAGACATGGCCAATGGCATGGAGGAGATGAGTTTTCCCCAAGCCTACCCCCCCATAGATAAACAGGGGATTGAAGGCCCGGGTCGGATGTTCAGCAACCGCCATACAGGCAGCATGGGCCAGACGATTCCCCGGCCCAACAATGAACGAGTCAAAGGTGTACCGGGGATTGAAAGACCCGTTTGTTCGCTCGGCTATCCGGGAGGACTCCGCGAGTTTTCCGCTTAGCAATGGCAAGGGAGGCGCCTCAGGCTCGGATTTCTCACTTTCCCAGACCACAAACCGCACAGAAGCCGTCCGCCCGGCGAGACGAGTGAGGACCCGGGCGACGACAGACCGCAACCGACTCTCCAACCAATCGCGCGCGTAGGTATTGGCGACTCCAACGACAAAGACGCCGTCCTCATATGCCACCAGATGAGTATCCCGCAGCCAGGTCTCAAAAGTGGCTCGTGTCAGTTCCAGTTGAAGCTCGCCTAACGCGGCCTGCCAGATGCGTTTCGCATCCATCGTCATAAAATTGCCCAGGAAAACAGAATTTGCGGATTTCAGACCTGTGGCGGCAATAACGGATTTTAGAAGATGCAGGTCTGTGGGGCTTGATGGGTGATACGGTGTCCAAGGGCAATTTTATCAGAAAGGCGAATAGAGGCAACCCGCTTTGCCCACAAGAACCTTAAAACCTTCACGACTTTAAGGTTTCGGAATCCGGGACTGACGGCAGCAGTTATGCTCTCGCTCTATCCCCCCAGGAGTGGGGAATTCGCAGGGGAGCGGAGGCACATATAGGGATTCCGAAAAGTTGAAGAGGGGGAACGAAATATTTCGGTGAATTTCCCAGTTTGTTCTTCCGGCACAAAGACGATGGAGAGGGGAGATTTTTGTATGGGTTTTGGCGCTGGCGGCCTTCGGCCGCCAGCGCCAAAGGTCTCGCGGGGAGTAAGGAGTGGGGAAACGTCAGCCCTCCAGAAGATTGCATCCTTCTGAAGTCAAAGCCGGATTCAACCCGTAGAGGTGGTATGAGTTTTTGAGACTTTGCCAGAAGGCGTGATACGATGGCGGGGGCAGGAGGCAAAATGCATCGCCTTCTTTCGGATGACCACCCGGAACGCCTCTCTCGGTTTTTCAGCCGCATTCCGCCCAATTATTCCAACAGAGCAAGATCATCCTACAATAAACTCCCCTCCATCCACCGGAATGACCGCGCCGCTGATCCAGGTCACTGCCGGGTCGGCAAGAGCGACCAGGACCGCTGCCACGTCCTCCGGCGTGGTCAGTCGCCCGCCGGGGTTGCGCCGGAGGGCCTCCTGGACCCAATGTTCATGGCCGGGGATGGCCCGCAGCGCCGGGGTGTCCGCCACGCCAGGGCGCAGGCAATTGACCGCAATGCCGCGCGGGCCCAATTCCAGCGCCAGTTGCCGCACGTGGCTCTCCAGCGCCGCCTTTGCCGCCGAGACCGCGCCATACGGAACGACAACCCGATCGGCTCCCCCACTGGAGAGGGCGTACACCCGGCTCCCCGGCCCCAACAGCCCCCGCCGGACCAATCCCTGCACCCAGTAAACCAGACTGTGGGCCATCACCCGCAGAGTCATATCCATCTGCTCCTCGGTGATCGCCTCTGCAGGGTCGTCCGCAATGAAGGGTTTCAAAGAACCGAAGGCCAGCGAGTGGAGGACGAAATGGATGTATCCCGGCTCTTCCCCCGCCATCGCTTCCTGGATGCGCTCCAGCACCTGATCCCGCTTACGGGCGTCGGCCGCGTTCGTGTTAAAGAAGACCGCCCGTCGCCCGGCAGCCTCAATGTCGGCAATGACCTGATGAACCCGATCCAGGGTTGCCCGGGTGTCCAGGTGAACACCGAAGATGTTCATCCCGGCACGGGCCAGCGCCCTTGCTGTCGCTGCGCCGAATCCGCTGGATGCGCCCAGGATCAGCGCCCATCGGCCGACCAGTGCTTCTGTGCTCATTCCGGCCTCCTCTGTGCATAAATTTGGGATAGGGCTGGGTGATCTCTATACCGGTCCCTGCACCCTTCCCCTGTGATAATATAACACCGACTCCCGTCCAGAGCAACGGTTTGTAGGGGCGGCTTCGTCGCCCCCACAAACCCCACACCCCACCCCTTTCCCAGGAGTGAAAAGGTTTTGGCGCTGGCAGCCTTCGGCTGCCAGCGCCAAAACCTCCATAAAAATCCCCTCACGAGCAACGTCTACTCTTCCACTGGCACATACCACCCCACCGTCGCGTTGGCGCGCCGCAGGTACGCCTGCGCCACCCGCAGCACATCCTCCGGCGTCACCGCGCGGAGGTGGTCCAGATACGCCTCAAACCAGGTGTAGTCGGCGAAAATCTCGCTCCACCCCAGCCAGAACGCCTGCCCGGTGACCGATTCGCTGGAGTAGGCAAACTGGGCGCGGGCCTGCTGGATGGCTTTCTGCAGTTCCTCCTCCAGAATCGGCTCACGGGTCACCCGCTCCAGTTCGGCCCACAACCGCTCCTCCACTTCGGCGGGAGTGCGGCCCGCCCGCACCGTGGCAGTGATGGAGTATACGAAGGGGTCCACTGTGGGGATCAAACTGCCCGAAACGTCGGCTGCCAGTTCGGTATCCACCAGTGCGCGGTAGAGGCGGGAAGTCTTGTTCGTCCCTCCCCCGCCGAAGATGGTCATCCCACTGGCCCCGCTCAGGACCGCATCCAGCACGACCAGAGGATGGAAGTCCTCGCTGACCGGCGGAGGGGTGTGGAATACGACGGAGAGGTACGCTGTGTTCCCCTCTCCTTCCACTGTTACCCGGCGCTCGCCCCGCTGGGGCGGCTCTTCCGGCGTAGCCGTACCGGGCAGAGGTCCGCTGGGGATAGAACCGAAATGGCGGCGGATGAGGTCCAGCATCTGCCCGGCCTCAAAATCCCCCACCGCCACCGCCAGCGCGTTGTTGGGGACGTAGTAGGTTTTGTAGAACCGATAGAGGTCATCCCGCGTCATCTGCTGAAGGTCGCACATGTGGCCCAGCGTCTCATGGCCGTAGGGATGGACGCGGAACGCGGCCGCCATCACCTCCTCCCCCAGCAGAAAGAGCGGGTCGTTCTCCGCCCCCTGCCGCTCGCTGATGATGACAGTCCGCTCCGCCTCCACCTCCTGCACCTCAAAGAGCGCGCCCGTCATCCGGTCGGCCTCAATGTCCAGTTCCAGTTCAATTTTCTCCGCCGGAAGCGTGGCGTAGTAGGTGGTGAAATCGTACCAGGTGGCGCCGTTCCATATTCCGCCCTCGCGGGAGATGGCCTTATCGGCGGTGCCCTTGGGCCAGCGCGGCGTGCCCTTGAAGAGCATGTGCTCCACCCAGTGGGAGATGCCGGTGATGCCGACGTGTTCCCGCCCGCTGCCCACGCGGTACCATATCCAGAAACTGGTCACCGGGGCGGTGTGGACCTCTTTCAGCAGGACGGTCAGGCCGTTTTCCAGTGTGGTCTTCAGAATGCTCACGCGCTCCTCCGGGACCTTCGCCGAACGATCCACCATATCAGCAGTGAGGCCAGTATCACCAGTACAGCCAGCACCAGATAAGGCGCGACAACAGAGATGATGGAGACAACGGTGGAGATGATGTCCTCTATGGTGCTGACGATGGGGTTGGCCGTGCCACCGGTTGTTGCGGTGACCACAGGGCGCCCGCCTGCCTTGACCGCATGCACCCCGCCCGCGATGATGACTCCGCAGATAGCCGCCACGACGGGATGCAACTGGATGGTGCGGGTGGTTGCGGCGAAAAGGATCGCCCCCGCAGCAGGACGCACGACCGTCTGGACGACGTCATTGACTGTATCCACGGCGGGGATTTTATCGGCCAGAATTTCAACCACCAGGAGCACCGCCATTACGCCGATGGTCCACCAGCTGCTCAGCCAGGCCCATGGCCCCTGCAGATCAATGAGGCCGTCAGAGAGCCGGTCCGTCAGGGCGATGACCAGCAGGGGGATGTAGGCGTTCAGCCCGGCCGAAGCGGAGAGGCCGAACGCTGTAGAGAGGTTGAGGAAGGCCTGTACAACAGGCATTTGGAACCTCCTTTCCAGGTCAGGCAAAGGGAGAGTAAAAAACGGGCCAGTTCTTTCACGGCCCTGTGGGGAATTATAGCAGGTTAACAGGAGAAGACAACTGTTGACAGTCCATAGGGCTTGCGCGGTAATGCGCCCTGTGTGGGAAAGGGGTGGGGTGTGGGGTTGTGGGGGCGGCGAAGCCGCCCCCACAACCCCACTCTCTCTTTGACTTGGCGGGCACGCTGCTCCCCGAAAGGGATTTGCTGCACAAGCCCGCCCATAAACAGACCACGACCTCCCCGGGGCAGGGAGGCCGTGGCCTGCGAAAGGAGGGTAACCACTTGTACGGAACAGGGGGCGGGGACCCGTTCCACCATCATTGTACCTTAAAAAGGACGACCGTCAATAGGAAAAAAGTACTACCTACCCGCAGCGCGACCTCCATAGCCGTCGCCCTATCCGGGATGTGGGGCTTGTGGGGACATCTTCACTGCCTCCACGACCTGCTTTTCCCTGCAGGCCCGGGACTCCGGAAGGCTTTTCGCTCAGCGCGTGTAGCGCAAAATCAGTTCCTTTGCCGCCCGCACCTCGTCCAGTCGCCGCACCGGCGCATAATGCGGCGCCTCGTGCAGCAGTTGCGGATTCGTCCGTGCTTCCTCCGCAATCTGCAACAGCGCATCAGCGAAGGCGTCCAGTGTCTCCTTGCTCTCCGTCTCCGTCGGCTCAATCATCAGCGCATCGGGAACGATGAGCGGGAAGTAGTTGGTGGGCGGATGGAACCCGAAGTCTATCAGCCGCTTGGAAATATCCAGCGCCCGCACGTCGGGGGCGTCCGGGAAGCGCCCTTCGCAGACAAACTCGTGCATGCAGGTGCGGTTGTAGGGGACACGGTAGACGTGCTGGATTCGGTACTTCAGATAGTTGGCGTTCAGGACGGCATCCTCCGCCACGCGACGCAATCCGTCGGGCCCCATCATCCGGATGTAGGTGTAGGCGCGCACCAGCACCCCGAAATGGCCGTAAAACGACTTCACCCGTCCGATGGACTTGGGCGGGTTGTAGAACGTGAAGAACGGGCTGTTCTCGGTGGAGCGCTTCGGGTCTACGACCACAATGGGGCTGGGCAGGAAGTCGGCGAGGGTCGCCGAAACGCCCACCGGGCCGGACCCCGGCCCTCCTCCGCCATGGGGAGTGCTGAAAGTCTTGTGCAGGTTGTAGTGGAGCACGTCAAAGCCCAGGTCGCCGGGGCGGGCGATGCCCAGCAGAGCGTTCATATTGGCCCCGTCGCCGTACATCAGACCGCCGTGCTCGTGGATGAGGGCGGTGATTTCCTCCAGGTGCTCGTCAAATAGCCCCAGCGTGTTCGGGTTGGTCAGCATCATCCCCACCAGCCGACTGCCGTGCTCCCGGCAGGCCGCCTCCAGGGCCTTCAGGTCCACGTTGCCCCGGTCGTCGGAGGGAATTTCCACCACCTTCAGCCCGCTCATCGTCGTGGTGGCGGGGTTGGTGCCGTGGGCGGAATCGGGGACCAGGATGACGTCGCGCTGGGACTCCCCGCGGTCGCACTGCCAGGCGCGCATCATCAGCACGCCGGTCAATTCTCCATGCGCCCCCGCGGCCGGCTGCAGACTGACGGCGGCGAAACCGCCGATCTCTTTCAGAAATTCCTGCAGGAAGAACATCAGCGCCAGGGCCCCCTGGACCGTCTCCTCGTCCTGGTAGGGGTGGAGATGGACAAAGCCGGGCAGACGGGCCATCTCCTCGTTGATTTTGGGGTTATATTTCATCGTGCAGGAACCCAGGGGGTAGAAGCCGATGTCCACCGCGTAGTTCATCTGGGAAAGGCGGGTGTAGTGGCGAATCAGGTCCCCCTCACTGACCTCTGGAAGGGGCAAATCTTCCCGCAGAAACTCCTGGGGCAATTCGCTCGGGGGAACGTCCAGTTCCGGAAGCGCCACGGCACAGCGGCCGGGGCGGGAAATCTCAAAGATCAGGGGTTCGGGCACTTTGTTCTTCATCGCGCATCACTCCTCGGTACATTCTGGATTGCGGGTTCTGACACCCGCCGGGGACTCCCATGCAAGTTCATTGTATCACAAAGCAAGGGATACGCAAAGCGCCTGTTCCCTCCTTGCCCCCATATGCGTCAACTTAAGGTGAGGAAGCGGAGGCGGCAAGACCTTCTCGCCGGAGGATGAACTCTCCGGTAGGGGCGACTGTGAAAGTCGCCCCTACATAAGCCTGCTGTGCAGGCTGGAACGTCGCTCCGCTGCGCTCCGTGGCGCACTACAAACAGTATGCCCCCTTGCCCCCTTGCATACTTGCCCCCTTCCCCTTCTGTGGTATCATTTCTACAGACCCAGAGGTGCCTATGGAGACCCAGCGACCACTTTGGACCGACCATCCCATCCAGACCCGCGGCGAAGACCGGCTCAACTTCTCCGATTACGCCGACATCCTGACCGATATCATCCTCACCGCCGACACCCCCCTCACTGTGGGCATTTTCGGGCCGTGGGGGAGCGGAAAGACCAGTCTGATGCGCCTGATCGCCGAGCGAATGACCGGTCAGCGCACCCTGAGCCACCGCCGCGCCCGCGTCGTCTGGTTCAACGCCTGGCAGTACGAACGGGACGAGGCGGCCCTCTGGCGGGCACTGTTCCTCCATATCCTGAACGCCCTGCAGGGGGAGGAGTTCTCTCCGGAAGACGCCCGGCAGATAGAGGACTGGCGGATGCGCCTCTACACCGACGTGGAGCGCACCGAATGGGGCTCCCTGCAGGTGGACTGGCCCGCCGCGGGAAGAGCGGCCCTGAAACTGGGCCTCTCCTTTATCCCGGGACCGTCCACCCTGGTGGAACTGGCGAAACTGGCCCAGGGGAATATCTCTGTGGCGGAGGACCTGGTCAAGGCGTTCCGGCGGGAACGGGTGGAAATCCACCGCCGCCGTCTTTCCTTCCTGGAGGAGTTCCAGGCCGGCTTCGCCCATCTGGTGCGGGAATACATCTGGTCCCGCAACGGCCTGCTGGTCCTCTTCGTGGACGACCTGGACCGCTGCTTTCCGGCGCGCGCGGTGGAGGTTCTGGAGGCGATCAAACTCTACCTGGACGTGCCCGGATGCGTCTTCATCATCGCCGCGGATCGGGAAATCATTGAGCGGGTGGTCCAGAGCCAGTACGGTACAGAGAGCGACATCCCCTTCCAGGGACGAGATTATCTGGATAAACTGGTCCAGATTCCCTTTTACCTCCCCCCGCTGGAGGAAGAGCAGATTCTTTCTTTCATCGCCGACCATGCACCCGAGGTGGACGAAGTCTGCCGGACGATTTTCGCCGCCGGGCTGGAGCCGAACCCGCGGGTGGTCAAACGGGCGCTGAACATCTTCCGCCTGCTCTCCGACCTGGCCCGCCGTCGGGAGCAGGCCGGAGTGATGGAAGCGATGGTGCCGGGGCTCCTGGCCAAAATGGTGGTGGTCCAGACCCGCTACCGCGACCTCTACCGGGACCTCCAGGAGTATCCCGTCCTCATCCAGGACCTGGAGATCGCGGCGCGAGAGGGGACGGAGGTCCAGCGCCCGGTCGCGCCGGTGCCCACCGAGACGGGGACGCTGCTGGAGAAGTACCTGCGCTACCGGTCGCTCCTGCGCATGCTGCGCATCGGCCCGCCGTTTGCCGCGCTGAGCCGGGAGCAGATCGCCGCCTACATCTTCCTGGTCCGCACCACCGGCGCGGAGGGGACGGAACTCCCCGTTGACCTTCCGGCCCGGCGCTGGGCGGACCTCGTCAGCAACGACCCGACCCGCCTGCGGAGCGCGGTGGAGGCGATCCGGGACCAGGGGCTCGTCCAGTGGTACGTGGATTCGCTAGCGCGGGTCCTGGAACCCCATTCCGGCGCGTCGGTGACGGAGCGGCTCTCGGCGGCGACCGCCCTGGGTTATTTAGGCGACCCGCGGGACCTGGATGAGATGGTGGAAATCCCCGGGGGACCGTTCTCCTGCGGCGAAGAACGCCGGTCGGTGATGACAATGGCTTTCCGCATCAGCCGCTACCCGGTCACCAACGCCCAGTACGCCCGCTTCCTGGCCGCTAACCCCCAGTATCCGGTTCCGTACGTGGACGAAGAATGGGCCCGTCCCTACAACTGGGACCCCGTCACCCGGACCTATCCGGAGGGGAAGGCGAATCATCCAGTAGTACTGGTCAGTTGGGAGGACGCTATGGCCTACTGCGCCTGGGCCGGGGTGCGGCTACCCACCGAGGAGGAGTGGGAAAAGGCCGCCCGCGGGGAGGACGGGCGCATCTACCCCTGGGGCCCGTCCTTTGACCCGGCGCGGGCAAATGTGCGCGAGAGCGGCATCGGCAGTACCACCCCCGTCGGCGTCTATCCGGAGGGGGCCAGCCCATACGGCCTGATGGACTGCGCCGGGAACGTCTGGGAATGGACGGCCACCCCGTACGACGAGGAGGAGTTTATCATCCGCGGCGGTGCCTGGAACTTCTACGCCGAGGACGCGCGGACATTTGTCCGCGAGCGGGCCCGCCGGGACCACCGCTCCCACTGCGTCGGCTTTCGGGTAGCCGCAGGGCCGCGGATCAGACCTCAACCTTCCGGAGCGCCGGGGACTTCCGAAATCTGATTCGGAGAGTACGAACTATGACCGACAAACCGTTCCTGAGCAAACTGCGCCATGCCCAGGAGCGCCGCCAGTCCTGGCTCTGCGTCGGCCTGGACCCGGTGCTGGAGCAGATGCCGGAAATCGTGCGGCAGGCGAAAGACCCGCTGGCGGCCTTCGGGCGGGGGATCGTGGAGGCCACCGCCAACCTGGCATGCGCCTACAAGCCCAACCTGGCTTTCTGGCTGGCCCACGGGACGGCCGGGCTTTCGGCCCTGCAGGCTGTTCTGGAGGCCGTCCCGCGGGATGTGCCTGTCATCCTGGACGGCAAATTCGGGGATATCGGCCATACCGCGGCCCAGTACGCCCATTTCGCCTTTGACGTCCTGCGCGCCGACGCGGTCACCGTCAACCCCTACCTGGGGCTGGATGGGGTGCGCCCGTTCCTGGAGCGGGAGGACCGCGGGGCCTTCATCCTGGCCCGCACGTCCAACCCGACCGCGCCACAGGTGCAGGACCGGACTACGGGGGGCCGCCCGCTGTATGAGGACGTCGCCCGGATGGTGCAGGAGTGGGACGCGACCCATCCCGGCGCCTGCGGCCTGGTGGTGGGCGCGACGTATCCGGAGGAACTGGCCCGCCTGCGCGCGGTCGTCCCGGACCTGCCCTTCCTCATCCCTGGCCTGGGGGCCCAGGGCGGAGATGTGGAAGCGGCCGCCCGCTACGGCCCGACCGCTTCCGGCATCGGCCCCATCGTCAACGTCTCCCGCGCGGTGCTCTATGCCTCCAGCGGGTCGGATTTCGCCGCGGCTGCCCGCGCCGCTGCTCAGCGCTGGGTGGAGATGCTCCAGGCGATGCCCGCCACGACTCCCGCCGCGCCGCAGGACCAGGCCCTCACCCAACTGGCCCTGCACCTGTTTGACGCCGGATGCGTCCAGTTCGGCACCTTCACCCTGAAGTCGGGGCTGACGTCCCCCATCTACATTGACTTGCGCTTGCTGGCGAGCCATCCGTCGCTGTTGCAGGAGGTGGCCCGGTCTATGGCTGCGCTGGCGCGCGATCTGACTTTTGACCGCATCGCCGCCGTCCCGTATGCCGGACTTCCCATCGGCACCGCGCTGGCGCTGGAGTTGGACCGTCCCCTGATTTACCCCCGCCGGGAGGTCAAAGAGCACGGCACCCGGCGCCCGATTGAGGGGACGTTCGCCCCCGGCGAGACGGTCCTGCTGGTGGACGACCTGATCACCCGCGGCGACAGTAAACTGGAGGCCATCGGCCCTCTGCAGGAGGCCGGTCTGGTGGTGCGGGATGTGCTGGTGCTGATTGACCGGGAACAGGGCGGGGCGGAGGACCTGGCCCGCCACGGGGTGCGGTTGCATGCCGTCCTGCCGCTCACCCGAATGCTTTCCATCCTGCGGGACGCCGGACGGATCTCGGAGGAGAAGTACCGGGAAGTGGTAGAATATCTGGCGCAGACGCGGGGGTAGGACGGGGGGATGGGTATTGGGTATTGGGGATTGGGTTGTTGAATCTCGTAAAGTCGTATCACCGCCTTCCGGCGAAGTCTCAAAAAGTCATACCACCCCTATGGGCTGAATCTGGCTTGTGATTCCAGAAGGGTGCGATCCTCTGGAGGATTGACATTTCCCCTCCCCCCTACCCCCTCCCCATTGAGGGCGGACGGATCGTCCGCCCCTACCGCCGCACGGGGAGGGGGATGGAAATGGGGTTTTTGGGGCGGCGGCTTCGCCGCCGCCCCAAAAACCCCTCTCTTCCCCCCTCTCCCCCGCCCGTCAGGGCAAGGGGGAGAGGGGGGCAAGGGGGGTGAGAGGGATAAAGGGAATCCCTGGCAACAAAGAAAACCTCGGAACGAACATTCGGACTCCCACCCGGGCAAGGGATGGGATACGACTTTGTGAGACTTTGTTAAAGACCGGGTGATACGACTTTATGAGAATCAACAGGGACATTGGGAGATAGTTGGCTCAAAGACCTGTCGGGAATGGGAGACTCCGCACAATTTTATATAATTCTGTGTATTTCTGTGTCCTTCTGTGGCGAAAATGAAGGGGTGGACGCGACGTCGGTTTTTGAATGCGCTGGTGGTCACGGGCGGCGTCGGGTTGGGGATCGCCGCCGGATGGAACCCACGGTGGTGGGAGCGGGAGGTCGTCGGGGCATCGTCCCCTTCCCCTACTCCCACCCCACCCACGCCCTGGTCGGTGGAGGCTGCCTACGCCGTCCCGACGGTGGAGGAGGGAACACTGAACTGCGCCGCCTGCCACGGGGATGCCGAACCCGCCCTCCCCGTCACCTACTGCCATACGCCCCACACGGGCACCTACGTCCATTGCAACCTCTGCCCCCACGGTTGCTTGATCGCCGAGGGGCAGCGGGGACGCTGTCGGGTGCGGGAGAACCGCGGCGGGCGCCTGTTTTCCGTCGTCTTCGGCAACCCGTGCGCCGTCCACGTGGACCCCATTGAAAAGAAGCCGTTCTACCATTTCCTGCCCACCGCAGCGACCTTCTCGCTGGCGACCGCCGGGTGCAACCTGCGCTGTCTCTACTGCCAGAACTGGACGATTTCCCAGTTCCCGCCTGAGGAGACGGAGAACGTGGACCTGCCGCCGGAGCGGGTGGTGCGCGCGGCGATGAGGGCCGAAGCGCCGGTCGTCGCATACACCTACACCGAACCGATCGTCTTCTACGAATATATGCTGGAGACGGCGCGGCAGGCGCGGGCAGCCGGGCTGAAGAACGTCGTCGTCTCCGCCGGGTTCATCAATCCGGAGCCGTTGCGGGCCCTCTGCGCCACGGTGGATGCCATCAAGATTGACCTGAAGGGGTACGACGAACGCTTTTACCGGGAAATCTGCGGGGGGAGACTGCAACCCGTCCTGGAGGCCATCCGCGTCATCCACGAGAGCGGCATCCATCTGGAGATTGTCAACCTGGTGGTGCCGACGCTGAACGACAGTCTGGACCAGTTGCGGGCGCTATCCCGCTGGCTGGCGCGGGAGATCAGCCCCGACGTCCCGCTGCACTTCACCCGTTTCCATCCGAACTACAAACTGACCAATCTGCCGCCGACGCCCGTGGAGACGCTGGAAAAGGCACGGGAGATCGCCCTGGCGGAGGGGATGCGGTTCGTCTACGTCGGGAACGTCTGGGGGCATCCGGGGAATCACACATACTGCCCCCGCTGTGGGGAGGTGCTGATCGCCCGCGAAGGCTTCAGCGTGACGGCGTATCACCTTCAGGACGGCGCCTGCGCCTACTGTGGCGAACCGATTCCCGGAGTGTGGTGGAAGTAGCAGGTAGCAGGCAGCAGGTAGCAGGCAGCAGGTAGCAGGCAGCAGGTAGCAGGCAGCAGGTAGCAGGCAGCAGGCAGCAGGTAGCAGGGCCCAGCCCCTTACGTTTTACTTTATTACGTTTTACGGAATACGCTATGGAACCCCGAATCATCTCACCGCGCGTCCGACCGGAGGAGGCACAACTGGACCAGGCGCTTCGTCCGCAGCGGCTGGACGACCTGATCGGCCAGGACCGGTTGCGGGAGAATCTGCGCATTCTGATTGAAGCCGCTCGCCAGCGGGGGGAAGCGCTGGACCACGTTCTCTTCTACGGCCCGCCGGGCCTGGGCAAGACCACCCTGGCCCACATCGTCGCCCATGAGATGGGAGTGCCCATCCGGGTCACCGCCGGGCCGGCCATTGAGCGGGCCGGAGACCTGGCTGCCATCCTGAGCGGTTTGCGGGAGAAAGAGGTGTTGTTCGTTGACGAAATCCATCGGCTGGCGCGGGCCGTGGAGGAAATCCTCTACCCGGCGATGGAAGACTTTATGCTGGACATCGTGGTGGGGAAAGGACCGGCGGCCCGTTCCATCCGCCTGCACCTGCCCCGCTTCACCGTCGTCGGCGCGACGACCCGGCTGGCCCTGCTGACGGCCCCCCTGCGCTCCCGTTTCGGAGCCACCTTCCGCGTGGACTACTACGACCAGGCGGCGATGGAGGCCATCGTCCGGCGGGCGGCGGGCGTCCTGGGCCTGACGGTGGACGACGCAGGAGTGACGGAGATCGCCCGCCGCGGCCGGGGCACCCCACGGGTGGCGATCCGTCTCCTCAAGCGGGTGCGGGACTACGCCCAGGTCCGCTACGACGGCCGCGTCACCGGGGAAGTAGCCCGGGAGGCGCTGGAGTTGCTGGAAGTGGACGAACTGGGCCTGGACGACCTGGACCGGCGGGTGCTGCGGACAATCATTGAGAAATTCGGCGGCGGCCCGGTAGGTCTGGATACCATCGCTGCGGCGGTGAGCGAGGAGGCAGATACGGTAATGGACGTGATAGAGCCGTATCTGCTGCAATTGGGCTTTCTGGAGCGCACCCCGCGCGGTCGGGTCGCTACAGCCCGGGCCTACGAGCATCTGGGCATCCCATACACCCGTCCCGAACAACCGACGCTGTTCTGAGGTAACCATCTGGCCCGCTCTGGACGGGACTGGCCGCTACCGGCTGCCTGCCATTTCATCACTCCACCAATATCCGCCAAGGAGGTCCTTATGCAACCGATTATGGAATGGGGTCTTGGCATCATCGCCACACTTCAGCGACTCAGCCCTGCACTGGACTGGCCCTTCCGGATATTCACGTTTATGGGCGAGGAGGAATTCTTCCTGATCCTCCTGCCCCTTATCTACTGGTGTCTGGACCGGCGCACGGGCGCCCGCCTGACGGTCGTATTCCTCCTCTGCGCCTACACCAACGCGGTGGCAAAGACCCTGGCCGCGCTCCCGCGTCCAGAGGCCTACGCGCCCGGGCGGGTAAACGTCCTCTGGGACGCCACCGGCTACGGCTTCCCCAGCGGTCACACCCAGAGTGCGGTCGTCGTCTGGGGATATCTGGCCTCCCAGGTTCACCGCCGCTGGCTCTGGATACTGGCCGGGGTGATGATGTTCTTCATCCCCCTATCCCGCGTCTACCTGGGCGTCCACTTCCCCCATGACGTTCTCGGCGGCTACATCATCGGTCTGGTCCTCCTGCTCCTGTACCTCTGGCTGGAGCCGGGAGCGGAGGGGTGGCTGGACCGACAGGGTCTGACGGGGCGGTTGGGCATCGCCATCGGCGTGCCGCTTCTGCTGATGCTTCTCTTCCTCACCGAAGATGGCGTCACCGAAGGGGCCGCACTGATGGGCATGGGCGTGGGCTTTGTCCTGGAACGGCGCTGGGTGCGCTTTGACGTGGGCGGCCCGGTATGGAAGCGGGTCATTCGCTTCCTGCTGGGTGTGGCGGTTCTCTTCGGCCTGTGGATGGGGCTGCGGGTGGCTTTTGCCGATCTGGAACCGGCGCTCCTGTTCCGCTTCGTCCGCTACGGCCTGGTGGGCCTGTGGGGCGGCGTCGGCGCGCCGTGGGTCTTCCGCCGCCTGGGGCTGGCATAGGGCCGCGCTGCAGCGATTGAAATCGCCCCCTGCGGGCCTGCGGCCGTGTTGCAGTAGGGGCAGGTCTGAGACCTGCCCCTACAAACCCCCTCCCCAAGCGGCCGGGCCTGTATGCTGTCCCCATTTTTCGTGTAATTCGTGCAATTCGTTGCTAAAAAACCTCCGCTCCCTCCGTGCCCCTGTGGTGAAAGAACACGAAGACTGGCGAAACCGCCAGAATGCGGTACAATAGAACTCCGAAACCTCCCGGCCCCCACCCTGGCCGGGAGTCGTTTTGAGGAGTCCGATGAACACCGACCTGGCAATTGAGACCCACAATTTAGGACGCATCTACACCATCCGCAACCGGCGGGAACGGCGGGTCCGCCGGGAGATCGTCGCCTTGCAGGACGTCAACCTGCAGATTCCGCGGGGCGAACTCTTCGGCCTTCTGGGACCCAACGGCGCCGGGAAGACCACGCTCATCAAAATCCTGACCACCCTTCTGGCCCCCACCTCCGGCTGGGCGCGGGTGGCGGGCTACGACGTGGTGCGGGAGCCCCAGAAAATCCGCCCGCGTATCAACATGGTCTCCGGCGGTGAGTCCTCCGGCTACGGCCTCCTTACCGTTCGGGAGAATCTCTGGATGTTCGCCCAGTTCTACGGCCTCCCCTCGCGCGAGGCGAACCGGCGCATTGAGGAACTTCTCCGCCGCATCGGCCTGGAGGACCGTATCCACACCAAATCGTCCGACCTCTCCACCGGCCTGCGGCAGAAGATGAACATCGTCCGCGGCTTCCTCACCGATCCGGAAATCCTCTTCCTGGACGAGCCGACGCTGGGGCTGGACGTCAACGCGGCGCGGGATGTACGGCGGTTCGTCCGGGAGTGGCTGGACGTCCACCCCGACCGCACCGTCCTCCTGACCACCCACTACATGGTGGAGGCGGACGAACTCTGCGACCGGGTCGCCATCATCAACCAGGGGCAGGTGCTGGCCTGCGATTCGCCGGAAAACCTCAAGCGCCGCCTGGAACGGGACGCCCTCTTTGAGATTGAAATCACCTCCCCCAACGGCCTCACGGGCGCCATCCTGGAGGCCATCCCCGGCGTTCGCCGGGCGCTGCTGACGGAGACCAACGGCGGGGCGCGGCTGGACCTCACCCTGGTGGCCGATTCTGCCCTGCCGGATGTCATTTCGGTGTTGACCGAACGATCGGTACGGGTTCGTCACCTCACCAAGCGGGAGCCCACCCTGGAGGACGTCTTCGTGGAACTGGTGGGGAAACCGATGGCCGAGGCGGAGAAGCGGGAGGACGAAGATGAGCCGTGAGGCCTGGGCCCTATCCGCTCCGGTTCCGAAAGCCACCGGCTGGCAACTTTTTCTGAAGACCGTCGTCGCTCGCGCCTACCCGCGCGTCGTCGGCCAGCAACGGGAGCGGTCGTGGATTTTCTTTGACGTCTTCCTCTCCGTTCTGGCCATCTCCGCCTACGTCTTCGTCTACCGGGCCATCGGCGCGCCGGAGGAGTACGTGGGCTTTGTCATCGTCGGCGGCGCTATGACCGCCTTCTGGCTCAACGTCCTCTGGAGTATGTCCAGCCAACTCTACTGGGAGAAGGAATCGGGCAACCTGGCCCTCTACATCATGGCCCCCAACTCTATGATGGCGATCCTTCTGGGGATGGCCCTGGGGGGCATCATCGCGACGTCGCTGCGGGCGCTGGTAATCCTTCTGGTCGGCAGCCTCATCTTCCACGTCCAGTACGCGGTCGGCAGCATCCCCGCGCTGGTCATCATCTTCCTGCTCACCCTGACCGCCCTCTACGGCCTGGGGATGATGAGCGCGTCGCTGTTTCTGCTCTGGGGTCGGGAGGCCTGGCACCTGGCTAACCTGGCCCAGGAGCCCATCTACCTCCTCTCCGGCTTCTACTTTCCGGTCAAAAACCTGGGCTTCTGGGTCGCCGCCGTCGCCTCCATCATCCCGCTGACGCTGGGGCTGGACGGGATGCGGCAATTGCTCTTCCCCTCGGGCGCGGCGCTGGGGTTCTTGGACGTCCGGATAGAAATTGTCATCCTGACGGTTCTCTCCGTTCTCTTTCTGGTCGCCGCCAGGGCCCTGCTTGGCTACATGGAGCGCAAGGCCATCCGCGAGGGCCGGTTGCTGGAGAGTCGGCGATGAGAAGGCAATGGGATACCGTCTGGCGCTCGTTCCGCATCGCCACCTGGCTGGGCTGGCAGATTGAGTCCAACTGGACCGACCCCTTCCTGTTCGCCGTCTACTCCATGATCAAGCCCCTGGCCTCGGCGGCGATCCTGGTGGTGATGTACGGCGTCATCACCAACGCCCGGTTTGAGAACCCGGTGTTCCCGTACATCTACATCGGGAACGCCTTCTATATGTACGTCGGTTCGGTAATGGTGGGGGTCTCCTGGGCAGTGATAGACGACCGGGAGCACTACCGGACGCTGAAGTATCTGTACATCGCGCCCATCCGCATCCCGGCGTACTGGCTGGGACGGGGGATCGCCCGTTTCCTGACCGGCTCCTTCGCAGTGCTCATCACGATGGCCGCGGGGGTGCTTTTCCTGCGGGTGCCGTTCCATCCGGCAGAGGTGGACTGGCCCCTGTTTCTGGCCTCGCTGGTGCTGGGGGTGGCAATGCTGGCGATGATGGGACTGGTGCTGGCGAGCATCAGCCTGATGATCGCCCACCATTTCTTCCTCATCGGGGAGGCGGTGGCGGGGGCGCTGTATCTGCTCAGCGGGGCGATCTTCCCGCTGGAAGTGCTCCCGCCGTGGTTGCGCCCGCTGGGATTTGCCATGCCCATCACCTACTGGCTGGAGTTGATCCGCCGCGCGCTACTGGGGGACGCGGCGCGGGCCTTCCCCACCCTGGCCGCGTTCAGCAACGGGCAGTTGCTGGGGATTCTGGGGGGACTGACGGTTCTCTTCGGCCTGATCGCCCTCTTCGCCTTCCGCTGGTGCGACTACCAGGCGCGGGAGCGCGGGCTGATAGATATGACGACGAATTACTGATTCAGCCATCGGGGCGACGGCTGTATCGTCTGCACAGGCGCTGCGCGCGTCGTCCCACGGAGTGTATATGGGCGGTCGCCTCTTCCTACGACAAACTTACTGGCAATGGCTCCCCACCGCGCTTCTGGTCTTCCTGGCCCTGGGGGTCCTTTCCGCCTGCCTTCCGACACCTACCCCCCCGGCAGTGACCGCCCCGCCGCTTTCGCCGCTCCCCCCTACGCCCATCCCTTCGCCTGCCACCTCTCCCACCCCCACCCCCTCGCCGACCTCTGTCCCCACAATCCCCCCACCCGAACCGACGGCCCTTTCGGCCACCGTAGAAGCCGGATGGGCCCAGGCTGCCCATTTCGGCCTCCAGCCCCTCTGCCTCCGCCAGGAAGAGACCGACGGCGACACCGACCGGGAGTGGCTCGGGCTGTATCTCCTCCCCGGCGACCCTCCTCGTCTCCAGGGATTCGTTCTGGACGGCTCCCAACGGTACAACCTGATTGCGCCGGAGACGGAACGGGTGAAGGCGCTGGGGGAATTCGCCGCCTGCGAAATGGAGGTTCGCGACCTCAACGCCGACGGGCGGACGGAGATTATCATCCGGGGGCAGAGCCAGAGAGGTTCGGCGCTCCTGCATATCTTCGTCTGGGACGGCCGGGAATATGCCCTGCTGGGACAGTTTGAGGGTCGGGGCGGCATACTTCTGGAGAATCGGGACGGCGACCTGAGCGATGAAGTCGTCGTCCGCTGGACGCCGGAGGGGGCGCTGGTGTGGGAGGTCATCTATACGTGGGACGGCGCCCACTACGTCTGGACGCGAGATCGGTACGCCTGGTTCTATCGGGACCGCCCCCATCCATATCCGGACGACACGCCGGTGCATGCGCTGGCCTCGTTCTACCTGGCGCTGAACGACCGCGACCTTCCGGCTGCCTACCGGTTGCTCTCCCCGGCTGCCCGATCGGCGCGGTCCTACGAGGAATGGGCGCTGGGTTTTGCCACCACCCTGCGCGTGGAGGTGGGGGCCATCCAGATCACCACCCAAGAGGGAGACCGGGCCACCGTCACTGCGCAGGTGCGGGCGTGGGACAATGTGGACGGGCGGGTGGTCGTCACCGTGTACGCTGTGCGGTGGGAGATGGTACGCCTGGAGGAAGGCTGGCGGCTGGATTGGGGCTCCGCGGAGGCGATAGAGGAGTGGGAGGCGAGGTATTATCCGTAGGAGTATGGAGTAAGGAGTAGGGAGTAGGGAGTATGGGGGAGGAGGGAAGGGGGGGTGGCGTTTTCAGATGTTCGTGAGAGCCCCGAAGCGTGTTTGTAGTAAGCCCCGAAGCGCGCTCGTAGTAAGCCACGGAGCGTAGCGGAGTGGCGTCGTTCGTAGTAAGCCACGGAGCGCCAGCGAAGTGGCGTCCGATGCGCTACTCCGCTTCGCTCCGTAGCGCACTACAAACGCAAATGCTCACAGTAAGCCCCAAAGCGCGCTCGTAGTAAGCCACGGAGCGTAGCGGAGTGGCGTCGTTCGTAGTAAGCCACGGAGCGCCAGCGAAGTGGCGTCCGATGCGCTACTCCGCTTCGCTCCGTAGCGCACTACAAACGCAAATGCTCACAGTAAGCCCCAAAGCGCGCTCGTAGTAAGCCACGGAGCGTAGCGGAGTGGCGTCGTTCGTAGTAAGCCACGGAGCACCAGCGAAGTGGCGTCCGATGCGCTACTCCGCTTCGCTCCGTAGCGCACTACAAACGCAAATGCTCACAGTAAGCCCCAAAGCGCGTTCGTAGTAAGCCACGGAGCGTAGCGGAGTGGCGTCGTTCGTAGTAAGCCACGGAGCGCCAGCGAAGTGGCGTCCGATGCGCTACTCCGCTTCGCTCCGTAGCGCACTACAAACGCAAATGCTCACAGTAAGCCCCAAAGCGCGTTCGTAGTAAGCCACGGAGCGCCAGCGAAGTGGCGTCTGGCGTCCGGCGTCCGGCATCAAAAATTTCGCATCCCCCAGCGAAAGGCGGCATCGTACATGGCGACGATGTTGGCGGGAGGGATGTCGTGCTGGAGGTCGTGGATGGGGGCGAAGACGTAACCGCCGCCAGGGGCGAAAATCTCCAGCCGATGGCGCACGTCCGCCTCCACCTCTTCGGGCGTCGCCCACGGGAGCAACCCCTGAACCTCGCAGCCACCGCCCCAGAACACCACCCGGTCGCCAAACTCCCGCTTCAATCGCTCCGGTTCCATCCCCACCGCCGACGTCTGCACCGGATTGAGGATGTCCACCCCCACCTCTATCAGGTCGGGGATGAGTTGGGAGATCGCCCCGCAACTGTGCAGGAAGACCTTCGCGCGTGTGCGGGCGTGGACCAGACCGAACAGGTCCCGGTGGTAGGGCTGGAAGAAGCGACGGTATTCCTCCGGCGCAATCTGCAGCCCGTGCTGGGTGCCGAAATCGTCGCCGAACCCGACGACGTCCACATACTCCCCCACCGCCTCCAGATACCGCTCCAGGTTCTCCCGCGCGGCGCGGGCCAGTTTCGCCACCAGTGCCCCGGCAAAAGCGGGGGTTCGTCGCAAATCTATCAGCCAGCGCAGCCAGCCGCGGGCGAACTGCGCCCCCTCAAAAATGCTCCCCCCGAACCAGCCGAAGATGGCGTATTCCGTCTCCTCGTAGAGGCGACGGGCTACCCGGTGCAGGAAGTCCAGTTCCTCATCGGAGATACGGGCGGGCTCCCAGCGCTCCAGGTCTTCCAGCGTAGCGTTCGCCAGGGGGGCGTCGCGGGGGACGAAATGGACCGTCCCCGCCGCCATCCAGTGGGATACCGAGCCATCGGACGCGCGGATGAGAAGGTCACCCCGTTCGGTGACTTCCGGCGCGAAATCGGCGGAGATGAGCGCCGGAGCGCCGTCGGGGAGGCGCCAGGGCTTCCAGCGGGTGTTGCGGACGCCGGGGATGGGCTCAAAGACGGGCAGGCCGACCACGTCCACCCGGAACCGACGGCGGACCATCTCCTCCACCTCGGCCAGTTGCAGGAGGATATCCGCCACCCGGACCGGCTCCCCGTCCAGGCCCAGATACGCCTTCAGGCGCGCGTAGGCGATGGCACTGATGCCGGTGACGGGCGACGCCCCCAGGTCTATGGGCACCCGGTCGGGCTCGCGACGGGATAGGGCCGTGCGAACGCGCTCGCGGGAGTTCACAGGGTACCGAAAATCCGCTGGAGGTTTGCCATCCCTTCGTCGGCGGCCTTCTCGTTCTGGGCCAGCAGCAGTTTCTCCGCCAGTTTCCCCAACACGGCGACCGGAACGGTGTACTCCAGCCGGAGGTGGATGCGCGTCCCGCTCCCCTCCGGCTCCAGGGTCCAGGCCCAGGTGCTCACCACACCCCCGCGCGTCTCCACCACGTGGCGGCGGGGCGGGTCGTGCTCTACCACGAGACCGGTACCGTCAAAGGAAATGCCCGCCATACGGAACGTCCATTCCCAGTGGTAGTTTGTCCCCTCACCGGTGAAGTTACGGCTGTCGGTCAGGCCGGGGAGCCACTGAGGGTCGTTGGCGTGGTCGGCCAGAAAAGCGAAGACCTTTTCCGGCGGCGCGGCGACAGTGAACGTGCGTTCTATAACAGCCATTTCTGTTCCTCCTTCCAGCAATGTTTTGTCCACCAGAGAGAGGGTGCAGAGAAACACCCTTTGGGGTTTCCCTAACGTCCAGCAGCCCGCAGGAGGAGCATCCCTACCCGTGCTGCCTCCTGGGGGTCGGGGGCATGCTCTATGAGGACGGCGACCGCGCAGGGGGTATCGCCCCCTGTGGAGACACCCAGAAACCAGGCGTGCGGCGACCGTTTCTCCCCCGCCACCGCCGTCCCCAGATGTCCCCGAATCTCCGGGCCGCCGGAGGACGTCATCGGTTCCCAGGCCGAAAGCACCATCTGCGCCAGGGCGCTGGAGATCACCGGGCGGGGCCGCTCGGGAAGGGCGGGCGCGCGCCAGAGGCCATCGGCCTCCTCCACCTCCCGCACCAGATGCGGGACCGGCATCTCCCCCTCGTTCGCCAGCGTCGCCGCCACCAGGGCCATCCGCAGCGGCGAGACGGTAAGCCCTCCCTGCCCCACGGCCTCCAGATGGGCATCCTGCGGAGACCATTCCCTGCGGGCCGTGGGGATTTCCAGCAGCGGCGGTTCGGTCAGCCTCCAGCGGGTGAAACCGTCCCTCAAACCCTCTATTCCCAGTTGTTCCCCCAGCGCGGCGAAGGGGCCGGGACAGGCAGCCCGAAACGCGGTCACCATCAACTCCCCCTCCGCCGAGACCTCCCCGCGGCATCCCAGCACGACGCTGTTGACGGTGAGGGTCGCCGTCAGGTCGGGCGCGAAGGCGTAGAGGGAGATGAGATTGTGCGCCAGCGCCTCCGCCAGGACGACCGTCTCCAGCGCCGCCCCCGGCTGGTAGAGCCCCTGGGCGGCCCGGTTCACCAGCGGCGCGTCCGGGTCCTCCCGCAGTCGCTCCCATTCGTCCTCCAGACGGTTCGGGTCAAAGGACGGCGCGGAGGCCATCGCCAGGACTTCGCCGGTGGAGGCGTCCAGCAGCACCGCCGCGCCGGCCTTTCCCTCCAGCAACTGCTGGGCCAACCGCTGAAGGGACGTGTCCAGCGTCAGGCGGACGTCCCGGCCGTAGGGGGGACGGTGCAGGAGGTTCGCCCAGGCCGTCTCCCAGACGGAGCGATCCTGCTCCCCGCGCAGGGCGCTGTCAAAGGCCGCCTCTATCCCGCCCGTCCCGTGGCGCAGACTGGCGTAGCCCACCACCGGCGCGGCGGCCGTCTCCGGATACGTCCGGGTGACGAACTCACCCGGCCCCACGACCGTCCCCGCCAGGACGACGCCGTTTCTATCCAGAATCTGGCCGCGGACGATGCGTCGTTCGTACTCCACCCGGCGGGGGTTGTCGGCGCGGGCGACCAGCCACCCGGCGCGGACAACGGACCAGTAGCCACAGGCCAGCGCCAGTACCCCCAGCGCGGCCATCAGGGCCAGCACCAGGGCGCGGAGGGGACGGGCCCCGTCCTGTGTACGGGGCCCCGCTGCCGCCTCGTCTGAGACCCGCAGGAGCAGCCCCAGGGCGATGAAGGTCGCCAGGAGGGACGAGCCGCCGTAGGAGAGGAACGGGAGGGTCACCCCGGCGATAGGCACCAGTTTGAGATTGGCAGCCATAATGATCCAGGCCTGGATTCCCCACCCGGCGGTCAGCCCGGCAGCCAGCAGTTGTTCAAAGGGACGGGGGGCGCGCAGGGCGACGCGGAACCCCCGCGCCAGGAGCGCGCCGTAGAGGGCGACCAGGGCCAGAGCGCCCAGGAGGCCGAACTCTTCGGCGACGGCGGCGAAGACGAAGTCGGTGTGGACGGCGGGGATGTAGGTGGGGCGGCCCAGTCCCGGCCCCTGCCCGAAAATGCCCCCGGTGCCGAAGGCCAGCAGACTCTGGACGACCTGGAAGGCGCGGTCGGCGGCGTCGGGCCAGGGAGAGAGCCATATCTGGATACGGGTCGCCACCCGGTCCGACCCGTAGTATCCGGCGACGCCCGCCAGCAGGAAGAGGACCAGTCCCCACAGAACATATCCCCACTGACCGGTTGCCAGGTAGAGCATGGAGAGGAAGGTGAGGAACAGGAGCATCGCTGCGCCCAGGTCCTGCTGCGCGGCCAGAAGGAGCACCGTCAACCCGAACATAACCAGCAGCGGGCCGACGTAGGCCAGGGGCGGAAAGGTCAGACGGCCGATCCGGTGGCCCGTCGCCCTGAGAAGTTCCCGCCGTTCGGCCAGGTAGGAGGCCAGGAAGACGACCAGGAGAAGTTTCAGCGGCTCCGAGGGCTGGAAGTAGGCGCCGCCGATGCCCAGCCAGAGACGGGGGCCGGCACCGGCGGGGTTGACGCCCAGGATGAGGGTGGCGGCAAGGAGCAGGAGCCCGGCGGTGAGCCAGGTGTAGCGGTAGCGGCGCAGCCAGCGCAGGGGGGTGATCTCCCGCGCGCCGATCTGGATGACGCCGACCATCGCCAGGGTGGAGAGGAGAAGCCAGGTGGATTGACGGGGGAGGAAGTTCGGGGCCAGGCGGCCCACCATCAGCAACCCCCAGCCGGAGAGAAGGGCCGCGACAGGGAGAACGAGCGGGTCGTGCCGGGGAAGGCGTCGGAAAAGGGTGACGTGGGCGGTGGCAAAGGAGAGGGCCCAGGAGAAAATCAGGCCCGCGGCGCGCGTCCATCCCACCGCGGGGACGGTCAGGACCAGCATCACCGCCCCGGCGACGACGAACAGGAATGCCAGCAGGAGCAGTATCCGCTCCCGCCGGACGGCGAAGGGGGGGTAGGGTTCGGTTGGAAGGGTCATGGCGTAAAACGTGTTGCGTGTTGCGTAGGGCGTGCGGGCTTATCGGACCGGGATGTTCTCCACCTGGATGGAGTGGATGGTCAGCGAGCCGTAGAACTGCACAGAACCTCCTTCGTGCTCTTTGTGGTGAAATACAACATTCACGGCCTCAACGGCACCGCATCCCGCCAGCGGTTGTCCAGCGGGGGGAGCGGGGTCAAACGGAAACGTTCGTAGGCGACGATGGTGGCCCGCACCGCGCCGCCTGCCCAGTCCGCCGAGATCGGGATTCGGTGCCGGTCCACCACCCGCGAGCCCCCGATCCATTTCAGCGTCGGCACCATCCCCAGGGCCGGCTGGCAGTCGTGCGCGCCCAGGTAGCGGCCCGCCTCGTCCATCAGGCGGACGCTGGTGGCGATGTCGTCGGTCAGGGGACGAAGCCCCACCAGCGCGACGTCCACCGTCGCTTCCTTTCCCGGCAGGACGGGGGAGGAGCGACCCCCCACCACAGCCATCTCGTCCCCCAGCGGGACAAACTGAACAGCCCCCGGTGGAATGGGCAAAGACAACTCCTTCATCGGCCAGCCCCACGGCCCGGCCGCTCGCCGGACCTGGCCCGCAAGGTCCGTCAAAGAGACGAAGAGAGGCCCCCGCGCTGCCGCGGGGAGGTCCAGCACAAGGGTGTGATATGCCTCCTCCGGCAGAGGCGGAAGCGCAGCGGTGGCCTCGCCGCCGCCCAGGGCGCGGACGCGGACGGTGCCCCCGTCCGTCGGGCCGCGCCAGTGCAGGTAGAGGCGGAGGGTATCGGGATTCGTCCGGTCGTAGTCGCTGCCAATCAGGGTAGGCCCGCCTGCAAAGGGAACGTACCACGGGTGCAGGGTGAACGGCGCGCGCCGGGAGAACCCCACGTCCAGCCAGGCCAGCGAGGTGAACGGTTCGCCGCGGTCGGTGGGAAGGGGCTCAAATCCGGCGTCGGTGACGGTATATGCGCCCAGGACCAGATGGTAGCGGCCGGGCGGGAGATTGGGGTAGAGGGGAAGCACCAACCGTTCCCAACGCACTTCGCCGGGGCCTGTATCTGTGCCCAGGTAGCGGTCAGCCTGGGCATACTCCCGCCCCTCGGCATTGGTCAGGCGCAGGGTGAAGGACGGGGCGCGGTCCGAGGGCGCCGTCCGCCGCCAGGCCAGCGTCACCTCCACCGCCCGGCCGGGGGAAAGCGGGCCGGAGGGCAGGCGGTATCCCACCAGTCGGATACCCCCGGCGAAGGAAATGTCGGCAGGAGTGAGAGGGGCGGTCGTTTCCGTCGCCGGGCGGGGATGGACGCGGAATCCCGCGCCCCAGGGCTCCAGAGCGATGCCGGGGAAGTTGTCGTAGTGGGTCAGGAGAAGGGGGCGGTCAAAGCCCGCTTCCTGAATGCGCCGGAGCCAGGTGGCGCCGTAGTCCTCGCCCAAGACGGGGTAAACGTACTCCACGTCCACGTCGGGGCGGCGGCCTTCTACCTGCTGAAGGTACCACATCGGCGTCGCCCGGTGCCAGTCGGCAAGGATGACGGCATCCGGCGGCGCTGTCTCCAGGACGGATTCGGCCGTCTGGCGGGTGGAGGTGTCGGTGGCAAGTTCGGCGGTGCTGGTATGCGCCACGCCGTTCCAGAGACCGGCCCAGATGCCCAGCGCGGCCATAACTGCCGGAAGGGAGCGGAGGAGCGGAGGAGCGGAGGGGCGGAGGAGGAGGTCAGAGAGGGCGGCAGGGAGAAGGCCCGCGGCCAGGGCCATCGGCAGGTAGGCGGGCATCATGTACTCCACCGTCTGCGGGGCGCGGTAGGTCAGGGTGATGTAGGTGTGCAGGGCCCAACTGCCCACCAGGAGAAGGAACAGGGCCCAGTTGCGCCGAAGGAGGGCCAGAGCGCCCGCCAGCATCAGGATCAGGAGGAGGGGGACGAACTGGAATATGAGCAGGGTCGGCAGAAGCGCCAGACGGTGGGGGAAGTCCCGAAGGTTGGCAAAGGCGAACATGTCCCCTGCGAATCCCTTCGCCAGGACATGCCAGAGGAAGCCCTGGAGGGTATCCAGACCGGACGGAGCCAGGGGGGCACCGCGCGCGCCCTGGATGGGCAGGTAGGCCAGGGGCAGAAGCCCCAGCAGGAAGGCCAGCGCGGGCCGCGTCCAGCGGCGCGGCTGGCGCAGAATCCGCCAGTCCACAAATAAAATGTAGAGGCCCAAAAAGAGGGCGACGAAGGCCAGGGAGGGATGATGGCCGATCCCCAGGCCGAGGGCCAGGCCCAGAAGCGCCAGATGGCAGTCCCGACGGTCGGCGGCGAAGCGGGCCAGCGCGTAGAGGGCGAGGGCGGCAAAGAAAAGGGTGGGCATGCGAATGTTGGCGGTGGTGGCCTGGGCCCAGAAGGTGGTGGAGGTCCCCAGGGTCAGCGCGGCGATCAGACCGCCGGTCCGGGCGAGGGAAGGCGAAGCCCCCAGTTGTTGGGCCCAGAGGCGGGCGGCGCGGCCAAGCCACAGGAGGGTGAAGGACGCCAGGACGGCGCTCATCAGGTTCAGCCGAAGCGCTGGGGTGCCGATGGGGACCAGTCGGATAAAGAGATGGCCCGCCATTGTGTAGAGGGGATAACCGGGCGGATGGGCCACCCCCAAGAGCGCGGCCACCAGTTGGAATTCGCCGCTGTCAGCGGGGAGGACGTCGCGGGAGAGGGTGAGAGCGTAGAGGAGAAACGAGAATCCCCCCACACCGATGTCGGCCAATCGGTCGGCCCGGCGGGGGGAAAGAAAGGGCCGTTCGCTGAGGGATACGAATGCCAGGATCAACCCGGAGAGCAGGAATAGGAAAGAAGACTCCAGGGGCGGCCGTCGCCAGGGCCAGAGGACGATGACCAGAAGCGGTACGGCAAGCCAGAGAGTGGCACTGCCGGGGAGGGGAAGACGGGAACCCAGGAAATACCCCGCCGCCGCGGCCAACGGCATCAGTGCCAGGAGGAGAACCACCGGGAGGGGCAACGCGATGCTCTCCAGGATCAGGCGGAGACATGCCAGTCCCAGCAGAACCCCAACGATGCGGTTGAGCCAGTGCGAAGGGTGCATCAAGGGCGATTATACCGCGAAAGGGGCGTAGAGAAAAATGCAGCGAAAACAGCCATGGGCTTGCGCAGTAATTCGCCCTGTATGGAAAGGGGTGGGGTGTGGGGTTTGTGGGGGCAGCGAAGCCGCCCCCACAAACCCCACTTTCCCCCTTTTCACGGGCGCGCCACTCCCGCGAAACGATTTGCTGCGCAAGCCCAGGATGGCCCCTCCGCTTGCATTTCCAGGTTTCTGGGGGTATACTCTCGCTGGAGATTCGGTACATTGTCTCGCCGTAAACCTCCACGAATTGCGCAGTTCCGGAGGGGGCTATGGAGCGGAGGACCTACAGGGGAGAAATAGAACCCCAGGCATTGGCCGAAGCGCTGGCCATGCAGTTCAACCGGGGCAGCCTGATGGCCCAGCGAGTCGGCAAGGGCGACCACGTCCTGGTGCAGATTGCCACCCGGGATTGGGACTGGAGCGGGCCCCAGAGCGCTCTCACCGTGGGCATCAGCCGGGTGGAAGGAGGGATACAGGTCACCATGGGCCAGCAGCGCTGGCTGGGCGCCGTCGCCGACCTGGCCCAGACCGGCCTGATGGCCCTCGTCAACCCCCTCTCCATCATCACCCGCATAGACGACATCGCCCGCAGTATCGCCGGCCTGACCCTTCCCCAGCAGGTCTGGCAGGCGGTGGAACACTATTGCGAGAGCGTCGGCGCGCGGCCGGGCGAAAGCATTGCCGAAGAGATGATCGTCTGCGCGTACTGCGGGGTGGAGAACCCTTTCCAGGCGGTCAAGTGCTCCGCCTGTGGCGCGCCGCTGGCCGAATCCCGGCCCATCCCCTGCCCCCGCTGCGGGAAGCGCTCTGCCCCCGCTGCCCGTTTCTGCAGTTCCTGTGGCGCGCCCCTCCAGCCATCTGGATCGCCCGCCCCCATCCCTTCCGCGCCCTTCCAGCGCGGCCCCCGCCCGACGTGAAGAATTTTTCACCGCAGAGACACAGAGAACACAGAGGGGAGAGCGCGTAAAATATTATGATTATATCAAAAACACGCGCCCTCTGCGTCTCTGCGGTGCAAAACACACAGGAGGTGATCCCGATGACCGACTTTCTCTTCCGGGAAGACCTGGAAGAACTGGACCCCTTTATGGCCGACCTGATTCGCTGGGAGGCGGAACGGCAGGCCCGCAAACTCATCCTCATCCCCTCCGAGTCCTACGCTCCCAAAGCCGTCCGGGAGGCCCTCGGTTCCGTCTTCCAGAACGTCTACGCCGAGGGCTACCCCCCGTTGCGGATGACCCGCGATCCGGAAGAGCGGCTGCGAGACGTAGCCTGGCAACTGGCCTTCTACCGCCGCTATGCCGACCGCCGCTTCTATAAGGGCGTGGACTACGTCCACCTCGTGGAGTGCGTCGCTCAGCGCCGCTGCGCCGAACTCTTCGCCCACGACTCCGTCCGCCCCGAACACATCTTCGTCAACGTCCAGTCCCTCTCCGGCGCCGCCGCCAACCTCGCCATCTACCTGGCCCTGATGAAACCGGGGGACGTCCTGATGGGAATGGACCTCTTCCAGGGCGGCCATCTGACCCACGGCTCCGAGTTCAACATCTCCGGCAAGTGGTACCGGCGGGTCTCCTACGGCGTGGACCCGAAGACGGAGCGGCTGGACTACGAGGCCATTCGGGAACTGGCCCATCAGCATCGCCCGCGGGTCATCGTCGCCGGATACACTTCCTACCCCTGGGCGCCCGATTGGCACGCCTTCCGCGCCATCGCCGACGAAGTGGGGGCGTATCTCGTGGCCGACATCGCCCACACTGCCGGAATGGCCGCGGCCGGGGTGTATCCCAACCCCGTCGGCATCGCCCACGTCACCGTCTTCACCACCCACAAGACCATCTGCGGGCCGCGCGGGGCGTGCATCCTCACCACCGACGAGGCCATCGCGCAGGCGATAGACATGGCCGTCTTCCCCGGCGAACAGGGCGGCCCGCACGTCAACAAATGGGCGGCGATGGCCGTCGCCTTCCTGCTGGCCCGCACCGAGACCTTCCGCCAACTCCAGCGCCAGATCGTCGCCAACGCCCGCGCCCTGGCCGAAGGGCTGAAGAAGCGCGGCATCCGCCTGGCCTACGGCGGCACCAATACCCACCTGCTGGTGGCGGACCTGAAGTCCATCCCCACCGACACCGGGTACCCCGTCTGGGGAGAACCGGCGGCGCGCATTCTGGACCTGGTCGGGGTCGTCGTCAACAAAAACACCATCCCCGGCGATACGATGACCGCGCTGGCCACCGGCATCCGCATGGGCACCCCGTGGGTCACCCAGCGGGGCCTGGACGAGCAGGATATGGACACTCTGGCCGACCTCATTGCCCGGTTGCTCTCCGCCATCAAACCCTTCGCCTACACTGGACTGGTGGGCACCCTGCCGCGCGGCAAAGTGGACCTGGACGTGCTGGAAGAGGTGCGCCGGGGCGTGGCGGCACTGGCGGAGAAGGCCGGGATTGACTTTGAGTATACCCCCACCGGTTACCCCCATTTCATCTCCTGGGGGAAGGGGGACGGTCGCTCCGTCGCCCTGCGGGTGACCGGCTGGCGCGCCCGCCCCTTCGTCCAGCAAGTGGTCGCCGCCAACGTCGCCGACCTGGAGCCAGGCCAGTCCCGCCAGACCTGCATGCTGGACCGTCGCGGGGCTCTCATCGCCCCGGTGACCGTCCGGCGGGAACCGTCCGACGAATGGGGACGGGACCGGTATCTCATCATCCCGGCCTCCAACGGCGACGGCGTGGCGGGATGGCTGCGCGCCCTCTCCGACGGCTACGTCCTCTTTGACGAAACCGACGTCTTCCGCAAGGTGGAGGGGCCGGTGGTGGTGGAGGAGGTGGAGATCGCCCCGGCGCAGGCGAACACAGGCCCCGATGAACCCCAGGACGGTCTCTCCCTGCTGGCCCGTCATCCGGACTGGTTTGACCTGACCAAACCGTATTTTATCGGACAGGCCGCCCTGATCTCCGCCGCTCCCCAAGGGGAAAAGGCTGAGTGGCGGTGGGAGGAACTTCAGGCCCCCCTGAAGCGGACGCCTCTCTACGAGACCCACTGCCGGATGGGGGCGAAGATGGTCCCCTTCGCCGGTTGGGAGATGCCGGTCTGGTACGCATCGGTGAGCGAGGAGCACCGCGCCGTCCGCGAGACGGCGGGGCTGTTTGACGTGGCCCATATGGGTGTCTTTGAGATTGCCGGTCCCCACGCGACCGCCTTTCTGGACGCCGTCTGTTCCAACTACGTCGCCTGGCTGGAGGACGGACAGTCCCTCTACGGCTATCTCCTGGACCCCGATGGCAACGTCATAGACGACATTATGGTCTACCGCCGCCGCGCCGACCTCTACCTGATGGTGGTCAACGCCGTCAACGAGGACAAGGACTGGGACTGGCTGAACGCCGTCAACGAACGGCGCGTCGTCATAGACCGGACCCGGCCCTGGGTGCAGGTGGAATCTCCGGCGATCCTGCGCAACCTGAAGGACCCATCATCGGGGGATCGGCAGAAGCGGGACATCGCCCTGCAGGGCCCGGCCTCGCTGCCGGTCCTGCTGTCTCTGGCCGACGGGGAGGAATTCCGCACGGCGCTCTCCCGTCTGCGCCGCACCGAACTGGTGGAGGGGACGCTGGCGGGGATTCCCGTCGTCGTCGCCCGGACCGGCTACACTGGCGAGGAATGGGGCTACGAAATCTTCGTCCACCCCGACGAGGCGCCGCGCCTCTGGGACCGGATTTTAGAGGCCGGGGAGCGGTACGGGGTCAAACCGGCGGGCCTGGGCGCGCGGGACTCCACCCGCACTGAGGCGGGCCTGCCCCTTTACGGCCACGAACTGGCCGGCCCCTTCCACATCTCCCCCATTGAGGCGGGCTTCCCCGGCTACGTCAAGTACCACAAGCCCTTCTTCATCGGGCGGGACGCGCTGCTGGCTCAGGAGAAGAACCGCACGCGGGAGGTCATCCGCTTCCGGGTGGACGAGAAGGGGGTACGCCGCCTGCAGACGGGCGACCCGGTGGTCAACCGCAAGGGGCAACTCATCGGCCACGTGACCAGTTGCTCCATAGACGCCGAGGGCTACCTGGTGGGGATGGCGATCGTGCGCAAGCAGTACAACATCCCCGGCACGCCGATCGCTATCTTCCCGCTGGGAGGAAAGTCGCTGGAGGAAGCGGTCGGCGCCGACCGGGCCGTCCTGCCGGTGGAGGCGACGGTGCTCCCGCGCTTTATGGCCCGCGCGCTGGAGGTCACCGCCCTGCGGACGGCGGAGGATTGAGACTGAGGGGACAGCACGTCCAAAAGTGCCCGGAGGACTCTCTACGGGCCGATAACGCGCCGCAGGCCGGGGGTATCCCCGGCCTGCGGCGCGTATTGAGTTCTCATCATCAGCAGGAGGTAGATGCTGAATACCTGACGATGCCCCGTGGTTGTGCCCTGCGTTGCGACCTTATGCCCCGTGGTTGTGCCCTGCGTTGCGACCTTATGCCCCGCACTCAGCCTTTCTCCGCCAGTCGGGCCAGTTTGGGTTCCACCTCCCGCCAGGAGATGCGCGTCAGCCCCAGTTTCTGGCGCAGGGCCTCCGACGACATCCCGGAGCGGTAATCCCGCACCGCACAGGTCCAGCGCAGCGTCTCAAAGGAAAGGCCGTCGGGAATGCCGGCCCGCTCCGCCACTTCGTTCAGCACGTACTCCAGATTGCGTTCCGTCCAGGGGAACAGTCGGTCCCGAAGTTCGTACTGGCTACGGTATTCAGCCAGCACCGTCGGCCAATCCGGTGGGAGAGGGATCCGACGCTCCTTGTGCTTGCGGCGCGGACTGGCGTAGCGAATCCACAACACCGGATGCGCCGGGTCGGAAAGGTCTATGTGGTCCAGGGCGATGTTCACACACTCCCCCTTCTTGATGCCGGTATGGAGCAGAAGGGAGACCAGGAGGTGTGGACGGGCATCGGGCGGATCGCCCCGACGGAGCGCCTGGGTCACTTCCAGCACCCGCTCCACCTCCTCGTCGCTCAGGACGCGCGGGAGCGGGGTCAGCACGGGACGGTGAATCACCGGCGCGGCGGGGTCCTCCGGAAGAACGCCCGTCTCCGCCAGCCAGCCAAAGAAGACCTTCAGGGTGGTGATCCGCCGGGATAGGGACTTGGGACTGCAGGGCTCTCCCCGCCCGACCGTCAGCCAGCGGACGAATTCGTTCAGGTCGCGCGTGCCGATATCTCCAACCGCTTTCTCCGCCCCGATGTATTGCTCCAGGATGTGCAGGTCGGAATTGAAAGAGCGGACCGTGTGCGGGCTGAAATCGCGGGCACGCATATAGTCCTGGAACGCCGCGATAGCCTGCCGGAGGGACGCGCGTCCGGTCAGCCCAGCAGGCGAAGGCGCCGAACTGTCGTGAAAGGACGGCGATGCCATCCTGCCTCCCTGTCTACGATCCCAGGCAGGCAGCCGGTAGCCGCCGACAGGCGGCCCGGTAGCCTGCAACCTACGGCCGGGTAAGCCGTTGGGTCACCGTTCCGATCGGCGGCGCAGAAACGCGGGAATCTCCAGGTCGTCCTTATCAAAGACCGGCACGGGGCGCTCCGGCGCTTCCCGCGCCGGAGTACGGGCCGTCCGGGTGGGGCGCGGGGCGCTGTCAAAGCCAGTGGCGATGAGGGTGATGCGCACCGCGTCGCCCATCTCCTCGTCAATCACCGCGCCGAAGCGCAGGTCCACATCGGGATGCGCGGTCTCCCGGATCACCGTCGCCGCTTCGTAGACCTCGTGGAGGCTGAGGTCGGGCCCGCCGGTGATGTTGAAGAGGATGCGCTGGGCGCCGTCTATGGTGATATCCAGGAGACGGTTGGAGATGGCCTGATGCGCCGCTTCGGAGGCCCGGTTTTCGCCCCGTCCTTCGCCCACCGCCATCAGCGCCGCGCCGCCCTCCGACATCACCGCCCGCACATCGTTGAAGTCCACGTTGATCAGGCCGGGGATGGTGATGACTTCAGAGATGGCCTGAATACCCTGCCGGAGGACGTCATCCGCCAGACGGAAGGCATCCTGGAGGCTCACCTTGCGCTCCACAATCTCCAGGAGACGGTCGTTCGGGATGACGATAAGGGTGTCCACGTGCTCCTTGAGCGCCTCAATACCGGCGATGGCGAGTTGAGCCCGCTTCGGCCCCTCAAAGAAGAAGGGGCGGGTGACAATGCCGATGGTGAGCGCACCGATGTCGCGGGCGATTTTGGCGACCACCGGCGAGGCTCCGGTCCCTGTCCCGCCGCCCATCCCGGCGGTGACAAAGACCATGTCGGAGCCGTCCAGGACCTGATAGAGTTCGTCTATGGACTCCTCAGCGGCCTTGCGCCCCAGTTCCGGGTTCCCGCCGACGCCGAGACCGCGCGTCAGTTTGTCGCCGATGCGGACGCGCACAGGAGCGTCGGAGAGCATAATCGCCTGGGCGTCGGTGTTGACGGCGATGAAGTCCACACCGGCGATGCCCGCCTCAATCATCCGGTTGACGGCGTTGCTCCCGCCGCCGCCCACTCCGACCACCCGGATGCGGGCGAAGTTCTCCACGGGTCTTTGCATATCTCACCTCCTGCTTGAGATTGGTTGGGTATTGGTCAATTGGGTATCGGTCAATTGGGTTTGGTTAATTGGGTTTCTGCATTCTGCTGTTGATTCTCATAAAGTCGTGTCACCTGGTCTTTCACAAAGTCTCATAAAGTCGTATCCCATCCCTTGCCCGGGTGGGAGTCCGAGCGTTCGTTCCGATGTTGCCAGGGATTCCCTTTAATCCCCCTCACCCTCCTTACCCCCTCTCCCCCTTGCCCTGCGGGCGGGGGAGAGGGGGGAAGAGAGGGGTTTTTGGGGCGGCGGCTTTGCCGCCGCCCCCAAAACCCCATTTCCATCCCCCTCCCCCATAGGGGTGGTATGACTTTTTGAGACTTTGCCAAAAGATCGTGATGCGACTTTACGAGATTCAACACTGCATTCTGCATTGTCTCTTCATCCTGGGAGCAACGCGCGCAGCCATTGCAGGAAACGTTTCCCCGCCGACGGCCCGCCCCGCGGGAGCGGACGACGGACGTCGGCAGTGATCCCCCAACCCATCAGCCCGGCGGCGACGGCGAAGGCCGGACCGCTGATCCGATCCACCAGCCCCACCAGCCCCTGCGGCCGACCGACGCGCACCGGCAATCCCAGCACCTCCCGCGTCAGTTCCGGAACGCCCGGCAGTTGGACCACTCCCCCGCAGAGAACCACACCCGCCGGGAGCAGCCCGTCGTAGCCGGAACGCTTGATGTCCGTCTGGACCATTTCCAGCATCTCCACCACCCGCGCCTCAATGATCTCCGCCAGTTTCCAGCGCGGGAGCATCTGCGGACTGCTCTCCCCGAACGGCTCCGCCGGGAAGCGCTCATCCTGCCCGACCTGCGCGGGCCGGGCATGACCGTACTGGATTTTGACCTGTTCGGCGACCTCCGTGGGCAGTCGGAGGCCGATGGCGATGTCGTTGGTGATATACTCGCCGCCGATCCCCAGCGACGCCGTATGCCAGACCGTCCCGTCAATGAAGATGGCGATGTCGGTGGTGCCGCCACCGATGTCCACCAGCACGACCCCCACCTCGCGCTCGTTCTCCGTGAGGACCGCGTCCCCGGCCGCCAGCGGGCCCAGCACGATCTCGTCCACTTCCACCCCCGCACCCCGGACGCATTTGACCAGGTTCTGGATCACCATAGAGGAACTGGTAATGACGTGGGCCTCCACCTCCAGCCGGAAACCGTGCATACCGACGGGATCACGCACCCCTTCCTGTCCGTCCACAATGTAGTGGCGCGGGATGACGTGGAGCAGTTCCCGGTTGTAGGGGATGGCGACGGCGCCTGCGGCATCCAGCGCCCGGTCCACGTCTTCCACCGCGATCCCCTCCTCCCGGCGCGGGACGGCGATGACTCCCCGGCTGTTGAGCGAGGCGATATGCGGGCCGCTGAGGCTGACATACGCCCGCTCAATGCGGTAGCCGGAAGAGCGCTCCGCCTCCTGCACCGACGTGGTGATGGTTGCCGTCGCCTCGGTCAGGTTCACCACCGCCCCCTTGCGCAGGCCGCGCGAGGGCACAATGCCGACGCCGATGATGCGCAGGCCCACATCCTCCCGGAACTCTCCAACCAGGGTGCAGATTTTACTGGAACCTACATCAATCCCGACGACCGTCTGTTCCATACCGGTCCTCCATCAGGGAAAGAGTTTCTCCCGCCATCGGTACAATGCCGGATAGGGAATGGTCTCCCTGGCCCCGACCTCTGGGACAGGAAGCAACGGAAGGGCCTCTCCTGAATTCTCCTACCACTCGTTCGTCACGGAATAATAGGGAGCGTCAGGGAAGCGAACGTCCACGAAACGGGGACGAATCCCCTGCTCCAGGAGATGCGCCCGCACTTTCAGGTAAACCTGCAGCCGATGCTCCATCCCTGCCCCCTGTCCCACGATCACGCGCCATCCGGCGGGGTCGTCCAGCACCAGCCCGCGGCCGGGTCGGTAGAGAATAGGGCCGGGGACGAGACCCAACTGTTCCAGTTCCTCCAGTCCGACCAGCACCTCCTGATCCACCAGCCCGCGCGCATCGGTAGGGATCGGCCCGCGGACCAGCCACCTCCCCTCCAGCGGCCCAGATGTGGGGAACGCCCCGCCAGCGGCATCCACCCAATAGTAGGTCCCGTCGTTCTCCCAGGCGATTGCGGGAGATCGCGGGGTAATGGCGATGATACAGTGGGCCGGGAGAAGGCAGATCGCCCGCACCTTCTCCACCGACGGTAATGCCTCCCGAATCCGCCGCTCCGCCGCCCGTCCATCGGCCAGAAGAATGTGCCGGTTCGCCAGGCCGCTGGCGGCAAAGACCGTCTCCGCCGGAATGTGTCCCGCGCCGATAATCGTCGCCCCAGTGACGTAGAAACGGGGGCTGAAGGCGAACCAGAAGATCATGCCGAGCAGGACGAGTCCGAATAATGCCAGGACTCCGGTGGATGAAATGGAGATGGTCTGCGTCACCGGCAGGGTTCGTCCTCCGATAATCAGCGGCGAATAAATTCCGACTTCCTGACGGAATCCCTTGCGGCGTTTGTCCCGGGCATTTCTGGTTTTTCGGATGGTGGGCATATATGTCCCTCCCGAATGGTTATATCCTTCCGACGCCGTCAGGTTGAAACCGGCGGCTTCGGGATGCCCGCGAGGGGCATCCCTACAGGGCGTCCCCCTGCGGGGACGCCCCCACCGCGTCGGCGCAGGCCGACGCCCGGCCAGAGGCCCTCCAGAGGCACACTTCCAGTGTGTCTCTTCCGGTGTGCCTCATCTTTGCCCCCACTCTGCGCCCTCTGCGTCTCTGCGGTGAAATTAAAGAACTTCCTCCTCCGGCTGATACGATATCGCGCATCGCGCCCGGTCGGCATACCGCTCCAGCGCCAGTTGGATCAGCCGGTCAATCAATTCGGGATACGGTATCCCGCTGGCCTCCCACAGTTTCGGGTACATACTGATGGCAGTGAACCCCGGGATCGTGTTAATTTCGCTGACAAAAAGTTCCCCGGTCTCCCGGCAGAGCAAAAAGTCCACCCGCGCCATCCCCGCGCAGTCCACCGCCAGGTACGCCCGAATCGCCAGTTCCCGCGCCCGCTCCGCCAGTTCCGGGGGAAGAGGAGCAGGGATAAGCAATTTGGACGCCCGGTCCCCGTCGTCCAGGTACTTGGCAGCGTAACTGTAGAACTCCCGGCTGGGGATAATCTCTCCCGGCACCGACGCGATGGGGTCATCATTGCCCAGTACGCTCACCTCAATTTCCCGCGCCTGGGGGACAGCCGCCTCCACCAGCAACTTCCGGTCGTAGCGGGCTGCGTCTCGCAGCCCCTGCGCCAGTTCCTGCCGGTCCCGGCACCTGTGCACGCCTACGCTGGAGCCCAGATTTGCCGGTTTCGTGAAGACAGGATACCCCAGCGCTTCCTCCACCCGGTCCATCGTCCCTTCGGGGTCTCGCTCCCACTCCTTCCGCTTGACCACGACGTACTTTACCACCGGCAACCCGTGGGCTCGCATCAGGTCCTTGAAAATGGCCTTATCCATCCCCAACGCCGACGCCGTCACCCCCGCGCCGACGTAGGGGATGCCCGCGATGTCCAGCAGTCCCTGCACCGTGCCATCCTCCCCATAAGGGCCGTGCAGAACCGGGAAGACCACGTCCAGTTCCGCCAGCATCGCCCGGGCCAGATGGGGCTCCAGTTCCCTCAGAGAGACCACCCCCCGATAGGACGGGTCTCCCAGGAGCGCCACCGGACTGCTGAGGCTCTCGTCGCCCTGGTTCAGCGCCGCCATCGGGTCTCCGGAACCGAGCCAGCGCCCATCTCGGGTGATGCCGATGGGAATGACCTCGTACTTCTCCGGGTCCATCACCCGCATCACCGAGCGGGCGGAGATCAAACTGATCTCGTGCTCTCCCGACCGCCCTCCAAACAGCACCCCAACCCGGAGTTTATGGGACGCGGATGGACGCGGATGGACGCGGATATTTTGGAAATCGTTATCCATTGGATGGGACGCGGATGGACGCGGATGGACGCGGATATTTTGGAAATCGTTATCCATTGGATGGGACGCGGATGGACGCGGATGGACGCGGATATTTTGGAAATCGTTATCCATTGGATGGGACGCGGATGGACGCGGATGGACGCGGATATTTTGGAAATCGTTATCCATTGGATGGGACGCGGATGGACGCGGATGGACGCGGATATTTTGGAAATCGTTATCCATTGGATGGGACGCGGATGGACGCGGATGGACGCGGAAGTTCTGGGAATTATTGCCAGGTAATGGTTTTTCGCTCATTGCTAAAGGCCTTCCGGCGGAAATCAGGTTTAGGGCCGAAATTCAACAATAACCCCACCTCATAAGGGGTAGCCCGCAGATAGTTCAACAACTGAGCCTCGTGCTCCTTAGTAATCTGCACAGATGCTTTTAACTCTACGATGACCGCGTCCTCAACCAGCAAGTCTGCAAAGTATTCCCCGACCACCTGTCCATGGAAATAGACCGCTATCCTCGCCTGGGGCTGAACTCGCAAGCCTGCTTCCTGAAGAGCGATCACCATCGCATTTTCGTAGACTTTTTCTAAAAATCCGTACCCCAATGCAGGATAAACAACTTTGAAAAATACCCGCAAAATTTTGCTTGTAATCTCTCCGTGCTTGAGGTATAACGAAGTATCCGTATCCATCGCTCGTACCACCTTCCTGGCTTGACTTTAGGGCAGTAACCATTACGACCTTTTCCAAAATCCGCGTTCATCTGCGCTCGTCCGCGTCCCATTCTTTTATCTCAAAATCCGCGTTCATCTGCGCTCGTCCGCGTCCCATTCTTTTATCTCAAAATCCGCGTTCATCCGCGCTCGTCCGCGTCCCATTCTTTTATCTCAAAATCCGCGTTCATCTGCGCTCGTCCGCGTCCCATTCTTTTATCTCAAAATCCGCGTTCATCTGCGCTCGTCCGC
>Ga0209721_1000419_pt1 | contig 39064 bp, 28 predicted proteins | sample TshhotsprinmetaG_FD_184139 | JGI IMG/M metagenome (GOLD analysis project Ga0209721, IMG submission 184139) | Hot spring microbial communities from South Africa to study Microbial Dark Matter (Phase II) - Tshipise hot spring metaG (SPAdes)... | ecosystem: Environmental > Aquatic > Thermal springs...
GGCCGAAGAGGTCGGTCACGGCCCCGGTGACGGTCACATAGAGGCCGCTGAGGAGCGAAAGGGCAATAAGCAGGTAGTTCAGATCGCGTTGGGTCATAGGCGTAAAACGTAAAGCGTAAAACGTAAAACGTAAAGCGTAAGGCGTAAGGTGTAAAACCTTAATTTGATCCCCAATACCCAACTTGCCGAATCAGCGTATACACTTCTCGGCGGCTCCATCCGGACCGGCCCGCCACCTCCCGCGCGGCCTGAGATGGGGGGACACCCTGGGCCAGTTGCTCCTCCAGCGCACGGCGTACGGCCTCCTCGTCCCAGCGGGCCTCCGGCGGCGCTCCGCCGATGACCAGCGTGAACTCCCCGCGCGGTTCCTGCGCTGCCAAGTGCTGGCGCGCTCCGGAGACCGTCCCCCGCCACACCTCCTCAAACTTCTTGGTCAGTTCCCGGCAGACGGCGATGGGGCGGTCTCCCAGGATCGCCTCTATGTCGCTCAGGCTTTCCTGCAGCCGGTGGGGGGCCTCAAAGGCGACCAGCGTCCAGGGGACGTCGGCCACTTCCTGCAGGAGCGTCCGTCGTCCGGCCGGGCGGCGCGGGAGGAATCCCAGGTACAGAAACCGGTCGGTGGGCAGGCCGGAGAGCACCAGTGCCGTGATCACCGCGGTCGGGCCAGGGATCGCGCTCACCGGATACCCCCGTTCCAGCGCTGCCCGCACCAGTTCGTAGCCCGGGTCCGATAGCCCCGGCATCCCCGCTTCGGAGATGAGCGCCACGTCCCCTTCTTCCAGTTTTTGCAGGATGACCGCGACCTTTTGCCGCCAGTTCCCCTCAAAATAACTGGTCACCGGCGTGGCGATGCCGTAGTGGTTCAGCAGGACCCGCGCCCGGCGGGTATCCTCCGCGGCGATGAGCGCGACCTCTTTCAGCACCCGCAGCGCGCGCAGGGTGATATCCTCCAGATTCCCGATAGGTGTGGCGACCAGGTACAAAGTACCCATTCCGAACTCCGAACTCCGAACCCCGAACCCCGAACCCCGAACCCCGAATTCCGAACTCCGAACCCCGAACCCCGAACCCCGAACTCCGAACCCCGAACTCCGTGTTCCGTTATCGGGTTGCCCGGAAGTGGACCGCCGCCTGGGGGCATTCCGCGGTCAGCGGGACGGGGATGGCGGCCGAAAGGGGCGGGTAGGCCGTCTCCGGGTCGGGGGCGTGGAGCTGGACGTACCAGTCTCCCGCCGCGCCTGCGGGGAGTTCGGCCTGCCAGCGGCCTCGGGCATCGGTGCGGAGCACCGTATCCAGCCCCGGCCCCCAGAGATGGAGCGGGTAGTTTTCCAGCCCTTTCCCGTCCCCGTCGGCGACCGTCCCGGCGATGAGGGCCCGGCGGCAGTCCGACCCGATATCTCCCGGTTTCACCGTCGCGGTGAAGGGGAACGCGGCCTCCGGCGTTGGCGTGAGCGTCGCCGGACGGATGGGCGTCGGCGAGGGGAGGGCGCGCGGGGTGGGGGAGGCCGTCGGCATGAGCGATTCGGTCGGGGTGGGAACGGGCGTCGGCGACGGGGTGGGCGGTGGGAACGGGTTGAGGGGCGCCGTCGGCCATATCGCCAGGAGCAGGTAGGCCGCAACAAGGCCAATTGTAGCGACGACCAGCAGGAAGGCCAGCCCGTCCATCACCCGATCCCGAAGCGTCCTCCACATCGTAGAACCCGCTACCGGTTCCGCCACTCGTCCCAGTTCAGCGTGCAGGTGATGTATCCCAGAGAGCGGGTGGCCCAGTCGCCCAACTGGACGGTGATCCAGTCGGAGACGGCGCGGTAGGTGCCATCGGGGTTGGGGTATTTATCGTACACCCGCACGCGGATGTCCAGCGCCCGATATGCCGAGGGGTCACAGGAGCGTTCCCAGGCGGCATTGTGGTCGTAGATGAGGTTGATCCGGGCGTCCGCTCCCGCCACGGAGTTCAGCGTTTCGGGAACCCCCGGACAGTTCACGGCCACGTTGTACCCGGGCAACGGGTTCCCGTCTATGTCCTGCAGGTGCCCGGCGACTCCCGACCAGGGGATGCCGTACCGGTTGGTCTGGTACTCCACTTCGCAGGTGAAGGGATACGGTGCCCGGGTGACGCGCGGGGTCGGTGTTGCCGTCGGCGGCCAGGTGGGGGTGGGGGACGGGGTGAGGGTGGGCGTGCGCGTCGGCGTGGGCGACGGGATGGGCGTCGCCGTGCCGGTGGGGGTGGGGGTCCAGGTCGGCGGGAGCGCCGGGGTGAAGGTGGCGGTAGGGGTGGGGGACGGGTTCGCCAGTGCCCGATCCCGCGGCGGATACGGGTTGTAGGGAACGTACGGGTTGACCAGGATGACGACGTACGCCAGTGTCAGCAACCCCGTCAGTCCCAGAAAGAGTACGGCGAGCAGGTTGAAGAAATTCCCCTTCCGCATTTCACTGCTTCCCCTTGCGTTTACTGGACCAGTCGCTCAATCGTGGCCTGGGACCAGAGGCTCTCCATCCAGCGTTGCACGATCTGGTCCTGCAGGAGTTGGCGGTGCTCCGGGCGGATCGGTTCGTCCTGTTTGCGCTCCAGAGTCTGGACAATGTGGTATCCAAAGGCACTCTGCACCACCGGGCTGATCTGTCCGGCCTGGAGGTTGAAGGCGGCCTCTTCCACCTCTGGGGCCAGCAGGACGCCGCGGGGAAACCAGCCCAGGTCGCCGCCGGTGTCCCGGGTGCTCTCGTCCTGGGAGAACTGCCGGGCCAGTTGGGCGAAGTCTGCCCCGGCCTGAATTTGCCCCAGCAGATATTCCGCCCGCTCCCGGGTATCCACCAGAATGTGGCGGGCATGTACCTGCTCGGCCCGTTCGGGGACCGTCTTCTGAACCTGTTCCAGCACCCGGGTGCGCAGGAGTTCCGCCCGCAGTTGCGTCCGCAGGTCCTGGAGCGTCATCCCGCTGCGCTCCAGCCGTTCCCGAAACGCTTCCTCGCTTCCGGCGTCCTGGACGATCTGGGCGATCGCCGCGTTGACCTCCTCTTCGCTCACGGTGATGCCCATCCCGGCGGCGGCCTGTTCTATCAGCACCTGCTCTATCATCCAGTCCAGGATTTGGCGGCGCATCTGGAGCAGTTTCTGCTGTCCCTCCGGCGTGCTCAGGTCCTCCCCCGCGGCGAGCAGCGCGTCCTGGTACTGGGCCACCTGGCGTTCGTAGTCTACCAGATAGATGGGCTGCCCGTTGACGCGCGCGGCCAGGGGGCGATCGGGCGTGGGGCTGGGCGGGACGGTGGGCGGGGTGCTCTGCGAGGCGGGGGGCGGGGCCGATTGCCCTGCGGGCGCCGGGATGCAGGCCGAAACCCCGACCATCAGGATCAGCAGCGCAACGGCGATCCGGTAGATCCTTTTCATCTCCCCTCCGGCGTGTGAAGCGGTAGACGACTATGGATTATACCTGAAATTGGGGAATTGGGAAGTTGGGGATTGGGTATTGGGGTTGTGCAGCAAATCGTTTTGAGGGAGTGACGCGCCCGTGAATAAGGGGGAAAGTAGGGTTTGTGGGGGCGGCGAAGCCGCCCCCACAAACCCTACACCCCACCCTTCCTATGCGGGGTGAATTGCTGTGCAAGCCCAATGGTACCGAAGTACTGTTGTCAAACGCAAATAATCATGTTATAATGTTTTTGCAACCTTCAAGCGTTGAAGGTAAGGGAAAATGTTCTGGGCAGCCCCCGTATGCCCAATACAGCACTCAAGGCCGGGCTGGAACTGTGGTCATCAAGGAAGTCCTCCCAGATTCCAGGCCGGCGATTTGTATTGGCCTTTTTTCTGCGCAGGAGGGGACGATGGACCAGGATAGAGAGGTTCTTTCGCAAAAAAGGCGCCGGCGTCGCCTGGAGTGGGGCCAGGGAATAGTGGAGTTTGCCCTGATTCTGCCGGTCCTTCTGCTGGTGATTTTCCTGCTCATTGAGGGGGCTCTGCTCCTTCAGGCCTACCTGGCGGTTCAGCATGCTGCGCGCGAAGCGGCCCGCTGGGCCATCACCTACCAGCCGAACCAGGGCGAGAGGTTAGATGGCACTGCCTGTACAAACCTGGCCTACAATCCGCCCGTGAACTATCCTCCTCCGAACGATTACCGGGTGCCGGGGAATGACTGCGACCCCACCGAAAATGTGGATGAATACAATAGACGCCGGGTGATGATGATCAAACTGGTGGCCCTGGAACGCGCCGTCGGGTTGCGCATCAACAGATCCGCTCTGGGTTTGACCGCGGCGAATTTCCAGGCCTACTCCTCTACCCCCGGCTTTTTCGGCGTACGGGTGTGGGGGTTTCCCTCTTTTGAGGGAGCGCAGCAACTGGATCACGCCAGCCTCCCCGGCCTCCCCGTTCGCTTGCAGGTCGTACACAATGTGGAAATTATAGACCCTCTGTTTCGGGCAATTATCGCTTATGTGCCGGTGGAGTCCCATGTGGAGATGATTAACGAAGGGGTGCAGGTTGGCTACGGCGACCTGCCCCCGCCCACGTTCCAGCCACCACCCACAATTATCGCTCCAACATTTGAACCTCCGCCGACAGAAAAACCGGGCACTCCCACGCCGACCCCCCGGCCTATCCGCTATAGTGTGGACATCCTGTTTGACGCAGCAACCAACCGATTACCCGATGAGCGAGGTCATTCGGTCCCGGTTCGGATCACCGACGCGGACACAGGAGAGATCCTTTCCGACGTACGGGTTAGTTTCTCCACTACTCAGGGCTCTTTTGACTTTTCCGGTACCGGTCCCGGATACGGCGAGGCCCGGACCGATTCCACGGGCACCGCTGTCCTGACCGTCTACGCCAACCGGCCCGTCACAGCCACCCTGAGGGCGTGGATAGACTTGAACGGCAATCAGCAGTGGGATGCCACCGAACCCACTGATACGGCGATCAAGGGCTGGATTGCCACCGGACCGTATATTGTCGCTTCCACGCACTCGGTATTGCCGCTGGACTGGATCGGCGTCGGTCTATATGACCATCCCCCGTCCGGGAACCCGCACCGGTTGCTCTGGTGTCGCACCTCTATCACCGGCGGTATTCCTTCTGCCGTGCTGATGGAGAACATCCACGTGGACTCCGGTACGTGGGACGCGCTGGACCTCCCGATAAAGATCCCCCTGGGCAGCGCAGGATACTATCGGCTGGAGAGCCACACGGGGGCCGGTACTTGCGGCAACGCAGCGACCCGGGTAGCCTACTCTGCCGACATCTATGCCCGTCCCACTCGCCCTGACCTGGCGGTTTCCGCCATCAACCTGCCGGCCTATGTCCCGGTGCAGAATCTCTTTACCGTCACCGCGGTGATCACCAACCTGACCCCGGGAATCGCAGAAGAATTTTTTGATGTGGATTTCTACATCACCACCCTGAGCCAGGCGCCGCCAGCGCCGGGGCAGATGGGAGTGGTCAAGCAGTGGATTTCGGATATGGGCCCGTACGGCTCCACGGTGGTGACGACCGTACTCTGGCTACCCTCTTCCGGCTCTTACCGTATCTCGGCGCGGGTGGACACGACCAACTATGTAGAAGAGGAGAAGGAGGATAACAACCTGACCTCTGTTGTCGTCAATGCCCAGTGCATCTATTCCACCGGCTGGCGCAGCCCTACGGCCGACCAGGCGGAGGGCACGGGCTTTTCCAATCCCACCAACGCCTACGCGGACGAGGGGGGGGTCGCGTCCAGCACCCATACTGGTACCCGGCGTCATCGGTTCTACAACTACAGTATCTCTGTGCCCACCGAGGCCGTGACGGTTGGTATTGAAGTGCGGCTGGATTGGTGGCTGGACAGCAGCAGCGGTACAAATCGCATGGAAGTAGACCTCTCGTGGAACGGAGGGAGTTCCTGGACTTCGGTGAAACAGACCACTTCCGCGCCAACCTCTCAGCAGACCGTTATTCTGGGAGGGGCAGCGGACAACTGGGGCCGGAACTGGTCTGCGGATAATCTCTCCAACAACAATTTTCGGGTGCGGGTAGGTGCTTATACCTCTGCCAGTAGCCGAACCTTCAGGCTGGACTGGATTCCGGTGCGGGTGACGTACAGCGTCTGCCGGGCTCCCGAAAACCCGCCCTGGCCGGACGACGACATCAAGCCGCCGGGGCTGATAGAGTGTACCGAACTCCTGCGGGCCGGTGGGTTTGAGGGCAACCCCCAGACGGTCTTCCAGTACTGGACTGCGGGGGGGGTTGGCGCATATCAGCACACCGGCTATCTCCAGCAAGAGGGTGCCTTCTCTATGCGTCTCCATGCCTCCCTGGGCACTTATCCGACCTGCGCGCCGCTCTCTCCCCTTCTCTATCAGACCGTCCAGATTCCCACCGACGTCTATACCCTTACCCGTCTGGTGTTGACGGGGTGGCAGGCGGTCGGCGGAAGCCTTATGGAGTGCAGCTACCCGAACCGCCCGGATGCGGACGATGTCCTCTACGCGCAACTCCGGGATGCTTCCGGCACCCCCATCTCCAGCGGTGTCAAACTGGTGGACGGCGGAGTGGTCACCGAAACGTGGCAGCCTTTCACCGTGGACTTCACCAAGGATATTGACCTGGTCTCCTATGCCGGCCAAAACATTCGGGTTTATTTCTACGCCACCCACGATAATGACGTGGACGGTACTTTCTTCTACCTGGATAACCTGCGTTGTGGGGTCTGCACCTACTGGCCGATTCCGGAGGACGAACCCGGCACTTCCTCCATTGGTGGACTGGTGCGCGCGCTCTTCGGGGGTGTGCCGCGACCTATGATCGGCGTGGATGTCTGGGCATACAGTCAGGGTGGGGAAATCTATCGCACCCGCACCATTCACGACGGGACGTATCACTTTTACAATATTCCGCCGGGCACCTATACCATCTACTCCCAGGCCTGGGTGAGCGGACAACTCCGCTGGGATGTGACGTCGGTAACGGTGGTGCCCGACGAGCGGAATTACGGCGTGGCCCTGTTGCTGAAATAGGAGAGTCTGGACGAGGTGGCTTGCCGCCTCGTCCAGACCCCCGCAGTTTAACATGCCCCCAAGGGCACCATAAAGAAAATAGCGTCCTGGATACCACGAGCCGGCAGTCACTCCGGTGAGTAGTGATTCTGGACAAATGCCCCTCACCCCCCTTGGTCCCCCCTCTCCCCCTGCCCTGCGGGCGGGGGAGAGGGGGGATAGAGAGGGGTTTTGCGGGGCGGCGAAGCCGCCGCCCCGCAAAACCCCGTTTTTCTCCCCTCTCCCCGTGGGGTTGTAGGGGCGGACGATCCGTCCGCCCTCAACGGGGAGGGGCAAATGAAACCGGCATAGAACTGGACGATCAGGTTTATCACTCCTATCGGAGTGACCACCCACGAGCCGAACCGCAGTTTATTTTTCAGACCAGATGAGAGAACGACGATGCGCGGACTGTACCGAAGACAACTGTGGATGGCAGCGATTCTAGCGGGCGGGCTGAGCGCACTGGCGCTTTCCTGGGCCCTGGCCGCGCCGAAGGCAGGGTTCTTGCACCTGGCCACAAATCTATCCCAGAATCCTGATCGCCCTTCCTATTACGCCGATATTGCCGTCAGTCCTGACGGCGATCGCGTGGCTGTAGTCTGGACGGAGATGCAGAGCGGATTGCGGGAAGGCAGCGTGTTGCTCCGCTGGGCATCGGAGAGCACCGGTAGCGGCTGGAGCGCGCCGATCACCGTTTTTAGCGGAGGCAGTGGTGCTGGTGCGGTTTGGGCGGCTGTAGCGGTTACCGGCACCAATCCATATACAGCGTATGTGGCCTATGTGGTCCAGAATGACAACACCAATACTCACTACATTTACTATCGTGCCTGTTCCTTGAGTGGGGGAGGTTGTGGCGAGGCGACGGTGATCACTTCCCGAAACCCTGCTCGGGATGATCCCGGTTTTGGTATGGTGGACATCGCCCTGGGCGGAGGGAGCAACCCGCATTTTGCGTATGTGTATTATCGGCGGGCCAGTGACTTGGGGAGAGATGTTGGGACCGTTTATTACAAAGGGCCCCTTTCCTCCAATGAGGAAGAAGTTTCCGACGGCTACGATGCCCGAAACCCGGCCATTGCCTGGAACAATGGCGCAGTTCACATTGTTTGGGAGACCGTTCCCAAAACGGGCGCTGATTATTATATATTCCATCGCCGTCGGATCGGGACAGGTTGGAGTTCTCTCAATTCCCTGATCAGGCAGGGAATGTCCTATGCTCCGCACAACCCGGCCGTTGCCGTATTCAGCAGTACGGTGATGGTTGTGTGGGATATGAACCGTGAATGCTCTCAGGATCAGGAGTGCTACAAGTTCACCCTGGCCTATATCCGTTCTACAAATAATGGCCAGGGTTGGCCTGTGCATAGCGGGATGCCTGCATGGTTTGAGGTGAACGGTGATATTTGGGGAACAGATCATCTGTACACATCCACCAGCGGGCAGGAAGAATATATAACGTACCTTCGCCCTTCGGTGGGGTTTATGGGGGATGGGAAGCCGGTCATTGTGTGGCACGTCAACGATGGGACGAAGCAGGGTCGCGATTACAATCTCTACCACACCCGGGCGCTGACGGTTCCGGCAGATGCCGGGTCGGCAATTGGGTGGGCGGCAATTGAGCGGTTCGGGCAGAATATCGTCGGGCGGCAGGCTGCTCCGGTCATTGCGCCATACCTGCCCCTATCCGTTCCGCATGTGGTATACATGGCAAGCATCCAGAGCAACAACGACTGGGAGACGTACTACGACGGCAACGAGTATGACCGGTACTCCCGTGTATTTCTTCCCATCATCATGCGCAACTTTTCCGGTGGAGAGTAGAGATTGAGGGGGAGCGGGGGCCGCTGGGCGGCGCTTCTGGGGCTGGCGTTCATCGTTGCCCTGGGGATCGCCATTTTGGCCATCGCGCCGGGGATGAGGCAGGCCGGGGTAGAGTATACGGGTGCTTCTTCCATCCCGTTGCCGTCCGAGCCAACGGCTCGGCGAGCCTATGCGCTGGCCCAGAAAGAGGCCCATTCCTGGCAGCCGGATATCCATCTGGTGGGCCTTTCGGCCCATTGGCGCCCGGTTCGCGGGCGCTGGCCCACCCAGACCGTCTGGACGGCCCAGTTCTATTCTCCGGCGGCCGGGCAGATCGCCCTGATTGTGGTGGAGGGCGGGCAAGCCCGGCGGATTCAGGAGATGCTGGCCCTCTACACTCCGGCGACGCTGGCCGAAGAGCAGTGGCAGGTAGATAGCCCGAAGGCCCTGGAAATCTGGTGGAAGCACGGCGGGGAGCGTTTTCTCGCCGGGCGCGCGGGGGTGGAGGTCGCGGCCCGTCTGCAACCGGCGGGGCCGCAGGACCCCTCTCCGGTCTGGAGTATCACGGCGGTCGTCGGCGAGCAGGCGTATGTCGTTACGATCCGTGCCACCGACGGGGCCGTGATCCCGTAAGTGTTCGCCATTGTGATGTAAGGAGGTCCGTATGGTTCGCAAAGAGCGGGGACAGAGCGTTGTGGAGTTTGCGATTATATTGCCGTTTCTGGTGATGCTGATCGTCCTGATGATAGAAACGGGCTTCGCATTGCGCAGTTACCTGGTAATCACCTCGGCGAACCGCGAGGGGATTCGCTTCGCTGCTCGCGGCAGATATTCCGATGAGTTGGCAGCGGCGCGGATCGTCCAGAGCGCAGGCATGGTGAGGGGAGAGAGTGGGCCGGTTCCCTTCCTTCAAGCTACGGGTGAGGATTCCAATGCGGGGATCATCATCCGGCGCATCCCCATCCGGGCCGATGGCACCCTGGGAGAGGGGCGGATCTATTGCACCGGTACGATAACCATTGATGATAGCAAGGTCCCGATTAGCGAGGATCATAGCCGGGTTGATCCGGTGACCATAGCGGATGAGCACGCGGATATCACCGTTCAGGTGAATAATATGCGTCGAGATGCGGGGTATGATGTGCTGGATAACGAATTGGTGGTCGTGGAGGTGTTCTACGTACACCGGACTTTGTGGGTTTCTACTTTTCTGCCCCGTCCTTTTGGGGCCACGATCCCGTTGTACAGCCGGTCTATTATGCGCATTGTCTCGGATTCACGTCAGGCTCAGTAACAGTTTCAGTTCATACATAAGTAATTTTCATAATCAGGCCTCTTGCGGCGGTGGTGGACCCACTGCGGTGTGAGGGGGCATCGCAAGGAGGTGCGCGATGAAATTGGGGCATATTTTCCACAGCCGGTTGGTCCGTCGGCGGAGTTCATCCCAGGAGGGGCAGACTCTGGTTCTGGTGGCCCTGGGCATCTTTTCCTTCCTCGCAGTGGTGGGGCTGGCGGTGGACCTGGGGCTCTACTACACGGAGCGGGTGAAGATCGTGCGGGCGGTGGATGCTGCAGCCCTGGCAGCCGCGCCTGAACTCCCCCTGGAAAGGGCCTCTCATATTCGCGCCCTGGAATTCCTGGCGGGGAACGGATATGATTCTACCAATGTCGCTCGGACCCGGCTTGTTATCAATGGGACCTATATTTCCGGTCCAGATGAGGCAAGCGCTGACACCGTGATTACCCTGGATACCGCCAGTTTCCGGGATATGAACCTGCCACCCGCTCAACAGATCAACTCCGCCAACCGTATTCGGGTAACGGTGCACCAGAAGGTACCTATCATTTTCTTGCGATTTATGGGCTTTACCACTGTTTCTGTTCGGGCCAGTGCCGTGGCCGAGAATATTAACCATCTGGATGTGGTTCTCGTGTTTGACCGGTCCGGCTCTATGGAGTTTGATACTCTCTGCTACGGTTGCTGGCAAAAACAAAGCGGCATCCCCTATCCGGGCGGCCAAATTTTCCCCTTGCCCTGGAACGGCCCGGCGAACGGTTCCCCGGCCCATTGCGGTTCAACTCAGGAGTTTACATATAGCGGATATAGATACTACTATATTGAGGCCGAAGAGTACTCCCGCGCCAGCAATCCCTATCAGCGCACTCTGGCGGTTCCCTTCTACACCTTCTGGGTGATGCAGCGGGAGAATGGTGACGGGGCCATAGGGCGGGATAGCCGCGGGGCCTATATTATGCATATGCCCTTTTCGGATCACGAGACCACCGCGGCCGCGTCTCCCGGATATGGGGTGACCTGCCGACACGGGGATGTGAACAACAATGGGCGGTGCCTGGCATCGGGGTTCACCGAGTGTTACTGCTATCGGAACGTCCCGGGTGGCCCCTTCCCGGCTCCGCGGGTGGACTACGATTTCACTGTTCTGAGCAGTGGGAACTACTATATCTGGGTGCGCGGTCAGGCTCAGGGGAATACCTGGCCGCATCCTCAGAATATAGACCGGCGGATTTTCTGGAATGTGGACAACGGTTCTATTGGGACAGAGGACGGGTTCCCGCGGGGCACAGGATATAACGGGGCCAGTTCGGGCTCCTGGCAGTGGCGGCGGTTGAACGACACGGCCTTCAACTGGACAGCGGGCAGTCAGCACACTCTGCGCATCTGGGCTGGCGGCGCGGGTTTTGCGCTGGACCGCATTGTCATCACCACCGATCCCAACGGGAGCGACGGCTCTCCGCCTTCCAATGTTAGCAGGACCGGCGTCTGGTCCAACGGCCGCACCGACTGGGCCTGCAGCCCGTGCGATGCCCGTTTTGCCGGAAGCCCGGTGGGATGTTTGCAGGGCACAATGACGAGTTGCCAGTACGGTCCGATCTGCAACGTCGGCCCGAACCCCGACCGCCGCAAGGACGACATCTACGACGACGAGCAGCCCATCCGCGCCGCGATTGAGGCGGCGAAGCGGTTCGTAGGTATGCTGGATTACCGCTATGACCAGATCGGCTATGTCTCCTACAGCAGCGATGTGCGGACAGATTCCGAACTCCAGTGTCTGAAGCGGCTGGGGAGAAATAGCTGTACTCCGCAGGTGATTACCAATACGGTGATCGCTGCACTGGATAATACGACGGCTTCTGGAGGTACGAACATCCCTGGGGGTATCAAGCAGGGGATTATGGTGCTGAGTACGCAAAGTGGACATTACGGTAGGCCGGGAGCGGCTCACATCATGATTCTGATGACCGACGGTCGGCCCAATGCTGTTCCCGATGATACGTGCTGGGCGGATACCAGCCTCTGGCCGGATATTCCTGGCGAGAATATCAACGAGCGGAGAGCGAAAGATTGCACGATCTATTATGCCAGGGAGGCACGCAATAACAGCATTGTCATCTACTCGATCACCCTGGGCGACTCGGCCGACTTTGAATTGATGGAGGCGGTGGCGAATATGACCGGCGGGGTGCACCGGAACGCCGACCGGCCGGAGAAACTGAACCAGATTTTTGATGAACTGTACGAACGCATCTTCCTGCGTCTGGTGGAGTAGGGTCCTGGGTGGGGTCCTGTCAAATCCGCAGAGGGGTTTGTGCAATGGCGCTGCTGTTGCACAAACCCTTCTTTAATGTCCGATTCCCGATTGCGCAGGGCCGGGGAGTTCAACTGCCGCCTGGCGGTATCCTGGCCGGAGTAGGGGAGGTTCCCCTTTGAGAGTGGCGCGCCCGTGAAAGGGAATACGGGGTTTTGGGGGCGGCGAAGCCGCCCCCAAAACCCCCACACCCCTCCCTTTCCTGTGCCCGGCGAATGCTGCACCAGCCCGCAGATCGCCCGTTTGACATTTACGGAAAAACGGATATCATACAAAGTGAAGCCCTTCTTCCCGATACTTCGCTCAGGAGGCCATTATGGGTAGTCGGCGAAATCTCTTTCTGGTGGTATTGATCATCGTGGGTATCGCGCTGATCGCGGGGGTTCTCTTGTTGCGCGGCCGCCAGAGAGGCCCCCAGCCCGAAGAGACGCCGGTGGTGGAAGTGCAAACAGTAAAAGTCCTGGTCGCGGCGAACAATCTCCCCCGGGGGCTGACCCTTGCGCCCGAGCATGTGATGCTTCTGGACTGGCCGATTGCCGCTGTTCCTCCCAATTACTATACCGACCCGACCCAGGTGATCGGCTATTTTGTGCGGGCGGATATTCCCCAGGGGACGCCCCTGACCCCGAGTATGCTGGCGCCGAGCGCGGAAGCACTGGGAGCGGTGGGTTCCTCAATTGCATTGCAGGTTCCCGCAGGGATGCGCGCGGTGGCGATTCCGGTGGACCTGTTGGGGGCGGTAGCGTGGAGCATCAAACCCGGCGACCATGTGGACATCATGGCCTCCTGGACCTTGCAGGAACTGGACGAAAAATTCTTGAGCGCATTGCCCAACGAGTGGGCTGCGCTGCAGTGTGGCGAGGGCCAACTTTGCCAGGGAACCTATGGTCGGATAGAACTGCTCCCCACTGGCCAGGCCATTATGGTCTATCCCCAAAAAGAGAGTATGCAGACCCGATATATCGCTCAGTTGACCATTCAGAACGCCGTGGTGCTGGGCATTGGTACGTATCAGGATCCTTTGGGGTCTGCTGCGGCCCCGCCCGCTCAGACCACGAGCGCTCCCCAGGAGGGGGGCATCCTGGTCCCAGGAGGTCAGACGGGTCCCCCAGCGGCCGCGGAGGCAACTCCGGTGCCCACTCCTGCGCCCGTCCAGGCAGTGATCCTGGTCGTTACCCCGCAGGACGCGCTGGTTTTGAAGGCACTGGTGGAACTGCAGGCGAACATAGACCTGGCCCTGCGGCGACCGGGGGATGAAGTTATCGTCTCCACCGATAGCGTTTCCCAGGACTACATCATCGCCCGCTACGGGTTTGTCGTTCCGCCCAAGTTGCCCTATGCGGTCAGCGCGCCTGGAAAGAGTCCGCTGGAAAAACAGGTAACTGCTCAGCAAGCTGAAGGGGTGCCTGGGGAATAAGGCACGGTAAAGCAGACGAACATCGGGAGAGAACGCAGCGGTGAACGGCGGAAAGATCCGGGTTCTCATCGTGGATGATATTGCGGAGACGCGGGAGAATCTACGCAAGTTGCTCTCCTTTGCCCCGGATGTGGAGGTTGTGGGCACCGCGGCGACGGGTGAGGAAGGAATGCAACTGGCGCGGGAGTTGAATCCCCACGTGATCCTCATGGATATCAATCTGCCCGGAATAGACGGGATTACCGCGACCGAGCAGATTGCGCGGGAGGTGCCCACCGCTCAGATTATCATACTCTCCGTGCAGGGAGAGACCGGATATATGCGCCGGGCGATGGCTGCGGGCGCGCGGGATTTCCTGGTCAAACCGCCCAGCGGTGACGAATTGATGGCGACCATCCGCCGGGTCTATGAAATTGGCAGAGCCCAGGCCGCCCGTATGGCCCCGATTCCAACCGTCACGACGGGCGGTCCCGCAGCCGCTGCTCCGGTGCGCCGGGGCCAACTGGTGGTCGTCTTCTCCCCCAAGGGGGGGGTTGGCTGCACCACGGTGGCGGTAAACCTCGCCGTCGCACTGCAAACCCGTCTGGGAGTCAGTCAGAAGGTGGCGATTGTAGACGGGAGTTTCCAGTTCGGCGATGTCGGGGTGATGCTCAATCTTCAGCCCAGTCGCAGCATTGCAGACCTGGCCGTTCGGGTGGAGGAACTGGACACCGACCTGCTCACCAGTGTCCTGACTCCCCATTCCTCCGGTGTGAAGGCGTTGCTGGCCCCGCCCCATCCGGAGGCGGCGGATGCCGTGATCGGCGCCGACGGCGGGATGGCCGAGAGCAGTCGTCGGATCGGGGTGATTCTGGAGGGTCTGTTGAGAGAATTTGACCTGGTGGTCGTGGACACCTGGAGCATACTGAATGAGTTGACCCTGACATTCCTGGATCAGGCAGACCTGATCCTCCTGGTGATCACGCCGCTCATTCCCGATATCAAAGATGCCCGTCATTTCCTGGAACTGGCTGACCGGCTCGGCTATCCCCGGGAGAAGATCGGTCTGGTGATTAACTACGCGGACCGCAAGACCGGCCTGCGGCTGGATCAGATTGAACGAGCCCTGATTCCCTCAATGGCCCATATTCCCTACGACGAACGGGCTGGGATCGTAGGGGCGAACCGGGGTTTGCCTATCGCCGTAGAGGAAGCCAGTCGCCCCATCGGCCAGGCGTTCGTCCATCTGTCGGCAAATGTCCTGGAGCGTTTGAATCAACTGAAGAGGTCAGAGGAAGAGGAGGTCTCTGTAGAAGCCAGTCGCCGTCTCCTGGGACGGGCTCTGGGAATATGATGTGAGGATGTATTCAGACACCTTTCGGGTTGTTATGTCAGGAGGTGAAAGATGTCCCTTTTGCGACGGATTGAAAAAGGTCAGCCTTCTACTCAGCAGCCGTCCGCTCCTGCGGGGCCTGGAACGCCAGCAACCCCGCGGCCGGCTTCTGCTCCTTCCCCGTTGCGCGACACCTATCGCGATCTGAAGACGCGGATCCAGAACAAACTGATAGATGAACTGGACCCCACGATGGATGTGAGCCGACAGGATGAGGTTCGGCGCACGATTCGGGAATTGTTTGAAGGCATTCTGGCCGAAGAGCGCATCGTCCTCAGCCGGGCCGAAAAAGAACGGCTTTTTGAGCAGATCGTGGCGGAAATTCTGGGATTGGGGCCGCTGGAGCCCTTCCTGGCCGACCCTACCGTGACCGAAATTATGGTCAACGGCCCCAAGAACATCTACGTGGAGCGGCGTGGCAAGATTGAGCGCACCAATGCCGCGTTTGAGTCGGAAGAGCATCTGATGCGGATCATAGAGCGCATCATCGCTCCGCTGGGGCGCCGGATTGATGAGAGTGTCCCCTATCAGGATGCTCGCCTGCCCGACGGTTCGCGCGTCAATGCCATTATCCCGCCCCTTTCCCTCATCGGGCCGGTGTTGACGATCCGGAAGTTCTTCAAGATTCCTTTGACGGCGGAGAAACTCATTGAACTGGGCTCTATTACGCCGGAGGCGATGGAATTCCTCAAGGCCGGCGTACAGGCCAAGTTGAACATCGTAGTCTCTGGCGGTACGGGCACCGGGAAGACGACTTTCCTGAATGTCCTCTCCGGGTTCATTCCCAACGACGAGCGGATTATCACCATTGAAAACGCGGCGGAGTTGCAGTTGCAGCAGGAGCATGTGGTCACGCTGGAGTCCCGCCCACCGAACATTGAGGGGCGCGGGGAAGTGACCATTCGCGACCTGGTGATCAACGCGCTGCGGATGCGACCAGACCGGATTATCGTGGGCGAGTGCCGCGGCCCCGAGGCATTTGATATGCTCCAAGCGATGAACACCGGGCACGAGGGCTCTATGACCACCATCCATGCCAACTCCCCCCGGGATGCGCTGGCCCGGATGGAAAACATGATCCTGATGGCCGGTATGGACCTCCCGCACCGGGCCATTCGGGAGCAGATCGCCAGCGCGCTGGACCTCATCATCCAGTTGGAGCGTCTACGGGACGGTACGCGCAAAGTGGTGAGCGTTTCGGCCATTGAGGGTATGGAGGGTGACGTCATCACGATGTCCGAGGTTTTCAAATTTGAGATTGCTGGAGTTGAGAACGGTAAGGTCATTGGCCGTCTCCGCCCGACAGGAATTCGCCCCAAGTTTATGGAAAAGATTGAAACTGCGGGGATCCATCTGCCGCCCACTATCTTTGGCATTGGGGAGCGGATACGGCGATAGAAGGAGGGGGACAAGCAAGATGGATACGATTTTCCTGGCATTGGGCGGGCTTCTGGTCATCGTTGCCATCATCTTGCTGCTGGTGGGTGGCCGGAAGCAGGACGAGGTCAGCGAGCGATTGGACCGCTATGCCCTTGGTGTGGAGAAGAAGGCGAAGCCGGTCTCCGGTCAGCGGCTCTCTCCGCTGGGGGAACGGCTGGATAAGGCACTGGCCGAACGGGGTTTTGCTCGCAACCTGCGCACGCAACTGGCACGGGCCAACCTGAAGTTGACGGCTGGAGAGTTCATTGCGGCCACGATTATCTGCATGATTCTGTTCCCCGCCATAATGTTTGTCCTGCGGCGTAATATTCCCCTCTCTCTGGTGGCCGCGGTACTGGGCTTCTTTGCTCCTCGCTGGTATGTCTCTTACCTGCAGGGCAAGCGGCTCAAGGCGTTCAACGACCAGTTGGGGGATATCATCAATATGATGGTCAATGCCATCCGCGCCGGGTATAGCGTTCTTCAGGCGATGGAGGTGGTGGCCAAAGAGATGGACCCACCGGCATCGGAAGAGTTTGATCGGGTCGTCAAAGAGGTCCAGTTGGGATTGGGGTTGGAGCAGGCACTGGATAACCTGCTCCGCCGGGTCCCTTCTGACGACCTGGATATGACGGTTACGGCAATCAAGGTTCAGCAAGAGGTCGGCGGCAATCTGGCGGAAGTGCTGGATACCATCAGTTTCACCATTCGCGAACGAGTGCGTATTAAGGGAGAAATTCGCGCCCTTACCGCTCAGGCCCGGTACTCCGGCTACCTGGTCAGCCTGTTGCCTGTTGGAGTGGCGATCCTGGTCTATTTCATCAACCCCCAATTTATGGGCCCGATGTTCCAGCATCCCTGTGGCTGGATCATGCTGGGGGTTGCCGGATCGGGGATCGTCGCCGGGTTCTTCATCACCCGCAAAATTGCTGATATTGAAGTGTAAGAGATCACCTCTATGGATCCTCTGCTGCTCCTGGTTATCGGTCTGGTGGTATTGCTCGGTGTGGGAGTGCTGGTCGTCGGGAGGCGGGCGCCGCGCCAGGAAGACGCGCTGGAGGCTCGTCTGGCCGAACTGGGCGCGCTGGGCCGGACGGCAACCCTGGAGGAACTGGAACTTTCTCTGCCCTTCAGCGAGCGGGTCATCCGACCGATGTTGCAAAAGGTTGGCGAGATATTCAACCGGATGACCCCCGCACAGACGATTATCCGCACCCGACGGAATCTGGAACTGGCTGGTCTCACTCAGAAGATTGGGCCGGGAGAGTTTGTAGCCATCCGCTACATTCTGATGGTGATACTGGGTGGGGTAGCCTTTGTGCTGGTCGGTCCGTCCAAACTGCCGATGATTCAGAAATTGGCGCTGATTCCTGCAGCCTTTGGGTTGGGTTTTTACCTGCCGGGCACGTGGTTGGGGTCCCGTATCCGAAAGCGGCAGCATGAGATCATTCGCTCCCTTCCCGATGCGCTGGACCTGCTTACCATCTGCGTGGAAGCGGGGCTTTCCTTTGACGCGGCGCTGGCCAAAGTGGTGGAGAAATGGGATAACGAACTGAGCCACGCCTTCGCCCGTGTCCTCTACGAGATTCAATTGGGGAAACTTCGGCGCGAAGCCCTGCGAAATATGGCCGATACAATGGATATCCGGGATGTCTCCAACTTCGTCGCGGCGATTATCCAGGCAGACCAGTTGGGGGTCAGTATCGCTAAGGTGCTCCGCATTCAGGCCGACCAGATGCGGGTTCGCCGACGGCAACGGGCGGAGGAATTGGCTCGCAAAGCGCCGATTAAAATGCTAATCCCTATTGTGTTCCTGATCTTCCCCGCCCTATTTATTATTCTGTTGGGCCCAGGCGTTTTGACAGTCATGACCAGCGGCGCCCTTCAGGGGCTCCTGGGTGGGTAGTCCTTTGCACTCCCCGAATCTCCGACGGGGAAAAACTTTTCAGAACCTGCATGCTCTCTCGGTCACCGCGTGTCCTGTTTCCGGAGGTCCTGATTGGGCCACTGCTGGACCTCTTTTTCCCCCCTCGTTGCGTGGTCTGCCGACGGGTGGGTACATGGCTCTGCTCCGGATGTGTATCACGCCTCCCGCGCATCTCCGGTCCGATTTGTGCCTGTTGCGGGTCTCCCGTTTCTGCAGGCCCCCTTTGCTCTGTATGCGAGAAAACCCCTTTGCGTCTGGAGGGAATTCGTTCCGTATCTCCGTTCTGTGGACCAATACAAAGGGCTATTCACTACCTGAAATATCGCCATGGCTATGCGTTGGCGGAGCCGTTGGGAGAGTTGATGGCGGAGTACTGGCAAAAGCATCCTCTTCCGGCAGATGTCATTGTGCCGGTGCCGCTCCACCCCTCCCGTTTGCGGGCCCGCGGCTACAATCAGGCTGCTCTGTTGGTCTGGGCGCTGGCTCGGCGCATCGGTTTGCCGGTTGATGAGGAGGCTCTATTTCGGGTGCGGGCAACCGCTTCTCAGATGCGCTTGAAGGCGGGCGACCGCCGCCGCAATGTACAGGATGCTTTCTATTGTCCGCCGAGCCGAATGGATGGACGTCGGGTTCTGCTCATAGATGATGTATGTACTACCGGTGCCACCCTGGAAGCCTGTGCCGATGTGTTACGGGCAGGAGGTGCTCGTGCCGTCTGGGCTTTAACGTTGGCCCGGGCCTTTTGAGAGAGGAAAAGGAGGTTAATTATGGAAATCCAACTTTTCACTCGCAATATGGAACTCACACCGCGATTGCAGGAATATGTGGAGAAAAAAGTGAACAAATTGAGCCGATATCTCCCGAATATTACCGATGTTCGGGTGGACCTTGCTGTGGAAAGCACCCGCTCCAGTGCGGATCGCCAGGTGGCTCAATTGACCATTCGCACCCCCCGCATCATTTTGCGAACAGAGGAGCGATCCTCGGATATGTTCACGGCCATTGATGCCGCGCTGGATAAAATGCGCCGGCAGATTACCCGCTATAAGACGCGCCGACAGGACCGCTGGCAGCGGAGCGCAGAAGAAGAAGGCATACTGGAGGAAACGCCTGCGGAGGAAGTCCCTCCCGGACAGGTTGTGCGCGTCAAGCGATTTGAGATGAGTCCAATGACGCCGGATGAGGCGATTGAGCAGATGGAACTTCTGGGGCACCAGTTCTTTGTGTTCTTGAATGCCGTGGACGGAGGAATCAACGTGGTCTATCGCCGCCGCGACGGAAACTATGGTCTGATTATCCCAGAGTTGCGATAGCCGACGAGCATTTTGTCGCGAAGGAGGGGCGACTGAGCAGGGCGACGGAACCGATCACTCTCATTTTAATGGTCGGAGGGGGAGGGGAAAGTGAGGTGGAGCGAGCGCTTCAGCGCTCACTCCAGGCAGCCAGCGTAGACCTGGTAGAGACGCTTCTGGAAACCGGCGAGGTTGAGCGAATTATCCTCGCCACGAATGACCCTTCCTGGACTTCCAGCCTGGGCACACTTCCCGTGGAGGTGGACACAGATCCCCCGGACGAACCTTTCCATTTCGGTCGGCGTCTGGCGCGTCTGATCCAGCGCGCAGGCGCTGACCGCGTTCTCTATGCGGGTGGGAGCTCCGCCCCCTTGATGAGCCCGGCAATGTGGCGGGAGGTTCTGGTCGCTCTCTCCGAGGATCGTCCTCAAGCGATAACCAACAATCTCTACTCTTCCGATTGGATTGCTTTCTATCCTGCTCGTTCCCTGATTCCCCATATTGCAGCGGTAGAACGAGATAACGCGCTGGGATGGGTGCTTTCGGAGGAAGCGCGCGTTCCAACCCGGGCCCTTGCTCCATCCGCGGCCACCCGGTTTGACCTGGATACTCCGACCGACCTGCTGATTGCCCGTCTTCATCCCCGGATCGGTCCTCGGTTACGGGCGGTTTTGGATCCACTGGACTGGTTCGCGGAGATGGAGGAGAGAGCGGAGGGAGTGCTGACCGTGATGGCGCGGCAGGGAGGGCATCTGACCATCATCGGACGCTCCGCGCCCGCGGCCTGGCTGGCGCTGGACCAGGCCACCCGATGCTGGATGCGACTTTTTGTGGAAGAGCGGGGGATGGTCGCCAGCGGGCGCTTGCGCCGCGGAGAGGTGCGCAGTTTGCTGGCCGATTTTCTGGAGTACGCGGGCGTAGAGGGTTTCTTTGCCGAACTGGCGTCCCTGGCCGAGGCGGCCCTTTTGGATAACCGTGTCCTTCTGGCCGCGCGGGGCCTCTGGCCCTCCCCCGCCGACCGCTTCTATGCGGACCTCTTCCGCTGGCAGGAAGTACGCGAGCCCTTTCTGAAGGAGTTTGCTCGCGCAGCGGCAAACGCTCCCATTCCTATCCTGCTGGGCGGTCAGTCGCTGGTGAACGGCGGATTGATGGCGCTGGTGGACATCCTGGAGGCGCGAAAAACCGTGTGATTCATCCACAGACCACTTTGGGGAGCAAGTCATATGGGGTGGCGATTTGACATCTATTCTGCTCTGGTGGGTGCCGGTTTCACCTTATTGCTCTTCGGCCTCGGTTCGTTGCTGCGCGAGCCATTCCTGCGGGTATGGCAGGAGATAAAAGTGGCGCTTCTCCGCACTTTCAACCGGATAACCGCCGGAGCAGAGGTGCGGTATCGGGAGCACATCACCCGCTGGGCCCAGTGCTCGCACACGCTGGCGGAGATGGGTCCCCTGGAGCAGTATTTCGTCCCCCCACATTTGATTCCCCCGCTACCCCCTCCGGACCCTGAACGGGAGGTCGCAGAGGCACTTCAGCCCCTGCCGCTGCACAGTGCTCTGGAAGGGCATTCTCAGATTCTTATCATCGGAGGACCGGCGTCGGGGCGGACGACCCTTCTGGCCTATCTGGCGTTAATGCACGCTCGCGCGGATGGCGGCCTCACTTCTTCTGAGCGCCTCCCGTTGTACGTTTACCTTCCGGCTATGGATTGGATGCCGCCCTCGGAGAAAGAGAAGGCTGTACCCCCGGCGCAAAAACTCGCCCAGAGCGCTCTCCAGGCGATTGGTGCGCCGGGGATACTGGCAGCCCCTCTCCGTCAGGCGCTCCAGGCCGGTGCCGCGCTGGTTCTGGCCGATGGGTGGGATGAGTTGGACTCCGCCGCCCAAGAGGCGGCGACGACCTGGTTGGTGGACCTGGTCAATTCCCTGCCGGGGAATTTCTGGGTCGTCACAGCCGGTGCGCAGAATTACGCGCCCCTGACTCAGGCGGGATTCGTTCCGCTCCGACTCCAGACCTGGGATTACTCAAAAATACGGGATTTCCTGACCCGTCTCCCGGCGCCGGAGAGATTCCCTCTGGAACGAGTTTCCGACCACTTGGGGCGTGTCTTTAGGAGAACGGCCTCTTTGCTGGATGTAGCACTCTATGCCTGGTGGGTCTTTGAAGAGGAACCAGTTCTGCCTGAACGGAAGGAAATCTACCATCGCCGGCTGGAGAAATGGGTGAACTCCCTACCTCCGTTGCCTCCCGTTGGTGGGAATGGGGCGGAGGTGCCCCCTCCGGTTGTTGAGCCTGTGCTAATCCTGCGCACCCTGGCGCTGAAACTCCAGGAGGAAGGACGGTTTACGCTCTCGCGCCAGGAACTGGAGGAATTTATCACTGGCCTGATACTTGCCTCGTTCTCCTCCGATGATTCCGAACTGCAACCCGAAGCGGATTCCGAAGTGCCCGGATCCGAACCCGAGACAAAGCCCGAAAAGCGGCTGGAAACAAAACTGCTCCGTTCTCTTGTCTCCGCACTGATGAAATCTCTTCTCGCACCGAGCAGCCCGCTGGTTGCCTGTGCGCCCGACCGCTATCGTTTCATTCATCCTCTCTGGCAAGCGCTACTGGTGGCTGAAGAACTGACGAATTCTTCCCCGGATGTCCTGCTATCCCATCTGGATGATCCTCGCTGGCTGCCTGTGGTGGATTTCTATGCGGAAATCGGCACTATGGAACCGGTTGTGCGCGCCTGGCTTTCTAAACCCGATGATCTCTGGCAAACCCGCCTGCGGACGGCGGCGCGCTGGGTAGCGCTGGCGCCTCCGGGTGCTCCCTGGCGTAACGGCGTGATGGCCCTGCTGGGCCGTTCGCTGTTAACTTCGGACCTATCCCCGGAGGCGCGGAATCGTCTCGCTGAAGCGCTGATCTGGACCGGTGATCCGGGGGTGCCTCTGTTCTTGCGCCATGCCCTCCAGAACCCCAATTCGGAGGTGAGGGCAATCGCGGCTCGTATGATAGGCGTTCTGCAGGAGACCGATCTTTCCGGCCTGGCGAAGGCTCTGGAAGACTCCTCGGAAAATGTCCGGTTGGCGGCTGTCAATGCTCTGGGTGAGATTCGGGTCCCTGCGGCCCTGGATTGGCTGATCCATGTTCTGACCACCGGCGATGAGGCGCTTCAGATAGCAGCGGCCCGTGCTCTGGCTCGTTGGGGAGAAGAGGGCCACAAAGTGCTTCAGGAAGCGATCAAGGACGAAGATTTCCTGGTCCGACGGGCTGCCGCGTACGGGTTGGGGGAGATTGAGGCCCTCTGGGCGCGGGAACTTCTGGAGAAGGTGGCCCGTGAGGACTCGCAGTGGATCGTCCGCTCCGCGGCGGCGACTGTTTTACTGGAGCGCGACCAGAAGGCCAGACCTGAACCGCCTCGTCCCCTGCCCGTTCCTTCCGATATGGGCTGGCTCATTGCCTGGGCGGCCGAACAGGGAGAAGGAGTGGGCCTGGGAGATGCTGCTTTTGCTCCCCTGTTGCGCGCTCTGGAGGAGGGCCCTGCTCCGATCCGTCGCGCGGCTGCCCAGACTCTGGGACTGGTGGGACGTCCCGAACATATCAGTGCCCTCCATCGCGCGCTGAAGGGCCCCGAACCAGAAGTCGCAGCCGTCGCTCTGCGCGCCCTGGAAGAACTGAGCGCCCGCTACGGATTGAACATCCCGCCGGGATAGACCGTTCGGTTGGTCGGCGTGGCTCTCTGGCCATCTCTGGTGACAGCAGTCCGACCTCTTTCATCTTTCATCTGTTCGGAGGAGTACCATTTTATGAAAGCCCTGCAACCGATAGACTCTCTCTGCATCAACACCATCCGCACCCTGGCAATGGACGCTGTTCAGAAGGCCAATTCCGGCCATCCTGGTATGCCGATGGGGATGGCTGACGTCGCCTATGTGCTCTGGACCCGCTTTCTCAAACACAACCCCCGCGACCCGCGTTGGCCGGACCGGGATCGGTTCGTCCTCTCCGCGGGGCACGGCTCTATGCTCCTCTATAGCCTGCTCTACCTCACCGGGTACGACCTGACGCTGGAAGACCTGATGGCCTTCCGGCAGTGGGGCAGCCGCACGCCGGGCCACCCGGAGTACGGATTGACCCCCGGCGTGGAGACCACCACCGGCCCGTTGGGGCAGGGGATCGGAAATGCCGTTGGGATGGCTATCGCGGAGCGATTCCTGGCGGCTACATTCAACCGGCCGGGCTTCCCCATTGTGGACCATTTCACTTATGCCATCGTTTCAGACGGTGACCTGATGGAGGGGATCAGCCACGAAGTGGCCTCCCTGGCCGGACATCTGGGATTGGGGAAACTCATCTGCTTCTACGACGATAACGACATCTCCATTGAAGGCTCCACCGAGATCACATTTACCGAAGACGTCGCCGCCCGTTTCCGCGCCTACGGCTGGTATGTGCAGCGGGTGGATGGATACGACCTGGATGGCATTGCGTCGGCGGTTCGGCGGGCGCGACGGGAAAAGTCCCGCCCGTCCCTCATCATCTGCCGTACGCATCTGGCCTACGGAAGTCCCAACAAGCAGGACCGCGCCTCGGCCCACGGCGAACCCCTGGGGGAGGAAGAGGTCCGGCTGACCAAGCAGGCACTGGAATGGCCCCCGGACGCCCATTTTCTGGTCCCTCCCGAAGTGCTGCCCGTCTTCCGGCGGGCTTTGAAGGACGGCGCAAGGGCACAGACCCGCTGGCGGGCAATGTTCGCCCGTTACGCCGCCGAGTACCCCCGCGAGGCCGCGCTTCTGGAGCGCCTGTGGGCCGGTGAACTCCCTGACGGATGGGAAGACGTCATCCCGACCTTCTCCCCAACCGATGGCCCGATGGCGACCCGCAGGGCCTCCGGCATCGTCCTGAATGCCCTGGCGAAGGCGCTGCCCACCCTCATCGGCGGTTCGGCGGACCTGGCCCCATCCACCAACACTTTGCTGACCGGTTTTGCCGACTTCCAGCGGGAAACGCCGACCGGCCGCAACCTCCGCTTTGGGGTGCGGGAGCACGCGATGGGCGCTATCCTGAACGGTATGGCCCTCCATGGTGGCGTCATTCCTTATGGGGGTACTTTTCTGGTATTCTCCGACTACATGCGGCCGACCGTTCGCCTGGCGGCGATGATGCATCTCCCGGTGGTGTACGTTTGGACTCACGATTCGGTGTGGATCGGGGAGGACGGTCCCACCCATCAGCCGGTGGAACATTTAGCGGCGCTGCGCGCCATCCCCAACCTGGTGGTCATCCGTCCCTGCGACGCCAACGAGACCGCGGAGGCCTGGCGGATGGCTCTGCGCCGACGGAACGGCCCCACCGCCCTGGCGCTCACCCGGCAGAACCTGCCGATCCTGGACCGGAGCGATATGGCGGGAGCGGAGAATCTCTCCCGGGGCGCCTACATCCTGCGGGAGGCCCCGGAGGGGAACCCCGATCTGGTCCTCATTGCCACCGGTTCGGAGGTCCACCTGGCCCTGGCTGCGCAGGAGGAACTGGAAAATCGGGGAGTGCGGGCGCGTGTCGTCTCTATGCCCAGTTGGGAACTTTTTGAGGCCCAGCCGCCGGAGTACCGGGCTGCTGTTCTTCCCCCAGACGTCCCCCGGATGGCTATAGAGGCGGCCTCCCCGATGGGATGGGAGCGGTACGTGGGGCCGAACGGGGCCGTTATCGGCATCCACCGCTTCGGCGCCTCCGCGCCGTACAAAGTGCTGATGGAGAAGTTCGGCTTTACCCCGTTAGCCGTTGTGGAGCGGGCGCTGGCACTGCTGGCAGAGAGATAGCGTGGCGAAAAGCGAATCGGATGGGACGACCAGTCGCCGGACGGAGTTCAGCCTGTACCAGAACGGGGTCAGACGGTCAGCGGGAGGAAACGTCGCGGTAGAGGAAGAGATTATCCTCTCGGTGAACGGGCAGGACCTGGTCGCGCTGATGTGTACCCCCTCACTTTTGGAGGAACTGGCCCTGGGGTTTCTGTACAACGAAGGGCTGATAGGTGGGGTGGGGGAGGTCGTCAGCGCGCGGGTCTGCAGGACGGGCCGCTGCGTGGACGTGTGGCTCCATAAGGACGTGGAGCTTCCTGCGCTGCGGACGTTGACCTCCGGCTGCGCGGGGGGGACGACCTTTGAGGACTTGCGGGATGTCCGCCCCGCGCCGGCCAGCGACCTCATGGTGACCCCTGCCCAGGTGATCCATCTGGCCCGACGTCTCCAGGAAGCGACTTTCTCACGCTACCGGGTGCGGGGCATACACATATCGGCTCTCGCCGTTGGGGAGGGCTTGCTTTTTGTCGCGGAGGATGTGGGCCGGCACAATTCGGTGGACAAACTGGCTGGCCTTTGCCTGCGCCACAATTACCCGATGCGGGACCTGATTCTCCTCACCACCGGACGGGTCAGTTCGGAGATGCTGGTCAAGGCAGCCCGAATGAATGCTCCGGTGGTGATTTCCCTCTCCTCCCCCACTTCCCTCTCGGTGGAACTGGCCCACCGCTGGAGCATTGCCCTGATCGGCTACGCGCGGGGTCGGAGTTTCCGCGTCTACGCGGGCGGGCATCGTATTGTAGAGTGATTGGTAGCCCCTTCACCGCTCGTAGTGCGCTACGGAGCGCAGCGGAGTAGCGCCTCAACGCCACCCTTTACAAAATCCCCCTCCCCGTGCGGTGAACTCTCCTTTGAGGGCTCCTGAACGAGCCCTCAGTTGGCTATCTTTCCAAAATATGATACAATTTTCGCAAGTCCACCTTCCCGGCGTGAGGTGTAGAATGGCCGATTCAGGTTCTGCTTTCAGAAAACGCCCTGCTTCTGGGCGGCTCGCGCGCGGGACGTTGACTGCCCTGTTGCTCTTCTCGGCGGTCTTTCTGGTCTGGGCGGCGATTATGGCGGTTCAGACGACCCGCCTCCCCTTCCCCGGACTCTTCACCGAACCCACCCTGGTGGTCAACAACCTGGGCTCTATGGCCTGGAGTGGCTACGCGGCGGGTCTGCGTTTGCCTGATCAGTTGATTGCCATAGACGGTCAATCTCTCAATCACCCCACGGCTCTGATAGAAGCCCTGCGCGTTCGCCAGGTCGGAGAGACGGTAACCTTCACGGTTCGTCATGCCGAGACCGGCGCAGTCCGCCAGGTCCCCGTTCTTCTGATCCCCATCCCGTCGTCAGCGGTCCGGGATTTCTTCATCATCCCGTATGCCCTGGGAGTGTTCTACCTTCTCTCCGGCGCATGGATTCTCTGGAAGCGGGGACAGGAGGAAGCCGGGCAGGTCTTTGCCTTATTCTGCATCTTCATCACCTGGATCACCGGGTTTTTCTTTGATGTCTATACAACCCACCGTGTATTCCTCTTCTGGGTAGCCGCCATTCCACTGGCCGGAAGCGCGGCCATTCATCTGGGGCTGGTGTTTCCCCGGCCCGCCTTATGGCTGCGACGATTCCCAGCCCTGCGGTGGCTGGTGTATCTCCCGGCGCTGGCGCTGGCGATAGCCAGTTGGGCCACGACGTTGGATATGGCTCATCCCATCGCCTACTTTGCCCCGTGGCGCTGGGCCCGGGCATGGGCCGGTTTCGGCGGCCTGGTGCTGATGGGGCTGATGGTCTATTACCGGCTTTTCTCCCCCTCCCCCGTGTTCCGGGCGCAGACCTATATTGTTTTGTTGGGTGCCCTGCTCTCATTCTTCCCCATTCTGGTATGGATTCCCTCGGCCCTTCGGCCCGGCTCCACGTTTCAACCGGGACTGTTTCTACCGTCCTTCGTTCTCTTTCCGCTGGCTGTCGCCTACGCCATCTATTACCCCCGAGCGCTGAACATAGATTGGATAGTCCGCAGAGCGGTGGTCTATCTCCTGATGACCATCGTGGTCGTGGCGGCGTTTTCGCTGTTCCTGGGACTGGTCGGTCAGTGGCTTCATATGGCTTATTTACCCCTCCAGCCACTGGTGTTAGCCTTGCTGGTCTTCATTGTCATCGCAGGGGCGTTCCCTCTGCGCGATCTGCTGGGCCGCGCGGTGGACCGCCTGCTCCTGGGACGACGGGTTGCACCGGAACGGGCCCTGCGGGAGTTTGCGACAGAAGTGATGACGGCCCATACGGTGGACGAGGTGGTCAGGATTATCGCCCGGACGCTTCAGGAGGTGATGGCTTCCCATTTCGTCGCGCTCTATCTGGTGGACCCGCGTAGCGGGATATACATGCCCCGTCTGCTTGGTAACCCGATGTCCCCCCTGCCCACTTTTCGCCCCGACGGGCCTCTGGCCCGCCGGATGGTGGGCGATTCCCGTGCCCTCTATCTTTCTGTAGATGACGTATTGCCCACGGATTTGGAGGAGGAAGAAGACCGATTGGCTGGTCTGGGCCCGGCGCTCTTCGTTCCGCTGGCGGGCTGGGGATGGTTGACGGTCAGCCTTTCCGGCCTGGAGCGTTTTCGCGCCCGGGATGTCTGGTTTCTGGAAATGCTGGCCCCGCAGATCACTGCTGCTCTGGACCGGGTCCGCCTGATTGCCGACCTGGAGCGGCGGGTGCAGGAACTGGAGGTGGTGGGCGCCATCGCTCAATCCGTGGGGTTCTCTGTTCCACTGGACGATCTGATGGAACTCATCTACACCCAGACCAGCCGGGCGCTGGACGCGCGCAATTTCTACATCGCCCTTTATGACCCCGAGGCCCGTATCTTGCGGTTTGCTTTCTACGTGGAGAATGGTGAACGGCAGTATCCGGAGGACGTCTGGCCGGATACCCAGGGATTGACCGGCCTGATTGTCCGCACCGGTCAACCGATTGTTACGGACGACTATCTGGCCGAGTGTCAGCGCCGTGGCGTGCAACCCGGAGGAAAGCCCGGCAAAGCATGGATGGGGATGCCCCTCATCTCTCAGGACCGCGTGTTGGGGGTGATCAATGTCTCCAGTTTTGACCCCGATGTCACTTATACTGCGGAGCAGGCGCGAGTTTTCCAGGTGATTGCCGGTCAGGCGGCGGCTATTCTGGACAAGGCCCGCCTGTATCAGGAGACGGCGGAGTGGGCCCGACGGCTGGAGGGTCTAAACGAGGTGGGGAATCTCCTCTCGTCCACCCTGGACCTGAACACCCTGCTACACCTGACTGTCCAGAAAGCGGTGGACCTGCTCCATGCCGAGGCCGGGTCGCTGTTTCTGCTGGATGAAGAGACGGGAGAGCTGGTCTTTCAGGTCGCCATCGGTGAGCCGGAACTGGAGGGGACTCGCCTGCCCGCAGGCGTGGGGATCGCCGGGCAGGTCGTTCGGGAGAACCGCCCCGTACGGGTGGAGAATGTGCGGGAGAGCGCGCACTGGTATCCGGGGATAGACCAGCGGTCTCGCTTTGTCACCCGTTCCCTGCTTTGCGTGCCCCTGACCGCGCGCGGGACCGTCATTGGCGCGCTGGAAGTGCTGAACCGGCGGGACGGTCTTCCTTTTGACGGTGAGGATGAACGGCTGCTGACCGCCCTGGCGGCCCAGGCGGCCGTCGCGATTCAGAACGCGCGCCTCTTTGCGATGACCGATCAGGCGCTGGCAGCCCGGGTGGAAGAACTGGCGATGATGCAACGGATTGATCGGGAACTGAATGCCACCCTGGACTACCGGCAGACGCTGGAGACGGCGCTGGATTGGGCGATTCGGCGGACGAGGGCCGATGTTGGGCTGATAGCGATTCTGGACGAAGAGGATGGTCGGCAGGGGTTACGGCTTCTGGCCTATTGGGGCTATCCTCCGGAGGTGGTGGAGCCGTACCGGCATACTCTCTGGCCGCTGGACCGGGGGATCGTCGGGCGGGTGGCCCGTACCGGGCAGCCGGAACTCTCCTCGGACGTTCGCAACGATCCGGACTATGTAGCTGCTACGGAGGGTATGGTTGGCCAGATTACCGTTCCCATCTGGCGGGAGGAGCGCATCACCGGCATCATCGTGCTGGAAAGCGCCCGTCCGGGGCAGTTTGACCAGGAAGCCCTGGATTTCGTCGTCCGTCTGGCCGACCATGCGGCCATTGCCATAGAGAACGCCCGTCTCTTTGCCGCGGTGGAAGCGGCCAATCGGGCCAAGACCGACTTCATCTCCTTCGTCTCTCATGAATTGAAGCAGCCTATGACGTCCATTAAGGGCTACACCGACCTTCTGGTCAAGGGGCTGGCTGGCGACCTGAACGAGATGCAGCGCTCGTTCCTGGAGGTTATTCGCTCCAACGTGATCCGGATGGATACGATGGTGCAGGAGTTACTGGACATTTCCCGGATAGAATCGGGTCGGCTACGGTTGGAGATCGGGCAGGTGGCGATGCGGGAGGCCATAGAGGAGGCCGTCCGCATCATTCGGCAGGAGATAGAGGCCCGGCGCCAGACCCTGGAGGTGGAGATTGCCGAACCGTTGCCACCGGTCATCGCAGACCGCAACCGGGTGGTGCAGATTCTGACCAATCTCTTGAGCAACGCGTACAAGTACACCCCCGAAGAGGGGCAGATCCGGGTGGTCGCCCGTCAGGAGGACGGGTTTGTGTGCTGTTCCATCTCCGATACGGGGATCGGGATTGATCCAGAGGAACAGGAGAGATTGTTCACCAAGTTTTTCCGCTCCCAGAATCCGGTCGTGCGGAACGTACCCGGAACGGGTCTGGGTCTGGCGATCACCAAGAGTCTGGTGGAACTTCAAGGAGGCCGAATCTGGGCGGAGAGTGAGCCGGGGAAAGGGAGTACATTCACCTTCATATTGCCGGTGGCAGAAGGTGGTGTCTGACTGGACGGGGTGGGTGTGGAGGAGAGATGATTCGTGCGGAAGGACTGGTCAAACGGTTCAACGGCTTTGCGGCGGTAGATGGGGTGACCTTCTCCGTAGAGCCGGGCACCATTCTGGCCCTGCTGGGCCCGAACGGCGCGGGCAAGACGACCACACTGCGGATGCTATCGGCGATCCTAATGCCCACCGAGGGCCGGGCTGTTGTGGGTGGGTACGACACCCGGGAAAACCCCACCGCCGTCCGCCAGCAGATCGGGTTGCTGACCGAACAGCCCGCTCTCTACCTGCGGATGCGGGGTGGGGAGTACCTGGAATTCTTCGGCCAGTTATACGGGCTGAGCCCGACCGTTTGCCGGCAACGAGGATGGGAATGGCTGGAGCGATTTGCGATGCCGGAAGCCTGGGATCGGCGGATCGGCGAGTATTCCAAGGGTATGCGCCAGAAACTGGCGCTGGTGCGTGCGCTTCTGCATGACCCGCCCGTGCTTCTGCTGGACGAACCCACTTCGGCGATGGACCCCCACAGTGCCAAACTGGTGCGGGATGCCATCCTTTCCCTGCGCGACGCGCGGCGTACCATTCTGGTCTGTACCCACAATCTGACCGAGGCGGAATTGCTGGCAGACGAGATCGCCATCATCCGACGGGGCCAGATCGTCGCTCAGGGGACGTCTGCGGAGTTGAAGCGCCAACTGCTGGGGCCGCCGCTGATGGAACTCCGGCTCTCCGCTTCGGTGGACGGAGTAGGTCCCATTGTCGCTCGCTGGGCGCTTGTAGTGGAGGAGGGGCCCAACTGGATTCGCTATCGGGCCGACGCGCCGGAGACGGTGAACCCCGTTATCCTTCAGGCGTTATCGGCGGCGGGAATCCCGGTGGTGACTCTGAGCGAAGTCCCGCGCAGTCTGGAATCCGTTTATCTTCGGGTGGTGGAAGGATGAACGCAACAGGGCAGGCCCATGCGTTGTTCGGGAGCGGTTGGTGGCAGCAGACGATGACTCTTTTCCGGAGAGAACTGCGCGATAGTCTGCGGGACTGGCGTATCCTCTTCCCCATCTTCACCATGACCATTCTCTTCCCGATCCTGATGCGCTTCGCCACCGGCTTCTTAGAGTCGTCATTCTACGAGCGCTGGGGAGCGGAGGGAGTAACCATTCGCCTCTTTCCGCTGATGCTCCTGATGGTAGGCTTCCTCCCTGTCTCTATCTCTTTAGTCATCGCGCTGGAGTCCTTTGCCGGGGAGAGGGAACGCCTGAGCCTGGAGCCCCTGCTGGCGGCTCCCCTATCGGAGTTGCAACTGTACCTGGGAAAGACGCTGGCCGCGCTGGTGCTCCCGCTGATCGCCGGATTCACGGGGATCGCGTTCTATCTCCTCATCCTGCCACCGGGGGCTCGCCCCGACTCGCTGACCCTCTTGCAAGCGGTTCTGCTGACCATCGGCAAGGCGCTGGTGATGGTCTCCGGGGCCGTGATTGTCTCCACCCAGACGACCAGCGTGCGGGCGGCGAACCTGCTGGCCAGTTTTATCGTGGTCCCGATGGCCCTGCTCCTTCAGGGCGAAAGTCTGCTCATCCTGCAGGGCTGGAAAAATGTCCTCTGGTATATCCTGATCTTTCTCGTGGTTGCCGATGTGATGCTGGTGCGCATGGGGTTACGGCTGTTCAACCGGGAGGAGTTACTGGGGCGGGAGATTGACGAACTGAACCTGCGCAATCTCTGGCGGACATTCTGGCGGCATCTGGTCTGGGAGCGGTGGTTCTTTGGTTTCCCGCCAGAGCGGTTGCCCCGCGGGCTGCGCTGGCTGAGCACCTGGACCGGGCTCTATTTCCGGGATATTCCGCGGGTGCTAAGGCGTTCCTGGCTGGCCCTCACTCTGGTTCTCATCTCTCTTCTGGGGGCCGTGGGGATCGGATGGGATTTTGCGACCCGGTTCCGGTTACCGGCGGAGTATCTCCCGCTGGATAAGATTACCAAGGAAACCTTTAGTCAGGCGTCCACGTCCACGATTTCCTGGTTGCCTGCGTTTACCTTCTGGGGGGTGCTGGGAAACAACGTTCGCTCTCTTACGCTGGCTGCTTTGCTGGGGACGTTCTCTTTCGGTTCATTGGCCGCTCTCTTGTTGATGATTCCCATTGCCATCATTGCCTACGCCGCATTCCAGGTGGCCTGGGTGGGGTATGACCCGTTCACTTTCGTGATGACGTTCGTGATGCCTCACGGGGTGCTGGAACTTCCCGCCGCGATCATTGCCACGGCGCTGGCGGTGCGTCTGGGCGCCACGTTCATCGCCCCGCCCCGGGGGATGACGGTCGGCGAAGGGTGGATCCAGGCCCTGGCCGACTTTGTAAAGGTTTTCCTGGCGGTGGTGGTGCCCCTGCTGGCCATCGCCGCTGTGGTGGAGGTCGCTCTGACGCCGGCGATCGTGCTGGCGGTGTACGGTAGATAAGGGACGGCGGCGGGGCGGGCGGCCGAAGGCCGCCCGCCCCGCCCTGTTCTCTCGTTGACGGTTGCGGGGCAGCAAAACTGCCCCGCAATCTTTTTCCCCGCTTGCGGGAGAAGGGGCGCCCTCACCTCTGGCCCTCTTCCGCGCTGCAGGAGAGGGGAGAATTTTTCCCCCTTCGCCTCCGCTTGCGGGGGAGAAGGGCTGCTTGTAGTGCGCCACGAAGCGTAGCGGAGTGGCGCTTCAGCCTGCGCAGCAGAGATTTGCTTTGAGCCGGAGGGTTTCAGCCTCTGGCGTCATTTTATGGGTTTGTGGGTACGGCGAAGCCGCACCCACAAACCCACTCCCCCATTCCGCCCTCTTGACAGAATTTGCAGTATGTGGTATAAATTGCGTAGTTATTCTTCTAACTACTAAAGGGAGGGCGCGATGGAAGACGACCCCGTTGATAAACTGATGGCGCTGGGCTTTTCCGAATATGAGGCCAAGGCCTACCTGGCACTCCTGCGGGAGAACCCGGTGACCGGCTACCAGCTCTCCAAACTCTCCGGTGTCCCCCGGTCTATGATTTATGAGGTCATCGGCAAACTGATCGCCCGCGGGGCCGCAATGAGTTTGCGGCAGGATGATGTAACCCGCTACGCGCCCATTCCGCCGGACGAGTTCCTGGATAACCTCCACCGCGAGCACCAGGCCCTGGTCAACGATCTCAAGCGCGACCTCTCTTCCCTGCTCGCGGCGCCCGATCTGGAACTGGTCTGGAACATAGAGGGCCAGGAGAACATTCTGGCTAAGGCAGAGGAGATGATCCGGCAGGCGGAACGGGAGATTTACCTTTACCTCATGCCTGCCGCTGTTCCGGAACTCCGCGCAGCCCTGACGGATGCCGTCCGCAAGGGAGTCAAAGTGGTTGCCTATTCCCCCATGCCGCTGGACCTGCCTGGCGTTCAGGTGGTCGTTGCCCCGGTTTCCGAAGAGGCGCAGGACCGGGTGGAAGGGCTGTGGCTGATTCTGGTGATTGACGAGAAGGAAGTACTGATCGGCGAACAACTGGCAACCCTGCAGGCCCGGGCTTCCTGGACCAGCAGTCCGCTCCTGGTCTTCATTGCCGAGCATCATTTGCGGACGGACCCGTATCTCCCGCAGATTCTGGCCTGCCTGGGCGAGCGGGCGGCCGAGATCATCCGGGAGGAGGACCGGGAACTCTTCGCCCGGGCGATGGGGAGCCATCTGATGGTTTAGGGGAGTTGGTCTCCCCCTTGCAGCAGATGCCACACACAGCGGGATGAGAGGGCAGGGGCAAACCCTGCCCTCTCCTTACTTGTCTACTTGCCTACTTTCTACTTGCCTACTTGTCTACTTGCCTACTTGTCTACTTTTTACCGCGACGTCCCCATAATCCATCGCTCATAGAGGTCCCGCTGGGCGTTGCCAGTGACGGCCTGGACGGTCTGCAGGAAGGATTCCGGGGTGGCGATGCCGTAACGGTGACGGCGGTAGTAGGTCTGGAGGATGGCGAAGAAGGACTCGTCTCCCACCCGCTGGCGCAGGGCGTGGAAATACAGGGCCCCTTTCCGATACACCACCGGACTGTACAGTTCTCGCGGGTAGGCGGCCACCGGTAGCCCGGCAGGCATATCCGTCCCTTCGTCCACCAACTGGTCGTAAATCCTCTGGAAATCGCTCTCCAGGATGGCGGCGGCGGTGTCGGAGCCGTAGAGGAACTCGTGGTATAGCAACGTGCTGTATTGCGTCAACGCTTCGTCCAGCCACGGCTGGTCCACCTGATCGCTCCCCACGACTCCGTACCACCACTGATGGGCCACCTCGTGGGCCACCACCCACTCCAGGCGAGGATGACCGTCGTACAACCGCTCCGAGATGACGATCAAGGTGGGGTACTCTATGCCCCCGGCGCGCGTCGGCGTCTCCACCACGTCCAGTTCCGCATACGGATACGGGCCGAAGAGGCGAGAGTAGATGGTCAGGGCGTTGATGACGATCTGGAGCACCTGCTCCCCGCCTTCCCGATGGTCGGGGTAGAAGTAACTGTTGACGATGGCCCCTTCCGCCACTCCGGAGGCCACCTCGTAGTTATCCCCCAGGACAAGCGCGAAATCCCGTACCAGTCCGGCCGCACAGACCCAGCGCCCCGCTTCCGGTACCGAGCATTCGCCGGAGGCGATCAGGGTCATCGTGGGGGGCGCGGTCACCTCTACCTGATAGAAGGCGATGTCCGAATAGACGGCGTCGCCGTAACCGGGGGCGATTTCCACGTTCCATCCCTCGTCGTCGTAGACCGGGACCATCGGATAGACGTTGGGGAGGGCTATCACGCCGTTGACGTAGGCAAACTGGGCGTAGTCTATCTCGTCGGTGAGGGGGACAGTGGCGGTGAAGGCCATATTCAGGGTGATGCTCTGTTGCGGAGCCAGAGGTGGGTTCAGCAGGATGCGCAGGGCAGACCCGCCCAGACGGATTTCCGGGGAGACGGTCTCCCCGTTTAGCCGCAGCGCGGTGACCCGCACCGCTCCCCCATATCCGGGGGTGTTCGGGAAGAGGCGCAGGTACAGGTCCCGCAGCGGAGTGTTCTCCGTGTTGGTGTAGCGGATTTCCTCGTAGCCGGTGACCTGGGCGGCCGCGGGGTCTATGGCGAGGGAGATGGAGTACCGGGGGGCTGTGGCGAAGGCGTCCGGCGGAAGAGGAGAGACCGTCGGCGCGGCGGTGGGGAGGGGTGGGATGGGGAATGTCGGAGTCGGGGGCGATGGGGACGGGCTCAACGAGCACGCGATCCATGCCAGGACAAGGGCCACCAGAGGGGGGAGTGGCCGCCGATATGACCAGCGCCTGAGAGGGGTATTCATCGGTATCTCCGGGTCGCAATCTACGAACTGGTGCAGGGAGAGGATGAGTGTATAATCGTGTGAGACCAGCCCGCGCGTGTATTATCCGCGAAACCCGGGAGGGTGCAAGCATGTCCGGATTCCACTTCCTCACCGACGAACAGAGCCGCCTGCGCCGCTGGACGCTCTACCTGTTCGCTCGCTATCTGGAGTTGCCGTTGCTGGACATCAGTTACCGTCTGATGAGGGGCAACTGGCGGCGATGGGGGAGGACTCCTCTGGCGCACACTCTCCTGGGGTGGGGGGTCGCAGCCCCCATCGGGTACCTGGGGGATACCGGCCGCCCGACCCCATCCCCGGAGGTGCTGCGGATGATAGACGAACTGGACGGTCCCATCGCCGTGGGGCCGTGCCGTTGCCGCTCCACCCACCGGGGTTGCTCTCACCCTCTGGAAACCGATATCGTCATCCGCACCGGCGTGGAGGCGTGGACGATGGCTTTCCCGGACGAGTACCGGCAGATCGGCGAGGAGGAAGCGAAGGCCATCATCACGCAGTGCCATGAGTTGGGGTTGTGGCAGATGGTCTTTGTCCACTGCCCGGTCAATCAGACCAACGAATACGTCATCTGCAACTGTTGTTCGTGCGGATGCGTCCCGTATCTTCTGAATCGGGAACTGGGCCAGCGCCGTTTCCCGCTTCTCTTCGGCCGTTTCGTTTCCCGGACCGACCCGGAGCGCTGCCGGGGCGCAGGGGCCTGCATGACGGCCTGTCCGTTCCAGGCCCGTGCGCTGGCGGACGGACGGGCCCGCCTGGTGGGGCCCTGCTACGGCTGCGGGCGCTGTGTTGCTGCCTGCCCGGAGGGGGCTGTCCAGATGGTCCCTCGTTAGGGTCATTGTTGGGGTTTGTTTGTAGTGAGCCACGGAGCGCCGCGGAGTGGCGTTGGATGAGGGGGATATCTTCTGCGCCACCCCGCCAAAACTTCGTATAGTCATTAGGCGGACGCGAGAGTATGGGGGTATCGGGTGCTCTGAGCCCTATAATTTTTCGTGTAGTCACCAGGAGGCGCAGCGGGATGATAGAGATACGCTTGCCCTGAATCAGAATTCAGGCTATACGAAACGCAGGAGGGGACTATGTACCGTCGCCAGCCATTTGACCCCGACCGTTGTACCCTTTGCGGGGAGTGTTTCCATCGCTGTCCCGTCCTGCATCTGCCCCTGGAGCGCGCCCGGCAGGAGATGCAGGCGCTCGTAGAGGGGAGGGATTCCCTCATCCTGCGGGCCTGTACGTCCTGCATGGCCTGCAACAATTTCTGCCCGACGGATGCCCGTCCAGCCAATCGGATTCTGGACCTCTGGCATGAGGCATATCAGCGGGAGGGGCTGCCCGCCCGCGCCCGCTACTTTCTGCCCCACGCCCGCCCCAACTTCCGCACCGACATCCTGAACCGTCTGCCGCCCGATGAGCGGGAGGCAATCGCCCGCTGGCGGCGGGCCGACCCGGCCCCGGAGTTCCTCTACGCCGGTTGCAACCTCATCACGGCCCCGTACCTGACCTTCTCCGCGCTCTTTGACGGGGTGGACATCCGGGGCGCGCTGGACTACTGCTGTGGGGAGATGCTCTTCCGGATGGGGCTGTATGAGACGATGGAGCAGGTCGCCCAGCGTCTCACTCACTGGCTGCGCGCGCTGGAAGCGCGGCGGGTGTACGTCCTCTGCACCGCCGGGCTCAACATGTTCACCCACATCCTGCCCCAGTTCGGCGCCGACTTCTCCGGTATAGAGTTTCGGCCCTATCTGGCGGTCGTACTGGACCGGTTGCGGTCGGGTGACCTGCGGGTGGTCCGCCCGCGGACCTGGACGGTGACGGTCCAGGACTCCTGCCACGCGCGGATGCTGGGCGACTCTTTTGCCGAACTGCCCCGGCAGGTGCTGGAGGCAGTGGGGGTGGAGGTACGGGAGGCGCCGCACAACCGCGGGGAGCAACTCTGTTGCGGGATCGGCGGGGGGTTCTCCCATGCGTCGGCGTACAACCCGTTTCGCATCCTCCTCTCCGCGCGGGCCACGTCCCGCGACCATCGGCGCGTCCCGGCCGACGGCACCTGCGTCTACTGCGTGGGATGCCTGGAGATGCTCTCGGTGGCCCGTTTTGCCGACCCCAACCGCCGTCCGGTGGTGCATCTGCTGGAACTGGTCCAGTGGGCGGTCGGGGAGACGCCGCGGCGCCGCCAGGGGACGCTGGCATGGCAATTTCTGCTGGGGACGGTGCGTCGTCAGTTCCCGCGCCTGCTGGACCCGGAGCGCTTCGGGCACCCCGACCTGCCCGTGGAGCCCGACCCTCGGACGCTGATATAGATTAGATTGACAATGGCAAATTTTAAGTTATAAAACAAAAGTTGGCGGCTGTGCCCTTTGAAAAGGCCGCTGGCAGGGCAAAAGCCAACGGGCTATCGCCTTGGCGGCGCAAAATGGGCGGTTTTCAGCCCCCTCACCCCCCTTACCCCCCTCTCCCCCTTGCCCTGACGGGCGGGGGAGAGGGGGGACAGAGAGGGGTTTTGCGGGGCGGCGGCTTCGCCGCCGCCCCAAAAACCCCATTTCCATCCCCCTCCCCGTGCGGCTGTAGGGGCGGACGATCCGTCCGCCCTCAACGGGGAGGGGGGCAGGGGGGTGGGGACCGATCTCTTTCGGCTCACCAGGGGACCTCTTTCGGCCGGAAGCCGAATTGGGTTATACCATTTATACTTTTAACGCATAGTTTGTCATTATAATTTAGAATCTGCCATTGTCAACTTAGCAACGAATTTCACGAATTCTTATTTCGTGTAGCCATCCCAAGCCTCACCACGGGTCGCGCAGACCTTTAAAAATTTTCCGCGTAATCCGTTGAAGAGATTTTATCCTCCGTGAAATCCGTGGAATCCGTGGCAAAGATTTCATCTTCTGTGAAATCCGTGGAATCCGTGGCAAAGATTTCATCTTCTGTGAAATCCGTGGAATCCGTGGCAAAGATTTCATCTTCTGTGAAATCCGTGAAATCCGTGGCAAAGATTTCATCTTCTGTGAAATCCGTGGAATCCGTGGCAAAGATTTCATCTTCTGTGAAATCCGTGGAATCCGTGGCAAAGATTTCATCTTCTGTGAAATCCGTGGAATCCGTGGCAAAGATTTCATCTTCTGTGAAATCCG